>JAAUXY010031555.1_pt1 | contig 11311 bp, 13 predicted proteins | sample 7278121 | NCBI WGS metagenome assembly JAAUXY01 (sample SAMN14350117, study PRJNA611818) | marine sediment metagenome | isolation source: surface marine sediment (1.8m) | place: French Polynesia: Moorea | collected 2018-08
CCTGGTCGCTGTTCGGCGTGTTCTGGCTTGTTCCGCGCCCGCTGCGGGACCGTGTCTATGACGGGGTTGCTGCGAACCGGTACCGTTGGTTCGGGCGCCGCGGCGGACCCTCAGTCCGGCAGTGCCAGATCTGCGATCACCGGCAAGTGGTCGGATCCGAGGCGGGGGCCGAGGCGGCGATCGCGGACGCTGAGTTCGGGGCTCACCAGGATATGATCGATGGGCAGGCCGATCAGGGGCAGCCCATACGGCCAGGTCGCCTGTAGCCCATGGCCGACGGCGCTGTCGCGCAGACCCGTTCGCGCCAGCAGGCGGGAGAAAGAAGCGCTCCAGGGGGTCAGGTTGAGATCGCCGAGCAGGACCGTCGGATAGTCCGATGGTTCCGAGGCCATCTTGGCCGCGGCTTCGAGCTGCGCCCGCTGCCAGGCGCTGCCGCGACCAAAGGGACGCGCGGCGTGCAGGCCGAGAAGCCGCAGGCAGCGTGGCTCGGCGCCATCCCTGCTCTGGTCGCAGAGATCTGCCGACAGCACCGGCAAGAACCGCGACACGCTGCGATCCATGCGCCAGTGGACGGGCTTGAGCCGGCTGAGCAGCACGACGTCGAATATCGATACGTGGCGATCGATCACCCGGTACGGCAGTCTGTCCGCGATCGCCTCATAGAGGCCGGTCGGATCCGGCGGCAATTCGGTCAGGAGCACGATGTCGGGCTCTGTCCGGATGATGAACCGGCGAAAGGCCTCGATATCGGTGTGCACATTGCGCAGGTTGAAGCCGATCACGCGGACCTGCGGACCGGTCGCCGCCACCGCCCCGTCGCTGCTCCGAAAATACGGGATCACGGGCACCGCATTGCCGGCGACAAGCGCCAGAGCAATGGCAAGGAGACCCCATCGCCGGCCCGCCAGTGCGAGGAGAACAAGACACAGGCCGGCGAACGCAAGGTGCGGGCGGAAATGGACGGCGAGCGCCAGAACCCAGGACAGATCCTCGAGGGTGCCGGCGACCGTACCGAGAGCCACGAGAACACCGATACCGTAGAGGAAGCGGCGGAAGTGTCGCGCCCGCGCCGTCATGGCCGGGACCATGCGGCTTGCGCGTGATCGCTCACCGCGCGAGCGTGATGCGCCGATAGGAGAGCGCCTCGGCCACGTGCAGGCGGCGGACGCCGTTGCCGCCCTCGAGGTCGGCGAGCGTGCGGGCCACCCGCAGCACCCGGTGGTAGCCGCGCGCCGAAAGCTTCATCTTCTCGGTCGCCTCGGCGAGGAGCCGGCGGCCCGCGTCATCCGGTGCCGCCACCTCTTCCAAGAGCTCCCCGTCCGCCTGGGCGTTGCTGCGGATGGGCGTCTCGCTGTCGACCTTCTCATAGCGGGCGCGCTGGACCTGTCGCGCGGCCGCGACCCGCTCGGCCACCTGGGCCGAGCCTTCGGCCGGCGGCGGCAGGGTCAGGTCGGCCGCGCTCACCGCCGGGACGTCGACGTGCAGATCGATGCGGTCGAACAGCGGCCCCGAGATCTTCGACTGGTACTCCAAGGCACAGCGCGGCGCTCGCGGGCAGGCCTGGGCCGGGTCGTCCAGATAGCCGCAGCGGCAGGGGTTCATGGCGGCGACGAGCTGGAAGCGGGCCGGATAGGTGGCATGCTGGTTGGCGCGGGCGACCACCGCGCGGCCGCTCTCGATCGGCTGGCGCAGGGATTCGAGGGTGGCGCGGGCGAACTCCGGCAGCTCGTCCAGAAACAAGACGCCGTGATGGGCGAGCGAGACCTCGCCCGGCCGCGCGCGCAGGCCGCCGCCGACCAGCGCCGGCAGCGAGGCGGAATGGTGCGGGTCGCGGAACGGTCGCCGGCGCGAGAGCCCGCCATTGGTCAAAAGGCCGGCGACCGAGTGGATCATGCTGACCTCGAGCGCCTCGGCCGGGTCGAGCGGCGGCAGGAGGCCGGGCAGCCGCGCCGCCAGCATGGACTTGCCCGCCCCCGGCGGCCCGATCATCAAAAGGTTGTGCCCGCCGGCCGCGGCGATCTCGAGCGCCCGCTTGGCGGTCTCCTGGCCCTTGATGTCCTTGAGGTCGGGGTAGTCGGCGCCGTCCGGCGCGAGCGCCGGCTCCGGCGGCGTCAGCACCTGGCTGCCCTTGAAGTGGTTGATCAGCGCCAAGAGCGTGCCGGGCGCGAGGATCTCGAGCTCGCCGGCCCAGGCCGCCTCACCGCCCGAGGCCGCGGGGCAGATCAGCCCGCGCCCAGCCGCGGCCGCGCCGATCGCCGCCGGCAGCACGCCCGCCACCGGCGCGAGCGCGCCGTCGAGCGCCAGCTCGCCCAGCGCGGTGTAGCCCGCGATCTCGTCCGTGGGCAGCACACCCATGGCGGCCAAGAGCCCCATGGCGATGGGCAGGTCGAAATGGCTGCCTTCCTTGAGCACGTCGGCGGGTGCGAGGTTCACGGTGATGCGCTTGGGCGGCAGCGCCAGGCCCAAGGCGCCGAGCGCGGCCCGCACCCGCTCGCGCGATTCGGCCACCGCCTTGTCCGGCAGGCCGACGATGGTGAAGGCGGGCATGCCCGCGGCCATCTGCACCTGGACGTCGATGTCCAGCACGTCGATGCCCTGAAACGCCACCGTGTTGACCCGCGCGACCATGCCGCTCCCGCTGCCCTGTTGAACCGCGGCGGATTGTAGAGGGCGTCCGGATAAGTGGCCAGCGGTTGTAGGTCCGGCGGGGGTCAGCTATCGCTGCCATCCGCCAGCTTGCGGGCCGCCGCTGCGGCGGCGGCGGCATAGGCCGTGCTGCCGTGGATCAGCATCAAGGCCATGCAGCCTTCGGAGAGAAGCATGGCCTGGCGGGCCAGCTCGGTCGGATTCGGCGCTGACAGCCGGGCGAGCTCTTCCGCCAGCCAGGCTTCGACCTCCGCCTTGTGCCGGTGCGCGGCGGCGCGCGCCGGGTGTCCCGGCAGATCGGCCAGCTCCATAGTCAACCGGGTGAAACCAGAGCCGAGCCATCGTGGCCGGGACGCCCAGCGCTCGAGCGCTTCGAACAAGGCGACCAGGAACTCGGCCGGGGTTGCCGCGGCGATGGGGCGCCAGCTCTGGATCTGGGCGAGCGCATACGCGCGCTGATGATCCAGGACAGCAGCCACCAGAGTGTCCTTGCTGTCGAAATGATTGTAGAGCGTGCGCTTGGTCACCTCGGCCGCCTGCGCGATGGCATCCACGCTCACGCGCGAGAAGCCCTCCTGGAAGAAGAGCCGGTAGGCGGCACCGAGGATTCGCGCCCTCGTCCTGGTGGCATTGCGCGCCATGGGCCCAAGTATACCGACCAGTGAATGTAATTACATCCCCAAATGGGCCAGGTTCCCCGCCTGCGTTCCTGTGGGTGCGGAGCCACTTGTTTCGACAGCGCAACGGAAACCGCCGCAAGCTGGACTCACGCGGCCATCACCGCCCCGCCGCCGTTTGCGGGCGCGGAGATCCATACAAAGCGTCGGGACAGGTGGCCGGCGGTTGGCGGCCGGCCAGTCGCGGATCAGCCGTCCTTGATCGCGGCCTTCACCTTGGCGGCCAAGTCTTCGGTCACCTCTTCGATGCCGTGCGCGGCCTTGGCATGCGCGGCCGCCTTGGCCACGACCTCGTCCTCGCTCTCGCCCTCGGCCACGAAATCGCAGCCGGGCATCAGGTCGCCGCAGGCAAGCGTCTTGGTCATCGGTCCCCCCCATCACGGGTAAGCGGTCCGCACAGACACTGCCGCGCCCAAACAAAGGTCAAGCGAACCAACGTCAAGCTCCTGTCACAATTCGTTGACAATACGAGGCCGTTCTGGCGCCGCCGGGGCGCCGTTGCTAGGTTGGCGGTCGAAACTAGGTCGACGCCCCCCACGCCCGGCCCCTGCGGTCGGCAACACGCCGGCCGGTCACAACCTCATAGGATCCCCCTTATGACCCCCATCACCCAGCGCCTTGCCGGCGCGCTCTTGCTCTTGGCAGCGCTCTTTGCCCTCTCGCCGGCGCATGCCGAAGGCACCTATACCGACGCCAAGCTCAAGGCCTTCGTGGTCGCCGCCAGGCAGATCAACCGCGTTATCGACGAGTGGGCGCCGAAGATCGACGCCGCCAAGACCGAGGCGGAAGCTGGCGCCATGGCGAAGGAAGCCAATGACCTGTTGGTCGCCACGGTCGAGAAGACCGAGGGCATCACCCTCGACGAATACAATGAAATCGCCCGCACGGCCCGAACCGACGCGGCGCTCTCGGACCGCATTCGAGGCCTGGCCAAAGACATGAAGTAGGGCGCACGCGGCCGCGCGGTTGGCGATGCCGCTGGTTCAGGCGGCCGGCTCGCCCTCGGTCAGCTCCGCCGCGGGCCGTGCCGTCATGGCCTCGGCCGGATAGGTCGCAAGCATGGCCTGCGCGTCCGCAGGCGTGGTCGCAGGGTCGAGCCAGGCGTCATAGCGCTCGGGCGGCAGGATTGCCGGCATCCGGTTCTTGGGGTGCAGGTCGCGGACCAGCGCGTTGGCGGTGACCGTGATCATGGTGAAGCTCTCGACCGCCAGCGCGTCGTTGCGCTCCCATAGCCCGGCGATGGCGAACAGCTCGACCCCTTCGAGCTCGACCGCGTAACGCACCTTCTTGCCGGCGATCGCCGGGTGCTCGAAGAACCGGGTCGCCGGGATCAGGCAGCGGCGCCCCTCGGCCCAGGGCTGGCGATAGGCGGGCTTGCGGTCGATCTCCTCGCCGCGGGCGTTGAACATGGGATAGCGGCTCTTGAGCTCCTTGGCCCAGCGCGGCACCAGCCACCAGCGCAGGGTCGCGAGCTCGCGCACGCCGGCTTCGTCCAGACGCACCACGGGGGCCGGATCGGTGGGCCAGACCTCCGTGCGCGGCTCGAGATTGGTCTTGAGCGGCCAGGGCAGATTCAACAGCCGGCGCATGGCCTCGGGGACGGTGGTGATGGAATAGAGGTTGCACATGGGCCGCTCCGATCCGGATGCTACTCTAGCACGGCCGCGCAATTACGGTGTTTCGCGGTCACGATCGCGATCGGTCAGCTTGAGGAACGGATGGCCCCAGCTGGCGCCCCGCTCCCAAGGCCAGCCGAGCGTGACGTAGCGCGCGAACACGAACTTCCAGCTTTGCCCGGTCTCCGGATCAACCGCACGAAACACGTCGGGGCCGCGCTCGACCGCACCGATGATCTCGATCCGGTAGCAGCGCTCGCGGTCTCGCGCCGACAGAACGCCCTCGATGCAGAGCCGGCCGTCCCGCACACGCCACCGCCCGGACTCCGTGGCTTCGTCGTAGATGTAGCTCTGGCTCAATCCCGTGCGGTACTCCGTGAAGTTGTCCACCAGCGTGCCGTCCGCGCTGAAGATCACGATATCGTCGCGCGGGAAGAATTCGCCGAAATCCGTGGTGTAGATCTTTTCTTCGGCGAACAGAATTCTGAGATTGCCCACAACCGGCGCGCCGTCGGCGTGCGGTTCCGGGGTCTCGGCGCAGGCCACAAGCGCACAGGCGACAGCCGACAGTGGGGCGAGGCTCCAATCCATGCGCCGGGCCCCAAGCGGCCGCCTGTGACCGCCGTCATAGCGCATGGGCGAGCCTCCAGGCTAAGTCACGGGGCATCGCACGCAGGTTCCTTGGCTCGGAGGTCCTGAACTATGTACGGATTCATCGCCCTCGTCCTGCCACGGCCCGACACGGGCTTCCGCGTCGAATTCCCGGATCTGCCAGGCTGCCGCTGCGCCGGCGTAAGCGTCGAAGACGCCTTGGCGCGGGCGCCGAGGGCGCTCGCCACATATACGGCGGCGCTGCGGCGCAGAAGCTTGGCGATGCCCGCGCCCCGGCCAGCCGACGACATGATCGTGGAATCCCTGCGGCTGGGTGCCGTCGCGGCGGCCTGCCTGCGGGCGCCATTGTCCCGAGAGCAAACGGAAGTCGAACGCCAGGCGACGGCGGGACCGCGCGGACGGTTGCTGCCGTTCGGGCGAATTCGGCAGACATCCGACAGCGACACCGCAGCCGCCGGCTGAGCATACGGAGCGGCCAAACGGCCCAGCCGGTGCCGCTATGCGGAGCGATGGCTGCGCGTGGCCTCGAACCGCGCCTCGACGGCTTCCCAGATCTGCGCTTCGATATTGGTGCCGCTCAGCCGGTTAATCTCCTGTATGCCGGTCGGCGAGGTCACGTTGATCTCGGTGAGATAATCGCCGATCACGTCGATACCCACGAAGATCAGCCCCCGTTCCCGCAGCGCCGGCCCGATGGCCTCGCAGATGTCCCGCTCGCGCTGGGTGAGGTCCGCTGTCTGCGCCGATCCGCCGGCATGAAAATTGGCCCGCGCTTCGCCCGCGGCCGGAATGCGGGTGACGGCGCCCGCGGGCTCCCCGTCCACCAAGATGATGCGCTTGTCCCCCTGGCGGATCTCCGGCAGGTAGCGCTGTGTCACGATCGGTTCGCGATAGAGCTCGGTGAACATCTCTAACAGCGCGTTCAGATTTTCGTCCTCGGGGCCGATATGGAACACGCCGGCGCCGCCGTTGCCGAACAAAGGCTTGATGACGATGTCCTTGTGCTCGACCCGAAAGGCCTTGATCTCGGCGGGGTCGGAGGAGATCAGCGTCGGCGGCATCAGCTCCGGAAAGTGGGTCACGAACAGCTTTTCCGGCGCGTTGCGCACATGCACCGGATCGTTGACCACCAGCGTCTCGGGATGGATATGCTCGAGCAGATGGGTGGCCGTGATGTAGGCAACGTCGAAAGGCGGGTCCTGCCGCATCAGCACCACGTCCATGGTCGCCAGATCGATGGCTTCCGGCAGCCCGAGCGTGGCGTGATTGCCGTATTCCCGGCGGACCTCCAGCTTTTGCGCCTTGGCGATCGGCCGGCCGCCGGTGAAGCTCAACGCCGGCACCACGTAGTGCCAGAGCGCATGGCCGCGGGACTGCGCCTCCAAGGCCAGGGCAAAGGTGCTGTCCGCATCGATATCGACGGTCTCGATCGGATCCATCTGGATGGCGACGGCAAGGCTCATGTCACGGCCCTTGGCCAACAGTTTCTTAGGAGGACGCCTTCACTATAAGTCGCCGCGTCCCATCGGCAAACAGCGCTGGCGATTCGCGGAGTCCGTTCAACCGAGTCCAGACAAGGTGCCCGATCATGAAACGACCGATCCTTGCTTTCCTGAGCCTCGCCGCCCTGGCGGCAAGCGTGGCCTCGGCCGTGGCCGAGGCGCCGGCGGTGGGCGTCGTGCAGCTGGTCAAGGTCTGGGCCTATGAGCGCAGGCCTCCCGCGGATTGGGACGAGCTCCTGTTTCGCGAGAATGTGTTCACCGACCAGTGGCTCAGGACGGTTCCCGAAGGCGCGCTGCACGTCCGGTTTCTGGACGGGACACAGCTCCGGCTCGGCGCCGATGCGGAGATGGTCGTCAGCCGGTTTGTCTATGACCCGAACAGCCGCGACGGGGCGTTCGTGTCGCGGTTGACCAAAGGCATGTTTCGCTTCATCAGCGGCAACCTGAACAACCGCGGCGTCAGGATCGAGACGCCGACCGCTTGGCTCGGCATCCGGGGCACGGACTTCATCGTCAAGGTGGGCGCGCGAACCGTGGTCCAGGTGTTGTCCGGTGCGGTGATCGTCACGCCAACGGCGCCCGGTGCGTCCCCGTCCGCGGTGACCGCGGGGCAGACCGTCGCGATTGGGCCCGGTGATCTGTCCGCGAGTCCGACCGGCGAACCCGGGTTCGACTACGGGCTGTCCGGCGATGCCGGGATCGACGCGTCAAGCGGCGGTCTGGGTCTGGGCGGCGGCGGCAGCGGCGAAGGCGGTGGAGGTGGCGGCGGAGGCGGCGGAGGTGGTGGCGGTGGCGGCGGCGGAAGGTAGCCGCCGGCGGACGCAGCCCGTCAGTTCAGCTTGGTCTTGAGGTCGTGCAGGAGGGCGGTGGCCCGATGGCGTTCGGGATGCTCGTCACGGCACAGATCCAGGAACGTCTCCAGCGCGCGAATCGCGGCGCCAGGCCGTCCGAGCCGGGCGTTGAGCACACCGTCTTCGTGCCAGAGCTCGGGCTTCACGGGTGCGATCAGCAGCATCGATCCGACCACGCGCGCGGCCTCGTCGAAGCGACCCTCTTGGATGAGTCTGAACTTGATGTTGTTCTGCAGCCGCAACAGCACTTCGCGATCGGTCATGCCGGAATAGAACCGACGCGACAGCTCCGCGTCGGGCCCGAGCACCTTCTTGATCAGCGCCCGCAGCTCGGCCGAGGTGCAGCGTTGGCCCTGGCTGAACGGATCGATCAGAGCGCGCTCACCGCAAAAGTCGAGCTGGATCAGAAAGTGGGCCGGGAAGTTGACGCCGTACGCGTCGAGGCCCAGCCCGCGTGCCGTGCACATGTAGAGCACCCCAAGCGCAATCGGCATTCCCTTGCGACGATCGATAACCCGCATGAGGTTCGCGTTCTGCAGGTCGTCATACGTGGCCTCGTCGCCGGCGTATCCGTGCCGAACGTAGATCGCCTCGCGGATAGCGGCGATCCGGGCCGACAAGCCATCGGGCTTGTCATGCGTCCGCGCCAAGGCCGCCCGCGCGTCTTCGATCAGCACATGGATGTGAGCGCGGTAGCGGTCGAGTGACACCCGCGGCCGACCGAGCAACGCGAGCAGCAACGCTGCCTCGGCCAATTCGATGTCTTCGTCTGCGCTCTCACCAAGAACGCGCAGTGCAGCTTCGGTCTGCCTGCGATCCATCCCTGCCCCCCAAGTGCAGGCTATTCTGCCAACCTCCACGCGGGACACAAGGATCTTTCGGGTCAATCGTCCGACCGCCAGGCGTCCTCGAGATGCTCCGGCAGCTTCCAAGGCGCAACCAGCATGGCATCGAAGCGGATCTCGAGGTCAGCGCAATCGGGCCGGCTGGCCAAAAACCAGTCCGCTGCGCTGACGATCCGGCGGCGTTGACGGTCACCGATGGCGAAGCGGGCGTCTCTGCGGTTGGGGCGGGCCTTGACTTCCACCACCGCGAGAACGCGGCCGCGGCGGGCCAGAATGTCGATTTCACCGACCGGCGTCCGCAGCCGCCGCGCCAGAATGCGATAGCCCTTTAGACGCAGCATCACGGCACAGGCCATCTCGGACCAGCGGCCAAACAGCCACGCACGGCGCCGGCGTGCGCGCGGCGATGACGCGCCCATCACACTTCCTCTTGCGTGCCCGCCCGCTTGCCCGTGAGCGCGAGCGCCCGGGCATAGATTTGACGACGGGGCAGGCCGGTCGCTGCCGACACGGTTGCGACCGCCTGCTTGAGACTGGTCTGCGCCAGGGCGGCACACAATTGTTCGTCGAGCGCCGCTTCGTCGAACTCGGCCGGCCCGTCCGCTGCGCCCGCCACCAGGATCACAACCTCGCCCTTGGGTGCGTCGGCCGCTGCGTAGTGATCGGCGAGTTCGGTCAGCGCTCCCCGGCGCACCTCTTCGTGCAGCTTGGTAAGCTCGCGGACCACGGCCGCCTGCCGCGCGCCCAATACATCCGCCATGGCGGCGAGCGTCGACGGCAGCCGGCGCGCCGGCTCGAACAGAATCAGGGTGGCCGGGATCTTGGCCAACTCGGTCAACTCTGCGCGCCGCGCGGCTGCACGCGCCGGCAGGAAACCCGCGAACAGAAAGCGGTTCGTCGGCAGGCCGGAGACGACCAGCGCCGCCAGCGCGGCCGACGGTCCGGGTGCGACATGCACCGGCATGCCGGCTTCCTGCGCCGCACGCACCAACTTGTAGCCGGGATCGGAGATCAGCGGCGTTCCCGCGTCTGACACCAGCGCCACGGTCTCGCCTTTCTTGAGCCGTTCGATGATGGCCGGACGGACGCGGTCCGCATTGTGCTCGTGATAGGACAAGGTCGGCGTCGCAATGCCGTGCGCACGTAACAGCTTGACCGTCACCCGACGGTCTTCGCAGGCAATGACATGCGCATCTTCGAGAACCTGGAGGGCGCGCAAGGTGATGTCGGCCAGGTTGCCGATCGGCGTCGCGACGATATGCAGGCCCGGCGAGGGCAAGACACGCGTCGCCGGTTTACTTGCGCGTGGGCCGGAGCTAGGCTTGTCGTTGCCGTCGCATTTCGCCGCCATCTGCGGAGACCGTTGTTGCCACAGCGATTGACCGGACGTTGGACGCTGTGCCGAGGATCGGCGCCTTGGCGCGTATGGCCGCGCGACGTCCTAGTCGGAAACCGTGGCGTCGCAGGCGGTAGGTTGCGACACAGCATCTGCGCCCTTGTTCTGGGTACTGCACTGGCAAGCTGCGGTCCAGGCCAATATCAGAAGGGCGGACCGTCCGCGCAGACCGATCAGTCCGGGACTTCCGCCCAACCATCTCGAATGACTCAGCCTTGGCCCGACCGGCCCCGGCCAGACAGCGGAGAGGTGCGCGTGGCGCTGCTGCTGCCATTGAGCGGCCAACAACAAAAGCTGGGCGAAGCCATGTTGAACGCGGCCGAACTCGCGTTGGAAGACGCGGGCAATGACAAGCTGGTGCTGCTGCCCAAGGACACGCGCGGCAAGCCTGATGCAGCAGCCGCGGCGGCCAGTGAGGCGCTCGACGAGGGTGCCGAACTGATCCTTGGGCCGTTGCTGGCGAGCTCGGTACAGACAGTCCAGCCAGTCGCCAGCGCGGTGGGCGTGAACCTCATCAGCTTCTCAAGCGACCAGTCGGTCGCCGGTGACGGCGCCTTTGTCATGGGCTTTCTGCCCCGCGATCAAGTGCGGCGCATCGTCCAATATGCCGTCAGCGACGGCCGCACTCGGTTCGCGATTCTGGCGCCCGACACCCCGTACGGTCGGCTGGTGTCCGATGAGACCGAGGCCGCGGTCGCGGACAATGGCGTCTTTATGTCCAAAGTCGCGTTCTATGATCCGGCCGCGCCCGACGTGACCGCCACGGTGCGCGCGTTTGCCAACTACGACTCCCGGACCAAGATCGAGAAGGAGGCCGGCGAGGGGCTTGATTTCGACGCGGTGATGCTGCCGGAAGGGGGCCTCCGGTTGTTGCAGGTGGCCCCGCTCTTGCCCTTCTTCGATATCGACCCGGGCAAGGTGCTGTATCTTGGCACCGGCTTGTGGGACAGCCCAGTGGTGCATCGCGAACCCAATCTGGTCGGCGGCGTGTTTGCCGCTCCAGCACCGGAGGCCCGCCAAGCCTTTACCGCCAAGTACAAGCAGGTCTTCGGCAGCACCCCGCCGCGGTTGGCCACGCTGGCGTACGATGCCGCGGCTTTGGCGGCCTTGCTGAGCGGCAAGGAAGGCGGCCCGGACTTCAGCCAGCAGGCGATCACCGACGAGAA
>JAAUXY010189989.1_pt1 | contig 11310 bp, 6 predicted proteins | sample 7278121 | NCBI WGS metagenome assembly JAAUXY01 (sample SAMN14350117, study PRJNA611818) | marine sediment metagenome | isolation source: surface marine sediment (1.8m) | place: French Polynesia: Moorea | collected 2018-08
AGATGCTGCCGTCGCCGCGAATGCTCGGTGAGCGTCGCGGCCATCGCCATGTCACCGAGCTGATCATCCAGCTCGACAGGGACCCGTCATGAGCTGGACCAGCCACTACATCTACTACGGTGATGACTGCTACGGTCGGGCGATCGATCGGCTTCTGACCCATGTGGTTGCGCCTCTCGTTCAGCGACTCTTCGCGGCGCGTGAGATCCGCCGCTTTTTCTTCGTTCGCTACGCCGATGCCGGCGGGCCGCACCTGCGCTTGCGGCTCGACCTTGCCGCGGATAGTTGTGCCGGCCTCGTCGAGGAGCGACTGCGCGGTGCGGTCGAGGATTTCTACGGCGTAGAAAATGCCACGGGTAGAGCGTCTGCCCTCAGGCGGCCCGAGGTACGCGCGGTGGACTACGTGCCGGAGCTCGAGCGCTACGGCGGGCGCCACGCCATCGTGGCGGCGGAGGATCTCTTCTTCCTCTCGAGCCGAATCGCGCTCGAGGTCATTTCCGGCTCGCTGACCGACGAGCGCCGGAGCTCAGCGGAAGCTCCACCGAAAGGGGACGGAACACGCCGGCTCGGCAAGGCTTTGCTGATGGCGGTGATCCTGGGTCGCAGCTTCTTCGACCGTAGGTCGGCGGTGGCGGCGTTCCTGGAGCGTTACTCGAGGTTCTATTTCCAACTCGTGGCGCGCGACATTCAAGATCCGGAGACCCTGCGGCGGCATCTCGGCGAAGAGAGCGCCCGTGAGGTACCGGCACTGAGCAGCGCGGTCGCAAGCCTGCTGGTGACCCTGGACGGCCGGCAAGGTCTGGGCGTGCCGCTCCTCGACCGCTGGCACCGGGGCTGCCTCGCGACCCGCCGAGCCCTCAAGCGGCTGATCGAGGGGCATCAGCTGGAGCTCGCGGTACCGGAGGCGGCCAGCAGCGCCGACAGGCTCGAATCGATCATCGGCAGCTATCTCCATCTTCACCACAACCGCCTGGGCCTGGGGATTCCGCAGGAAGTCCATCTCGCCCACCTGGCGGCCGAGGCCCTGACGCGGCAAGGAGTCGAGGCATGAGCATCACCCTGACCGACGCTGAGAAGCAAGAGTATCTCGGCATCGCCACCGCGATCGCCGACCGCATCGTCGATTCCGCTGATAGAGACGGGGCGGGGTGTTCGTGGCCGGTCCCGAGGCGTGACAGCCGAACCGCGCCCCTTCGCCTGGAGGCGGGACCCGGCACTCTCTACCACGGCTCCTCCGGCATGGCGCTCTTCCTGTCGCGTCTCGCTCGGCTGACGGCTGAAGATCGTCATCTCAAAACCGCTCACGCCGCCCTGGCCCATGCCCTGGAGTTGGAGGGTAGCCGTCCCGGCACCGGCGGCTACTACTCGGGAACCGCGGGCGTGGCGGCAGTTTGTGCCGAGATGGCCGAGCACACCGGCGAGGGACGCTGGCTCGACGAAGCCAGGCGCCTGTGTCGAGGTCTGTCCGTCGACCCGGCGTCGCCTGGCAAGCTGGACCTGATCGGGGGCGAAGCCGGCAGTATCCTCGGTCTGCTTCGCGTCTACGAAGCCGCCGGCGGAGCGGACGAAGAAATCCTCAGGATCGCGACGGGTCTGGCCGAGATTCTGATCGCCGAGTGCCGGCTGGAGCCCGAGGGAGTCTCCTGGGACACCATGTACCCGTGTGTGCTGCGCAATCTTCTCGGCCTCTCCCACGGAGCCGGCGGCATCGGCCTCGCTTTTCTGGAGTTGCACCGCTTCGTCGGCGATGAACGCTACCTGGCATACGCCGTCGAATCGGTGCGTTATGAGGATAGCTTCATCGATCCCGAGCACGGCTACTGGCCCGACCTGCGTCACAAGCCGCTGGCTGAATACCTGGAAGAAGGGCGGCTGGATGACCTGCGACGAGACGCGGCAGCCGGTACCTTTTTGGCCGCCGAGGCCCGTCCGGGCGGCATGGCCGCGTGGTGCCATGGCGCCCCCGGAATCGGGCTGGTGCGAGGGCGATTCCTCGAGCTTCTCGGGCGTGAACGCGACCGCGACGCCACCCGTCGAGCAGCCGAGATCACCCACGACAGCGTCGAGAGCTGGCAGCCTGGAAACCACTCGCTCTGCCACGGTCTGCTGGGCAATGTCGAGATCCTGCTCGACCTCGCACGATGCCTCGGCGAGGAGGAACGATTCGCGCCGCCGGCCTTGGCCGTGGTTCGGCGTGCCGTCGCCGACGTCACCCGGCGGGGCGGAGCCTGGCTGAGCGGCTACTTGAGCGGTGCCTACACCCCGGGTCTGATGGTAGGGGAGGTGGGGATCGGACACTTCTTCCTGCGCCTGGTGGCGCCTGAGACGCCTTCCGTGTTGCTGCCGGTCGGATCGCCGGACGCGCTGCGCCTCCGGCGATCCGCGGGCCCCGCGAGAAAGCACCTGCCGCGACCCTACAGTCTGCATTTCTCGGCCACCCGCCGGCTCCTGGCTGCCGCCCAGGCGAACGGCAACGGGATGGTTCCCGAGACGATCGAGGACGCTCGCCGAGCCCTCGAGAAGCAGATCGGTACCCTCGAGGAGCCCGTGTCCGCGCGCGCCAGTCGGTCTCTGGCTCTCGAGTCCCTGACGTTTGAGCTGATGGCCGAGCAGGAATCTCCGGCCGAGGCTTACGTGGCGTCATTGATGCGCCGCCCGGCGGAGCTCCTCGACGATCCCGCGACGCTGATCCAGCTCGCGCCCACGGCGAGGCTTTTCGACACCGATCCGAGCTTTCTGCTCTACCGTCGGGGACCCGCCTACGTGACGATGGAGCTCGAGCCCCTGGCGGCCGAGATCTACTCGCTGCTCGACGGCCCGATGTCGATGTCGGCGATCGTCGACCGGATGGCGGTGCGCCTCGGCCTCACCGCCGATCTCGCCGACTCCGACGCCGAGGCGGCATTTCGCGACAAGCTGCGAAGCATCCTGCGCCGGGCCTACGAGGCTCGCATCCTCGACATCGTCGAGCCGTTCGAGATCGAGCCCGCGGAGATCGACGGCGAGCTGTGCACGCGATGTGGCGAATGCTGCCGCATCAAGTTTCAGATCCTGGGCAGCGTGACCTACCTCGATTTTGTGGAGGAAATGCTGGGCAAGCCCCTGGCACCCCATTATCCCGAGATGAAGATCTCCGTCGAGGAGAGCGACGGCCAGAGCTATGTGGTGCTGGATCTCGGCTATTGCCGCCATCTGAGGCGGACGACGGCAGACGGCGAGGCTCGTTTCCATTGCGGCATCTATGCCGAGCGCCCCGAGACCTGCCGGGAGTTCAATTGCGCCGCCTGGTGGCGCCGTCAACGCAGTGTCTTGACGGCGAGATCGGCCAGCGACCGATTGATCGAGAAGGTGGCGGCCCTGGCGGGCAAGTCGTCCTTGATCCCGGCTTCTGCCGCTCCGGATCGTGAACGACAGGCGGGCTGAATCGCGATGGCTGAAGAACCAGGCGGCGTCAGGGGCGGCGAGGACCTGTTCCGTCAAGAAGCGCTGGCCCACCACCTGCGCCGAGACAGTGGGGAAGGCCGGGTCCTCGAGCTGACGCCGCGATGGACGCGCTGGGCTTATCGGCTGCTGCTCGTCGTCTTCGCTGGCTCGCTGATCTTCGCGCTGGTGGCGAGGGTCGACGAGTACGCCCGGGGCAGCTTCATCGTGCGAGTGCACGGCCGCGCCGACGTGACCACACCGCGGGCCGGCACCGTCACCGCGGTAGAGGTCACGGCCGGTCAGAGGGTCGTCGCCGGCCAGCTGCTGGCGCGGTTCTACAGCGCCGGAGAAGCCGCCGAGCTCGGCCGCATCCGCCGCGAGTTCGAGCTCGCTCTGATTCAGCGGCTGCGGGCGCCTTCCGACCCCGCCACCGAGCGGAGCTTGAGCACCCTGCGAGCGCAGAAAGAGCTGGCCGAATCGCGGCTCGAGGAGCGCTCGCTGCGCGCACCCACAGCCGGGATCGTCAGCGACCTGCGGGTCCGCCCCGGGCAGCACGTGTTGCCCGGTGAAGTGGTCGTTTCGGTGGCCGGTGAGCACCCGGAGATGTCGGTCATTGCCATGCTCCCCGGGCACTTCCGGCCGCTGATCCGCTCAGGCATGCCGCTGCGCCTCGAGCTCGAGGGCTATCGCTATGCCTATCAGCGTCTGGCCATCGATCGTGTCAGCGAGGAGGTCCTGGGACCGGCCGAAGCCCGGCGTTTCCTCGGGGCCGGCGGCGATGCCCTGGCGCTCAGCGGCCCGGTGATCTTCGTTCATGCCCGTTTGCCGTCGCTCACGTTTGCCAGCAGTGGGCGTGAATACCGCTTTCATGAGGGGATGCGGGGCTCGGCCGAAGTCCGGGTGCGCTCGGAAGGCGTCCTCACCACTCTAATCCCCGGCCTCGAGGCCCTCTTCGCCAATCGTTCGGGATGAACGCCATGAGCCAGGAAGGTCCTTCAATTCTCAAACGCTTTCCAGCCCTCGCCGGACTGACCCCGGGGAGCCCCCGCCGTCGCACCATCCCGTTGATCCAGCAGACCGCCGGGACCGACTGTGGGGTCGCTTGCCTGGCGATGATTCTCGCCTTCCACGGCAAACGGGTGCGAATCGACGAAGTCCGCGAGATGACCGGTGTCGATCATGACGGGACCGACGCCAGAAGCCTGCTCAAGACCGGCCGATGGTTCGGGCTGCGCGGCCGCGGCGTCAGGATCGACAATATCGATCATCTGGAGTGCGTGGGCAAGGGGGCGATGCTGCACTGGCGCTTCGGCCACTGGGTGGTGCTCGAGAGCGTGGATGCCCGCGGCGCCCGGATCGTCGACCCACTGGACGGGAGGCGTTTCGTTTCCCACCGGGATTTGCGCAAGTCCTTCACCGGCGTCGCGCTGATCTTCCAGCCGTCGGAGGAGTTCGCGCCCGGCGACGACCGTCCTCAGGGAATTCGCCGCTTTTTGCGGCCGATTCTGGGTCAGTCCGGGCTTCTGTCGCGCATCGTGATGATCACCATGCTGGTCCAGCTGCTCGGGCTGGCGGTGCCGGTGGTGACCGGCTTGATCGTCGATCGAGTGGTGCCGCGGGAGGATGTTTCGCTGCTCGGGGTGCTGGCTGCCGGCCTCGGCGCCATCGTGATCTTCAACTTCTTCTCGGCGATCGTCCGGGCCCATCTGGGGCTTCATCTGCGCACCCATCTCGACGCCGAGATGACCCTCGGATTCTTGAGTCACCTGGTGGCTTTGCCTTACGCCTTCTTCCAGCGCCGCTCGGCGGGGGATCTGATGATGCGTTGGGGCAGTAACTCGACGATTCGCGAGATCCTCACCTCCAGCACCCTGTCCGGGATTCTCGACGGCGTGTTGGTGAGTCTCTATTTCGTGGTGCTGTTCGCCTCCCACGCCGGCCTGGGCACCCTGGTGCTCGGTCTCGGCCTGCTGCGGATCGGCCTCTTCCTGGCCACCCGGCGGCGTTACCGGGATCTGATGTCCGAATTGCTGCAGGCCCAGGCGACCTCACGCAACTACCAGGTGCAGATGCTCGCCGGAATCGAGACCCTGAAGGCCATGGGGGCCGAGCAGCGCGCCGTCGATCATTGGACCCACCTCTTTGTCGACGAGCTCAATGTCTCGCTTGCCCAGGGGCGCCTGAGCGCGATTTTCGACTCCCTGCTCGGTGCCTTGAGCAAGGCGTCTCCTTTCATCATCCTGATCTTCGGCGCCCTCAAGGTGCTCGGTGGTGAGCTCACCCTCGGCACCATGCTGGCCTTGAGCGCGCTGGCCAGCGGCGTTTTGGGACCGCTGTCGGCCCTGGTGTCGACGGCGCTTCAGCTGCAGCTTCTGAGCAGTTACCTGGAGCGGATCAACGACGTCCTGGAGACGCCCCCGGAACAGCAGCGTGACGAGGTCACTCCGGCCGGAAGGCTGGGCGGCAGAATCACCCTCGAGCAGGTCAGCTTTCGCTACAGCTCGGTGGCACCGCTGGTGGTCCGCGAGGTGGCTACCGACATCGAGCCCGGCAGTTTCGTCGCCCTGGTCGGTACTTCCGGCGCCGGAAAATCGACCCTGGCGCACCTTCTGCTCGGGCTCTATCGTCCGACCGAGGGCGCTATTTTCTACGACGGTCTCGACTTAGCCCAGCTCGAGCTGTCGTCGGTGCGCGGCCAGCTCGGCATCGTGCCGCAACAGCCCTATCTCTTCGGGACCTCGATCCGCGACAACATCGCGCTGGCCGACCCGTCTCTGCCGATCCAGCGCGTCATCGAAGCGGCCAAGATTGCTCACATTCACGACGACGTGATGGCCATGCCGATGGGCTACGACACCCTGATGGCGGACGGCGGCGTCTCGCTGTCCGGCGGTCAGCGTCAGCGGATCGCCCTCGCGCGTGCCCTGGTGCGTCGCCCGGCGATCCTGTTGCTCGATGAAGCGACGAGCGCTCTGGATGCCTTGACCGAGCGCAAGATCCAGCAGGAGCTCGAGAAGCTGGCGTGCACGCGGATCGTCATCGCCCACCGCTTGAGCACCATCGCGGCCGCCGACGTGATCCTGGTGATGGACGGTGGCCGGATCGTCGAGCAGGGGGACCACGCTGGACTGATGGCGCAGGGCGGCACCTACTTGGAGTTGGTGGAGGCGCAGATTCAGCGGGAGGGAATCGGCGGAATTGCAGATCGGCCACCCCAACAGAAGGTGGGAGGCTTATGGAGCGCTTGAGCTCAGTCGAACCGCGAACTGAAACCGCAGCGCCGAGACGTCGACTGCCGGGCGGCTTGCTCTCGGGATTCGGTCTCGGTTTCCTGGTAGCCGCGGTGTTGATGTCGATACCCGATCTGATCACGCGTGATGCTCCCGAGGCGCCGCCTCCGCCCGCTCTTCATCGGAGTGAAGAGAGCCTTGGGGAGACGGTAACCGTCGAAGTGGCACAGTGTTGGGTCGGCGTCGTCGTCGCCCGCCAGGCGGTGAGCGTCGTGGCGGAAGCGGAGGGGCAGTTGCAGCAGGTCCTGGTGCGCGTCGGCGACACCGTGAGCGCTGCCCAACGCTTGGCGGTGCTCGACACCAGCGCGCTCGATCATCAGCTGGCGATCGAGCGATCTGCTCTCGAGCGGGCCGAGGCCGACCGCCAGCGTCAGAGCCTCGACGTCGCGCGGGCACAGAGCGAGCATCGGCGACGTCAGATGCTCACCGACGTCCTGTCGCGAGAAGAGCTCGAGAGCTCAGGGTTCGCGCAGCAGCGGTCTGCAGCGGATCTCGCCGCCGCCGAAGCCGAGACCGACCGTGGCCGAGCCCGAGTTCGGCAGCTCGAAGCGTCGCTTCGGCGGGCCGAGATTCGCGCCCCCTTTGCCGGCACCATCGCCCATCGCTACCTCGATGCCGGCGCCGTCGTCCGCCCGGGCACGCCGGTGACGCGGCTGATCAGCGCGGAGAACCTGGTGCGCTTCGCCGTCCCCACCCACCTCGTCGACGCTATGCGTGCCGGCGTCGAGGTGCGGCTGGAGCTTGAGGCGTCGGGAGCCACCCGGAGCGCGGTGATCGAAGGTCAGGCGCCGGAAATCGACAGCGCTTCGCAGATGGTGTTTGTCGAGGCCGGCCTTGACGCATCGAGGGAGCAGATCGAGCCTCTCTCAGCCGGGGCGGTGGTGCGCGTATCGACACCGGGGACTGTCGGATCTTGTGTCGGCCGCGTTGAGGTGAGCTTATAGGGAGAGCCGGCACCCCGGCTACTCAATCGCCGCTCACCCTTGGGATCGGATGAGCCCCAGGAGCTCGTCGGCCGAAAGGCGCCCGGCAGCGCCGGTGCCGGCGAGCACGTCGGCCACCAGGTGGCGCTTCTCTTCCTGGAGCTTCAAGACCTCCTCCTCGATCGTGCCACGGGCGATCAGGCGGTAAACCACGACCGGTCGCGCCTGACCGATGCGATGCGCGCGATCCGATGCCTGGTTCTCCACCGCCGGGTTCCACCATGGGTCGAGGAGGATTACATAGTCGGCGGCGGTGAGGTTGAGCCCGGTCCCTCCCGCCTTGAGCGAGATCAGGAAAGCGCCGCCGGCGCCGGCCTGAAAGGCGTCTACGCGCCGCTGGCGCTCGCCGGGAGGGGTCCGGCCGTCGAGGTACAGATGACGGACTCTGTGGGGCTCGAGAGCCTTGCGCAGCCGCCCCAGAAGACGGGTGAACTGGCTGAAGACCAGGGCCCGATGGCCACCGTCGACGAGCTCGATGAGGAGCTCGACCGCCAGGTCGAGCTTGGCCGAGCTCCTGGTCCAGGAGGGCTCGACGAGGGCCGGGTGGCAGGCCAGCTGGCGCAGGCGCGTGAGGGCGGCGAGAAGCTCAGCACTGCGGCGCCGGCGGTTTGTGGCGCGGGCCGAGAGCTGCGCCAGCGCCGCCAGGCGGGCCGCCTCGTAGAGTCGCCGCTCGTCGGAGGAGAGCTCGGCGGCGAGGTCGATCTCGGTGCGCGGCGGAAGCTCGGACAAAACCTCCGACTTGGTGCGCCGGAGCACGAAAGGTTGTAGCCGGCGGCTAAGGGCCCGCCGCCGCTCCTCGTCGCCGTGCTTCTCGATCGGTTCGGCGAACCGGTGGCGAAAGGCCTGCCAACTGCCGAAAACGCCGGGGGAAATCACCCGGAAGAGGCTCCACAGCTCGCCCAGGTGGTTCTCGATCGGCGTGCCGGTGAGCGCCAGCCGCCATCGGGCCGGGATCCGCAGTGCTGCCCGTGCGGTCTTGGTGCGGCTGTTCTTGATCGCCTGGGCCTCGTCGAGGATCAGGGTCCCCCAGGCGATCTCGGCGAGATCCTCGCCGTCGCGGCGCAAGAGTCCGTAGCTGGTGACCACCAGATCGCCGGCCCCGAGTCCGGCGAGCAGCTGGGCACGGCTGGGGCCATGGTAGAGGACGCCGTCGAGCGCCGGGGCAAAGCGCCGGGCTTCGCGCAACCAGTTGTAACACACCGATAGCGGGGCGATGACCAGGGCCGGACCGCTCGGCCGACGATCGAGGAGCAGCGCCAGGCTCTGGACCGTCTTGCCCAGCCCCATGTCATCGGCCAAGCAACCGCCCATGCCCCATGCCGCCAGCCGCCTCAGCCAGCGGTAGCCGTCGACCTGATACGGTCGCAGCTCGGCTGTCAGCTCGGCAGGTGGCACCGGATCCAAGCCCTCGGCAGCCTCCAAGCGGTCCAGGGTCTCGCGGAAACGGGCGCTCACCTCGCACAACACGTCGTCCGCGGCGAGCAGTTCGCGCACCAGGTGAGCGGCGGTGAGGTCGACCTCTAGAACGCCGCGACGCGGGCGGACGACGTCGCCGAGGGCCTCGAGGCGAGCGCGCAGCTCGGCGGTCATTTCCAGCCAGTCGCCGTTGCCCAACGGCAGGTATCGGTCGCCGGTTCGCAGCGCTTCGAGGAGCTCGGCGAGCGACAGCTCCCGGTCTCCGATCTCGACGCCGCCACGGGCGGCGAAGTAATTGCGCCGGCCGGCGATCTGGACCTTGAGCGGCGAGGGGCTCACCACCTTCCGCTCCTGCCCCTCCGGCCACTCGACGACCAGCCCGCCGGCGGCCTCCTCTTGGGCCGCAAGCACCAGGTCGAGGCCCGCGTCGTTGCTGCCGAAGAACCATTCCCAGCCCTCCGTCACCTCGAGGCCGAGCCGGCGGGCGAGGTCGACAGCGGCTCGATGCTCCTCTTCCGGCTGCCGCTCGACCATCCGGCACCGGCCGTCGTCGAGGGCGGTGAGCCGTTCGGGACCCTGGCCGGGCCGGAAGGGCACGATGCCAGGGGCCGGGCGGACTCGGATTCTCGCGGTCAGGCCGTAATACTCCGGGATCAAGAAGAGCCGCGGCTTTACCTCCGCGCGCAGCGGCGGAGGGGCATCCTCCGCCGCCAGCTCGACCGGCACCACGACGGCCAGCCGCGGCAACCGTGCCAGGACGTCCTCGCGCTCCGCCGCGCCGACCTGGCGGCCGTGGCGGCCGAAACGCGAGACCAGATCGAGGACCTGAGGCTCGACCACGGCGACCAGGATTCGCGCGTCGCCGTCGACGAAACCGGCCAAGGTCCGTTCGTCTTCCCACAGCTCGTCCGGCGCGAAGCTCGCCAGGGGACGGCCGCCGAGGGTGATTTCCAGGCTGAGGCCGCCGGCGCTCTCCGGTATGGCAGCGGGCACCTGCCGCAGACGCAGCATCAATTCGGCCGCCTCTACAGCGATCGGCTCCAGCGACTCCCAGTGGAAGACCAGAGGGTGGCCGACCAAGTCGCGGAGCGCGGCGATCGCGTCGATGTGCCAGTAGGACTGCGAGTGCTCCGTGCTCGGCTGGTTCTCGAAGATCCGGGTCACGACGTGTCTGTCCGATTCGGTCGTCCACAACGCGCGGTCGCGGACGAGGCGTTTCCAGCCGACTTTCTGTCCTCCGGTCCAGCCATGGCCGCGGGCTCTCTGCTCCCAGGCTCCGAGCTCGAGGCCGTAGGGTTGCCAGCGCAGCCGCCAGGTCAGGCGGCGGCGGCGGTCGATCTCCGATTCCGCGCTTTCGTGCTCGGCGAGGAAGCCCTCGAGAATCGAGGTCGTGTCGCTCCAGGCTGCGACTTCTGGGGACGCTAGCCTCTCCTGGAGGCGACGATAATCCTCGTCGCCGTAGTGCAAGGGATCCTCCAGCCGATAGCGCAGGAACTCCAGGGTGGCACAGGTGTGGACGCAACGCTCCTGGTGCGGGAAGGGGCCCCGGCCGGAACGTGGCCGGCAGTTGCAGTGGACCCGAAGCGGGCGACCGACCGCCGGCAGGTCGATGCGGACGGTCAAAAGGCGGTAGGAATCGCCGGCCGGGACCTTGCACTCGAAGCTCCAGGAGCTCCAGTCCCAATCCCATTGGTGGATGTGGTCCCGGTACCAAAAACTGGCGCCGAGGAGATATCGGCCGTGGCGCCGCGTCTCAGCCGAGAGGCCCTCGAGTAGACGCCGGAGGGGCGCTTCCAGCGCTGGCAGAGGGTATGGCATGGCGGCCGAGTCTATTCCAATGCAGCGTCCTCGATCAGCTGCCGGATCGGTCGCTGGAGCGCGCCGCCAAGCGGGCCGCCGCGTCGCGAGGTGTCAGCCAACTCGGTCACCGGCGAATGTGTCTACCGGCCAGAGGCTCGTCCCGGGCGCGTACACAAACGTGCACGCCGGTCGGAGGCTCGTCCCGGGCGCGTACACAAACGTGCACGCCGGCCGGAGGCTCGTCCTGAGCGCGTACACAAACGTGCACGCCGGCCGGACGACCGTCCCGAGCGCGTACACGTTCGTGCAGGCCGAAATGCGCTTCAGCAGGTGGCCGTGCACGTTTGTGCACGGCCGATTTCCAGTTGAAAATTCTCCGTGCACAAATGTGCAAACGC
>JAAUXY010128417.1_pt1 | contig 11308 bp, 12 predicted proteins | sample 7278121 | NCBI WGS metagenome assembly JAAUXY01 (sample SAMN14350117, study PRJNA611818) | marine sediment metagenome | isolation source: surface marine sediment (1.8m) | place: French Polynesia: Moorea | collected 2018-08
AACCTGCTCTACGCCCGCTTGCTCGCCACCCTGGCCCGCCGGGAGGAGCTGCGGCCGCTGGACCGCAGCGGCGTCGCGCGCGCCCTGGAATACAGCGCCCGGCGGACCGGCGACTCCGAGCGGCTGACGACCGAACTGGAGAGCCTAGCCGATCTGCTGCGCGAGGCCGACTACTGGGCCAAGCAGGCCGGCCGCGATCTCATCACGGCCGCCGACGTCGAGCGCACCATCGAGGCCGGCATCAAGCGGCTCGACCGGCTGCGCGAACGCACCCAGGAGGAGATCGAACGCGGCACCATCGCGATCGACACCGATGGCACGGTGGCCGGCCAGGTCAACGGCCTCTCGGTCGTCGGCCTCGGCGGTTTCTCCTTCGGCCGGCCCAGCCGGATCACCGCGCGCATCCGCCTGGGCAAGGGCGAGGTGATCGACATCGAGCGCGAGGTCAAGCTCGGCGGACCGCTGCACTCCAAGGGCGTGCTGATTCTCGGCGGCTATCTGAGCGCGCACTACGCCAGCGACCGGCCGCTGTCGCTTTCGGCCTCTTTGGTCTTCGAGCAATCCTACGGCGGCGTCGACGGCGACAGCGCCTCCTCGGCCGAGCTCTACGCCCTGCTCTCGGCCATCGCTGGCGTGCCGATCAAGCAGTCGCTGGCGGTCACCGGCTCGGTCAATCAGTACGGCCAGGTTCAGGCCATCGGCGGCGTCAACGAGAAGATCGAGGGCTTCTTCGACCTCTGCGCCGCGCGCGGCCTCACCGGCGAGCAGGGCGTGCTGATCCCGGCCACGAACGTCAAGCACCTCATGCTCGACAAGCGGGTCGTCGCGGCGGCCGCCGAGGGCCGCTTCCGGATCTATCCGGTCGAGACCATCGACCAGGGGCTCGAGATCCTGACCGGCATGGCCGCCGGCGCGCGCGGCGCCGACGGCCGCTTCCCCGAGGGCAGCTTCAACCGGTTGGTCGAGGCGCGCCTCACCGAGCTCGCCAAGAAGCGGCGCGCCTTCGGCGCCATGCCCAAGCCGAACGAGGAGAAGTCATGAAGGGCAGTGAGCGCCCGCCGCTGCGCCGCGTGGTGGTCGCCCTCGACCCGGCGGCGCAGTGCCGCGCCGCCTTGGACTTGGCCGCCCGGCTCGCGGCGCAGAGCGAAGCGGAGCTGGTCGGTCTCTTCGTCGAGGAAAGCGAGCTGCTGACCGCCGCGGCGTTGCCCGTGACCCGGGCGCTGCGCGGTCACGGCGCCGAAGAAGAGGCGCTCGACCCGGCCAAGATGGAGCGCGGCCTCAGGGCCTGGGCGGCGCAGGCCGAGGCGACCCTCGCCTCGGCCGCACAGCGCTGGCGCGTCAAGTCCTCCTTCCGGGTCGCCCGCGGTCATGTCGGCGAGACCCTGATCGCCGAGGCCGCGGGCTCCGACCTGCTGGCCCTGGGTACCGTCGGCCGCCCGTCGGGGCGCCAGCGTCTCGGCGCGACCGCGCGCGAGCTGGCGCGGCGGGCGCCCTGCACGCTGCTGCTGATGCGCGGCGAGGCCCGCGCTGGGCAGCCGGTCCTGGTGCTTTTCGAAGGCGACGTCAGCGCGCTCGCCCTGGCCGTGCAGCTGGCCCGGCTCGACCGTAGCCCTCTGACGATCCTGGCGGCAGACAAGGCACAGGCGGAAACAGCGGAAGCGTGGCTGGACCGTCACGGCCGGACCGCGCCGCTGCGCGTGCTCGACCAGGACGATCCCGAGAAGATCTCGCATATGCTCGAGATCGAGCCATGCGGCACGGTGATCCTGGAACGCAGGGGGCGCCTGGGCTCGGCGGTCGACGCCGAACGCGTGCTGGCCGGCCCGGCCGCCTCTGTGATCCTGTTGGGCTAGAGCCCGGCTTGACGCAGGTCAACGAAGGCGGACGCCAGCCATGCTTTCCTACTGCGGATTAGCCCCCCTTAGCGATGGAGAGACCCCTTGGCCGCAACAGACGGAGAACAACGCCTGGTCGAGCTGGAAAGCCAGGTCGCCCAGAACCAAGCCACGATCGACGAGCTCAACGACCAGGTACGCAAGCTCTGGGACGAGCTTGAGATGGTCAAGGCCGAGGTCAAGGTGCTGGGCCGCGAGATCCTCGCCGAGACCGAAGGCGAGGCGACGCCGCACATGAAAGGACGCGGGTAAAGCCCGCCTGCGCGCCGCGCGTCAATAGGGGGGTATGGCCTGCAGCTTGTAGAGCGCCCGCATGATCGTCTCGTTCGACGCGACCCCGTATTCGTCGAACCAGCGATGGAAGATCTCCATCACGTCGCGGCTGCTGTAGAGCTCGGCCAAGGTTTTGTCGGCGATCAGCTTCAAGTCGAGCGCCTCCCGCGGCATCACAAGGGCATAGGGCTCGAAGCTGTAGAAGCGATCGATCATGATCAATTGCTCCGGCGCCTTGGCCTGCTGGGAGAGGTTGAGCAGGGCGATGCGGTCGCCGAACAAGACGTCGATTTGCTCCGCCTCCAACGCCGCCAGCGCCTCTCGCTCATCGTCGAAGCGGATGACCTCCGCGTCCATGCCGCGCTCTTCGAGGCCCTTGACCACCGCTGATTCCGCCGTCGTCGCCTCGACCACGCCGATCCTCCGCCCCGACAAATCGTCGATCTCGGCGATCCCCGTGCCCTGGTGCACCAGCATCTCCATGCCGGTGACGTAGACGAGCAGGCTGAAGCTGAAGCTCTCCTGACGCTCAATGGTCTGGGTCGCGGCCCCGCAATGGATATCCGTCTCGCCGTTCCGGAGCTTCTCGAAACGGTCCTTCGCGGTAGTCGGCACGAAGACGATCTTGAGCTCGTCGAGCTCCAGCTCGCGCTCGATCGCCTCGGCGACGGCAAGACAGAGATCGATTGTGTAGCCCTTCACCGTCCCGTCCTCGTCGACGAAGGAGAAGGGATCGGACTTGATTCGGTGACCGAGTTTCAGAACCTTGCCGTCGCGAATCTTCGTCAGTGTCTGATCCAGCGCCTCGGCCGGGACGGACCAGGCCAGGGCCACGGCAAAGAGACAAACGGCCAGAAGCGGCCTCATCATCCCGAGATCCTCGCAGGTGGCGCCGCGAAAACCGGCTAGAAGCCGCCCGCGAACTTGGAGTTCACCGCCATGAAGGCCATCTGGGCCTCCCAGTTGACCGCATAAACCGGCTTGAAAGCCGTGTGTTGATCGTCGGGGATCACCCGACCGTAGAGATTGTCCAACACCCGCGCGTCTCCGTTGTCGAGACCCACGATCGCCACGGCGTGTCCGATACGCCCGCGCCGCCCGTAGTGATAGCCAGCCACGAGCCACAAGTGCTGGGGCTCGAAACCGGCCAGCGACGCCGAGACCAAGTAGAGATTGGCGTAGTCGTCGCAGTCGCCATGGCCCTTCGTGATCGTCTGGGCGGGCGTGTGCCAGTGGTCCCTGGCCTCGGTCTGGTAGCGCACCAGACCGTGCGCCGTCCGGAAGATCACGTCGAGCCGTTGCGGCTGCGCTTGGCCGTTCAAGCCGACCATCCTGCCGTGCCAGCCCCGCACCCGCTCGTTCGGGTGCTTCGGATAGGTTGGCATCTCCAGCATGAGCTCGCGATGGAACCGCGCCTGCTGGGTCCGGTCGAGATAGGTCTTGGGCAGCTTGGAGAGGGCCACGTACTGCGCGGGCGCCGGCAGGGCCCAGAGCGCCACGGCCACCACGCAGACCACGGCCAGCAAGAACGGATGCCTCATGTCCCCTCCCCGGTAGTCCGCGGCCCTCGCCCCGCGACGCCCGTCGCTTAGGCGGCGGGCCGGGCCGGTCCGCCCGCCCAGAGCCGTTCTCGAGACTCCAGCCTAGCCCATATGGCAGGGGTGAGCCATCCGGACCTAGAGCGCGATCAAGTCCCCCAGATGATTGGGCAATACGTCGACGGAGACGTGAGTCAGGTCCTTGGGCAATTCGGCGGTGACCTTGGCCGCCGCCGCCTTGTCGAGCGCGGCGCGCAGGCTGCCCAGGGTCTTGGGCGGCGCCACCAGCACGAGGCGGTCGAAATCGTTGCGCCCGGCGGCCTTGTTCAGGGTCGTCGCCACGCGGCGGGCGAATTCCGACTTCTCGAACTGATGCCAGTCGACGCGCGGCGCCATGGCGTGCCGCCCGGGGCCCATGCGGTCGTGCACCCGGCCGGGCCGGTCCGTGCCGACTTCTCGAGTCGGCGCATGCCCAGTCGACAGCTCGGGCATCGCGGGGATCTCCAGCCCCTTTCCGGGGCCCTGGTTCAGCAGAAACCTGGCGCGCGCGCCGTCTGCGACCAGGATCCAGGTCCTTATCGCTTTCACGAACATCTCCTTACCGCCGCTTCGATCACTTGCAGGCGCCCTCGCTCTTGAGTGCGTTCACCAGGACGAAGGCCACGTGATCGTTGTCGGAATAGCTCTTGCGCTGAGGGTGCGTCGGATGCGCGAGCTCCCAGTCGACCAAAGCCACGAGTTGCGCGCCCGGCACTGGCAGGGGGCTGGCGCAGACCGTCGCCTGCCCGATCGATTCCTGGGCGTAGAACACGCTTTCGTACATCGCGCCCAAGACCCGCTCCAAGAGCCTTTGGTCGCGCTGCTTGAGATCGCGGTACTCGGCGAGATCGAACCACTCCGCGGCCGGGGCCGCAAAGGCGATCAGGCAGCCCAGCAGGCCCGCAGTCAGCGTCCGCCACATCTTTCTGCACACCACCTTCTCATTCGACGTCGGATGACGAGGCTAGCGAAGCCCCGGCCGGGCCATGATGATCTGAATCAAGGGGGCCTAGTCCGCTTCGGAGCGCCCGGCGCCGGACGGCCGGTGGCGCAGATGGGTCCGCTCGATGCTCTCGACCGTCCGCACCACCTCCTCGTCGGAAAGGGGCGGCCGGCAGCGCTCCCGGTTCCAGCACAGCAACATTTCGGTCACCACCTCGCTATCGACGCCGTGCCACAGCAGATGACCGGTGATCGAGGCCAGCGTGCTGTTGCGCTGGCCCTCCGGCACCCCGTCCCGGATCAGCCGGCGCCAGTAATCGATCGTATGCCCGGGGCGCGCGGCCGCGCCGCGCGCCAGGCCCAGAAGCCAGTCGGGCATGGGCGCGAGCCCGGTATCCTCGGGCTCATGGGCCGGCTCCCAGAGATAGCGACGGCCCGAGGGGTGCAGCGAAGGCGGCGCCACGATCAGGCCGCCGTCGCCCCGCAGGTCGATTCCCGGCGCCAGGCCCGCGCGGTTGCGCACCTCGCCGCCGGGATGCCGGAAGTAGTAATGAGAGCCGCCGCCGCCCGTGCGCACGATCGCGGTCTCCGGCAGCGGCCCGTAGCGCCGCTGCAGCCGGCGCAGGCTCTCCTCGCCGTCGTGCGCGGCGTCGATGTCGAGCACGACCAGCCCGGAGACGGCCCCGGTGACGAGACCGACGTTGGCCTCCGGCCATTCCGCGAACCAGGCCTCGACCTCGGCGGCGGTGGGCAGACGATGCTGATAGGGCTCCCAAGCGACCAGTGGCCGCTTGGCGCCGCGCTGAACCGGGATCACGGCCCAGCCCCGTTCCAGATAGTCGAGAGCGGCCTTGAGCGGCGACATCGGTGAACTGCCCCAACTGGCTCGCGACAGACCTGCATGGGAACAAGTAGCTCGAATCCTACGGCCGCCGGTGCAGCAAGGCGGATGATCCAGGTCAGTGCGATCACCGGAACTAGAGCCTAAGGAAGTCGGTATGGCGATCTTCGCGCCGGGCTCGGTGCGGTCTTCCGTTTACGACGCGCCGATCCCGGCGGAGCTCGAGCGAACACTATGCCCACAACCGGAGCACAGGCGCCCCGTCACCACGGCGCGGCGCCGCGGCTGCTGACCCTTCACCCGCTAACTCAAGGCTACGAGGTCGAGGTGGACGCCGGCGAAAGGCGTGAGCTTTCGGCCCTTGCGGCGCGCGTGCTCGCCCGGGAACCGGGTCTGAACAACCTGTCCCCTTTCGGAACGGACGTTGAAGCCGGGCTCGGCCCCTGGCCCTGCCTGTGCATCGAGGACCACAGCGAAATCACCCTCTTCGAGCGCTCGGGCAATGTCCTCTACGGTCATCGCAGCCTGCTGCTCGCCCGGGACGGCGATCTCGCGATGATGAGCAACCAACGCAGCCCCACGTTCGAAGCCTACTGCCGAGAGACCCTCGGGCTCGGAGACGTCGAGGTACTGTCGCCGGGAACACCCGAGGACCGGCCGGTCGCGGCCCGTTGCGTGGCGGATCAGGCGCTTCTCGACCTTGTCGCCGAGCGCGCGCGCCGTAGCGGCGGCCTGAACATCATGCCCTACATGGGCACCGGGGAAACCTGGCGCCTGGCCGCCGCCATCGCCGCGCGCGCCCGCGCGACCGTCCGGGTCGCGGCGCCGCCGCCACGGCTGGTGCGGCGGGCGAACGACAAGATCTGGTTCGCGCGCCTGGTCACGGAGGTACTGGGCGACCGGGCCTTGCCGCCCGGGGTGGCGACTCATGGGCCGGCCGCCCTCGCCGATCGCGTTGCGCGCCTCGCGAAGGACCACACCCAGGTCGCGGTCAAGCTCCCCTCCAGCGCCAGCGCTGAGGGCAATGTCGTGTTCGACGCGCAGCGAATCCAGAGCCTTGGCTTGCGTGCGCTGCGCGATGAAGTGCTGGCGGCGCTTCGGCGCACCGGCTGGGACGGCGACTTTCCCCTCATGGTGATGGCTTGGGAACAACCGCTCTTGGCCAGCCCCTCCACCCAGCTTTGGATTCCGGATCGCGATCATGGCCCCCCGATGATCGAAGCCATCTTCGATCAGACCCTGATCGGACCGCGCCACGTATTCGGCGGGGCCGAGCCCACCGGTCTAGCCGAAGCGTGGCAACAGCGGATCGCCGACGAGGCCGCTCGTCTGGGTCATGTTTTCCAGGATCTTGGCTACTTCGGCCGCTGCAGCCTGGATGCCATTCTGGTCGGCAGCAGCGCCGCCAAGGCCCGCTTGCACTGGATCGAATGCAACGGCCGTTGGGGCGGGGTCTCGCTGCCCTTGACGCTGGCCAATCGGCTGACCGGCGACTGGCGCCGTCATGCCCTGGTGATCGCCGAACGTGGCGGGCTCGAAATGCCGCAACGAGGCCTTGCCGAAGTGCTCAAGTCGCTCCAGGACAGCCTTTTCGTCGCCGGGCGGCGATCCGGCGGTGCCGTGATCCTCTCCCCGGGTGCGATCGAGACGGGAAGGGGTTTCGAGATCATGGCGATCGCCGACTCTCTGCCAGCCGCAAAGGCCGAGGCGCATGACGTCGCGCGCCGGCTGATGTCGACTCGGGCGCCAGACTGAGACCCCCTTCAGCGGCTGGTGGCGATGACGGTTTGACTCAGGTCAAAGCCCACGGCACCGGTCCAAATTACGACTCGGAGCAACGATTGGACCGCGACAACGGCCCCTACGCCTTGGTTGGAGATGTCATTCCGATGGGTCCAGCGGCGAGCGACGGGAATGCGCGGTGGGAGCATTTCCCGCACGGCGCCGACGTCGGCATTCGCGGCCTCGGCCCGACACGCGAGGCCGCCTTCGCGCAGGCCGCTCGCGCGCTCACCGCGGTGCTCACCGATCCCGACAAGGTCGCCGCGCGCGAGCGCGTTAGGCTGCACTGCGAGGCGCCCGACGACGAACTGCTCTTCGTCGACTGGCTGAACGGCCTGATCTACGAGATGGCGACGCGGCACATGCTGTTCAGCGCGTTCGACCTCGCGATCGACGACCACCGGCTCGAAGGGGAAGCACGGGGCGAGGCGGTCGACCGAGCGCGCCACGAGCCCGCGGCCGAGGTGAAAGGGGCGACATACACGGAGCTCAAGGTCGGGCGCCAGGCCGGCGGCGAATGGCTGGCCCAGTGCGTAGTCGACGTCTGAAAGGAAGCGATGGACCCCAGTCTGTTTCACCGCGTTACCGACACCGAATGGCAGGTCGAGCCGAGCGGCGCCATGCGCGTGCCCGCGGTAATCTACGCCGACAAGCAGCTGATCCGCGAGATGGACGAGAAGGTCTACGAGCAGATCACCAACGTGGCGAGCCTCCCGGGCATCGTCGGCCGCGCCTATGCCATGCCCGACGCCCACTGGGGTTACGGCTTCCCAATCGGCGGCGTCGCGGCCTTCGATCCCGATGAAGGCGGCATCGTCTCCGCCGGCGGAGTCGGTTTCGACATCTCCTGCGGCGTGCGCACCATGCTGACCGGTCTGCCGGTGCAGGAGCTGGAGGCCAAGAAGCAGCTGCTCGCCGATGCGCTCTTCGCCAAGGTGCCGGTCGGCGTCGGCAGCACAGGCGAGATCGCGTTGTCGCCCGAGGAGATGGACGCCATGCTCGCCGGCGGCGCCGCCTGGGCCGTGGCGCGCGGCTATGGCACGAAGGAGGACCTGGATCGCATCGAGGAGCGCGGCTGCGCCCGGGACGCTCGCCCCGAGGAGGTCTCGGCCAAGGCGCGCAAGCGCCAGCGCAAGGAGATGGGCACCCTCGGCTCCGGCAATCATTACCTCGAGGTGCAGGCGGTGGCGGAGATCTTCGACCCGGAGACGGCGCAGTGCTTCGGGCTGGAGCGGGACCGTATCGTGGTCTCGATCCACTGCGGCTCGCGCGGGCTGGGCCACCAGATCGGCACCGAGTACCTGCGCGACATGGCGATCGCCGCCAGCCGCTACCACATTGCCCTGCCGGACCGCGAGCTCGCCTGCGCGCCGATTGAGTCGGAGAGCGGGCAGCGCTACCTCGGGGCCATGCGCGCGGCGATCAACTGCGCGCTGGCCAACCGGCAGATCATCGGCCACCTGACGCGCGACGTCTTCGCCCGCCTGTTCCCGGGGGCCAGGCTGGAGCTGCTTTTCGACGTCTCGCACAACACCTGCAAGCTCGAGACCCACGAGGTCGAGGGCCGGCCGCGTGCGCTCTACGTCCACAGGAAGGGCGCGACGCGCGCCTTCGGCCCCGGGCATCCGGACCTGCCGGAGCCGCTGCGCGCCGTTGGGCAGCCGGTGCTGATCGGCGGCAGCATGGGCACAAGTTCCTATGTCCTGGCCGGCACCGAGGAGAGCGAGTCGCGGGCCTTCAGTTCCGCCTGCCACGGCGCCGGGCGCAGCATGAGCCGGCACCAGGCGCGCAAGCGCTGGCACGGCCGGCAGCTGATGGACGAGCTGGCCGCGCACGGCATCGTGATCCGCAGCCCCTCGGCCCGCGGCGTCGCCGAGGAGGCGCCGGGCGCCTACAAGGACGTCACCGAGGTGGTCGACGCCGCCGACAAGGCGGGACTCGCCCGCAAGGTCGCCCGCCTCGCGCCGCTCGTCTGCATCAAGGGTTGAATTGGGCAGATCGCCGCGACATCTTCGGCAAAACGAAGGAACTATTACATGGACATCCCGCTGCAGGTCACTTTCCGCAACATGGACCCCTCCGATGCGGTCGAGGCCAAGGTGCGCGAGCGCGCCGAGAAGCTCGAAACCTACTTCGGCCACATCACGAGCTGCCGCGTCGTCATCGAGGCGCCGCATCGGCACCAGCACAAAGGCAAGCAGTACCACGTGCGCATCGACATCGGCGTGCCGGCCCGGCCGGACATCGTGGTCAGCCGAGATCCCGGGAACAGAAACGCGCACGAGGACGTCTATGTCGCGGTCCGCGACGCCTTCGACGCCGCGAGGCGCCAGCTCGAGGACCACCACCGCAAGATCGGCGGCAAGGTCAAGGCGCACGAAGCGCCCCAGCACGGCAAGGTTCTGCGCCTGTTCCCTTACGAGGGCTACGGCTTCATCGAGATGTCCGACGGCCAGGAGATCTATTTCCATAAGAACGCGGTGATCGAGGCCGACTTCGACAAGCTCGAGGTGGGCGACAAGGTGCGCCTGGCCGTCGCCGAGCGCGAGAGTGAGAAGGGCGCCCAAGCGACGAGCGTGCGCCCGATCGGCAAGCACAACATCGTCGAGCGATAGCCGGGCGGCGCGTCGAAGGGGAAACGTGCTAGCGTAACGCATGGCCGTGTCGACTGGCGCCGTGCCGACGACCCGCGGGTCCGACGCCCCTTGGCGGGCGCTCGAGGCCGAGCTCGATCTGTGGCACGCCGCGGGCGAATGCGCCACGTTTTGGTGGCGCGACGACGACGCGGCCGAGGCCGCACCCGCGCTGCTCCGGCTTCTGGATCTCAGCCGAATGCACCGCGCGCCGCTCGCGCTGGCTGTCATCCCGGCGAAGATGGCACCGGCGCTGCGGACCGCTGCGCTTTCCTGCGCCGGGGTTCAGGTCGTGCAGCACGGCTACGCGCACGACAGCCATGCGCCCGAGGGCCCGGGGCCTGGGCCCAGCGAGCTCGGGCTGCACCGCGGATTGGGACCGGCACTCGACGATCTGGCCAAGGGACGCCGCCAGCTCGAGGCCGCTTTCGCAGAGCGTTTCACGCCCATGCTGGTGCCGCCCTGGAACCGCATCGATCCGCGGCTCGTCGAACGGCTTCCGGCGTTGGGCTATGGGTTGCTCTCGACGTTCGGACCGCGCGCGAAGGCCACGCCGGTGGCAGGCCTCGAGCAGATAAACGCCCACTGCGACCCGCTCACTTGGAAGAGCGGGACACGCTTCGCCGGCACCGGCCGCAGCCTGGACGACGCCATCGCGCATCTGCGCGGGCGGCGTCTTGGAAAATCCGACAAAGCGGAGCCGACCGGGCTCCTCACCCATCACCTCGTCCTCGACCAAGCGGCTTGGGTATTCGTCGAGGAGCTTCTAGCGCGTCTGACGCGTCACCCGGCGGCGCGTTTCGTCGCGGTCGACCGGCTGGGAGCCGGCGGTGCCTGAGGTGCGCCCGGCGAGTCCCGCCGACGTCGAAGCCATCTGCCGGCTGCTGCACGGCAAGATGAGCCGCAAGATCTCGACCGATGGCTGGCGCGCGATCATGACCTACGGCTGGCTCGCCGAGAATCCGGATTTGGGCATCGTCGCCGAGGCGGACGGCGAGATCGTCGGCTTCCTCGGCGTGGTCTACGCCGACCGCACGCTGGGCGACCGGCGCCTGCGCACCGCCAACCTCTCGGCCTGGTACCTCGACAAGCCCTATCGCGGCGCCGGAACGGGCATGGAGATGCTGCGCGCCGCCACGCGCCACGACGGGGTTCTCTACACGACCTTCAGCAGCGTGCCGCGCGTGCTGCCGATGATGGAGAAGGTCGGCCTCGAGCCGCTCGACCGGGAGCGCCTCGTCTGGCGCCGCGGCCCCCCGGCGGGCCGCCCGAGCGGTATCCGGGTTCTGCGCGGCATGGACGCCGTCGCTTCCTCGGTGTCGCCGGCCGAGCGGCGCCTGCTGGACGATCACGCTGGCTTCGAGC
>JAAUXY010183060.1_pt1 | contig 11306 bp, 6 predicted proteins | sample 7278121 | NCBI WGS metagenome assembly JAAUXY01 (sample SAMN14350117, study PRJNA611818) | marine sediment metagenome | isolation source: surface marine sediment (1.8m) | place: French Polynesia: Moorea | collected 2018-08
CAACCCCGCCGGGGCGCAGGCGGGGGGAGAGGTCCTGGCCGTCGAGGCTGCCGGGGACCGGTAGGCCGAGCAGGGACAGGGCGGTCGGCATGAGATCTACCAGGCTCACCGCGCCGGCGTCGCGCTTGCCTTGTTCGATGTCCGGGCCGGAGAAGATCAGCGGCACCCGCAGGCCGGCGTCGTGCGCGTTGTCGCCGTGCTCGAAGAAGAGACCGCCTTCGCCGAAGTTTTCCCCGTGGTCGGCGACGAAGATGATCACCGTGTCGTCGAGCCGGCCGCGCTCCTCGAGCGCCGACAGCAAGAGGCCGATCTCGTGGTCGGTGTAGGCAACCTCCGCGGCGTAGAGCTTGCGGCAGGCTTCCATGGCTTCGGAGGCGACCCCGCCGACGTCGGAGAACACCTGGCCCGCCAGCTGTCGATGCTCACCGAAGTGTTCGTAGAGCTGCCAGCAACGCTCGGCGTCGACGTCGTCTTGCCATGGCGACGGTGGCCGATAGAGAAAGTGCGGGTCGAAGTAGAACACCCAGAGAAAGTAGGGCGCGTCGGCCGGCGCTCCGTCGATCAGCTCGAGGGCCCGACGGTTGCTCGCCGTTGCCCATCCCAGCTTGTCGGGAGGCACGTCGGTGAGGTCTCGATAGAGGTCGTCGCCGTGGTCTTCGACCAGCTGGCTGTAGGTCGCGAAGTGATCGAAGCCGCGGTCCAGGCGCTGTTTCGGGCCGGCCGAATCGTTGGTGCTCATCGCCAGGGTGGTATAACCCTGGGCCTTCAGGATCTCGGCGAGGGTGGTCACCTCCTGTATCGGATCGCCGACGTCACGGCTGCCGTGATGCTGCGGCCATAGCCCGGTCAACAGCGACGCCAGGGCCGGGGTCGTGCGCGGGATCGGCGCGAACGCGGAAGTGAAATAGGTCCCCTCGGCGGCCAGGCGATCGATATTCGGTGTGCGAGCCTTAGCATTGCCCGCGGCCCCGATCGCGTCGGCGCGCAGGGTATCGACCGAGATCACCAGCAGGTTGCGCGGCCCGGGTGGCTCCGAACAGCCACCGAGGGTCAGGATCGCCAGTGAGCAGGCGGCCAGCCAGGACCCGCGCCGGGACGGCGTGCGACGATGCATCGAGATCTTGATCATAGGTACCCCAAGGCCTCGAGGGTTTCCTTCAAGTCGGGGTGGATTTCCACCGAGTCGTCGATCTGGGGTGGATGGTCCCGCATCCAGCGCCGGACGGCGTTGCGAAAACGGTCCCGTCGAGCGTTATCTTCGGCGCCCAGGTCGACAAGCTCGCCCGGGTCGTCCGCGGTGTTGAATAGCGATTCCTCGGTGCCCCGGCGCAGATACTTCCAGATGCCGCTGCGGGCACCGACCTGCAGCCGGTCACCGACGATCCGACGGGTCGGCTCACCGGCCACCGACCGCAAGCGGTCGAGAACCTCCTGGCGGCTCGAGACGTCGAAGCTGCGATAGTAGGGATGCTCGAAGAAGGCGTAGGAATCGCCCGGGGCTTCGGCTCGTTCCAAAAGGCCCCGGCCGAAAAACTCCTCCGGTACCGGCAGATCACTCAGCCGCAGCAGCGCCGGGGCGATGTCGAGGAGCTCGACCTGGGTGGCGACGCGCTGTCCAGGTTCGATTCGTGGCGGGTAGCGGAGGATCAGCGGGATGGCGATGGCGCCGTCGTCCAGGCACTGGGAATGATCGAAGAATACCCCTTTGGAGAAGCATTCGCCGTGATCCGCGGTCAGTGCCACCAGGGTGTTCTCCCAGCGGCCGAGGTCTTCGAGCGTCTGGAAGAAGCGACCGAGCCAGTAATCGACGTATTCGACCTCGCCGTCATAGAGGGCCAATGCGCGATCGAAGACCGGCCTCGGCAGATCGCCGTCATTGCGGTCGGCCGTCGTCAAGAGGTCAGGCCAGTGGAACTCGGGCCATTCTTCGAGGGTCTCTGCCGGTCCTCCGCTATTAAAAGGCGGCGGTGGTTTGTAAGGCATGTGGGGATCGAAGAGGTGCAACCAGAGAAAGAACCGCTGGTCAGGAGCGACTGTCCTAAGCCATTCGATGGCTTTGGGCACGACTTCCTCGGCGGTGCGCTGTGGCTCTTCCGGTGCGTCGAAGACGGTGAACCCCAATGTTGGGCCGTCATTGTCCGTAAACAGGGCGCAGGCGGCGAACCCGGCGCTCAGATAGCCCGCTTCCGCATAGACCCGCGGCAGGGTGCGAGCCCCTGGGCTCCAGGCCGAGGCGTTGCTGAGCACCCCGTGATCGCGTGGATAGCGGGAAGTGAAGACGGTGAAATGAGCCGGCCGAGTTTCCGGAATCGGTGAGGCCGCATGCTCGAAGAGCATGCCTTCCGCGGCCAGGCGATCGATGTTCGGAGTGTGGTTGGCACTGCCGTAGCAACCCAGGCGATCAGCGCGCAACGTGTCGACGGTGATCAGCACGACGTCGGGAGCAGGGGTTCGCGCTGACCCGATGGCAGGCCGCCATAGCCACCAGGCGGCCAGCCCGGCGGCGACGGCTAGAAGGCCTGTCCAGGCGAGCGTCGATGGACGCGCCCGGCGCGTCATGGCTCCACGTGCCGAGGTCGTCCTCGACCTGGTATGGCCGAAGCTCGGCTGCCCATGGCTGGGTAGATTAACATAGCCCCATGTCCGTGCCGGTCCCGCCCTCCGAGGGCCTGTCGCGCTCCCGGCTGCGCCGGCATTATGAAATCGAACGGGCGCTGGCGGATCGTTTGCGCAAGGCCTCGAAAGAAGAGCGCCCAAGTCTCTACGCTCAAGTTTACGATGAGCTCTTCCGTCGCGTCCCCGAGCTGCAGCTGGTCGGGGACCCGCGGGCTCGAGCGTACGTCGTCGACCTTCAAGCCCAGATCTTGAAGCCGTTCTTGACCCCGGAGACCGTTTTCCTCGAGGTCGGAGCAGGCGACTGCGCGTTGGCCCTCCATCTCGCGCCCAGCGCTCGCCGGGTGATCGCCGTTGAGGCCTCGGCGGAGGCCGCCAGCGATTTCGAGCCCCCGGCGAATCTCGATCTGATCCGTTCGGACGCAACGTCCCTCGATCTCGACGATGGCAGCGTCGATCTAGCCTACAGCTGTCACTTCCTCGAACATCTGCACCCCGACGATGCACTCGACCATGCCATCGAGGTCCGGCGTGTGCTCCGCGGTGGAGGGGGCTACGTCTGCGTGACGCCGAATCGTCTGTGGGGGCCCCACGACGTCTCGCGCCATTTCGACGACGTGCCGTCAGGGCTGCATCTGCGCGAGTACACCCATAGTGATCTGGCCGTCCTGTTGCGACAGGCCGGCTTTGCTCGCGTCGACGTCCTGCGCGGGATCGGGCGTACGCCTCGTCTCGCCGGCCTCGGCCCTTACCGCGCGATCGAAGGCGTGCTCGGCTCTTTGCCCGCGCGCTGGCGACGGCGGATGGTACCGGCTCTTTTGGGGCATCGCGGGGAGGCGCCATTCAGGCCGCTCGAGCAGGTCAAGCTGATCGCCCGCACGGAGACTTGAGATCCAAAAGTTCGAGCCAAGAGGCATGAGGTTCTTACCGGGTGCGGGGCTCCTGCTCGTGGTCCTATGGGCCGGAGGCGTGTGGGCATTTTCGGGGACTTTCGAAACGTGGGTGCGTGTCGCCCTCGTGCTTGCCGGCCTGCCCTTGATCAGCCTGTGGCTCGAGGGCGAAAGGGCGCCCTCCTGGCGCCGGGAGACCTTGGGTCTGTCGACGCCTCTGGCCTTGCTGTGGGCTTTGAATCACCCGGCGCTCACCTCCTGGTGGATCCGGGACGATCCGTGTCACCTGGTCAAGATCTTGGAGTTCGGACTCTGGCGGCCTTTCATCAGCTCGATCGGTGGCTTTCTGACGCCTTGGCTGAATCTCTCCCTCGGTGCCGATTTCTTGCTCTTCGGGCTGGAGCCCACGGCGTTCTATCTCCACCAGCTGCTGGCCTTTTCGGTGCTGATCGGTGCCGGCTATGGGTTCTTGCGTTCCTATCTGACGCCCGCCGCCTCGAGTCTGGCGCTGGCTTTGTTCGTGGCCTCGGTGCCGTCTTTCGCGGTGGTGCGACTGCTGATGAACCGGCACTACCTGGAGGGTCTGATCCTGGCGCTGGCGTGTCTCGCCCTCTATCGCTGGTCGGTTGAGAAGGAGCGCCTGTCGTGGGCGATTCTGGGCGCGGGCGCCTACCTGCTGGCGACCACCACTAAAGAGGTTTTCGTACCGCTGATCTTGCTCTTGCCATTTCTCGCCGGCAGTGACTGGCTCGCCGGCGGTGACTGGCGCCAGCAGTGGCGTTACGGTCTGCCCTTCGTTGTCGCGGCGGGTATTTATGGCCTGTGGCGACTCTACATGCTCGGTTGGAGCAACAACCTGTCGGGTTATGGTGCCCTGGGTGGTGAGTTTCGCCTCGAAGCCCTGGCTCGCGTGCCGGCGCTCCTGGGGCTGAACCGGCCATGGCAGATCGGGCTCGCGATCGTCGTTCTGCTCGCCGTGGCCTTCGGCCTGCGGCGGCGTGTCTCTGAGGCTTGGCTGATGCTAGGCGTCGGCCTGCTGGCGCTCGGCGCGCCGTTGATTCCAGTGGCCGCTCGTCTCGAACCGAGGCATTTCTTCTTGCCGGCGTTTGTCTTCGCTTCGATCCTGGCCGCGGCTCTCGATCGAAAGACCTTAGAGGAATGGCGCCTCATCGCGCTTCGCGCCCTGGCCGCGGTCCTGGTCCTTGTCTGGGCCTTCGCGAGCTTGACCGGCTCGTATTTCTGGCACCGTTTCGAACCGGCAGTCACCCATCACCGAGCCGAGGGCAGTTTCGTGCTCGACGATTCTCGCGACGGTCTGCTGATGACGACGGTCAACCATTCGACTTTCCTGGAGTGCCTGGCCCGACTGCGCCGGGAGGTGCTTGTACGGCCCGGTGGCCCGGGATTCTGTGGCGACGCTTGTTTCTGTGCCGAGCGGCTCCCCGGCGAGAAGCGCTGGCGCTATTCACACGGGCGCATCATCGAAGGCGAAAGCCCCGTCCCTGGCTGTGACGAAGACCGAATGCTGAAGGTCGAGCTTTCTCACGATCGACGGGCGCACAGGATGTCCTGGAGTTTCGGACCCTACGACGAGGGGTCCTACGAGGTGCTGCTAATTTCGGGGATCGAGACTCCCGGGATCAGTATCCCGGTGGCGCTGCCGCGGCAGGGCAGTATGCCGTACTGGCTCTCCGGGCCGCTGCGCTTCGTCGTCAAGCATCGGTCGCCGGATGGCCGGCTGACCTACTCTGAGAACTATGTCGTGGAGCCCGATGGTGAAGCCGTCGTCGAGCCCTGAAGCGGCCGGCCAGTTGCCGATGCGGGCTCATGCCGCGGCCTGCGCGGCTGCTTGGCTGGTGCTCGCGGTGTCGTTATGGCTCGCGATCGATCGGCAGTCTCTGATCGGTGACGCCGCTTATCATCTGCTGGCCGGCGATCAGGCGCTGCGGCATGGGACAAATCAGCTGAATCTCGAACACCCGCCCCTGGTCAAACTGGTGGCGGCACTGCCGCTGCTCGGCGAGGAGCCGCTGGCGCCGCCGGTAGGCGTCGACCGGGTGATCGCGACCAGTCTCGAGCTTTTCGACGATCCGGCGCGAGTGCGCCGCTCCCAGCTTCGGGCTCGAACGCTTCTGACGATCGTCTTCGCCCTACCGCTCCTGATGGGTTGCTTTGCTCTCGGCTCGCGGTGGGGAGGGCGGCGCGCCGGCGGCGTGCTGGCCCTGGCGTTCGGGCTGTCGTTCGCGGTGCTGCCCTTCCTGCCGGTGGTCCAGACCGACACCGCGGTGACCCTGGGTTTCGTGGTGACGATTCTCGCTCTCTTGCGGTACCTGGATGCCCCGGGTCTGCCGCGGGCTCTGGTCGCGGGCGCCGCCCTCGGGCTCGCGATGGCGTCGAAACATTCGGGCGTCCTGCTTTGTCCGAGCGTGTTCTATGCCTTGCTGGCCGCCGCGCCCCGGCGACCCCTCGAGCGGTTTCTCGATCTCTTGGCCGTCGTCATGATGTCGGGATCCGTGCTCTACGTCACGTATGGCGTCGCCAATCACGATTACGATCCGGACCTCGGGCGCGACACCATCGAGCGTTACCTCGGTGGTGAAGGCATGATCACCGGCCAGCAGATGCGGCGTCACGACGAGCTCTTGCTCGGCGCAGAGCGCCTTGATCCGAATCTGGCTCAGTGGTTGACTGGCATCCTCGGCATCCGGACCCAGAACCAGATCGGGGTCTATCCTTCCTACGCTTTCGGGTCGGTGTCCAGCCAGGGGCGCTGGTGGTACTTCCCGGCTGTCCTGCTGATCAAGACGCCGCTGCCGTTGCTGTTGGCTTCCCTGGCCGCGCTGGCCTTGTGGGTGCGCGGGCGGCGCCCTGCGACACGGTCGAGTCCTGTCGAGAACGGCCGAGCGGCGGTCGGTCTGCTGGTGTTGACGGTCGTCGTTTATCTCGGCGTTGCCATCAGCTCGAACTACAACCTGGGCGTGCGGCACCTGATGCCAGTGCTGCCGTTTCTCTACTTGCCGGCCGCTCTATGGGCGGCTCGGAGCCGAGTGCGGGCCGCTCTCCTGGTGGGCGCCCTGGCGGTCGAGACCATGGTCCTGGCGCCCCTGTGGATGTCGGCCACCAACACCTGGTGGCTCGGCGACTGGAACCCCACGCGTTCGGCGTTGTCCGGCAGTGACACGGAGTATCGTCAGAACTTCATCGCACTGGCGGATGCCGCGAAGACCCGTGGGATCGATACTCTGCACGTGCTCTATCCGCTGCTCACGGAGCCGGAGCTGCAGGCCTACCTGCCAGGCGCCAGGTTGGTCGAGCCGGGCGAGGAGCACTTACCGGGTCATTGGTATGCGGTCAGCGTCCTGATCGAGCAGTATTTGCCGGCCATTCCACGCGCTAATCCCGACGATGTCCTGGGAGCTGACGGTTTGATCTCTCTGGCTCGTTCCTGGACTCCACTCTGGCAACGGGTCGCCAGCGGCGAGGATCATGGCTACGTGGCGGGCACCTTTCACCTCTATCGGATTCCTGAGTAACTGAGAAGAGCAGCTGATGGAACGGGTCAACGAGCGTGGCAAGTTTGTGGTCTGGCCAAGATCCTTGGCGGCACTTCTACTGCTCATGGCTGCCATTTGCTTCGCGGGTGCTTGTGGGTCGCCCGAGGACGCGACCTACGAAGCCGAGTACCTCTTGGTCGACCACCTCAACACCATGACCTCTGATGCCAAGCGGCGTCGAGTGCCTAAATCGCCGCGCCACGCGATCGGGCATGACGAGCGTCGCGTGATCCTTCAGCATCCGCCCCTGACCTACCGTTTCCCCGACGTCCCTTCCGGTCCTCAGGCCCGGCTCGCCGTCGCGCCAATCATTTTGCCCGGGGCTTGGGATAAGCCCGGCGACGGCGCCGTCTTCGAGGCGACTTGCCGGGCGCCGGACGGGAACCCGGTTCAGTTGCTGGAGCTGTCGATCTCGCCGGCGACAAATCCTGAAGATCGCATTTGGCATGACCGCGAAGTCGCCCTGGATCGCTGCTCACAGCCGACGACTCAGATCGAGTTGCGCACCTCGTGCGGCCCGCGAGACGACTGCACGGCGGATTGGGCGGCCTGGGGCCACGCGCGGGTGGTCCACTCGCAAGTTCCCGAGCCTCGATTCGATCGATTGGTGCTCCTGATCTCGATCGACACGCTGCGCCCCGACCGATTGGGCCTGTACGGCGGTCCCCGGGAGACCAGCCCCGAGCTCGAGCGGTTCGCCAGAGACGCCATTGTCTTCGAAACCGCGGTGGCGACCTCGCCGTGGACCATCCCCTCCCACGCCTCGATGCTGACGTCCACCGATCCCTGTATCCATGGCGCGGACACCCGCACGGCCATCGCCGACAGCGTGCCTCTGCTCGCCGAGGTCCTGAAGGGGAGGGGATGGCAAACGGCGGGTTTCGTCGACTCGTTCTACATGAACCGGAAATTCGGATTCCAGCGCGGATTCGATCACTATGACGACCGGGGAGCGCCGAAGGGTGATTATCGGCGAGGCGCCCGCCTGGTGCGCCAGCGGCTGGTCGATTGGCTCGCCGACGCCGATGAGCAACCGGCTTTCATCTTCTGGCACATCATGGACGTGCATGGGCCTTATCGGGCTTCAGCGCCGTTCGGCGGCAGGTTTCGCGGCGCGGTGCCGCCTGCCGAGGCTCCCGATCCCCGCATCGAGCAAATGCGGGATCTCGCGTACCATGATTACCTGGGTCTGGATCAATATTCGTCTTTTGACGACCTGCTCGCCGCCTATGACGAGGGCGTCGCCGAAGTCGATTCGATTCTGGGCGGCTTTTTCCAGATGCTTCGCGACGCCGGTCTCTACGACGATGCCCTGATCGTCGTGACCTCAGACCACGGCGAGAGCTTCTTGGATCACGGCATCTGGGTTGGCCACGGCCTGTTCCTCACCGACGATGAGATTCGAATTCCGCTGATCATCAAGCTTCCGGACAATCGGCGGGCCGGTACGCGGATACGGGGATTGGCCAGCCTGGTCGACGTCGCGCCCTCGATTCTCGACGCCCTCGACATCGAGGCGCCGAGCTCGTTTCAAGGCCGGAGTCTAATCTCAGCTTCACCTGGCCAGCCCGGGACCGCCACCGGCTTTTCTGAGAACACCGGAGCCCGCTTCGTACGAACCGAGGACTTCAAGTACATCTCTCCAGCGACCGTCGTGGCGAAGAAGGTCCTGGAAGGAGTGTTGAAAAGCCGGGGTGAGCGCGGTCTCCCCGTGGTGCCTCGACTGAGGGAACAACTCTATGACCTGCGGCAGGACGCTCAAGAGACCGCGACACTGACCCGCTCCCCGGCGGGGAAACAACCGCCCGATGGCGCTGACGAGCTGAAGAGGTTTCGAGCCGAGTTTGCCAGAGTCACCATGGAATGTGGTGCCTGGAAGGCAAGGGTTCAGGGGGCCGGGGTTCCGGAGCCGACTCCGGAAGCCAGGCGCCAACTCGAGGCGTTGGGATACGTCGATTGAGAGCTCTTCAAGAGCCGACCCTACACAATTCTTGTACTTTCTGACCGTCGCTTCCGAAGCAGGGCCCTCTGATTGCACCTTCTGACCGTCTTTTCAGAAGATGGGGATCTCCCATAGGCGAAAAGACCGTTCTTTTGGAGTGTGGGGAATCCCCATTGTTTTTTCTGACCGTTCTTTTGGAGTGTGGGGAATCCCCATTGTTCTTTCTGACCGTTCTTTTGGAGTGTGGGGAATCCCCATTGTTCTTTCTGACCGTTCTTTTGGGTCTTGGGCGGCCTGATTTGGTCTTTTAGACTGGCCGGGCCGCCAGGTGCCTGAGACTTGAGCTCCGGGGGCTCCACGGCACGAATTACCGGAGCAGCTCGAAACCCTCCGCCGTGTCCGACAGCTCAATGTCCTGGGGCAGGTGGCGACCGTCGAGCCAGACGATCCATTGCTCGTCCAGCAGCGCTGAGAGCTCTTCGAAAGCGGCCGCCAGTTTCTTGAGGGAGCCGACCTGGCGCACCTCACCCCAGGCGTCGAGATGAGGGGCGGATCCGGACTCCGGATTCCACACCAGGAGCGGTACCGCCAGACGACCGAGGTAGCGCCGGGCCTGGGCCGGCGTCAGTGACGTGTCGTCGTCGGGCTTCTCGTTGGGCACGATGATCACGGCGCGGCGGTTGCGGCCTCGGTAGGCGGCGAGGCCGGCGACCGCGACCGCCGAAGCGAGCCGGGGAGATTCGTCTCGGGCCTTGAAGGAGACGCCGGAGAGCAGCTGGTAAAGGTCGCCGAGGCCGGCGTCATAGGCCGGCGAGGTGGGAAAGAGGCTGAAGGTCGTGGCGACGCCCGGAGTCTCCTTGGGGATGGTCGACAAGAAGCGCAAGCGCTGGTCGGCGGCGAGGCGCAGGGACTTGGGCGGCTTGTAGGCCTCGCCAGGGCCGACGAAGCGAGGAAAGGCTCGACCGCGGACGACCACGATTTCGGCCATCCCTCGCTCGAGGGTGATCACCTTCAGAGGCTCGCCGTCCTTGGTGAACCAGCTCTGAGCCTGGGCGGCGGTCGGTGGTCGACGGGGTTTCTTGGCCGCCCGGACCGCCAGGGCGGTGATCTCGGTCGAGACCTCGTCGGCATAAGCGCCGCCGAAGGTGAGATCGACCCGCGAGGTGACGTGGTCTTCGAATTCGAGCTCGACGTGGAGAAGGTGGAGCTGGGATTCGTCGACCGCCGGCAGCTCGATACGCCGGGGATCGGTGACCTGGAGCGGCTTGCCGTCGAGCGACGCGGACGCCGACTTGGGCTCGGCGCCGGCCTGGCTTTCCCAGGATACCCGAGCGATCCGCGGCTGCCCGGCGGTAGCGGGCTCGAGCACGACGCTGGCCACCGCCGCCTCGCGGGGTAAATTGAGCCACTGGCTGACTCGACCGAGCTCGCGACCGGCAGCGTCGAGGGCGATCGCCTCGAGGTGTCGGGGAGCGAGCTCGGAGCCGAAATCGCAGTCCCGGATCCAAGGCGGGCCTTGCATCGTGGCCAGGCTACGGCCGTCGAGCAGGAGCTCGACCGTCGCCACGTCCTGGCCGACCACCACCTCGACCGGTTTGACCCCGAGAAAGAGGCCGAGAAAGATGGAAGCGAAGGCGATCATCGAGCGAGTTAGTCGCTATGGGTAGTACGCTATGGGTAATAGCCGCTTCGGGCCCTGACGCTGGCGCCTTTGGCGTCGACTTCGACCCTGATTTTGCGGAAGGTCGAGTCGTCTCCGACGCGCGGCGCCTGGTACGCGATCAGGTAGCCGGCGCGCAGCTCGTCCGAGATCTGACGGTAGACGTCGTCGAGCTCGTCGAGACCGGTGACAAAGATCGCGCGCCCGCCGGTCTCGGTGCTCAGCTCTTCGACCAGCCGGCGCTGGGCTTTGTCCTCGAAGGCGGCTTCGAGGCCGATGCAATAGAGCCGGACGCCGGCGCGCCGGGCGGCTTCGAGGGCCTGCTCGAAGCTCAGCCGACTGGCCTCGTCGCGGCCGTCGGTAAAAAGAAGCAGTGCCGGTGCGCCGGCCTGTCCTTCGAAGCTGTTGAACGCCCGCACCAGGCCGTCATAGAACGCGGTACCCCCGAGCGCGACGAGACCGGCCAGGGCGCGTTCGCGTTCGGCGCCGTCGGCACTGAAGCCGGCGTCGACGGTGAGATTCTCGGCGAACGAGAAGACGGCGACGCGGTCGTCAGAGCCGCGGACGGCGGTGGAGGCGAAGGTTCGAGCCGCGCCGACCACCTGCTCCAGGTGGGGCGCCATCGAGATCGAGCGATCGATCAGGAC
>JAAUXY010088598.1_pt1 | contig 11304 bp, 8 predicted proteins | sample 7278121 | NCBI WGS metagenome assembly JAAUXY01 (sample SAMN14350117, study PRJNA611818) | marine sediment metagenome | isolation source: surface marine sediment (1.8m) | place: French Polynesia: Moorea | collected 2018-08
ATCTGGTGCAGGTAGGAATCGAAGACAGCAGCGTACAGGCGATTTCCCTTGAAGCTGCGCCGCAGGAAGAATGCACCACCTCGCCTCAGGATGCCGCCGACGATCGGCATGTTCAGATTGATCCCGGCGGCGACATGCGGCAGGTGCAGGCCTTCGTAGTAGACGATATACGCCAGCAGCAGGTAGTCGAAATGGCTGCGATGGCAAGGCACATAGACGATTTCCTTGTCGGGCGCCACCTCGTGCAGGCGCTCGATGTGATGCAACTCGATACCATCGTAAATCCGGTGCCAGAGCCACTTGAGCACGCGCTCGGCGACCCGGATCGTCGGGTACGAGATGTCGGCCGCGATCTCCAGCGCATAGGCGCGCGCCTTCCGCCTGGCTCTCTCGCGTTTCTTCGGGTCCGAGCCGGCTTCAGCGAGTATTGCCCGTCGCACCGACGGCGTCATGAGCACCTGGTTCACGAGGGTGCGCCGGTGCGACAGGTCCGGACCGACCGTGGCGGCGCGGCCCTGGCGGAAGTGCACGCGAAGGATGCGCGATGCCTTTCGGAACGAAATCGCGGGTTCGGCGCCTTCGGCCTTGATGCTGCTGTAGGGCAACGGCTGGCTGAAACGCAGCAGCGTATTGCGCCCCTGGAAAATCGTGATGAAGAACTTGCGTGTGCGGCCGATCAGGTCCCAGTTCTCGGCAAACAGCAACTTGAACAGCGATCGTTCCTTATCCGGCGATCGCCCCCAGTAGATCGCCACCGGAATCAGCAGCAATTCCTGGTCGGTCGTTGCTGACGCCTCGGCAAGACGACTGAGGCGCGGAGACGCCAGCGTCGATGGCCTGCGCCAAAGGAGGCCTTTCATCCTTCGTAGCACGACGATCCGTCGCCTCTCCCGAATGCCCCCGTAATGAAGCGATTCGGTCGGGGACGGCATACCATGTTGCGCGCAGGCACGTTCGAGCGCCAGCAGGTCGGCAAGACCACCCGTCTCGAGCACGTAGCAGATGGCAGCGCCCGGCTCCGAGATCAGCTCCGCCGGAAACTCCGGCTGGATCGCCGGTCGTGCCCAGATAGAGAAGATCTTGCCGGCCAGCCAGTAGAGCGGCCGGAAAATGAAGCCGGTAACGGTCATGTGTGCGGGCTTATATCGAGTCTAGTTCTCGATCTTGCCCTCGAGTTCCTTGGCAGCCTCTTCAACTTCCTTTTCGGCGTCTTCCACGGCGTCCGCAGCATCCCTCATCGCTTCATCGATTTCCTGCTTCTTGTCTTCGAGCATCTGCTCGACGTCCTCGGCTTCCTCCATGGCGTCTTTCGCCGTCTCGACGACGGCATCACCAGCCTCCTGGACCTCCGTTGCCGCGTCCTTGGCCGACTCGCGCGATTCCCCGCTGCATGCCATCAGTACCAGGGCCGTTGCCAGTAGAATCAGATATCTCATTGTTTTCCTCCATTGATCGACAACACGCCGATCGATTCCATGAATGTCCTGAGGTAATAGTTGATGTCGTCGATGTTCGTAATCAACCGATGGTCGCCGTCGATCACATGCAACGTCGCCGCGCACTGGCGCGCGAACCGAATGCTGTTATCGACGGGCACAATGTCATCATGCCATCCATGCACAATGCAAATCGGCATCGCGGGCGGCGGGGGCGTCAGCGCTTCGTAGCCCGGCATGTAGTACGCAGGAGCAATCACGAAAAGACCTTTAGCATCAAGGGCTTTAGCGGCCGCCGTAGCAACGTGGCCGCCCATGCTGGAGCCGACCAGTATGAGTGGTGCCCTGAAATTGCGGCCTTCCGCAACGAGCTTCTCGACCCTGTGTCCGGGATCAGCGATGCCCCGGTAGTCGATGCTCTCTGCCGTGCATCCCATGCCGCGCACGACATCCGCCATGGCGCGAATCTTTGTGCCCCATGGCCCGCTTTCCTGACCGTGCGAGAATACGACCGTCGTCATACCAGTATGCCGTCCCCACTGTCGCACAGCTCCTCGAGATGTCGAACGAGCAGCCAGTCGCGATCCTGTCCCCACACCGCGTAGTCACCGAGCCGGACCGTCGGGACCCCCCAGCATCCGGATGCCATCATCGATTCCCTGTTCGCCTCGGCGGTCTCACGCCAACCTTCGTCCTCAATTGCCTTGACGACATCAGGCCAGAACAACCCGGCTCGATCGGTGACCAACCGCAGGCCCTCGTCGCTCGACACATCAATCCCCAGGCTCCAGATCGCTTCACCCGCGGCAAGCGCGAAGTCCCGCTCGCGTTTTTCCCGGCACGCATATGCAAATGCCGCATGACAGCGTTCCACGCCGGCACCTAGCGGGTCGTAAGCCTTGCCAAAGGGAATCGAGTTGCGGCGCGCTTCCCGGGCTGCGTCCCGGATGATATAGATCGCCTTGTTCCTGGGCACCTGCATGCCACGCATCATCATCGGCAATACCGGCCGCAGTACAACCTGCAGGCCGAAGGCGTCGCCTATGCCCATATAGCGCTGCAAAGACAGCCACGAATACGGGCTTCTGAAGGAAAAGAACAACTCCAGCGGCGGCAGTTTCCTCGCCGCAGTCGGTGGTGCGACGGGTAGTTTGAACCGCATCAGTTGCTGCAGCGACACGAGCTCGGACGCCAGCTTGTCGTCGCGTCTGGCACCGGCGGCCGTCAATCGCTCGATCAGGTAGCCCAGTCGATCAACGCTCCAGTACCAGTCACCGCCGTAGAAGATCGTCGCACAATTGTAGTGGCCGAGTTTTTCGAGCAGCTGAGAGTTCCGTCGTAGCATTGCTGCTGCTGCCTCATCGCTTGACACACCGGCGACGCGACGCGCGGTGCCCTCATTGTCTCCTCGCCAGTAGAGCTCGAGTGCCTGCAGGACTTCGTCATCGAAACCGGAATCGTGCTCTCGACCCGCCAGGTACTCGAGCATGGCGCGCCGGTGCTCAACGGGCGGCGCTGCGCCCTTGTCGAGGAACGGGACGCCGAGTTCCAGTGCCACTCTGCTGCAATCCTCCGCTGCGTATTCGGCCAGCATATCGGGACGGGGCCGGTAACCACCCGACAAGGCCTGCGTCACCCTGATCTCGAGCTTGATGTCGAAACTGGATTGCAGTGCGGGCAGATAGTGCGCCAGCAGCCACGAGTACGGGTCGTCGAGTTCGAGGAAACAGGTGAGGACGTGCGGCCTGAACAGCACGCGACGCTTCATGTCGGCCAGGGCATGGCGCCAGCGTCGGTTTCGGTCCCCAGCCAGGGCCGTCATCAGTCGAGAACGCATCGCCGCGTTCATGTCAGGGCTCGTCCCATGCCGACGTCGGCTTCCATAACAGCTCGTCGAGGTCAGGCTGCCAGCGGAATTCCTTCATATCCACCTTTCCGCCCATGACAGTGACGCCTTCATCGCGTAACCGGTCTCGCTGCAATCGGTACGGGCGGCTGCCTTTCTCGAATGCGATCTTGCCGGACGCCGTAATGACGCGGTGCCACGGCAGCCGCAGATCGTCGGGTGCCACGCGCAACGCGTATGCCGTCTGTCGTGCGCCGCGCGGAATGCCTGCAATCTCCGCGATCTGCCCGTAGCTCGCGACTTTTCCTTCGGGTATTTCCAGGATCGTCTCCCAGATTCGTTGTGTGCGCGCATTGCGATCCATTTCTCAACCCATACCGAGCCTTGCCTGGATCTCCCGCTTTGCGTCCGCGAGCACGGTATCCCGATCGAGGCTGTCGAGTATCTGGTTGACGACCTGCTTGGGGCCGCCATCGCCCCAGGACTTGCCCTTGGCGAGATACTCCGCCGCCACTCTGCCGACGACCAGCGTACTGTAGTAGGCAATCGCGCCCTGTGCGCCCGCCGTAACGACTGTCGACAAGCCGCCCGTTCCGACCTTGAGCGCGCTCGACACGAAATGTAGCGCCCAGACTGTTCCCATCAGCGCTGCCGCTTCCGCAACGATGACCTTTACCAGCGAACCCGCTTCCTTGCGGCTCAGCGGCAAATCGTAGACCCGTGACAGATGCACGACCATTCCGACGTCGATGAACGCTGCGGCGAACAGGTCCGCAACCGGAACCGGATTGAAGGCGACAGCGATGCCTTTGCCAACGCAATACGTCCTGACGAGCTTGTCGCCCAGTTTGCGCCGTGCACCCAGGATGCGTAGGCCGACCTGGTCGCTCAGGTCGGAAGCGAACAGGCTGGCGTTCAATGCGGCGAGCGTTTTGCCCTCCGACTCGAGTATGTCCCACAGCTTCAGGCGCAGTGCGTCGACGTCAGGTCGTCGCGCTCGCTCGGTCGAAAACTCCTCGCCAGCTGGATCGATCTCGACGATTATCTGCGGCCGCGGCTGGGCCGCGACGGCAACGACATGGTCGGGATCTACGATGCCGTCGATGCGACTACGAACCGATTCGAGCAGCGCCGCCTGCTCGTCGGATGTGAACAGGTCGGACTTGTTGAGAGCGACGATCACAGGGCGCCCCTGAGCAAGCAACGTGCGCAGCGACTCGAGTTCCGTTTCGGTAATGTCGCTGTCGAGCACGAATATCACCAGGTCAGAACGCCCCGCCACTTCGCGCGCAAGCTCCTCGCGCGATTCCCCGCCGGCCTCGTCGAGACCGGGCGTATCGATCAGGTAAACACCGCCCGACTCGATCTCGTTCCACGGCTGCATCGCCGAGTATTTCGTTTCGCCATGCAGCGGGCTGACGGCAAAGGCGCTCTCGCCGGTCAGCGCATTGAGCAGCGAGGACTTTCCGGTGCTGACCCGGCCAAATGCGGCGAGGTGGAGGTGCCCGTGCTCGAGCTTGTCGAGCATTGCTTCGACGGCGTCGTAGTCGTGTGCGAGCGACTCTCGAACGCCGGCCGGAAGGCGAGAGTCGTTGATCAACTCACGCAAGCTCTCGCGAGCGAGCGTCAGGTGTTCAGCGCCGCCGTCGCCGTCGGAATCAGTCGCCTTTTGGCGCTTCTTCCAGGGCCAGTCGGGCAACGCGTTTAACGCCCGCTTCCACATGTTCACTGATGCTTTCCTCGAAGTCCCTGGCCGCCACCTCGGGATCCAGCGCTCCGTGTTTCGACAGGGTAAGGACAAGACTGCGCCCGAGCGCATCGAATATCAGACCGTACGCAACCGCGTGCACGAGCCCACCCGCAACCGTGCCAACGCCCGGAAAGGCTTTGAGACCGTTGCCGGCGACGGCCAGCGTGAGTGGCAAGGCGCGCCCGACACGACTCTGGCTCAACGACAGGAATTCCTCGATGTCGAGGTCGCGTGGCGCCGCGCCATACAGCTTGCAGAGCTGCTGCGTCATCGACGTGCCGACATAGCCCTGGATGAGGATGTCCGTGCCGGGACTCACGGCCGCGAGCGATCCAATCACGGCCTTACGGGTCGCACTGCGAATGATCTGCTCTGATCGCTGCGAACGATAACTCGCCTCGGCGGACTGAAGCTTTTCCGAGGCGAGCTGAAATACCGCGCGTTCCCGGCGCGTGTCCAGCGGTGCCGCCTGGTCTTCCAGCAGCTGGTTGATAGCAACGACGAGCACGCCGATATCGGCAGGCCTCTGCCGTTTGGCCGTCTGCTCACTGCCATCTGCACGCTTTTCGATGACATCGACCTCACCACCGGCAGAGACTGCGACGACCTGATCCCGGTCCGACTCTCCGCCGACGGAGCGGATGTGCTCCAGCAGGCGCTGCATGACTGCCGCCTGCTCGTCCGGGCTGTAGCGATCGCTCTTGTTCAGCACGATCACGAGCGGCTTGCCGAATGACAACAACGCGCTCACGGCATTCGATTCCGCTCTCGTCAGGTCGCCATCGCAGACAAACAGGACAACATGGGCGCGCCTTGCCTCCTCGGTCGCGAGTTCGTCGAATCCTGCGTCATGACCACCTGTGCCCGGCACATCCGTCAGAAGGATTTCGTGGCCCTTGTCGTTTCGCCATCGATAATGGCGGATATCGGCTGTCGAACCGCCAACCACGTCAATCCTTACGTCAGCTTCGGGCACCATCGCCTTGATCAGCGAGCTCTTGCCAGTGCTGATCTCTCCGAAGAAGCAGAGGTGAACGGCGCTCAGCGCCTGCCGCGCCGCAAGTTCCTGAAGCTCCTGTTGCGCGGCGGATACGTCAACACCTGCGGCTTCGGCTTCGCGCAGTCGCCCCTCGATATCTTCGCGTGACAACGGCTCGGAATTGCCCGAACGCACTGGGCTCGGCGCTTCGCGGCGCACGAGCAGCCGCCAGATAAGCCAGATTGCGAACACGAACAACGCGACCAGCGTAGCGACGTAGCCCCAGAGGATGATCTTCGGCCCTTCGGCAAGCCGCGCCCAGATGTTGAGCGCGGATTCCGTGACGAACAGTACGGCGCCGATCGCGACGATGAATGCGACGACGATCAGCAAGGCGATCGCAAGGCGGATGAAGCGATCCAGTTTCATCGCGACCCAGATTGCCGCAAATCAGAGCTGCGCGTCTACCCAGCGCTCGATTTTCGCTTCCAGCATCGACAGCGGCATCGCGCCGTCCCTGAGCACCTCGGTGTGGAACGCCTTTACGTCGAAGTCGTCACCGAGCCGCGCTTCAGCACGATCGCGCATTTCACGAATCTTCAGCTGGCCGATCTTGTACGCGAGCGCCTGCCCAGGTATCGCCATGAAGCGCTCCGCTTCCGATACCGCGCGTGCCTCTGCGACTGCCGAGTTCTCGTACATGTAGTCGAGCACCTGCTGTCGCGACCAGCCCTTTGCGTGGATGCCCGTGTCGACAACGAGACGAATGGCACGCCAGAGCTCGGCATTGAGTGCGCCGAAATAGTCATACGGATCCGTGTAAAGTCCGAGCTCCTTGCCCAGGGACTCGGCATACAGGCCCCAGCCCTCGGTGTATGCAGTGAACCCGCCGAAGCGCCGGAAGTCGGGCAGGTTCTCGTTCTCGCGCTGAATCATGATCTGGAAATGGTGGCCGGGGATTGCCTCGTGGAGGAACAGCGCCTCCATCATCCACTTGTGACGCGCACGAAGGTCGTAAGCGTTGGCGTAGAAGACGCCTTTGCGCGAACCATCGGGCGTTCCGGCCTGGTAGGAACCGGCCGATGCTGATTGCTCGCGAAACGGTTCGACACGACGCACCTCGAAACCGGTGCCCGGAGAGATCTCAAACAGCTCCTTCGCGAGTTCCGCGACATGCTCCGACATGTCAGCATAGCCCTGGATGAGTTGCTCCGGCTCCTCAAAGAAGAACTGGTCGTCCGTGTTCATGAAGTCGAAAAAGTCCTGCAGGTCTCCCTCGAAGCCGACCTCCTCCATGACCCCGCGCATTTCGTCGTGTATGCGTGCGACTTCGTCGAGACCAATCTGATGGATTTCGTTCGGCGTCAGCTCCGTGGTCGTGCGAACGCGTACGTTGAACGCGTACCACTCCTCGCCGCCCGGCAACGCTGACAGTCCAACGGACTCGCGGGTGGATGACAGGTAATCGTCGCCCAGGAAATTTCGAACGCGCTGGTATGCCGGAATAATCTTGTTGGCGATGGCATCACCAAACGCTGCCGTAAGCCGCACGCGGTCCTCTTCGCTGAACGACTCCGGCATGTTCCCGATCGGGTTGAAGAAGCCGCTGTCCTCGACCTCGTCAACGAGCTGCGACTCGAGCTGCGGCAACGCCTTCTCCATGAGAATACGGGGTTGCACGATGCCAGCCTGCATACCCTCGCGCATGTTCTCAACGGCCTGATCGGCAAGCACGACGAAGTCGTCAACGCGGCTCAACCAGTCTTCATAGTCCTTCACGGTCTGGAATGGGTGTACGCTGTTGCCGCTGCCGAGGCGCACGAAGTTGCTCATGAACGAACCGAACTGGTTGATTGGCTGCAGGTGGCCGGGAAACTGATCGCTTTCGATGGCCAGCTCGCGATTCAGCTTGAACAGGTCGTAACTGAGCTGGTCCTGGGCGTTGAGCGCACGGCGATCGATTTCGAGCAGGCGAGCCAGGTACTCTTGCTCGAACGCGAGAGACGCTGCCTGGTGCTCCGGGCCGAGGAAGTTGGCGAGTCGGTCGTTGTAGCGATCGTCGCCTACGAACGTAGCCGACAGCGGATTGAGTTCGAGTTCTCGCTCGAAGTACTCTGCGAAAAGCTCATGCAGCGCCTCGCCCGCCGCGTCGTCAGCGGTTGCCTCAATAGCGGCAGGCTTGTCGCCGGAACAGGCCGTAAGGAAGAGTATTGCGGCCGTCGCGACCGCAAGGATGCGTTTCATGTAAGAACCCCCGTTCTTGTCAGACGGGCATTCTATTACAGCATGAAGCCCAAATCGCGCGCCGCTCCGAAATTCGCAAGGTTCGGCGAAACGAGGTCCAAATCCGCATCCGAAATGCCAAACCACTTCGCGAGGGTTGCCGCGTACTGGTCGGCCGACGTGGTAGGGATGAAGCGCCCGCCGCCGACATCCAGCGGACCGCCGATTTGGGGCACCGGGTAGTCGCCGTAAATCGCCTGGCCGGCAACGCTGCCGCCCGCAACAAACGCATGACCGCCCCACGCATGATCCGTCCCGTCACCATTGGAGGTCAGCGTACGACCGAAATCCGATGCCGTGAAGACCGTTACATCCTGCGACAGGCCCTGGCCTGCCATTTCCGCGTGGAACACCGCAATCGCTTCGCTGATGCCGCCGAGCAAACCGGGCTGATCCTGATTCTGGTTGTCGTGCGAGTCGAAGCCACCCGCCGCAACGAAAAACACCTGGCGATCCATTTGCAGATCGTCGCGCGCGAGGATAAGCCGCGCCACGGTCTCGAGTTGCGTGCCGAGCTGCGATTGCGGAAAAGCCGCGTTGGTGGATTTGTCGTTGATCGCCGCGGATACCGTATCGGCGGCAGCGATTGCACGCCTCTGCACCTCGGCAAAGCCGCGTTCGTAGATCGTGTCGTACTGTGCGTTGACGATGTTCTCGACGGTGAGACGTTGCTGATAGAGGATGTCGTCCGGGTCGGACGAAAAACCGAGAAACTGCACCGGTCCGGTCGGGCCCATGACGTAAGCCACCGTCTCTTCCGCCGACTGGAACAGGCTCGTGCCGAATAACGAGGCATTGGTCGCCATCAGCTGCTCGGGAACAGCCTCCTGTATCAGGTCGGCAACGCGTCCGGCCCATCCGGTCTTACTCGTTGCGTTACCCTTGAGCGAGTGCCACTGATCCTGCTGATCATTGTGCGAAAAAAGCTGCGGTGGCAACGCAACCGAGCCGTTGAAGAACTGGTCGCGAGTGGTCGGCTCGACAAGGGGGCCGACGTTGGCGATGAACGCACCCTGACCGGACTCGAACAGGTCTCGGATGCCCGTCATCGCAGGATGCAGGCCGAAAGACATGTTCTCGGCGCCACTTACCGGATTGATGTCGAGCAACTGGTCCGAAGGAATCGCCAGGTTCTGCCTGGAGGCTGCGTAGGCGTCGTACTCGCTCTGACTCGTCGGTACGAGCATATTGAAGGAGTCATTGCCGCCAAACAGAAACACGCAGACGAGCGCCTTGTAGTCACTGAACGGACCGTAGCCGCCGACCATCTGCGAATGTGCGAGTCCCGGCGTAGAGGCAAGAAGCGCTGCTGCGCTCGTTGACCTCAGGAACTGGCGTCGGTTTATTGTTGCCATGCTAACTCTCCCGGTCGCCACCGCTTAACGCTGGTAGGCAAACTCCGGCGATGAAACAGTGAGGAAGATTGCGTCGGCGGCCCGTATCAACGGCTGATCGACCGGCCAGCGCTCGACCATCTGGGTCACCTGCGCACGCAGCGTGTCCGACATCTGGCCAGCAAGCAGCTTTTCGTCGACCATCGAGACCAGCGCGTCGACGTCGTCGGCGATCGCGATTTCCTCTTCGAAATTGACCAGTATCGAGTCTTCCGTGTACTCGTTACTGCTGCGATCGATCTGCGAGTGCAGAACGAAAGTCTGGTACAGGAAGTAATTGGTCAGCTGCGTGTTCTGGTACTCGGTGGCAATCTGCAATTCGGGCGCTACCAGGCTGGAGTCCCGGATCTCCCCGGGCGGCGAGTAGAACGGGCTGAAGAAATTGAACACCGACGGTGACTGCAGCGCGCCCTGGCCAAGAAAGATGTACGCGAAATTCAGCGGGTATCTGCCGCTTTCGGATTCTGCGTCGTAAACCTTGTAGAACTGCGTCAGTCGCAGCAGCGGCTCCTTGAGCTTACCGTCGATTTCCATGTGCAGTTCCGGCCGGGCTTCGTCGTCCAGGAGTATCGCCCTGACCACGGCGCCGAGATCGCCGCGCACGCCCTGACCGTTGTTGTCGAACACGGCTGCCACGCGTTGAACATAGCCGGGCGAGGGATTGCTCGTCGTCAGTCGCTGTATGAGACGGATCGCGATGAACGGGCCGACATTCGGGTGATTGAAAATGTTATCGAGCGCGTCCTGCAGATCCTGTGTCCCGCTTTGACCCGCCGGGAGCGTTGTACCGCGCAGCAGCTTCTTGGGGCCATCGTCGTGGAACGCAGGGTACAGCTGCATCGGGACAACCTGGTTCGCATCGTTCGGAAACGCCTGACGGAACGAGAACGCACCGGCGTAAGTCCAGCCGGTGAACACGTGTGCGAATCCCTCGATGATCGACTGGTCGTACGTCGGTATCGGCTGACCGCCGTTGTCGAGTCTCTCCGATCCGTCGGGATTCAGTTCGACGAGTCCAATCGAAAACAGCTGCATGAGTTCCCGTGCATAGTTCTCGTCCGGGCGGATATTCAGCGCCGGGTTCGGCCGTTCGTTGCCCAGCATGCTGAGGTAGACCCCCATGGCCGGGTGCAGCGTGACCTCCTCGATCAGGTTCCGGTAGTTGCTGAAAGCGTTGCGCGCGAGGACGTCGTAGTAGCTCGCGAGCGAATAGGTTGCATTGCCGAGCGCGCCGAGCTCAGAAACGACCAGTGTCTCGGACAAGGCAAACGCGACGCGCTGCCGCAGCTGGTCCTCACCGTGGAGAGCATTGCGAAACCAGATGTCTGCGCGGTCCGGCTGCAGCTGGAACAGGAACTGTGGCCTCGGCAGCGACTGCAGGTGAGGCAACTGCAGCGATGCAGGCTTTGCCATCTGGTCGTCGATCCACGCCTCGTACCGCATGTCGATCACGCGCTGCGCCTCAGCCTCAGTCGCGCCAAATGTCGTCTGGTTCAGGAACTGGAATGCCTCTGCCTTGGTAATCGGTGGCGGGGGCGGGGGGGGGGGGGGGGGGCGAACCACCCCCCCCCCCCCCGCCCCCCCCACCCGCCCGGGGGAACCGCCCGGGGCCCCCC
>JAAUXY010017095.1_pt1 | contig 11303 bp, 8 predicted proteins | sample 7278121 | NCBI WGS metagenome assembly JAAUXY01 (sample SAMN14350117, study PRJNA611818) | marine sediment metagenome | isolation source: surface marine sediment (1.8m) | place: French Polynesia: Moorea | collected 2018-08
GTGACCCTGGCCAAGGCCGAGCATCGCACCACCTGGATGGGTCAGCTGATCGCCCACTGCTTTTCGTATCCCGGCATTGTGGATCCGGAAGTGATCGCTTTTTTCGAGCGCGAGAACATGCGTTCGCTGCCGTTGATCATCCGCAAGCTGGGCCGGCGCATGCGCGACGAGCCGAGGTCGGTCGCCGTCCACTGTGAAGGCACCCGTTCGCTGACCTGCCGCAAACCGGTGACGTCGCTCGCCGGCTCGTTCGTCGACATGGCGATGAAGGCGGGCGCGGCGATCGTGCCGGTACGCTTCGTCGGCGGCCTGCCGGTCGAACCGCTGGACGAGCGCATCCGATTCCCCCTGGGTCACGGGCGCCAGGACTACTGGCTGGGCTCGCCGATCACTCCCGAGCAGCTCGAGGCGTTGCGCTACAAGGATCGCCGGCAGGCGGTCATGGAAGCGATCAATTCCCTGGGACCGAGCAACGAGGTGGAGCAGCCGCAGCCGGGCAATCCAGAGCTCGTCGCCGAGGTCGACGACTGGATCGCGCGTACCGGCACCGACCCGGCGCACGCCACGATCTACAAGACGCTGGAAAAGCTCGATCGCCCGGGAACCGAAGTGCGGCGCCTGATCGAAGCCGCCGGCAGCGGTGTTCTGACGGTCGAAGACGACCCCCGGGGACGCTGGCTGGCCGAGCTCGCCCGGCGCCTCTTCGGCGAACGGGGCCCGCGAATCGAAGTTGTGTAACTAGGAGTCTGTTGCCGATAGGAAATCCCGGCTATCGGCGACCTGAGGTGACGTCGACGTTGCCATACCAGGCAGAACTCGAGCCAAGATCGGCGATTGCGGCGGGGGCATGAAATCCGAACACGAGCTTATTTTGCTGCCAACGTCGGATTCGGGACGATTCCACGGGCTCAGAAGCCGTTTGACGGCAGAAAAAAGGGCTTGGCGACCCTATCCGGTCGCCGCCATGGACTCTTGGCTCCGAAAGAGCTTGAGGAGGTTATGCGTCAGGCATTGCAGCGACCATTCGGCGCGGGCCTTCTCCAGCCCCCGCAGGAGGAATCTGCGGAAGCCCTGGACTTCCTTCATTTGACCGAAGACGGGCTCGACGATCCACTTGCGCTCGGCATAGACCTGGCGCCCTTCCTCGGTGCGCAACTTCCAACGCATCGCCTCCAGAGCACTGAGGTCCTCTGGTGGCTCGCCTTCGGTCATCGTGTCGTCATGGTCCCAATGTCGTCGGCGTTCGGTGGCGACGTACACCTCGGTCCCGAGTGGCGAGCAGGTCTCGGCGACGTCAGGCCGCCAGAAGCCCGCGTCCGCGGTGACCTTCTCAGGGGCCTCGCCGCAATTCGCCTCGACCTGCTGAATCATCGGCGCCAGATTGCCGTTGTCCGGACACTGGTTCGTGAGGTCTTCAGCCACGATGATTTGGCCGCTGCCGTCCACGGCAGCTTGGCCGTTGTAAGCCTGAAGGAAGGTGCCTGCGCTCTCCATGATCCGGCTGTCCGGATCGGTGAAGTTGCGCTGCGCCTTCGGATGCGGCGTGCCGTCGGCTCGAGTGCGGACTCGGTGCCGGGGAAGTTCGCCCGAGCCCCCCGGGGGTTGAAAGTCGTCCTCATCGCCCCCATCGAGTTGCTTCGCCTCCTCCATGTAGCGCTGAGCTCGCGTCAAACGCATTTTGCGAGCCTTCTCGTTCTCGGGCTCTTGAGCGGCTCTTTCTCGCAGGCGATGGGCGCCCTCGCGAAGCGTCGCGGCCCGGCTGGCCCTGGCCTCCTCTTCCAGTTCAGCCTTGGCTTCGCGCAGACGTTCCAGGCGTGTCTCGCGATGCTGCAACTCGCCAGGAAGGTCCTCCTCGCGCTGCCCGGACCCGAAACGAGCATCCTCCTCGGCATCGGCCTGCTCGGCCTGCTTGAGCAGCTCCTCGATCTCCTGCTCCAGGCGGGCCTCCAACTCCTGCATGCGTTGGTAGCTCATCGCCTTATGCTTACTGGCGTTGGCCTGCACCTTGGTGCCATCAATCGCCACACGTCCCAGCTTGACCAAACCCGCTTTCTGGCACAATTTCAGCACCTGCTTGAACAAGTCCTTGAACGCGTCCAAGTGGATTCTGCGGAATTCGCTGATGCGCGTATGATCGGGGTGATGCCCGCCAGCCAAGACCCGAAAAGCGACGTCCTCGTACGTCGCACGCTCGATCTTGCGCGACGATCGAAGCCCGACGCAGTAGCCATAGATGAGCAAGGCCAACATCATCGCTGGCGAGTAGGGACGCGTTCCGCGGGCATCCTTCGCCTGGATCTTCGACTCGATCGCACTCAGATCCAGCTGAGCCACGACATCCAGAAGGAAGTAGGCAAGATGCCCCTCGGGAAGCCAATCCATTGGATTCGGCGGGAGAAGAAACGACTGCTCTGGGACCCACGGTCGATACGATTTCGCTCCGCTCATGATGCTCAGAGTAGATGCGAGACCACGCCCCTTTGTCTAGCCCTGAGGGCTCGCCCAATGACCCTCGCCACCACCAGCGTCAGATGTCGACGTGCTCGCCCAGCGAAGCCGGTCACAAATCTATGCGCAACAGACTCCTAGATCGCATCCAGAAACGCACGTTTCCCACCGGGGGAGCGGCGCCCGGATCCCCGAGGACGGCACTGAGCCGTGTTTGAGCGCGGCCTCGTTGGAACTGCAAACCGCTTGGAATCAGCACCTTAGATAGCATAAGAGGCCGCGCGAGTTCGATCGAGGCTTTCGTCTCAGAAGCCGAAGCCTCGCATCGGTGGCCCGGAAGTCCGAAGGACTTCCGGGTCAGCAGGGCAGCGCCGCCCGCAGGGGTCCAGGCGATGCGGAGAGAAGGCCGTTTCTGGATGAGATCTGACTAGAATTCAAAGCGGTAACAACCACTCACCTGCCAGCCCTCGCCCTCGAGGGCCAGGGCTCCGATCGCGCCGTCCTCGGGCACCATGTGAAGCAGCGTCCAGTCTTCCGCGCGCCGAGGATCACCGCCGAGGTGGACGAAGCGCGTAGGCTCGTCCGGCAGCAGCGTGACGCTGAAGCGGTCGAGGGGTTCTGAGAGTCCTTCACCGATCGCCTTGATGTAGGCTTCCTTGCGGGTCCAGCAGTTGAAGAACGCCTGGGACTTGCGCTCCTCCGGCACCTGTCTCAGCCGATCCTGTTCCTCGATGGAGAAGAAGTGCTCGGCGATCGACTGAGCGTCGGGCATCTCTCGCAGGATCTCGACGTCGACACCGAGCTCGGCTCCGCGGGTAAACGCGTAAACCGCGAGATCTTTCGAGTCGGAGAGGTTGAAGTGCAGCTGATCTTCGGGTCTCGAGTCGCGTTGAGGAACGAAGGGTTTGCCCTTCTCCCCCTCCTCGAAGCGGACTTCGCGGGGCGATTGTCCGAGGTACTGGGCCAGGAGCAGGCGCAGCACCCCCCGCCGGACGATGAATCGTCGCCGGTGGCGGTCGAAGCGAAAGCGGGCGGCGCGGGCCAGCTCTTCGGACGTCAGCAGTCGCCGCAGCTCATCCACCCGGGCGACCGGGGGCGCCAGGGTGGCGGCCCATAGCTGCACTTCACGAACCGTCGGTGACGGCGCTTCCGTCGCCGGCCGGAAGTTGTCGAGCACGATGGAGTCGTCGGTCATTCGCCGGGTCTACTCGAATCGCTTGGGTTGCCACCAGGGGTAGAAGTCGGGCATATCGCTCGACGGCCGCATCTTGAACTCCGGCTGGCGCTTTTCCAGGAAAGAGGTGACGCCTTCTTTGCAGTCCTCGGAGATGCCCATGGTGTACATGCCGCGGGAGTCGACCTTGTGCGCTTCGATCGGATGATCGGCGCCGAGCATCTTCCACATCATCTGGCGGGTGAGGGCGACCGACACCGCGGAGGTCGCCTGAGTCCACTCGCGAGCGAGCTCCCGGGCTGCCGGCAACAGCTCGTCGGCGGAGTGACGGGAGCGCACCAGGCCTTGCTTTTCAGCCTCCTCGGCTTCGAACACCCGGCCGGACAGCGTCCAGTCCAGCGCTTGGGAGACACCGACCAGGCGCGGCAAAAACCAGCTCGAGCAGGCTTCGGGAACGATGCCGCGACGGGTGAAGACGAAACCGAAGCGCGCGTCCGCGGCCGCCAGGCGGGCGTCCATCGGCAGCAGCAGGGTCGCGCCAAAGCCGACCGCCGGCCCGTTGACCGCCGCGATCACCGGTTTGCGCAGATCGAATAGCCGCAGGGTGACCCGACCCCCGGCGTCGCGTTTCTCGGCATCGGGGGGCTCGCCCCAGGTCGCCGGGTCGAAGCTGGCCTCGCCCGAGGACAAGTCGGCACCGGCGCAAAACGCGCGGCCGGCACCGGTGAAGATGACCGCACGGACGGCGTCGTCATCGTCGGCGCGGTCGAGGGCGTCGAGCAGCTCATGAATCATTTCCGCGTTGAGGGTATTGAGCTGCTCGGGGCGATTGAGGGTCAGGATCAGGATGCCCCCATCGTCGAGCTGGTATCGGATGCTCTGATAGGTCATATCTGCCTCTTGTGTACCGAACCGGAAAGACGATTCGATGAATGTACGAAATGTTGAGGGTGTTCGGACGATTCCTACGCGCAAGGTAGGTGAGGGCAGCCGAGTCTATTACAGGCACAGCCTTTGTTCGGGTGCTCCTCAGCTCAGTTCCGGGACGCGGCGAGCTCGGCTTCAGCCACGCCGACCGACGAAGTTGGTGCCTCTCACGGTGGTGGTAACGGTCGGGCTCGCCGCATTCCTCACGCTGGAATCGTCTGTCGCTTCGCCAGCAGCTCAGCACCGGCGGCGGTGAAGTCGTCGAAGAACCGGCCGAGGTCAGCCTCGGTCACCTCCGGGTTGGCGAACACCAGGCGGATCGCCACCCGGTCGTCGACCGTGGCGTAGTTGACCAGCGCTCTGCCGCTGCGCCTCAGGCGCTCGCGGATCTCGACGTTGAGCCGGTCGGTGGCGGCCGGATCGGCGTCGATCCCCTCCGGCTGATAGCGGAAGCAGACGTTGAGCGATTGAGTCGGAGCGACCAGCACCAGAGCGTCGCGGCGTTCCACTTCGGTGGTGGCGTAGGCCGCGAGATCGAACAGATGGTCGACGCGGGCGGCGAAACCTCGTTCGCCATGATGTTTCCACATCAGCCATAGCTTCAAGGCGTCGACCTTGCGGCCGCATTGCAGCGACTTCTGGCCGAGATCGAAGCATTCTTCGTCGCCGGAGTGGAATAGGTATTCGGTGTCGCCGGCACGGGTCGAGCTGATCTGCCGCAGAGCCCCTGAGTGCCGTGTGAGGAAAGCCGAGCACATCAGCGGTGCGCCCATCAGCTTGTGGGCGTCCCAGGCGAAGGAATCGGCGGATTCTACCCCGGCCAGGAGATGCCGGTGTCGGGGACTCAAGATCACCGGCCCACCCCAGGCGCCGTCGACGTGAAGCCATAGATTGTGTCGGGCGCAGATCTCGGCGATCGGCTCCAGCGGATCGAAGGCGCCGAGGACGGTGGTGCCGGCGGTCGCCCCGACCATGAAAGGCGACTCGCCGCGGTCGTGGCAGCTGATGGTCTGCCGCTCGAGCTCTCCCGGAATCATTCGGCCCCGGTCGTCGGTCCTCACCTTGACGACATGATCTAGGCCGATACCGAGCATGCCGGCGGCGGAGAGGAAGGAGTAGTGGCTCTGATCCGAGATCAGTACGACCGGAGTCTCGCCGGAGCTACCCCGGTGCTTGATGTCCGGGAACGCTCTTTGCCGGGCGCACAGGGTGGCGATGAGATTGGCGTTCGAGCCGCCGCTGCAGAAGACTCCTTCACCGCCCGAGAAGCCGAGGAAGTCGAGCATCCGGGAGATCACCTCGAGCTCCATCAGGGTCGCCACCGGCGCGACCTCATAGGTGTACATCGAAGTGTTGGCAAGGCTGGCAAAGACGTCACCGAGAAAGCCGGCTGGGTCGAAACCTCCCCACAGCTGGTTGTGAAACTGCGGGTGCCCCGAGCGGACGGCATAGCGCAGGTAGGACTCGAGCAGGGGCATGAGCTCGGAGACCGGGCGCCCGTCATCGCCCAGGCTCAGGTCCAGCTTCGCCGCCAGGGCTCCCGGCTCCAGGTACTCAACGACCGGAGTCTCGGAATCGGCATTGGCCCGCAGGTACTCTTCGATCATTCGCCATACCGGCGCCAGCGAGTCATCGGTGCCGGCTTCAGCAGTGCCGCTCTGGGAATTCATCTCAACGGGATCTCCTCGAGGGCGATTCTTCCCGATCGTGGAAGATTACGCCAGCCTTGATTCGGATGTAGTACGGTTGTGACCCATGGTCAGTTCTTTTAGAGAACTCAGGCGTGAAATCAACGTATCCCATTTCGGCTGTCATCTCTGATGCGAAGTCATCCGATGCGAAATCATCCGATGCGAAATCATTCGATGCGAAACTAGACGACGATGATTTTGACTCGCCGCCAGCTTTTGACCGGCGGTGCCGCGGCCCTGATCGCCGCGCACGCCGAGATCACGCGAGTCGGGGCGTCACCGGCGTCCGCTGCCGGCGACGACCCACGGATCCTTGCCTTGCGACTGGCTTGCGCGGCGCCGTTGGCCGAAATGCGGGACTTCTACCACGGCCAGCTCGGTCTACCGGTCCTGGAGGAGGCTGACGGCAAGCTGACCCTCGGCGGCGCCACCCGGCTCACTTTTGATCGCTCCCAACCCGAGCAAGGCAGGCCGTTTTATCACTTTGCCTTCAATATTCCCGAGAACAAGATCCTGCTAGCGCGCGAGTGGCAGCTGAAGCGGACGCGGATCATTCAGCCCCCGAAGCATCTGCGAGATTCTTCTTTCCCAGGCGACATCGTCGCTTTCCGGAACTGGAACGCCCATTCGATCTTCTTCTGGGATCCGGCGGGCAACGTCGTCGAGTACATCGCTCGCCACGATCTGGCGAATGCCGCTCCGGGACCGTTCACCGGTGACGATCTCCTCTACGTCAGCGAGATCGGCCTCGTCTCCGACGATGTCGACTCGGTCGCGGCGGAGCTCAAGGCGACCTTCGAGCTCGAGCAGTACCGGGGCGGAAGTGCCGCCTTTCGAGCCATCGGGGACGAGCACGGTCTATTTTTGGCGATGAAGCGGGGACGCCCGCTGGGTTTCGGCGAGGCCAGATCGGCGGACGTCTTTCCTGTCGAGGCGCGACTCCGCGCCGCGACCCCGGCCGGCTACAGGCCCCGCGATCTGCCGTACAAGATCCTGGCTTGAGCCTCAGCGCCTTCGATCCTGGCTGAATACGGCCAGCGGCCTTGCGATCGCGGTAGACTCGAAGTGCTTCACGACCGGAGCGCGCGCGAGTCCGGCACAGTGTTTTCGCCGGGCACCGCATACCGCGCCGCGAACACCAGGAGATCCTCTCATGCCACGCCTAGACTTCTATATCGATCAGAAGCTCTTCCTGAAGATCAAGCTCGGTACCGGCGACGTGCTGCTCGGCCGGGGTACCGACTGCCAGGTGCAATTGCCGCGCAATCGCGTGTCGCGCCGTCACGCGCTCATCCGTCCGGACGGAGACAGCTTCGAGATCGAGAATCTGAGTATCAACGGTACCCGCCTCAACGCCGCGATGCTCGAGGAACCTGCCCGCCTGGTCGCCGGTGATCGTCTCTATATTCACGACTACGTGATCATCTACCAGTCCGATGACGCGCCGTCCGAACGATTGGATGACGAGTCGACCAGCCTCGGGTAGACGATCGCTCCAGCGCTGAACGCCGAGGGTGAATAGTCGAGCCAAAAGCTCGACTTCCGCTTCTCGGGTCGCTTTCGGCCTCCGCGACCTGCGGTATACTCGCATTTCAGCCTCAACCTGGCAGCCCGACCCGGCGGCCTACACCCCGAGCCTGATCATCGAGTGAATTCCGATCCCATGCCGCAAGGCCCGCACGATATGACGCGGCTGCTGCAAGAGTGGCACGGTGGCGATCAGCAGGCCCTCGTCGAGCTGATGCCGATGGTGATCGACGAGCTGCGACAGATCGCCAACGGGCACTTCGCCAAGGAGGCCCCCGGTCATACTCTCCAGCCCACCGCCCTGGTGAATGAGGCTTTCCTCAAGCTGGTGGGTACCGAACGGATCAACTGGCAGTGCCGGGCGCAATTCTTCGGCGTGGCCGCTCAGTTGATGCGCCGGGTGCTGGTCGATCACGCGCGGGGTCGACGAGCGGCGAAGCGTGGCGGAGACATCCACCGGACGGAAATCGAGATCGAGCACCTCGCGGCGGAGAGTCGTGAGGTCGACATGATCGCCCTGGACGAGGCACTCCGGGAGATGAAGCGAATCAATCCCGAGGGCTGCCGCATTGTCGAGATGCGTTACTTCACCGGTCTGACGCTCGAGGAGATTGCGGAGATACTCGGCGTCTCGTGCTCGACCGCCAAGCGCAAGTGGCGTACCGCCAGGACTTGGCTCAACCGCGAGCTCGACTCGAGCACCGCGCGATCGGTCGTCTCGACGGGGGGTGAGAGCCGCTGACTCCCAAGCTCTGGCAGCGGATCGAGCCGATCCTCGACGATCTCCTCGATCTCTCACGGCCGCAACAGAAAGAGGCGCTGGACGAGGTCTGCGGCGACGATTCCGAGCTGAAGCGCGAGCTCGAGTCGCTGCTGCCACATTCGGGAAGCGCCGACGACATCACCCACCTGGTGACGGTCGCTCCGGGGCGATCCGGATCCGGCCCGACGCCCTCCGAATCGCCGGTCACCGAGGCGCCGGTCGCCGGGCGTCGAATCGGGCCCTACCGTCTCGAGCGGCTGCTCGGTCGCGGCGGCATGGGCTCAGTGTTTTTGGCGTTGCGGGTCGATGAGTTCGAGAAGCAGGTCGCGATCAAGCTCCTGAGGCCGGGGCTCAGCACTTCCGAGGTCATCCAGCGCTTCCACCACGAGCGCCAGATCCTGGCCAACCTCGACCATCCCAATATCGCCAAGCTCCTCGACGGCGGCACCACCGAGGACGGATTTCCCTACTTCGTGATGGAGTATGTCGAGGGCGAGCCCCTCGACCGTTACTGTCACCGCCGCGGTTTGAGTGTCCGCGAGCGGCTAGAGATGTTTCGCAAGGTGTGTTCGGCGGTACATCTGGCGCACCAGAACCTGATCGTCCACCGCGACCTGAAACCCGGCAACATCCTGGTCGGCGTCGACGGCGAGCCCAAGCTCCTCGACTTCGGCATCGCCAAGCCCCTCGACGCCGCCAGTGCCTCGACGCCCGAGATGACTTCCGGCGGCGTGCAGCCGATGACCGTCGCCTACGCCAGCCCGGAGCAGGTCGGCAACAAGGCGATCACCACCGCGAGCGACGTCTACTCGCTGGGGGTGGTGCTGTATGAGCTGCTCACCGGGCGCCGACCTTATCGGCCGTCGAGCAACAAGTGGCTCGACCTGGTGCGAGCGATCGAGGAGCAAGAACCGCGCAAACCGAGCGCCGCGATCGATCATGCGCCGTTGCTCAGGCCGGCGACCACCTCCACCGTCGGCGATCCAGATATTGACACCGACACCGTGGCCCCCGGGAGTCAGCAACCCAGGCCGGTTCTCGATCGCCGCGCCCTCAAGCGTCATCTCACGGGTGACCTGGACAGCATCGTGCTCACCGCTCTGCACAAGGAGCCGGGACAGCGCTACGCGTCGGTGGAACAGTTCTCCGCCGACATCAAACGTCATCTGATCGGGCTGCCGGTCACCGCGCGCAAGATCACCTTCGCCTACCGCGCCAGCAAGTTCGTTCGTCGCCACCGGATGGAGACCGCGTTGGCGGCCTTGGTCTTGGCTTCCAACATCGGTTTCACCGTCTATACCTTGACGCTCAAGAACCAGGAAGTGCGGCTCAAGGACGAGGCGGTCGAGCTCAAGAACGCGGCGATTCAGGAACGTGACCGCGCCGAGGAGGTTTCGGGTTTTCTGGTCGACTTGTTCAAGGCACCGAGTCCGGATCAGGCCAAGGGCGAAGAGGTGACCGCCCGGCAGCTCCTGGACCTGGGGCGAGACCGCATCGAGTCCTACCGCGGTAACCAGCCCCGTCTCTACGCCCGGCTGGCCTCGACCATGGCTGACTCGTACTACAACCTCGGCTACTACAAGGACGCGCGTCAGCTTTTGGAAAACGCCGTGCTCGACTTGCGCGAGCACACGGGGGGCCAGGCCGACGCGCAGCTCGCGGTGGTGATCAATGATCTTGCCGCGGTACTCTGGTCCCAGGGAGACAGGTCCGGCGCTGAATTGAATCTCCGTGAGTCGCTCGAAATGAAAGTTCAACTGTACGGCGAGGACTCACCGGAGCTGTTCAACACCCTCAACAATCTGGCTACTCTGGCGACCGCCCGTGGCGCGTTTCAAGAAGCCGAGATCCTCTATCGGCGGGCTCTAGCGATCACCCTCGAGCAGCCGAACCCTGACCGTGAAGTGATCGCACACAGCCGCTTTTTGCTCGGCACCCTTCTCCTCGAGAAGGGTGACTATGCGGAAGCCGAGGAGTCTCTACGCCAGGCTCTAGACATGCGGCGAGAAGTCCACGGCTCGGAGCACACTGACGTCGCGACCGTGCTCAACAACCTTGGAATCGTTCTGCATGCTCAAGCCAAGGTCCAAGAGAGCGAAGACATCTTCCGTGAGGCTCTGGAGACTCGACGCGCGCTATTGGGTGAACGTCATCCGCTGGTCGGCACGACCGAAACTAATTTGGCGTCGCTGCTTGTCACCCGAGGAGAGTTTGAGGAAGCGGAGCGCTTGGTGCTCAAAGCCCTCACGACCCTGCGCGAGACTCGGCCTGATCACTGGCGTGTTGCGCACGCTGAGAGCGTGCTCGGCAGCTGTCTGGCCGGTACCCAGCGCTTCGCCGAGGCGGAGGAGTTGCTGATCAGGAGCTATCCCACGCTAGTGGCTGCAAAGCGTGAATGCACCCGCTACACCCTCGAGGCGCTGAACAGGACGAAAGACCTCTATTCTGTCTGGGATAAGCCCGTGGAAGCGGAAATCTATCGGACGCAGGTGAGAGCCTGCACCGCCGGGCGCGATACGCCGGCCCAGGGCGAGGACTCGGCGGTTTGAAGCCGCAGGCTTCACTAGCAACCGGAGCTCGCTGTGCCATGAGACCGGAGGTCCCATAGACACAACGAGCTCCCGGCGCGGTTAGGCGGTGACCCCCTCCGGCTGGATCAGGATCTCCAGCTCCGGGACCATCCCCTCCGGCTGGATCAAGATCTCCAGCTCCGGGACCATCCCCTCCGGCTGGATCAAGATCTCCAGCTCCGGAACCATGCCTTCCGGCTGGA
>JAAUXY010026715.1_pt1 | contig 11303 bp, 8 predicted proteins | sample 7278121 | NCBI WGS metagenome assembly JAAUXY01 (sample SAMN14350117, study PRJNA611818) | marine sediment metagenome | isolation source: surface marine sediment (1.8m) | place: French Polynesia: Moorea | collected 2018-08
CTCAGCTTGAGTATGAGCGGCAAGGTTTAGTTAGCTGTGCCTCACACCCTGATGGAACTGAAGGAATGCAATCATTCTTGGAAAAACGCGAACCAAAGTTCAACAAAGATTGAAGCTAAAATAACTCATATGGTTTTGAAAACGCAATAGCCTTGGCTCACGTGATTAACCACACCTATCGATGATTTAGTCTCCTCTATCCATTCTTACGATAGTATGAGGTTCAGATTTAGAAAGGCTGAACGTAAACAATATGCCCGTCTAAGGGTCGAAACTCAATTTTTACTTGTCCTGAACATTAGATAGCAACAAGGCTCAGACTCATGAGAAGCAACCTCATCAATCTCTGCACCCTGCTACTTAGAAGCTGTTCTAAAACCCCCCAGCTGACACGATACGGCGTTATAAATCGGTTCGAAATGCTTATAAAATTTACTTCCGCGCTTTCTCATTGATTTATGCCTTATCTCAACACTCTGCTGGGGGGTTTTAAAACAGCTTCTTAGATCGATTACGATAACACTTGTTAATGAGTGTTTAAATTAGTTTCGGCTGTCTAGTAAGAAGTAAAGATAGGCAGTTTTTCGCTTGTTTTTAACTAGAGCAAGGCGGGGCATGCGCCGTTGAAACCAGACAGACGTCACAGCCAACAGAGGTAAAGGATGCTGAAAGACGGAAAGCTGCATGATTTTAAAATTAATAAGCATAAAGTATATTCATTGCTTCTTATAACAATAGGCTTTTCGATTTCAATCTCGCTGTTATCTGCACAAACAATCTACAAATGGGTTGATGAAAACGGCTCGGTTAACTACGGGGGGACTCCCCCCGCGGGGATAACGAGAATCAACACCCTAAGTGTCTATAATGCACCTAACTCCGAGGATCCTAAATCATCTCCGCCCAACGAACATAAAACAACTAATAATAAGAAAGGGGAAAAATTTAAACAATCAAAGAACTCTACCCAAAATCCGAATCGGAAGTGTGCATTCTACAAAAAAAAACTAAGCTACTATATCTCTCGAATGCGCGCTGGATATGTGGCAAAACAATACAATCATCTCGAGCAGAAACGTCGTAAATATCGACGAAAAGTGTTGCAGTCTTGCCGTGAAGGTGTAATAACTCAATCTAATTCTAAAAAACCTTAATCATAAATATGCATATATTCAATTGATTTGGGTCATTGCAACAACCCGATGACTGTAAGTATTATTCACTATCCTACCAAGGTAAAAAAAGAGATAAGAGAAAAACACAATGAGCACTACATGGGTGTTGGTTGCGGATACCAGCCGCGCACGTATTTTTCAGGCAAAGGGGCCTCTAGGACCATTGCATGAAATTGAAACCCTGTTGCATCCTGAGAGCCGGCTGCATGCAAGAGATTTGACCAGTGACTTACCAGGACGATCTTTTGACAGTCATGGTCAGGGTCGACACAGCATGGAGATGGATGTTGACCCTAAACAACACGAGACCCTCATATTCGTCAAACAAATTTCTGACCGACTGGATAGTGCTAAAGAAGGCGGTGAGTTTGAGCAACTTATTCTCGTTGCACCTCCAGCGTTGCTGGGACTGTTACGTAAGCAGCTAGATTCAGGCATAATGCAGCGGGTAGTCCACCAACTTGATAAGAACATCGCGCAATTTCGCGTTGAGGAAATACGTCAACATCTGCCTGAAAAGCTTTCTTGAAAAACCCTCAGAGCTTGTGAAAAAATCCCTGCGCGAAGCGAGGGTGCTTGGGGGCGTGTCTGGCTAGGCGCGGGAGTCCAAACATCTGGAAGTGTAGCGAGCTCTACATGACCAGATATTGGGGGACCTGCAACGCCGTCAGACATGTTCAGGGGCGCCCGCAGCCGTGCGGGAATTTTTTCACAAGCTCTCAGGCAAAAACCGGTGCGAAAACGTAGCCCTTAGAGGAGTAAAGGAGCTGCTTGAACCGATTTATTTCCGTTTCCAATATGTCCGCCACTGCTACTTTGTAATCGTCTCCATGGTCCGTGGCAAATGCAGATTGACCGTTCGAAGTATATCGTTATTCATCCGTTTAATACAATGAATTAATTTGCTCAATCCTGCCAAGAGGTATCTGTCCATTACCACTTACGCAAAACCAGACAACACTGCACATTGGGAACATTTTTCCCATATCGCAGATATGGGTATCCGTGGTTACGGTAGCACAATGGAAAGAGCCTTCGAGCAAGCTGCCGTAGGGTTAACCGCCATTATTTGCAATCCTGCTACTGTACGTCCTGAAATCTCCATCCAGATCCAATGTCAAGCCCCGGATCACGAATTATTACTCACAGATTGGCTGAACGAGTTGATCTATGAAATGGCTACCCGTAAGATGCTTTTTAGCCGGTTTCATACGCACATCACCGGCGCTGTTCTTACGGCCACTGCCTGGGGAGAGACCGTTGATCAGCAGCGACATCAACCCATTGTTGAAACAAAAGGTGCTACTTACACTGAGCTAAGTGTTACTCGCCACGAAAACGGTGTATGGGTCGCACAATGCGTAATCGACGTATAATCAGCAAAATAGCTGTAAAAAAACATGGATACCAGTCACCTAACGCAAGTCTCCGATTTTGCTTGGCGCATCGAACCACAGGGTGAAATGCATGTACCCGCGGTAATCTACGCTGACCCTGATCTGATTGATGAGATGGACGAAAAAGTCTATCAACAAGCTTCCAACGTCACTAAACTGCCTGGCATCGTAGGAGCGTGCTACACCATGCCCGATGCACATTGGGGATATGGATTTCCCATTGGGGGTGTGGCAGCATTCGATGCCGACCTGGGCGGCGTAGTCTCCGCCGGCGGTGTGGGATTTGACATTTCTTGTGGTGTACGCACACTCTACACGGGTCTCAGGCGGGAGAATATCGACCCGCTTAAGATCGAGCTGGCCGATGAACTTTATCGCACGGTTCCCGTTGGTGTCGGCAGCACGGGACATGTTCGGTTAAACCACTCGGGCATCGATGCTATGTTGTCCGGCGGAGCCCGCTGGGCTGTTGAATGTGGCTATGGCAAGGCTGAAGACCTGAAACGCATTGAAGAACACGGATGCATGACCGGCGCCCGACCTGAAGATGTTTCAGATCATGCCAAGCACCGGCAGCGCAATGAAATGGGTACTCTCGGTTCAGGTAATCATTATCTTGAGGTGCAGGAAGTCACTAAGATCTACGATTCGACAACGGCTCAAGCGTTTGGTATTGCAGAGGGTGACATTGTCGTTACAATTCATTGCGGTTCGCGCGGACTCGGGCACCAAATCGGGACTGAATTCCTAAAGGAAATGGCTGTAATGGCAGTTACACATGGAATCAAGTTACCGGATCGCGAGTTGGCCTGCGCCCCCATCACATCCCCGCTCGGGCAACGTTATCTGGGTGCAATGCGTGCCGCGATCAATTGTGCATTGGCCAATCGACAGATCATCACACACCTGACACGACAGGTATTTGCAGATCTATTACCCGAGGCTGAACTCAATTTACTCTACGATGTATCCCACAATACCTGCAAGGAGGAACAACATTCGGTCGAAGGCAAACAGCGACACCTCTTTGTACATAGAAAAGGCGCAACCCGCGCCTACGGCCCTGGGTATTCCGAACTTCCGGACGCCTTTCGTGATGTGGGCCAGCCCGTGCTTATTGGTGGCTCGATGGGAACGGCTTCATACATTCTAGCAGGTAACCGAGAAAGCGATACACTGTCTTTCTCCTCCGCTTGCCATGGTGCCGGTCGTAGCATGAGCCGGCGCAAGGCTTCCAAGACCTGGCGCGGCCGGCAGGTGATCACAGATCTGTCCAATCAAGGCATCATCATTCGCAGCCCATCATACCGGGGGGTAGCCGAAGAAGCCCCTGGAGCCTATAAAGACGTTGACGCCGTTGTTAATGCAGCCGATCGCTCGAGACTCGCGCGCAAAGTCGCCAAGCTTGCACCGATAGTCTGTATCAAAGGTTGAGCAGCTCGGATTACAAATGCTTTAAGAAAGCTATTTTAAAACCCCTCATGTGAGTGCGAGACACGGCATCAATCGATGACAAAACGCAGTTATACAGCGGAGTAAATGAGACGCGGTATCGTGCCTGCTGTGGGGTTTTAAAACAGCTTCTAATATACCCGTTGCAAATGAATTTTCAGAATCCATAGCACCTCGCTTTCGCCCCATGGCCTCGTTGGAACACGAAAATTATAGTCCGGGCTATGGCTTATTTATTCCGCCTTACCCTGGAACTAAATCGACGCACTCCGAACACCCATAAACTCATCTGCAACGAGTATAAGCTTTAACTGCAACAAACCCTTATGACTGTTCGATATACGCTTAATCAACGAGCATATCCTGCAGTTGCCCGCAGTGGAGCCATCGGCTCTGGAACAGATTGTTTGCTGTTACGGGCGTGTAGCATAGTCCAATAGCCAAACATGTTAACGGGTATACTGTCTATTACATCTAATCCCGTTTCCTCAATGAAGGTATCCATACGAAAATCTGGATGAAAACCAAGTAACTCAGAAAAAGGCGCGAGCAATCGTTCTATCCGGCTCACTATGGGATTAGTATTGTGAAAATGATTAACAATGAAAAGCTCGCCGTTAGGTTTACAGACTCGACACATTTCTTGAATCAGGCCAGCCGGGTTCGTTACCACAGGCACCACATACATAGCTACGATTTTGTCGAAATTATCTTCGGCAAATAGCATCTTTTCTGCGTCCATAAGTCGTAACTCAACCACATTTTCGAGGCCATCTCGTTGCTTGCGGTTTTGAGCTCTTGTGAGCATCTCTGGAGAAATATCTATACCTGTGACATAGACGTCTTCCGGATATAAAGGCAAAGACAGCCCGGTTCCTACACCCACTTCAAGAATTTTATCCCCAGGTTGACATTCCATATGATCAATGACTGCTTTACGCCCGCGATGAAATAATGAACCAAAATAAAAATCATAAAATCGGGCGTAACGCCGATAGGCGTTTTGAATGGCTTCTAGTTTCAATGACTCACTCCGTCTTATTTACAGTGAATTCGGTTTATTATTAATCCATAATGTCTTTAGCCAGATTGCCGATATTGCAGCTTCAATCTTTGCTGAGTGACCTTCCATGCTGCACATAAGAGGAAGCAAAGAACGTGTTCCCCCCAAAAGCTCTCCCAACAACTATTCCAGAGCCTTTATTAGGGCTGTTTTAAATTACCTTAACGTGGCAACGTTCAGCGTTATAAACTGGCTTAAAATACTCATCTACCTCCTATGTAAACGGTGCTTTCTCACCAATTGTTGCCTTGTCTTTTTCGCGCCTGAGCGATTCAAAAACAACTCCTAGAATTCCTCTAGGGTCTTTACTTGGGTGAGCACAGTTAACAATTCGAAAATGCCGTATTATTTTCAAACTGCTCATCTTAGCATTCATTCCTAAAAATTTGCAGGGTAATACACGACCTGTAATAAATTTAATTCGTGACCACTCGGCTGTTTCCGGAATGCCGAGGATAGCGATAGCAGAGGCTCTGCAAGACCATCGGAGGCCGGGATGGCCTCTGTCGAGCATGCGTAGATGTATTTACAGCGTGTCTTGTGAGGCATCTGCCATCCGCGGCTGATTCGCTATTTTGGAATTAGCTCGAAAAGGGGAAAGGAATTTATGAATTGAGGTGCAAAGGCTTCTCAGGACGGTTAGTGTTATCTACGAACGACCTTGTTGAACGTCTCCCATCACTGTCGCCCCTCTTCTTTAAGCACAGCTTCAGCTTGATCTTTTTCGTGTTTGATTAACTTAACATATGCACGAGCGCAACTGCTTCTTGGAGCTTGTGAATAAATTTTCCGCATGAAAAAATTGATATTTCTGGGCGTAATTAGCTTGGATAATCCAAAACGCCGCTGCAGACAAACTAACGGACTCCCGAAGCCGGAAGAGAATTTATTCACGAGCTCTATCGGTTGTTTCATACTAGGGATTTAGCTCCGGGAGCCCAATAACATCGATTAGATGAGGCTTATACCGACGTCCCATTATCATACGCATAAAAAGCCAATTAAAAGCCTTATGCCACCGCTTGCTATCCATCTGAGTATCACCGTAAATTGCGGTATCCAGATTTGTAAACAAAGCCTTAGTCACATCGCTATTCAGATGGGGATAGCGTTCGCTGATTTCGGTAGCAATGGTATGTAAAGGAGTGTTCGCGGGCATATTCAGGGCATACTTTGCATAGTCTTGCAGCAACTTAGCTATTCGAACCGGATCAGTTTCCCTGCCGACTCTGCGTATCAAATGCCAGGTTTTAATGGGTCGAGGGGTTATTCGTGCAATAAGTCGACGCGCTCGCCCAGAAAATGAGATGACTGGCAAGTTACGCCGGATGTGCAACCGAACACTATCGTAGACTCTCTTGTAAGGCGTTTTTGGTAATCTTTTTTCAAACAACTGACGTGTGCTACTCAACACGCGTTTAAAAAGGGTCAAGGTTAGCACCCACACTCTACTTAAATCTGCTCGTATTGAAAGCGGCAACTCAGGACGTCCGGCACCAATCCACCAACCAACGGCAAACATTAAAAAACCAAGCGCAAACAGCGCAAATATCGAGAGACCGGTACTACCTTGACGATCTAAACCAACGCTTTGTAAAGACGTATCCTGTGCTGAATCTACAACGGTCAAAACCGGTGGATGCCAGCTTACTTCTGTTGGGCGGTGATTATAAAGATCCCACCAGGGTACACGGATCTCGGGAAGCTCCAGATTCCCTGATTTCTGTGGAATAATCGTGATTGTCTCTTTGCGTTGTCCATAAAGTGTCTTACCGTCACGACTTAATTTCTGCCCAGTGATGGGACGATCGGAGTAAAGCTTAACATCAGGGCTTTGAAGGAATTGAGCGAGGCCAGGCAATCCATCACCACCCAATCCGGTAGCACGAAAGGTCAAGATCAGGTTTATGGGTTTGCCTACTGAAACCTGGTTGGTGTTACCTTGCAGTTTTCCGCGGATTTCTGCCTGATAAAGTGGTAGCCAGCTTGATTCATCACTCATAGGCGGCCGAATAGTGAGCACTACACTATTCGACATCAGTTCATGTTCGCCAACAGTAGAATCATTTTCTCTCGCGTAAGCGGGATAATTTTGTCGCTGCCAGGGATTGTAATTGTAATAGTTCCCACTACCATTACGTCTCTCACGAGGAGTCACTTTAACGTGTGCAGGTGGCAATTCAGTATACCCTGGAGTCAGCGGAGTAATGAGATACCGATACTCATTCACCACTAACCGTTGGCCGCCAGTACCGGTACGGTAGCTATTGCGTGGTCCATCTGCCTTTTCTAGAACAACTCCTGCCGCTGTAGGTGGCGAAACGGTAACTTTTGACAGGCTAATACTACTCACCACCCGTATGGAATAGATAATTTTCTGACGCACATAGGGACTACTCTCACTGAGCTCAGCCTCCACATGCACTCCGTTCAAGGCAAACAGAGTCGATGGGCATATTGCCGATAGGAAGATGAATAGGATAATACGTTTTTTCATAAGTTACTCTCTAATGGCCAAATATAAGGCGTTGCAACGCGTTCTTGCTTGTGCCACCGGCCGTGGTGAAATCTCTTTCCGTAAAACCCCTTGCAGTGAGCTATCGTGCTTGAATTGAGTATCCAGGTCAAGATTATAGCTATCTAACCAGCTAAGTCTTTGCATTTAATAAAATTATAGGCCATAAAAAAATTATAACCTTTGCAGTCTGCTTGTTCAGATGCCTACAGGGAAGTGAATTGTAATCGAGACGACTCTTCGACCGCCGGAGAAGCAGTTCCTCCCCAGTAATCGCGAGACAATGTAAAATTCGGTGAGAGAAAGCGAAAGTAAATGAGCATTTCGAACCGATTTCTAATGCCTTATCGTACCACCTGAGGGGTTTTAAAACAGCTTCTTATAGCGGCGTTGGAAGACTAAGACCAGAGTATAAAACTATGGCTTTTGTGTTTCGCCTTGGCCAATAAAAAACTCGACGCACTCTTCGTTCCTTAAAATTCATCCGTCATGGGTATAAAACGGCGTCTTAGAGTTTGTGAAACAAAACAACCCTGCATTAAACGTTCGAATCTATTCGTGGTAATTAGAAGAAGAAATTTAATAGGTAATTAAAAAAAACTCATAAAACATCATGATAAGAGAGACACGAAGGTTTGAATTGATCTGAATCAATAACCGCTTAACTTCTAATAATTATAGTAGGTTTTGAGGGACCGATCATTTTGCTTTACATTTCATCAAGGGTCACAAAAGGCAAGGGATACTTTTTCAAGACCGTCACAGGCCAAGGGCGAGACGGAACCAGACGGCAGTCTAGCGAACTGCCGTTGCATCGAGCGGGATTGCCATGGAGGGCAATCCCTGGTCTTTCTAGTGTAGCAGTAAAGCGCAGCGCTGAAAGGCCTCTGTCGAGCGTACAGGGGTGATGCCGAACAAAGCAATGGCGCTTTTCCCGACCGAACGGGCTCGCCAGGGGTGAGCCGGATAAACTAGGTAGTCCAGTGGACTATCTGACCGGCGAACGGGCTCGGGCCCTCAAACGAGGCAGGATTGCATCGCGCAGAAGGGTGAGCCCTAGCCCTGCAAGCGAAGCAGGGTAAGCAGCGGGTTAAGGAGCTTCGAACGCCTTACCAGAGATGGTAAGGCCAAGCTTTATGCCCAGCAGGATGCGAAGCGTAAAGTGCAAACGACCCTACACGGAGGTATGGGCTGGGTGAAAACCGAAGGGCTGAACGCTCAATACAGGGAAGTATTGGGCCGGTGCCCAAGCAAAGCAGGATTGCGAAGCGTCGGGACAAACGGAGCATGGAATGCGAAGTGCAGCAGGTGTAGCGCTGCAGGTATTAACAGCGTATCTCGAAAAACGTATCCCTTGCCGTGCAGAAGTCGCATCGATGCATTATGTAAATTAAATCACTCGTTATTTGATCGGTCCCGATTTTGGCTATGCAGAAGCATATTAAATTATAGGTCTAACATGACTACACAGCCTGGAGTGGCAGCCGCCATTCCAGGCTGTGTAGTTACGGTTGAACTTGAACAAAAGAATGAGGAATGACGTATGGCTGTTGGAGAAATTTGCAATCGTGAAGTCGTTATTATCGAAAAAAACGCTTCGATTCATGAGGCTATAAAACTCATGCGGAAATACCATGTAGGCGATGTCGTGGTCGTGGAGGAACGCTTTGGACAACACGTTCCAATTGGAATTCTTACAGACCGGGATATCATCGTCGAGCTATTGGCCGAGCAGGTTGATATCAATTCCGTAAACGTCGGCGATGTAATGAGCTACGAGATTAAGATCGCAAGAGAGGGAGACGATCTCATTGAAACAATCAAAAGAATGAGAAGCGCCGGGGTCCGTCGGATGCCCGTTGTGAGTGAGCAAGGTGGTTTGGTAGGGATCCTCACACTCGATGATCTCATGGATCTCATGGCTGAAATGTTAAACGATTTTATAGCGCTAATAAAAAAAGAACAAACAAAGGAGAAAAATATTCGCCAGTAAAAATAAAAAGCCAGCTTTGAAGGTTTTACCTTTGAATCAATAGCAGGATGAATGCGACACAATCACCCACTAGACGAGATACATCTGGCCAGTTGAAGCGGTCTCTGGGGACATTCGCACTGATTGCTTATGGTATTGGGGACATCCTGGGCGCCGGAATTTATGTGCTCATCGGAAAAGTTGCCGGAGTAGTGGGGCCCGCCTGCTGGTTATCCTTTGTCATCGCTTTTATAGTCGCTTCGCTAACGGGGTTTTCGTACGCGGAACTAGGATCTCGATTTCCTCGTTCTGCCGGTGAATCAGTCTATTCTCTTGAAGCATTTGGCAAGAAACTGCTTTCTTATTTAGTGGGTTTTCTGGTACTTCTATCGGGAATTGTATCGATGGCTACGGTAGCTCATGGGTTTGCGGGTTACGTCCGAGCAATTTTTCCCGAGATCTCCCTATTTTTACTCATTTTCTTGTTCCTTTCAGTATTAGCCACTATAAATTTTTGGGGGATCAAGCAATCTTCAATGACGAATATCGTTTGCACGATCATCGAGTTAGTGGGGTTATTGATCGTAATCGCTGCCGGGATGCAATATTTCGGCGCAGTTGATTATCTCGCCATAAAACCGGAAGGAATCAGTCCACATGTGGCGATATTACAGGGGAGTGTCTTAGCTTTTTACGCGTTCATAGGTTTTGAAGACATTGTCAATGTCGCAGAAGAGACTCATACACCTGGTAGGGCGATACCTCGGGCAATTACTATCGCTTTGATCGTTACGGCTGTTTTCTATCTGCTGGTGTCGGTCGCCGCAGTTTCAGCTGTGTCCAGTTCAGAATTATCGTCTTCATCAGCGCCTTTAGTGCTTGTGGTCGAACGGGGATTTCCATCAATGCCTCCAGAGATATTTACGTTAATCGCTCTTTTTGCGGTCACCAACACGGCCCTTGTCAATTTTATAATGAGTTCGCGTATCTTGTATGGTATGTCGCGTGAGAAGTTAGTGCCGACAATATTTGGGCGAGTGCATCTTAAACGAAGAACACCTCATTTTGCCATCAGCGTGGTTTTTTTCACAGCGATCGGTCTCGCATTGACAGAGGGGTTGGAGACGCTAGCCCACGCTACAAGCTTCTTACTCCTGAGCGTCTTTTTGGTCATGAATCTCTCATTAATTATGATTAAAATTCGCTCACAAAGGGAGCACACAGAGCCCCCACTCTTCCAGACTCCCATTTGGATTCCACTCCTCGGAGTGATCAGTTGTGTTTTGCTCATCTTTTTCGTTAAGCTCCAAGCGATGATCACTGTTCTGATCCTCATCTTAATAGGAGCGATCATCTACATGTTTCAGAAACGGCATTCATAACAACTCTTCTGACACCGTTTAGACTGATACGACCTAACACTTTGATTTGTAAAGCTACACTTCGAAAGTGTCATAAACAGGTAGATTTCAGTGAGCAATAACGATCGAGAGCAAGGTGTGAAGGGGACTAATTACAGGTTTCTACTGCGAGCTTAATTTAGAAGCTGTTTTAAACCCCCTCTGCGGGCACGATACGGCGTTATCAATCGGTTCGAAATGCTCATTGACTCCCATGTAAACTGCGCTTTCTCATCGATTGATAACGCCGTATCGTGCCCGCAGAGGGGGTTTAAAACAGCTTCTAAATTAAGCTCGCAGTAGAAACCTGTAATTAGTCCCCTTCACAC
>JAAUXY010030606.1_pt1 | contig 11294 bp, 11 predicted proteins | sample 7278121 | NCBI WGS metagenome assembly JAAUXY01 (sample SAMN14350117, study PRJNA611818) | marine sediment metagenome | isolation source: surface marine sediment (1.8m) | place: French Polynesia: Moorea | collected 2018-08
CTGATCACGATCATCGGCCTGACCTATGCATCGCTGCTGGAAGGTTCGGTACTGACCGAAACGGTGTTCTCCTGGCCCGGGATCGGCCAGTACATCACGCGCTCGCTGTTCAACAACGATATGAACGCGGTGCTTGGCGGCACTATCGTGGTCGGCATTTGTTTCGTCGGTATCAACCTGTTGTCCGATCTGCTGTATCGACTGGTCGACCCGAGGGTGCGCTGATGACGACGAAGGCTTCGCTGCGCGACTGGTTGCTGGCGACGGCACCGCACTCGGCCTGGCAGGCGCGGGCACAGCGTTTTTACCTCGGCTGGCTCGCGTTTCGCGCCAACCCGATCGCGGTGCTGGGCCTGGTCATCGTCGCCGGCCTGGTGCTGGTTGCGCTGTTTGCGCCCTGGATTACCGCCACCGACGGGCTCGAGCCCGATCTGCCGAATCGCCTGCTGCCGCCGAGCGCCGCGCACTGGTTCGGCACCGACGATCTCGGCCGCGACATCTACGACCGGATCGTCTGGGGTTCGCGCATCACGCTTTACATCGTCGGCCTGGTGACGATCATCGTGGTGCCGATCGGGCTGGTCATCGGCGTCGTTGCCGGTTATGTCGGCGGTGTCGTGGATACGCTGCTGATGCGTCTGACCGATATCTTCCTGGCGTTCCCGCGGCTCATCCTGGCGATGGCATTTGTCGCGGTGCTGGGCCCGGGGCTGGAAAATGCAGTGCTGGCAATCGCGCTGACAACCTGGTCGCCGTTCGCGCGCATCGCACGCGCCGAGGCGCTGACGATCCGCCGCAGCGAATTCATCCTTGCCGCGCAGGTGCAGGGTGTCAGCACCGTGGGGATTCTGACGCGCCACGTAACGCCGTTGTGCCTGTCGTCGGTCATCGTGCGCCTGACGCTGGACATGGCCGGCATAATCCTCACCGCGGCCGGGCTCGGCTTTCTCGGCCTCGGTGCGCAGCCGCCGACACCGGAGTGGGGCGCGATGATTTCACTCGGACGCCAGTACCTGATCGATCAGTGGTGGGTGCCGACCGTACCCGGTATCGCAATCCTGGTGGTCAGCCTCGGTTTCAACCTGCTCGGCGACGGCCTGCGCGACGTCTTCGACCCGAAGAGCGGAACCGGTTGATGTCGCACAGGCCACTGCTTGTCGTCGAGGATCTGCACGTCGAGTATCCGACCCCCACCGGGCGCGTGCAGGCGGTGAATGGCGTCAGTTTCGAACTCCGGCGGGAAAAGCTCGGTATCGTCGGTGAATCAGGTTCGGGTAAATCGCAGACCGGTCGCGCCATCCTCGGCCTGACCGCGGCCGGCGGCGAACGCCGCGCGCGGCAGCTCGAATTCGACGGCTGCAACCTGCTGCAGGCCAGTGAGAAGGAAATGCGAGCGGTACGCGGTGGCGGTATTTCGATGATCATGCAGGATCCGAAGTATTCGCTGAACCCGGTAATGAGCATTGGAGCGCAGATCGAGGAAGCCTTTCGCGTGCATCACGAGGTATCGCGTGCGGCAGCGCGCGAGCGGACGCTGGAAATGTTGCGCGCGGTACGTATCCGCGATCCCGGGCGCGTTTTTCGAGCCTATCCGCACGAAGTTTCGGGCGGCATGGGTCAGCGCATCATGATCGCGATGATGATGATTCCGGAACCGAAGATCATCATTGCCGACGAACCGACTTCGGCGCTGGACGTCACGGTGCAGCTGCAGGTACTCGCGGTGCTCGACGACATGATCGACGCGCGCGGTATGGGTTTGATTTTTATCAGTCACGATCTGAACCTGGTGGCATCCTTCTGTGACCGGGTACTGGTCATGTACGGCGGCCGGGTGCTCGAGACTTGCGCGGCCGCGGAGCTGGAAAATGCCAGTCATCCCTACACCCGAGGACTTCTGGACTGTCTGCCGGACCTGGATCGACGCACCCAGAAGCTGCCGGTACTGCAACGTGATCCGAGCTGGCTGGCGCAGGCGGAGGATCGATCGTGATCGAAGTGGATGGCCTGGACGTCGTCTTTGGACGCGGCGGCCGGGCGTTTCGGGCGGTGGAGAATTTTTCGCTGCAGATTAATCGGGGCCAGGCTTACGGTCTGGTCGGCGAATCCGGATCTGGTAAGACCACGGTTTTGCGAGCGCTCGCGGGTTTGCTGGGACGGGTCGCGCGGGTCGACGGCAGCTTGCGTGTCGCTGACGAAATACTGTCGGGCCAGCTGCGTTCGAAAACATTCCGGCGGCGCGTGCAGATGGTGTTCCAGGACCCCTACGGTTCGCTGCACCCGCGACATACCGTCGACGTCATTGTCGGTGAACCGGCGCGGGTACACGGTCTCGGCCGGATCGAGTCGCGGGTGGTCGCCGCGCTCGAAGAAGTAGGGCTGGATGCGTCATTTCGGTTTCGCTACCCTCACCAGATTTCAGGAGGCCAGCGCCAGCGGGTGTCGATTGCGCGGGCGCTGATTACCGATCCCGAGATTCTGCTGCTCGACGAACCGACGTCGGCACTCGACGTTTCGGTACAGGCCGAAGTGCTCAACCTGTTACAGCGTTTGCAACAGGAACATCGGCTGACCTACCTGCTGGTCAGCCACGATCTTGCCGTGGTGGCCCATCTCTGCGATGCGCTGACGGTCATGCAAAACGGGCGCGTGGTCGAATCCCTGGATGTCGATCGGCTGCGGGCGGGAGAGCCCGACCGGGCCTATACGCGGCAGTTGCTGACGGCCAGCCGGGGATACGATCGACGGGCCATCGACGCCTTCGAGGATTTCGCCTGAAACCCAGCTATGGCGCGACATGCGGCGGGCGTCACATTTTTGACGAAGCCTGTGAAAATGGGGCACGATTCGACTATTATGACCGTTACGCCCCCCAACAGGCCACAACCATGGATAACAAAACCAAAAAGGGTTCCCGCGGCAATTCGAAGTCCGACTCCGGCGCAGCGGCGGAAGCCGATAATGTCGACAAGATCCGCGACATACTGTTCGGCAACCAAATGCGCGAAATGGACCAGCGTTTCGCCAGTCTCGAAAAAAGTCTCGCCCGCGATCTCGACAAGTTGCGCAACGACAACATTCTGCAAATCGAATCACTGAAATCCTACGTCGAGAGCGAGATCGATATCCTCGGAAGCAAGCTCGGTGCGGAGGAAAAGGCGCGGATAGAAGGTGACGACGAGCTCGAGGATCAGCTCAAGCAACAGGTCAAACTCATCGATAAAAAACTCGCCGACCTCGGTAAGCAGCTCGACAAGACCGCTCGCGAAATCAATCAAAAGATGCTCAAGCAGAGCCAGGATTTCAGCAACGAGTTGAATAACCAGATCAACGAGGCGCGTGAACGCATGGACAGCCATCGGCAGGAGCTCGGTGCGGCCAAGGTCGACAAGCTGACGCTGTCCGAAATCCTCAATAACCTGGCCCTGCAGGTCACCGGCGGCGAATCCAAGTAACTGCCGGCCGCGGCACGAAATGAACGACAAGTCTTCAGCGGAGCAGGCCGAGTTCGACGAGTTACGACGTCTGCTGCTCGGTCCAGAACTGGACAAGATCGAGCGATTACGCGATCGCCTGGAATCCCCGGAAGCATTTTCCAGCGAGGTCGGCGAGGTTCTGCCGCGAGCGATGATCAAGAGCACCGAGCAGCATCGCGAAGAATTGTCGCAGGCGATGATTCCGACGGTCGAGGAAATCGTGCGCCAGTCGGTAAAGAAGGACATCAATCGCTTCGCCGATGCCCTGTTCCCGGTGATTGGCCCCGCCATTCGCAAATCGATCAAGGAAACCCTGCGGCAGATGCTGCAGTCGCTCAATCGGGCGCTGGAGATGAGTCTGTCGTGGCAGGGACTACGCTGGCGCCTCGAATCGATGCGTACCGGAATACCCTTCGCCGAGATTGCGCTATTGCATGCTTTGGTGTACCGGGTGGAGCAGGTCTTCCTGATTCATCGCCGAACCGGGTTGCTGCTGTGTCATCGCGGGCGTGAAGACATCGAGCAGCAGGATCCCGACCTGGTATCGTCGATGCTGACTGCCATCAACGACTTTGTTGCCGATTCCTTTGCCGAGCAGACCAGCGGTCGCCTCGATCGTATCGAGGCCGGCGAATTGTCGATCTGGATCGAGCCGGGGCCGGATGCGGTACTTGCGCTAGCGATACGGGGCGAAGCGCCGAACAGTCTGCGCACCACCATGCAGGTAACCCTGGAGCGCATCCAGGTACATCTGGCCGATTCCCTGGCGCAGTTTGGCGGCGACACCTCTGAATTTGCCGCCGAACCGGAGTTGCTCGATGACTGCCTGCAGGCCCAATACGCCAGCCCGTCGCGCGGCTGGTCGACGCGCTCCGTGTTGGCGCTGCTGCTGCTGGTCGGGTTACTGTTCGCCTGGGCGGGAACCGCCTGGCAGACGCGCCTGCTGCGCGCGGATACGATAGCGCTGGTTCGCGCCGAGCCGGGATATGTCGTCACCCGAACCGATGTGCACGATGGCCGGCTGGTGATCGAGGGAATGCGAGATCCGCTGGCGCGTCAACCCGGCCCCCTGCTCGAGGCTGCGCCGCTGACGGCCGCCGAAGTGGATTTGCAGCTCGAGCCCTATCAGTCGCTGGCAGACGTATTTGTCGCGCAACGCAGCCGGCGAATTCTGCAACCGCCCGAGTCGGTGCAAATGGATTTGCAGCAGGCAGTGTTGATCCTGCGGGGCATCGCCGACCTCGACTGGCGGCGGCAGGTCGACGCTCGCCTGCCGCTGCTTGCCGGCGTCGAATCGGTTGACGATGCCGGGTTACGCATCCGGTTTACCTCCCGGCTGCTGGAACCGCCCCCGACCGCGGCATTGACGCTGGATGCGGGCGTGCTCTACATCGAGGGTTCGGCTCCCCAGGACTGGATTGCAGGTCTGGCAACGGTTGCCGAGACCTATCCTGAAATCGATGCGATCGATACTCGCGCGCTGGTCAATCTGACCGAGGTCGAACTGCTGCGCGACATCGCGGCGCTGGAAAAAGAAGTGGTATTGTTCGACGTGGCGACGTCATTCGATTTCGACGGTATCGATACTCCGAGAATTGCCGGACTCGCCAAACGAATTATTGCCTCCGCGCAACAGCTGTCACTGGAGTTGCAGATCGTTGTGAGAGGATTCTCGGATTCTATCGGCAGTTTCGAGGACAATCGGTTTCTCAGTATCGAGCGCGCCGATTTCGTCGCGCAGGCGATGTTCAACACCGGTATCAGTCCCCGCTTTATTTCGATCAAGGGTCTGGAAGCGCCGGTCCGGACGGAGCTCAGTGAAGCCGAACGACGCTACAATCGGCGCGTCGGTTTCGAGGTCATACTCGAACCAGGAAATCAGGACTGATGTTCAAGTTCAAGGTTTGCATGCTGGGTGCGTTTGCAGTGGGGAAAACCTCGCTGGTGCAGCGCTATGTGCACAGCATGTTCGACGAACGTTATCAGACCACGCTGGGGGTCAAGATCGATCGCAAGAGCCTCGTCATCGATAACGATGTCGTCGATATGATCCTGTGGGATCTGGCCGGCGAGGACGAATTCATGGAAATTCGCGATTCCTACCTGCGGGGTTCGGCCGGAGGCGTGCTGGTGGCCGACGGCACGCGCGCCGAAACCCTGGACATCGCGGTTGCGCTGCGCAGCAAGCTCGAGGAAACGGTGGGTGAAGTGCCGGTTGTGCTGATGGTCAACAAGGCCGACCTCGATGACAACTGGGCGGTCGATGCGGAGCGCCTCGAGGCGTTGCGACGCGAAGGCTGGATTTTATTCGAGACCAGTGCGCGTACCGACGACAACGTGGAGCAGGCCTTCACCGAGCTGGCCCGGCAGATGATGCAGGAGGACAAACGATGAGCAGCGGCAGGGATTATCCCGAAACCGTGGTCGACAAGATCCTGCAGCTCACGCTGCAGAGCGGCAGCTTCGCCTACCTCTCGCTCGATATCCAGGGTCGGCTGGTCAGCCTGGGGGGCGAGCTCGGGGCAATGGGTTTGCCACCGCTCGAGCCGGGCCAGCTGGTTGCCGACGAGATACTGTTTCTCAACGGCATGATCCCGCTGCAGCAGGATTACGAACTGATCGAGGCCGTGCAGCTCGGAGAGTCAGGATTGCTCGATGTACATCTGTTCCGGGACGGCCGCCAGACCTGGGTTATTCTGTTCGATCGCAGCGGCGACCTGAAATGGGAAGCCAGCGCCCGCCAGAGCGGTAACGAGCTGCGCCTGCTGAAACAGCAGATCAGCCAGGTGCAGGAGCGGGAAGCCCGGGCGAACAGCCATATCGACCTGTTCGAGAGCCTCAGCATGATGGCGTTTCGTTTGCGCGACGACAGTTCGTTCGAACGCCTGGAACCCGTACCGGAAAACTTCGCCGAGCTGTTTCCCGAAGCGCTCGAGTCCGCCAGCGGCCTGTATCCGCAGCGACGTTTTCCATTCGTCGACAACTTCCTCGTCGATGCGGGCGACGTCTGGCAGAATCCCGAAGATCCGCGGCGCCTGCGCTCAGGGCCATGGATCGAAACCGACGCCGATGGCGGCGAATATGCACTCGAAGCGATCGCGCTGAACTGGAAAAATCAGCGCCTGCTGTTCATCGAAATGCTCGGCGAAAGTTATGAACTGCGGCGCAGTTTTCTGCAGATTGGTCGTGAGGGTGTGCTCAACCAGGAATTGCTGCAAAAGGAAGTACGCAAGCAAACGCGGGCAATCCGGGCGCGTGAGGAAGAGATAGCCCTGCGCCTGGTCTGCGCCGCCGACAGCCGCGACGACGGCGAAACCGGATCACACATTCGCCGGCTCGGCCTCTACAGCGAGCTGCTGGCGCACCACCTGGGCTGGAGCGAAATGGAAGCCGAGGAAATTCGCATCGCCGCACCGATGCACGACATCGGCAAAATCGGTATACCGGACCACATTCTGAAAAAACCCGGGCAGTTGACTGAAAGCGAGTTCGAGATCATGAAGCTGCATCCGGAGATCGGCGGTCGGATCCTGTCGAATTCCGAGGCGCCGCTGGTACAGATGGCGCGCGATATCTGTCTCGGCCACCATGAAAAATGGGATGGCAGCGGCTATCCCCGCGGCCTCAGGGGCGAGGAAATTCCGATCAGTGCCCGTATCGTCGCGATCGTAGACGTTTTCGATGCGCTGATACACAAACGGGTCTACAAGGACGAAATTCCGGTGGATGCCGCGATCGAATTGTTGCAGCAGGGGCGGGGAATCCATTTCGATCCCGAAATACTGGATCTGTTCCTCGAGCTGAAGGATGAAATGACCGAAATTGCGTTCGACTTCTCCGATCCGCTCGGCGACGAGCGGATCGATCCACTGGAGATCATCGGCGATACCCACTTGCTCCGACCTGCCGATTGAGCGATAGTGGTGCTATCGTCGGCCCTGCGGTCGGCAAGCTAAGAAATCACAGCAAACGGAGGGGAAGTTCGATGAAGCTGGCTGCACTCGTTCAAGGTAAAGGCGGCAAAATTCATAAGATCCGGGCCGACGCGCGCGTTGCCGAGGCAGCAGAGGTGCTGACCGAGCATCATATCGGCGCCTTGGTGGTGGAGGATCAGAACGGCGAGGTCGTCGGTATTTTTTCCGAGCGTGATATCGTTCGCAGCATGGGGCCGCATGGTGCGGATTTACACGACGTCGAGGTGTCGGAGCTCATGACGCGTGAGATTATCCAGTGTTCCGTCAACGATACCGTCAACGAGGTGCTGGCGATGATGAATGATCGCCATATCCGCCATCTGCCGGTCGTCGACGGTAACGATCTGGTTGGTTTTATCAGTATTCGCGACCTGGTCAGGTGCCGGATCGACGAGATCCAGGCCGAAGCCGAGGCGATGCGGCAATATATCGCTTCCTGACCGAGGTTCCATCCGCAAAACAACTCGATTCCGCACCGCCTGCTGTACGTCCTCCGAGGGCTGCGGGTATCGCGTCGCAAACTGCCGGAGTAGATCCGAGCGCAGCTTTTGTTATCCTGGCTTGTCAGTCGCCATTCGCAGGCACGTACCTCTATGTTGTTGAAAATTCGTGCGTTTTTTCAATTCTTCTCAATATTTTTTGCAATCGGCCGAATATAGTGTATAACTTTGTATACACAATTATGTTCCATTTCGGTTATGTGGATATGGACAGAATCGTGACGCGAGGGATTTATGCGAACAGGCAGCATTCTGATACTGGCTGCCGGGCTGATGGTCTCCACGACGGTTTCGAGCTTCGATATTGGCCTGGTACCCCTGCACGATATCTCCGATTCGGAGAGGAAACCCTACGGCCACAACATTTCCCTGCACGGCACACCGCGGCAAATTGAAAAGATGCGCCGCTGGTTGATCCAGATCGCCGATGTTCCCAAGGGTTATCAAACTCTGGTTTCGATCCAGGAATCGGGCCACAAGCTGATGATTTTTCATTCCGCCGATTCGATGATCTCGTCCGGCAAGGCCTCGGCGCCGATGTCGTCCAACCTGATCAACGGTGTCGGCGAATCGATCGACATATACTTCAACTTCAACATACCCGACAGCGGCAGCCACTGGGTATTCGACAGCCGCCGCAGCCGTATCGAGTATCGCGCGATCGTGAACCTGTACCATGAACTCGCGCACGCCATGCACATGATGAACGGCACCTGGGCCTACGCGCGCTCCGAGCGGCAGGCGATCGAGGAAGAAAATGTATTTCGCAAGCAGCTTGCCAGGGCCGAACGTAAACCCTTTCTCGAGCGCGTCTACGTCGCTGGCTCGCCCATCTGCCCCGAGTTCCCCGACCAGCTCGATCACTCCTGGCAGCAGGACATCATCTGCTTCTAGTCAATCTGTGTGCAATCTCCCGCGGGCGGATGCGAAAAAAGGGGATGGAACCATTTCCATCCCCTTGTGGTTTGCCCGGCGGCCTCCTGCCCTTCGGATATTTGCGAGAGGACTACTTCGCGGCGTCGAGCGCCTGGTCGATGTCGGCGATGATGTCGCTGACGTTTTCGATACCGATCGACAGGCGCACCAGCTCCTCCGAAACGCCTGACGCGGCGAGTTCTTCCGGCGCCAGCTGCCGGTGCGTGGTCGACGCAGGGTGAGTCGCGAGCGACTTGGCGTCGCCGATATTCACCAGCCGCGTGATCAGCTGCAGCGCGTCGAGGAACTTCGTGCCGGCCTCGAGGCCACCCTTGATGCCGAAGGACAGGATGCCCGATGCCTTGCCGTCGCAGTACTTGTCCGCCAGTGCCTTGTGCGGACTGCTGTCGAGCCCGGCGTAGCGCACCCACTCGACCTGCGAGTGCCCCTCGAGATGCTGCGCCACCGCCAGCGTGTTGTCGCAGATGCGCTCCATCCGCAGCGGCAGGGTTTCGAGCCCCTGCAGTGCCAGAAACGCGTTCATCGGCGCCAGCGCGGCGCCCATGTTGCGCAGCGGTACGACGCGTGTGCGCAGGATATAGGGCGGCAGGCCGGTCTCGGTGAATACCACGCCATGGTAGGAGACGTCCGGTTCGTTGAGACGCTTGTAGCGCTCCTTGTTGGCGACCCAGTCGAAGTTGTTGGAATCGACGATCATGCCGCCGATGATCGTGCCGTGGCCGCCGATGTACTTGGTCAGCGAGTGCACGACGATGTCGGCACCGTGTTCGATCGGGCGGCACAGGCAGGGCGAGGGTACCGTGTTGTCGACGATGACCGCGACACCGTGATCGTGGGCGATTTCGCAGATCTTCGCGATATCGACGATGTTGCCCGCCGGGTTACCCAGTGACTCGCAGTAAATCGCCTTGGTCTTACCGTCGATCTGCGAGGCCATCGTGTCGAGGTTCTCGGGATCGGCAAAACGCACTTCGATGCCCATTTGCGGAAAGGTGTGCGCAAACAGGTTATAGGTGCCGCCGTACAGGGTCGACATGCTGATGAAATTGTCGCCGGCCTCGGCGATGGTCTGGATCGCGTAGGTCGTCGCCGCCTGGCCCGATGCCAGCGCCAGCGCCGCGACCCCGCCCTCCATCGCCGCGATGCGCTGCTCGAGTACGTCGTTGGTCGGATTCATGATCCGGGTGTAGATGTTGCCGAGCACCGCCAGGTTGAACAGGTCGGCGCCGTGCTGGGCATTGTCGAAGGCGTAGGCCGTGGTCTGGTAGATCGGCACCGCTACTGCGTTGGTGGTCGGATCCGGCGAGTAGCCAGCGTGTACCGCTTTGGTTTCGATTTCCATTGTTATTCTCCGGTTGCGTCAGATCGAAAGAAACTGCGTCGGCGATCATTAAAACCGATGCGGCAGGGGTCTGCAAGGCAACTCCGGCGTCTGCAACGGCCCGCCGGGATGACTCAGTCCGAATGCAGGGCGCTGCGCGCGTATTCCGTCAACAGCCAGTCGCGGAATGCCGCGACCTTGGGATCTTCGCCCGCCTGTTCCCGGTACACGAGGTAATAGGCGGTGGTCAGTTGCGTGGTGAAGCGATCGCCGAACGGGCACAGCAGTCGTCCGGAAGCGAGGTCGTCGGCGACCAGCGCGGTGCTCGACAGGGCCATGCCCTGTCCTGTGATCGCGGCTTCGATAGCCAGTGCCGCGTTCGAATAATGCGGGCCCGGCTCGGGATTGACCTGATCGGCGCCGGTGGCCTTGAGCCACATCTTCCAGCTCGGCCAGACCTGCTCGTTGGCCATCACCCAGTCCTCGTGCAACAGCGTGACGTCGCGGAGATCGTTAGGTTCGCGAATTTCGCCGTGTGCGGCCAGCAGGGTCGGAGAGCAGACCGGAAAAACCTCTTCCAGGCCCAGTCGGTGTACCACCAGGCCGGGGTACTGGCCATCGCCGAAACGTATCGCCATGTCGAAGCGCCGTTCGGAGAGATCGACCAGATCGTACGAGGCCGACAGGCGTACGTCCCAGCCGGGGAATTGGTGTTGGAATGCCTCCAGGTGCTGCACCAGCCAGCGGGAGGCAAAGGCAGGCTCGACCGTCAGGTTTAGCGTGGAATCGGATTGCGATGTCTCCATCCGTTCGCCGGCCTCGGCGAGCAAATCGAAACCCTGGCTCACGGTTGGCAGAACCCAGCGCGCGATGTCGGTCAGTTCGACCTTGCGCGTACTGCGGTGGAGCAGCTTTTGCCCGAAATAATCCTCCAGCGCACGCACCTGGTGGCCTACGGCAGCGGGAGTCACATTCAATTCCTCGGCTGCCGCGGTGAAACTCAGGTGGCGCGCCGCAGACTCGAATGCCCGCAGGGCTTTCAGGGGCGGAAGTTTACGCTTCACTTATTAATAAAACTATCTAATAA
>JAAUXY010173031.1_pt1 | contig 11288 bp, 12 predicted proteins | sample 7278121 | NCBI WGS metagenome assembly JAAUXY01 (sample SAMN14350117, study PRJNA611818) | marine sediment metagenome | isolation source: surface marine sediment (1.8m) | place: French Polynesia: Moorea | collected 2018-08
CATAATTGCCACAGCGGTCTTGAAGATAACAATCATCACTATGGTCTCGTTTATGAGATCAATTTTATCAGTGATATTCTGTATGATGTGATGGAGAAACCGGATTAACCGTTCAAAGTTTCAGGGTTTTGGGGTTTCGCGCTTTGCGCTGCGACTCCACAAGCAGGGTTCAAAGGTTCTGGATTCGGATGCCCGACGTTTAACGCAGAACCCGGAACCCAGAACGCTGAACGTTGAACCTGTAAACCAGACAGCAAAATGGAGACAAAATGATGATGAACCTGCTGAAATGGTTTTTAATGATCTCGGCCCTTGTTTGTATGTTCTTGATCCCGGCATTTTCGCAGGAAGACATGGAAGTGGTCGACAATGAGGGGTTTTTAAAAAAACAGCGTCCGCCGGTGATCTTTCGGCATGACGAGCACAATGAAATTGCTCAGATCGAAGATTGCAGCGAATGTCACCATGTTTACGAAAATGGCGAGAAATTGGAAGATGAATCGTCCGAAGATCAGAGCTGTGCTGAATGTCATGACGAGAAAAGAATTGGAAACACGCCTGGTTTGAAAAAGGCCTTCCATACAAACTGCAAGGGATGCCATCTTGAACAAAAGAAGGGACCCATCATGTGCGGCTCCTGTCATGTTCGATAATACATATGCTTAAAATAGAAAATAAAAGATCCCTTTTTAAAATTTGAAACGCTCAACTAAGCAGAAAGGGAGGAATCCATGCCCAAGAAGATTTTGATTATTGACGATGACCCGGTGGTCGTCAAATATATGATGGCGGTATTCAGTGACAATGGATATGCCACCTGCAGTGCCTCCAGCAGTATGGAAGGGCTGGATGTTGTCAAGACGGAAAAACCGGATCTGATCTGCCTTGACTTGCAGATGCCCGGAGAATGGGGCCCCCGGTTTTACCGCAAGCTGAGAAAAGATAAAGAATTAAAGGAAACGCCGGTGATAGTGGTCAGCGGGATTGACGGTGATCATGCCATCAAAGATGCGGTGGCTTTTGTTAAAAAACCTTTTGATCCGGAGAAACTGGTTGGCATTGTTAAAAATACCATCGGATAGAACCTATGCCAAAAATTCATCTGGCTTCAGAGTGCAATGCATACCATTAGATTCATTCTTTATGGTCATTAATTATGAATAAGAAATTACTACTGGTTGATGATGAAGAAGGGATTCGCAAAGTTCTCGGTATCGCACTAACCGATGCGGGATACACCGTATTTGCCGCCGAGAATGGCACGGAGGCCCTTAACATCTTTCGTAAAGAAACCCCGCCGATCGTCCTGACCGATATTAAAATGCCGGGCATGGACGGCATCGAACTCCTGCAAAAGATCAAACAGGAAAATCCCGATACCGAGGTCATTATGATCACCGGCCATGGTGATATGGATCTGGCCATAAAAAGCCTCAAGTATCAGGCCGTTGACTTTGTGACCAAGCCGATCAACGATGATGTTCTGGAAATTGCCCTCAACCGGGCCAATGAAAAGATCCAGATGCGTCAGCAGTTGCGCGAATACACGGAGAACCTTGAAACTCTGGTGCGTGAAAAATCAGCAAAACTGGTTGAAGTCGAGCGGCAGATGGCTGTCGGACAGGCCGTTGAGGGCCTGTCATCTGCCATGCGCGATATTGCCGGGGATCTGGAAGGGGATTTAACGTATTTCAATGAAATGCCCTGTTTTGTCTCGGTTCACGATCCGACCTTAAAGATCATTGCCGTCAATCCGCTCTATAAGAAACGGCTGGGCAATAAAATCGGTCGCAATAGCTGGGATGTTTACACGACGAAAACCGGTGCAAAATTCAAATGCCCTGCCGAACAGACCTTTAGAACCGGCAAAGGTCTGCGCACCAAAGCGACGCTTAAAACGGCCAAGGGCGATAAAGCGCCGGTGATTGTTCACACGGCTCCGATTCGCAATCAGGAAGGTGATGTGGAACTGGTGGTGGAGATATCGGCCGATATTACCGAAGTCACACGCCTGCGGGAAGAATTGCACCGTACCCAGCAGCGCTACCAGCAGCTCTTTGATGCGGTGCCCTGTTACATATCCGTTCAGGATCGGCAGTTCAGGCTGACTGCAACCAACCGGCGGTTTAAAGAGGATTTTGATGTTGAGCTTGGTGCGTTCTGTCATGATGTCTATAAACACCGCGATGAGCCCTGTCCCAACTGTCCGGTTGCGAAAACATTTGAAGACGGGCACTCTCACCAGTCAGAAATGGTTGTCACCTCCAGGACCGGTGACCAATATAACGTCTTGATCTGGACGGCGCCGCTGCGCAATGCCGTCGGAAAAATCACCCACGTCATGGAAATGTCCACCAACATTACTCAGATCCGCCAGCTCCAGGATCATCTGTCCTCCCTGGGATTGAAAATAAGCTCAATCTCCCATGGAATCAAAAGCCTGCTGACGGCCCTGGATGGCGGCATGTATCTGATGGAAACCGGAATTACCAGAGATAAACCCGAAAGAGTCCAAAGTGGCTATGAAGACCTTAAGACCGTTGTCAGCCGCATCCGCAAGCTGGTTCACAATATCCTGTTTTTTGCCAAGGAAAGGGAGTTGAAACACAATCGTGTCGACCTGTTAAACTTCGCCGAAGATGTGGCGTCAACAGTAGAGCCCAAAATAAAGGCCAGCGGCATTGAATTTGACCGCAACTTCGGCAGCTTCCCGGACCAGATCGAAATGGATGCCGGAGTGGTGCGTCTGGCGTTGATCAATATCCTGGAAAATGCACTGGATGCCTGCATTGAAGATGAGGGCCAGAAATCCCATAAGATTGTCTTTCGGGTTCAGGGAAACGCCAGGCAAATAATTTTTAAAATAGAAGACAACGGCATCGGGATGGACCGGGAAACCCGTGAAAATTTATTTACGCTGTTTTTTTCATCAAAAGGCAACAAGGGAACCGGACTGGGTCTTTTTATTGCCGACAAAGTAATCGATCAGCATGGCGGCAAGATCGACGTTGAATCCAAACCCGGTCAGGGGTCAACCTTCAAGATAACGATTCCCGGATCGCATAAAAGCGAGAACCGGAAGCCAGGGAGAAGAACATATGAAACTGACTGACATTGCGCCTTTAAACATCTGGCTTGAGCTCGAGCAAAAAATCAATGAACGCTCCGGTCTAAACGCCTCTGTATTTAATGTTGACGGGGTACGCATAACGGATTTTAAACGCTGGGCCAACAAACTTTGCCCGCTCATCAAGGGAAATGAACAGGGGCAGAGCACCATCTGTGCGGTCGCCCATCAAAACATCGCAGCCCAGGCACAACGCAAACGCAAACCGGTCATCGCCGAATGTGATGCCGGGTTGATGAAACTGGTGGTCCCCATATTTATAAACGGTGAATTTATAGGCGTTGCCGGTGGTTGCGGCTACGTTCTGGGCAATGGTGAAGTCGACACCTTTATGGTCAACAAAACCATTGGCATTGCCGAAGAGAAGCTGGCGTATCTGTCTGATGACATTCCCGTGATGACACCGGAACAGGCCCATTCCCATACTGAATTTATCCAATCTGAAATAGAGCGAATTTTACAAGAATACGGGAGCAGTATGGGTTAAATAGCGGCTTGACTTTTACTTCCACGTGCTCATATTTTCAATATTGCAAATCGACGATTTATAATCAGTCAAACTCACTTCTGAGTAATTACCTTTAATCCATCTTAAAAAGTAATTAGGAAGTAAATGCTTGAAAGGAGGTCAGCATGTCAGTCGCTAAAGTTACGGAGATTTCTGCCACGTCCAAAAAAAGCTTTGATGACGCCTTAAAAGCGGGGGTAAAACGCGCCAACAAAACCCTAAAAAATGTAAAGAGCGTCTGGGTTAAGGATCAACAGGCCGATGTTGCCGGTGGGAAGATCTCAGAATATAAGGTGCTTTTAAAAGTTACTTTTGTGCTCGAATGATAGGGTCGCTAAATCTCTATCCGGCCGCGCTATCCTGCCGTAAAAAATAAAAGGAATCCGCTTTAACGGGATTCCTTTAATTTTTTTATCATTTTCCGGGTTTGAATCTGATGTGATGGTCCTTTCAAGCCGATTTACGTTCCGGGATGTGCGCTTTGGCCTCATAGATAAAAAGCGCGCGGAACTTGTCCCAGAAATCACCTCCTAGAATAAAAAAGCTGGCGACAAATAGGAAATCACCGATCAGGTTCATCATGAGGCGGTTTTCAGTGTAGCCTGGAATTAAGTCGGGTGCATAGTAGATAAACGTTCCGAAGATAGTAAGGAGTATAAGAATGACCAATCCGAAGCGATAGCGCGCTCGACTGACTTCACGGGGTGCACCATGGCGTTTTAAAAAGGTCATTACTTTGGATTTGATGTAGTTGAAGCCGGATTTGCCCAGGAAAAAAATGGCTGCGAAACCGAATAATTCAGGCCCGCCGACCAGAAGCAGCCCGGAAAGAGTGGTCTTCCATGCGGTTGGTAAATCCGAAGCCGTCACCAGAGGGATGAAGAGCGGGCACACCCACCCGAAAACAAAGAAAAAAATTCCAGTACGAAAACGCCATCCCGGCGGTGGTGGAACGTTATCTGAGCCTGCATTCATCCTTAACCTCCTCTATAAAAGCGAAGTAATTCGAACTGCCTAGTGAACATTGGCCATTTTAAGAGAATGTGTCAAGTCAGCCACGGGCTCACCATGAAACCAGGGGGTCCTGTTTTATACTATTTTTGTTTAGTTATTGTCAGCGAAGTGCAAAACGGTTAGGAATAGACCCTATGGCATCTTTTTTCTATAAGCCGATATCATTTTGGCAGACCACAAAATTTTCACTTCAGATGATGAAAGGAAATTCCATTGACGATACCCGGTAATCTATTGACAACCGCGATGGCGGTTATGCCGCATACCGATGTGGACCGCGCGCTAGAGGTCGCCTTGTCGCTGGATGTGCCCTTCTGGCCGCAATTGCCCAACTACAGTTACTATGAAGACATGTATGTGCAGGCAGCCGAGCACTTCCCGGGCATTTTGCTCGATTTAAGCAAACGAACCCTGAGGTTCTCGCTCGAAAAATTTATCAATGAGCTCGAGGAAACCATGGCTCATTTCGATGAGCCCCGATACTTTGATGTAAGCGAAACCTATTCGGTTGTCTACCACCGGTTTTTATCGCTGGATCTGTCGGATCGCCCGGCGATCCGGGGCCAGCTTGAAGGCCCCATCAGTTTTGGATTTAATATATTGGATCAGGATGAACGCCCCATTTTGTTTGACGATACGGTACGCCCCTTTATGTTTGAGTTTTGCGCCAAGCGTATCAATATCCAGTTGGAGCGCCTGAAAGCCATCAACGAAAATGCCTTTATGTTTATCGACGAACCCGGGCTGCAATTCCTTTTTTCAGCCATGTCGGGTTATGGCGAAGTGAAGGCCAAAGAAGACCTGGATTTATTCTTTTCCATGACCAACCGGCCGCGCGGGATTCATCTGTGCGGCAACCCGGATTGGGATTTTTTGCTGGGGCTGGATCTGGATGTCTTATCCATGGATATTTATACCAACGCCGAAATTTTTTCTTCCTATGCGTCGTCCATTAAGCGCTTTATCGATAGGGGCGGCGTGCTTGTATGGGGCATCGTGCCGACCGGGATGGAATTTTTTGAAAAGGAAAGCCATGATTCATTGATTGCACAAATGGAAGGGGTCTGGCAGATCCTGAGGAAAAAAGGCGTTGATATTGAAACCATGTTAGCGCAAAGTCTGCTGTCTCCGGCAACCTGTTGTCTGGTCAATCCGGATAAAGAAAAAACAGTCGAAAACGCTTTTGTATCGATTAAGCATCTGTCGGAAATACTCAAAGAAAAATATCGTCTCAATTAGCACGCCATCTGCGTGGCGGTCTGGTTGTACATCTGAATTTTGGCACTTAAAAGAGCATCATTATAAACATTACAAAGACACTACCCGGAAAAACAAGCAATGCGATCGCCCAATCTGACCAGGAGGTGGTTTTTGCTTCTCTTTTCTTTACGAGCGATTCGTCGAGATGGTCCTGGTTCTTTCTGACAAAATCCTTTGCGTAATGCGGCATGACCTGATGGGCCATATATCGCTTAAAATCCTGTTCAATTCTGTCGCCAGACACGGACCACTTTTCGGCAGACTTGATGAATAGATCATATTCGTTGCGCCCCGTTTCAACGGAAATGTTGAAAAGCGTGCGCTCTTTTGCAGCCTGTTCCTTACGGCCGTCTTTGTTAAACTTTCTAAAACATGCCCAAAACAGGGATCCCACCAGCAATAGCGCGCAGATTCCCCCGATTAAATCTTTCTCCGGTGCATAGCTTAACCTGTATTCAATGTCGTTGGATGTTGGTGACACGGGCATGTGGGAATAAGCGATCGCATTGGGATTCTTGTCCTCTGGACTGATAAAATAAAAAACAGCCATTCCCAGCATTGCCAGCACCACAACGGTGTTAGAAGCGAAAACCAATCGTTTTGTGTTCATATCATCACCTACCTTGGTCATGGCTGAAAGCGCTATTTTAAGTTTCATACAAACATGCTTGTCATTATTGTGGTTTTGTCAATATTTAGATGTCTTCTCTACCCCGGATTCTGAAGTGTGTTTCGATTCCCGTATTTCGTATTGACGGTCCGATCTGTTTTTTCTTGACAAATTTCGGGCAACCACCTATAAAAGTCATTTAGCTACTTTATAGCTAACTTGTAGCTGGTTTAATGGCCAGGAAATAGTTGCTTCCAAAATCCATTTGCCTGTAAGCAGTTTAATTAGGAGGATTGGGAAAATGAAAATAAATCCGGATTTTGCTTCTCCCTGTGGCCTTTATTGCGGTGTATGCGCGATTTATATTGCCCACCGTGATAATAATCAAAAGCTCAAGCAGGGGCTGGTGAATTTATACAAGGGAAACGTGCCCGGCAAGGGCACGCTACCCAACAGCAAAAATCTTTCAATCGCAGATATCAAATGCAATGGCTGCCTGTCGGATGACCCGTTTATGCATTGCCAGAAATGCGAGATCCGGAACTGCACCATGGAAAAAGGTTACTCCGGCTGTCACGAGTGCGACGAATTTCCCTGCCGGCATATCGAAGACTTTCCCATGGCAATCGGAAAAAAGGTAATTATGCGGACGGTTCCCTATCGGCGAGAGGTCGGCACCGAAAAATGGATTGAAGATGAAGAAGCCCGCTATATCTGCCCTGAGTGCGGCAATAAAGTGTTCCGGGGTGTTATGAAATGCAATCAGTGTAAAGCGGCGTTGGATCTCGATTAGCCTATCTTAGTCCGATTTTAGATCCGGGGCCCATTTTGGCTTGAAATTGCCGCCATGAATCTGCTTCTTCTGAATATATATTGATAAATTACAGAGACATACCTTGTTGCGGTTTGTAGCCGCCCCATCCGTTAACCGATGCGTTTTTTCCTTGACAAACTTTCGGGAACCTTTTATAGATACGTTGTAGCTATATTGTAACTAATTTATAGCTGAGATTGCTTTTAACGTGTTCCGATTGATAGAAAAAAATAGGGTCGCTTTGAAAAGAGAAACAGGCCTGAAAGAGATTCAAATGAAATCACAAGATACCGGAAATGCCCGCAAGACCAAATTTGAGGTTTTCGGGGAAGAGATGATCGAAAAAGAAGTCAAACCATCCGGCAACAGCGGCCGGGTTTACCTGCCGCTGGATTGGGTGGGCATGCACATTAAAATCATTCGCATCGATTGATGGCAAAGGCCTACAGCCCTTATGCCATCATTCCAACAGGGGCGCAGCCCCCGATTTGGAAGTATACCAGGGATTCAAGTAATCTAGAAGGGAAATAAAAATGAGGTACGCAGAAACAGGGATTAATTTAGAAGTTGATCTAACCCGCGGAAACATTGAAAGGGTGCAGTCAGATCCGAAAGATACCGAGCTTTATCTGGGGGGTCTGGGAACGAACGCCAAGATCATGTGGGACCGGGTCGGCCCTGAAGTTGAGGCTTTTTCTCCCGAGAATTTGCTTATATTCGGCGCCGGTCTTTTGTGCGGCACACTGGCCACCGGTTGTAATCGTACCATTGTGACAACCATATCGCCTCAGACCAAGTTAATGGCCTTTTCAATGATGGGCGGATTCTGGGCGCCGGAATTGAAACATGCCGGTTATGACAAAGTGATCCTGCGCGGCAAATCCCCCGATCTGGTTTACATCTGGATCCATAATGACAAGGTCGAAATACGGGATGCCTCCCATCTGGCGGGCAAAGGCTCCAATGAAACGGCCCGGCTCCTGCGAGAGGAGCTGGAAGAACCCAAAGCCCAGGTGGTGTCCATCGGCCTGGCCGGTGAGAACCGCGTATATTATGCTTCGGCTGAACAGGGCAGATCCAGTGCCAGCCGGGGCGGCATCGGCGCCGTTATGGGAGATAAAGGGGTAAAAGCGATAGTCGTGCGCGGTACCGGAGACGTCACGGTTGCCCACCCGGTGGAATACCTCGAACAGTGTAACGAAGTGAATGAATATATCAAATGGCGCGAAGACAATCCGATCCCGGGCGTCATCCCCATTTTAGCCGTGCTGGGATCACCGCAGGAGATGATGATCCATGACGAGAAGTGGCATACCGAAAACTTTGTCTGGGGCAATGCCCGCACGCGCCGAAAAGATTTCTGGACCGAAGAACACGCTCAGGAATTTCACGAAACACTGGATTCGGCGCGGACCCGCCTGATCAGCTGCTATAACTGCCCGATGAAATGCGCTGCCACCCTCAGCCTGCCGGGACTTCCGACTTACATGATGAAATGCTTCTCAAAACTGACCTACACCATGGCGGCCTTTTCAACCCTGGAATTCGGTTTGAGGATCGCTCAAAAGGCGACCGAATACGGTCTGGACGGTTACTCAACGCCCCAGGTCATGGCCTTTGCGCTCGAGCTCTATGAAAACGGTATCTTGACCGACAAGGACCTGCCGGGCCTGCCGGAAGACAACGAGGAAAAATTTTACTATTTGCTGGACCTTATTGCCAACCGCGAGGGGATCGGCGATCAACTGGCAAACGGCACTTACTGGGCCGCCAAGGAGATCGGTAACGGCGCCGAAGAATATGCGCACAACAATATCAAGAAACATGAGCAGCTGCCGCTCAAACTGGGCATGCTCAACCCGATCTATTTTCTGATGTACTGCACGGGCGAAAAAATGAACGTGACCCAGATTGAAGGGCAGTTCCCCCAGGCGCCTTTTCCCAAGCGCGAGCATCGCGAAAAGTTCGTCAAGGACTGGTTCCAGGTTCCGGATGATAAGTTCAAGCAGTATTTCCTGGACTGGGAACCGCGCGGGGAAAATTCGATGCCCTTTTACCCGACCGTGCCCATGGTTTGCGACATTGTCGACTGGATGGAACGGATGCACTACATCGATGATGCCCTCGGAATGTGTGCCGGTTTATCGTCCTTTCACCTGAAGCCCCCGTATCACATCCACAATTATCCGAAATTTATCTCCTACGGCGCAGGGATCGAAATGGATGAAGCCAAACTGACAACGGCCACCAGAAGGTACCGGACGCTGGTCAGGGCCATTAATATCCGGCGCGGCATGCGCAGAAAAGATGATGCCCCGCCTGCGGATCACTGGAAAAAGAGATTCCCCGAACTCGAAGCCGAGCTCCTGGATGCCTATTACGAAATGAAAGGCTGGAATAAAGAAGGCATCCCCACCCTGGCGTCTTTATATGACCTGGGTCTGGATTACGTGGGTGAGGACTTCCTGGCGAGGGGAATTCTGACCGATGGTGAAGAAGATGCGCCTGCCGAAGAGACAACGGCGGAAAAAGAGTAGAAAGCGAAGGAGACCATAACCGTGACGGCTGAGAAAAAGAAAAAAATCGTTAAAACAATCAGAATTGATGTTGATAAATGCCATGGCTGCCGGGCCTGCGAGGTCATCTGTTCCTCCTTTCATGCGGAGCCCAAGTACAGCAGCAATAATCCGGCCCGGGCGCGGATTCGGGTGATTCGCGAACCGTATGAAGACCAGTATATTCCGGTCTATGCCGGTGATTATGCCCCGGCTGAGTGCGCCGGCAGAGACAAATACACGATTGACGGAAAGGAATACGACGAGTGTGCCTTCTGCCGGTGCTCCTGCCCTTCCAGAGAGGATTTTAAAGAACCCGATTCCGGTCTGCCTTTAAAATGCGATATGTGTGAAGGCGAAGAGGAGCCCCTGTGCGTGAAGTGGTGCACGGCCGATGCGCTGGTTCTCGAAGAAAGAGAAGAAGAAGTCGATGAAGAAGAAGAGCAGGAGGAGCTGGAAATCGGACTGGAATCACTGGCCGACAAATTCGGCATGGATAAGCTGATGGACACCCTTGCCCGGATGAAAAAAAAGGAATAGGTTCTGGGTTCAAAGTTCAGGGCTTCAAAGCATTTGACCATCAGCGTAACCCTGAACGGTGAACGCTGAACCTCTGAACATTACACCAAATAAAGAATAAGGAAGAATTCATACTGTGGAAAATGTAGCCGACTATAAAGAGATCGTTGATGTCGTAAAAGAGAACGGCGGAGAGGCCTTCAAGCGCTGCTATCAGTGCGGTTTATGTGATGTGGTTTGCCCCTGGAACCGCGTCCGAAAATTTAGCATGCGCAAGATCGTACGCGAGGCCACCTTCGGCATGACGGATATCGAAAGTGACGATATTTGGCTCTGTTCGACCTGCGGCAACTGCCCCCAGCAGTGCCCCCGGGATGTCCGGCAGATAGAATCCGGCGTCGCGTTACGACGGATTGCCACCGAATACGGGGTGTTTCCCACCACTGCCAAGCCCATCCGCGGCGTGAGTGCCAGTCTGACGGGCGAGGGCAACCCCTTGAATGAAAAGCGGGAGGATCGGGCGAAATGGGCGGAAGGTCTGTCGGTCAAGACTTTCAACGAGGAAATGGAGATCTTATATTTTTCCGGCTGCTACCTGAGCTATGACCCCAGATTAAAAAAGGTCGCGGCAGCCACGGCCAAGATCCTGAACAAGGCCGGCGTGGAATACGGTATTCTGGGCACCAAGGAAAACTGCTGCGGTGAAAGCATCCGCAAGGCCGGTGATGAAGAATTGTTCAGGCGCCTGGCTAAAGAAAACATCAAAACCTTTATCGATAACGGGGTCAAAAAAATCCTGGTATCATCCCCGCATTGCTACCATACATTCAAAAATGAATACCCTGAATTCATGGTGAACTTTGAAGTCGTTCATATGGCCC
>JAAUXY010102691.1_pt1 | contig 11279 bp, 9 predicted proteins | sample 7278121 | NCBI WGS metagenome assembly JAAUXY01 (sample SAMN14350117, study PRJNA611818) | marine sediment metagenome | isolation source: surface marine sediment (1.8m) | place: French Polynesia: Moorea | collected 2018-08
AGTGGCGGCCGGTCGCCGGCTTCCTGATGTTCGTCGTATTCCTGGGCGGCGGCTTCTTCGGTCTGCTGATCAACGCGCTTTTCCGCACCGACCTGGGCAATCTGGTCAACCTGGGCGTGGTCATCGGCCGCATCTGGGAGGGCCTGTTCGGCCTGCCGCCGGACGTCGACTTGCCAGCCTGGGCCGCCTGGGGCTCGCTGATGACCTTCATCGCCGCTTGCATCTACTTGCTCCACCGCAAGATTCGCGCTTACGAGGTGGTCAGCTGATGCGCAAACCGGCTGCAGCGGATGAGACGGTGGTCTTCGACAACGTGTCGAAGTTCTATGGCGAAGTTCTGGGGATCAATCGCGTCACCCTGACGTTCGAGCCGGGGATCACCGGTCTGGTCGGACCCAACGGTTCCGGCAAAACGACCCTCATGAACCTGATGACCGGCCTGCTACGCCCGACTCAGGGTCATATCTCGGTTCTCGGCACCGAGCCGGATCGCCCTGAACAGATGTTCTCGCGAGTCGGCTACTGCAGCCAGTTCGATTCATTCCCCAGCGGCATGAGCGGTTACCAGTTCATCTACTCCTATTTGCGAGTGCATGGTTTCCCGCACGCCAAAGCCTACGATCTCACCTGGCAGGCGCTCGAGCGCGTCGGGCTCGAAGGCGCCGCGAAACGGCGGGTGGCGGGATACAGCAAGGGCATGCGCCAGCGTGTGCGTCTAGCCCAGGCGATCGCCCATGAGCCCCGCTTGCTGGTGCTCGACGAGCCTCTCAACGGTCTCGACCCTATGGCCCGCGCCGAAGTCATCGACATTTTCAAAGACCTGGCGGATGCAGGTTGTTTGTTGATCATCTCGAGTCACATCCTGCACGAGGTCGACGCGATCTCCGATCGCGTGGTGCTGCTGTCGAGCGGCTATGTGGTGGCCGAAGGAGAGATCGGCGGCGTGCGCTCGGAGACCATGGACGAGCATCCGATCCAGGTGCTGATTCGCTGCGACCAACCGGCGGTGGTGGCCTCGAAACTGTTCGAGCAAGACCACGTCGTCGAGGCGACCATTCACGACGACCGCCAGGGGCTCGAGGTCAGAACCCGTGACGCCAACAATTTCTATCGCCAGCTGGGCGACATCGTCCTGGCGCAAGACATCGCCATCGAGACAGTCACCGTCGCCGACGCCGACGTGCGCGCGGTCTATCAATACCTGATCGGTAACGAGGGAGAAGCGCGATGAGCACTGTCACCCTGAAGGCGGGCGAGGAAGGCAAACGGGATACGGCGGGAATTGACTGGGGCCTGATCGGGCGTCAGATCGTCGGAATCCTGCAGCTCGAGCTGCGCCGCAACCTGTTCAGCCGCCGATCCTTCGCCCTCTACTTCCTGGCCTTCGCGCCGGTGGCCTTGTTCATCATCTGGACCATCTCGCCCGCGACCCGCCACTTCGACGGCCCGTCCCAGGCGGTCGCCCAGGTCTTTGCCCGCGTCTTCTGCGGCGTCGGTGGCGAGTTGGTGCCGGTAGGTTACCTGCGGGTGGTGATCTTTCTCGGCGCGCTGATCACCTTCATGAGCCTGTATCGCTCCGAGATCCTGGAGCGCAGCCTGCATTACTACTACCTGACCCCGGTACGCCGGTGGGTCCTGGTGGTCGGCAAGTACTGCTCAGCCCTGATCTCGGCCTGCGCCGTCTTCTCGGTCTCGACCGCCTCCCTGTTCGTCCTCACCTGCATCCCCTGGGGTTTGGGTGCGACGACCCGCTACATCTTCGACGGCCCTGGTCTAGGCAACCTCATGGCCTACGTCGGCATCGCCATCTTGGGATGCATCGGCTACGGCGCGGTCTTCCTTCTCGTTGGCCTGTTCTTCAAAAACGCCATTGTTCCAGCATTTTTCATCTGGGCCTGGGAAGCGATCAACTTCGTCTTGCCCACGACGCTCAAGAAGCTGAGCGTGATCCATTACTTGCGCTCGCTCTACCCGATCCCCTTATCCGAGGGCCTTGACGGCTTCGTCGAAGTCGTCGCCGAGCCGACCTCACCCTGGATTTCCGTACCGGGGCTACTGCTCTTCACCGCCCTGGTGCTCGCCTTCGCCGGTTGGCGGGCGCGGCACATGGAGATCAACTACGGCGGCGAGTAAGTGCCTCGAAAGAGTCACCTCACTCTGGAGCTTCCGGCCACTCCTTGTCCGGGCTGACCGGCGGCGGCTGTTTAGGCCCCAGGTTATCGGCGCTGATCTCGGCGACGATAAAGTTCTCCGGCGGCACCGGCGAGCCAGAGAGCCGACGCAGCATCGCCAGCTGGCCGGCGTGGGTCATGGCGTCTGAGAAGGGTCCCTGCAGCATGCGCTCGGGCGTGGTGTTGCGAAACGGCGTGCCCGCCTTCAGATGCTTCGCCAGCTGCTCGAGCGTGCCATGGAACCGTCGGACCTCCGAGTCAAAATCCGGCAGCCGCTCGGGCCAGTACTCGCCGCCCTCGAAATGCGTCAGCGCATAGCCGAGGACGCTCGTCATATGCATCACCAGCCAATGTGGCGTGCGCACCTGCGAGCCGGCATCAAAGTCCGCAAACGACTCCGGCGCATCACGAAGAGCCTTCTGTGTCCTATAAGCCAGGGCCGCCAGGAAATGGTGCAGCATGCGTCTTCTGTCGTCCATATCTCGTCCTCTCCTCTCGGAATGAGCGTCTCGCTGATGCTTTCATGGATAATGGGGGCGCCGGTAGCCCCGGAGTTTCCGAACCGAAGGGAGGAAAGCCGATAGCCCCAGCGACACCGCGATGGATGAAAGTGCTGACCGCAACCGGTTCGAGTCTCTCTACGGCTGAGACGACCGAAGGCTCGGGCGGTAGAGTGGCTGCGCTGAGCGCATTGATTCTCGGGCTTTTCTGCACTTCCTGCTGGCCGCCGGCCGAAGAGAGTCGCGGCGAGAGGGATCGTCCCCGACCGAGTCCAGCGTCGTCAACGTCGCAAGGGGAGGCCCTCTCCGACGCCGACAGATTGGTGTTGATGGCCTGGAACGTCGAGTTCCTCTGGGATGGCAGATCGCCGGAGGAAGGCAAGATCGAATTCGATCGGAAAGGCTCGCCGGAGAAGGCCGAGGCGCACATGGCCAATGTCGCCACCGTCGTCAAGCGACACGATCCGGACATCCTCCACCTCTCGGAAGTCGAGAACCGGCGGGCGCTCGACACCCTCAACGAGAAGTTCCTGGCCGATAGCGGCTACCGTCCGTACTTCGTGCCGGGAACCGACACGGCCACCGGCCAGGACGTGGCGCTGCTCAGTCGCCTCAAGCTTGAGAAGATCTCTCGCGACTCGCGCCGGGGTCGCAGCGGCGGTGTCCGCAAGGGGGTTTCGAAGCACTACATCGCCACACTGCGCGCCGGAGATCTAAAGCTCGGGCTGGTCGGCATTCACCTGCTGGCCAGGCCCCACACGCAGAGCCGTATCGCCCAGCGCGAGGCCCAGGCGGACGCCGTCCGCGCCATGGCCCGCAAACTCGCTGACAATGGGCGATCCGTCGTGGTGTGGGGAGATTTCAACGACTTTGATGGCCGCACTCGCGACCGCTCGGACAACCGGCCGATCACCCGCGTCTTGGAATGGATCCGCGATCTCGACCCCGGCGACCCCACCGACGACTTGATCAACGTCGCGGAGCGGCTGCCGCTCCGGCAGCGATACACTAATGGCCGCGACGCGATCGACCACATACTGGTCTCGCCGGAGCTCGCCAAGCGGATCGTCGAGGTCAGGATCCCTCACGATCACGACCCGCACGCGATCACCAACCACTACCCGATCGTGGTCGAGTTGCGAATCGGCGGGTGAGCTTCGACCACCCCCGCAACGCGAAAGACGGAGCTTTAACCCACCTGATGGGCCTCAATTCACCCATTGAGCTTCGATTCAACAGGTCGTGCGGAAATCCCTGTGGAAAACTCGGTGGAAAAGGGGCCTGGAGCCGCGAATTTCGCGGCCCAGACCAGATTGCACAAGAATTTGTGCAGACGTGATTAAGTCTTTTAAAATCAGTATGTTAACGGCCAGGCCATCAGACTCTAAGGGATAGATGTCGAAGGGCGAGGGCGAGTTTTCCACAGGAAAAGTTCACGCGTCACTTTAAGGATTCCCCAAGCCCTTGTAAGAAGGGCATTTAGACGCGCGAGACCAGACACAACGTCAACCTCTACCACAAAAACGTAACACTCTCGGTATCCTCCTAATGCCTGGCCTGATAGGCTGATTCCAATACTCCACCTAGTAGCTGAAGGACTCTCGACGTGAGCCCCTACACCGCCCGGACACTCGCTCTGACACTCGTGTTGATCTCAGCTCCGATCACCTTCGCTGGCACGCCGGAAATCACCGACCCGGCATCGGCCCATCTCGAAGTGCCGGATGATGCCTATGTGGCGGCACCCGCCGGTAGCCAGCCTACCAGCCCCGCGTACACCCCGGCCCGCGGCGGATTTGCCAGCGTCCAGGTGAATGTGGACGCTCAGGGCCAGAACATCGTTGGTGATGCGGCCAACGAGCCCTCGATCGCGGTCGATCCGAATGACTCGCGGCGAGTGGCCATCGGCTGGCGGCAGTTTAATACCATCACCAGCAACTTCCGCCAGGCCGGCTGGGGACATACCACCGACGGGGGCAACACCTGGTCGACCGGTATCATCGAAGAAGGCCTCTTCCGATCGGATCCGATCCTCGACTCCGACGCTGACGGCAACTTCTACTACAACAGCCTGTCGGTACCGGGCGGCGTGTTCAGGTGCGACGTCTTTCGTTCGGCCGACGGCGGCGCTAGTTGGGACGCTGGCGTCGACGCCTTCGGTGGCGACAAGGCCTGGATGACTGTCGATCGCTCCGGCGGCCCGGGCACGGGTCACATCTACAGCAACTGGAACGAGATGCTCAGCTGCTGCGGGCAGACCAGCTTCACCCGCTCCACCGACGGTGGCGATTCCTACGACGGCCCGATCTCGACCCCTCAGATGCCGTTCTGGGGCACGACGGCCGCGGGCCCCTCTGGCAACGTCTATGTCGTCGGGCGCAACCTGGCCGGCTCACTGCAAATCGCAATCTCGACCACTCTCAGCGACCCCGGGACATCACCGGCCTTCGATTCTGCGGTCGCCTTCGATCTCGGCGGCTTCTTGGCGGTGAGCACCGGCCCGAATCCCGGCGGGCTTCTGGGCCAGGTATGGGTCGCCACAGCGCCCCAGGTCGGGCCGTCAGGGGATGAGGTCTACGTCCTCGCCTCGGTTGACCCGCCGGGCGCCGACCCCCTCGACGTCCACTTCGTGCGCTCGCTGGACGGTGGCGCCACCTGGAGCGCCCCCGTTCGGATCAACGACGACGGCGTCGGCGCCTGGCAGTGGTTCAGCACCCTGTCGGTGGCGCCCAACGGCCGTCTCGATGCGATATGGGCCGACAGTCGATCCAACCCTGGCGGTTTTGATTCGGCCCTCTACTACGCCTCTTCGAGAGACGGCGGCGTCACCTGGACGGACAACATCGCCTTATCACCGTCTTTTGATCCTCACCTGGGTTGGCCCCAGCAGAACAAGCTCGGCGACTACTACGACATGGTCTCCCAAGACGACTTTCTTCACGTCGCCTGGGCCGCGACCTTCAACGGCGAGCAGGACGTCTACTACTTGCGTCTACCCCTCGGGCCGATATTCACCGACGGCTTCGAAACAGGCAATACCGACGCCTGGACCAATACGAATCCTTGAGTCGCCCCCGCTATCGTGGCGCCGTACAGATCGAGGCTCCAGCGGGGTGACTCGTCCCACTGCCATGGCTCCGCGCGGCGATTCGCCGTAGGATCTATGGCGAGATGAGTCGAACCATGCCACGCCATTTGACGAGACCTTTTACGAGCCAGGCGTTGCCCTGGCTGACCATCCTGCTGATCCTGCTATCGGCGCCAGCGGCGCTCGAGGCCAAGAAGAGGCCCAAGCCCGAGGACCTGCTACCCGAGAAGTATCAGACCTGGCTGGAGAACGTGCAGTTCATCATCAGCAAGGAGGAACGCGCGCTCTTCCTCGAGTTGCTGAAGGACTACCAGCGCGACGCATTTATCGAGCGCTTCTGGAAGGTTCGTGATCCTTATCCCGGCTCGTCGCGCAACGAGTACCGCGACGAATACGAGGAAAGGCTGCGGTGGGTGCACTCCCAATACCAGGGCCTGATCGATGAGCGTGCCCGTATCCTGCTGGCCAACGGCATGCCGACAGAGATCATCGTCCCGCGATGCACTCCCTACCTCTATCCCACCGAAGTCTGGTATTACGAGGGCAGCGACACGGTCTCGTTCGAGTTCCTGCTGCTGTTCTACTCCCGGGGCGGCCTCAGCAGCAAATACCGCCTGTGGCAGCCGATGGACGGGCTGCGGGTGCTCTCCAACGAGCTCAACGTGACTCTGCAGAGTATTGTCGAACGCTGCAGTAGCGACCACGGTCGCGCCGTGGTCCAGGCGATCCGTTACCTGGATGGTCAGGGCGGCGCTCTGGGTAGCTCGATGCTGCTGGCACGGATCCAGAAAAAACCGGAGCCTCCGGCGAAGGAGTGGGTCGCGACATTCTCGACCTACTCGACCGATTTGCCGGAGGGCGCCGCCACCTTCGAAGCCGACTTGGAGATCGCCTTTCCCGGCCGTCATATGAGCCGCACGATTCTGCAGGGCAACGTCGAAGTGCCGATCACCGGTCTAGAGCCGGCACAGATCGGCAGTCACAGCTCCTATGACTTGATGCTCAACGGCGAGGTACTGCGCGAGGGCAAGCTGTTCGAAAACTTTCGCTACAAGTTCGACTTCCCAGCCAACGAGGTACGCGGCGACAAGCTACCGCTGGTCTTTCAGCGCTACCTGCGCCCCGGCACCTACACCCTGCTGGTCAAAGTCGAGGACATTCCCAGCGGTCGCCTGCACCGCACCGAGCGCGAGATCGAGGTTCCCAAGATCGATGTCGCACCGCCGCCGAAACCGGAAGATCCGGAAACCGCGCGTCTGCTGGCCGAGGCCAATGCCGCGATTCGCAGCGGCGAGAATACGATCAAGATCGCACCCCTGCGCGGCGAATGGCAGACCGGATTGGTGCGCATTGACGCGTTGACCACCGGCGACGGCATCGACAAGGTGGTCTTCCTGCTCGATGACCGACCCCTGTTGACCAAGAAGAAGCCGCCCTTCAACGTCGAGATCGACCTTGGCCAGGTGCCACGGTCGCGGGTGGTCCGGGTCGAGGCCTTCGATGCGAGCGACCAAGAAGTGGCAAGCGACGAGTTGATGATCAATTCCGGCCAACATCGCTTCGCCGTCCGCCTGGTCGAGCCTCGGGCCGGCAAGACTTACGCCAATAGCCTGAGGGCTCAGGCCGACGTCGTAGTACCCGACGGCGAAGTAGTGCATCGGGTCGAGTTCTACCTGAATGAGACCCTGGTCTCGACCCTCTACCAGGAGCCCTTCATCCAGCCGATCATTCTTCCCGAGGGAGGCGCCATCGCCTACGTACGCGCGGTCGCTTACACGCCCAGCGAGCTTGCGACCGAAGACCTGGTCTTCGTCAACGCTCCGGACAACCTGGAGGAGATTGAGGTCGACTTCGTCGAGCTCTACACCACCGTGCTCGACAAGTCCAAGCGACCGGTCGACACCCTGACGCAGGCCGATTTCCGAGTACAGGAGGATGGCGTCGAGCAGGAGCTTTTGCGCTTCGAGCAGGTCCGTGACCTGCCGATTCACGCCGCGATCATGCTCGACACCTCGGCGTCGATGGAAGAGGGGCTCACTCAGGCTCAGGAGGCGGCGCTTCATTTCTTCAAGCAAGCGGTGACACCCAAAGATCGAGCGGCGATCGTCACCTTCAACGACCACCCCGACCTGGCGGCCAAGTTCACCAACGATACAGACTCGCTCGCCGCCGGTCTGGCCGGGCTCAAGGCCGAGCGTGGCACGGCGCTCTATGACAGCTTGATCTTCACCCTCTATTACTTCAACGGCATTCGCGGCCAGCGGGCCATCCTGATGCTGTCCGACGGCAAAGACGAATCGAGCCGCTTCGAGTTCGACGACGCCCTCGAGTACGCGCGCCGCGCGGGTGTGGCGATTTACGTCATCGGCCTCAAGCTACCGCGCAAGGACTACGGCAAGATCTCCAAGCTCGCCGAGGAGACCGGCGGTCGCAGCTTCCTGATCAACTCGGCCTCCGAGCTGACGTCCGTCTACGACACCATTCAGCAAGAGCTTCGCTCCCGTTACCTGCTCGCCTACCAGAGCTCCAACACCAGCGGCCGGGAGGATTTCCGCAGCATCGAAGTCGAGCTCGAGCCGTCGGGGCTAGAGGCCAAGACGCTGCGCGGCTATTACCCCTGATGCACTTGTTGCGCATAAGGGATCGAACCCCTATGCGCAACAAGCTGCTCTCAAGGATCCTTTTGCGTTCTACTCCTCGCTGACCTCGGTGCAGCGGGGCGGCTTGGGCAGCCGTGTCCACTTGCACTTGCCGTCGGGGCCGGCGTTGAAGATGCCGTCGAGCTCGATCTCGGCGAGCGACCGCTTGAAGATCTCGACTTCGTCGATCCGGCCTTCGAAGTAGCGGGTACCGCCGCCGGTGTTGCGGCCGATCCGGAGGTCCGAGTTGTTGCTCAGGTTGGCGGAGACGTAGGCGGTGGGATTGAAGGTATGAACCAAGTTGCCGTCCACGTACATCCGGCCTCCTGATGTGCTGTTGCGATCCACCGAAACCGCCACCAGATGCCAATTGCCATCGGAGATGTTAGCGAGCTGTGGTGAGCGGAAATTGGTCCAACCGACGCTCGGATGGGTCATCTGGAGCAGCAGGCGGTCCTGCTCGAGGCCGAAGATATAACCCGTCCAGCCGCCGCTGACCGCGGCGCGCTTCGAGACGATCGTTCCGGTCGCCTGGTCGGTCCAGATCCAGGCGTCGATGGTGAAGTCACCGGCCGCAACGTCGTGATTCGAGCAGTCGCGAACGTTGACGTAGTCATCGATACCGTCGAAGAAGAGGGAGTTCGAAACCATGCCGATGGTTGGCGTCGGGCCTCCGACATGGATGCCGTTGCGCGGAGTCACGAGCTCGTACGCGATTGGCCCGACGGACTCATCCAAGGGCCACCAGCCGAAGAGAGTTGCCGGCGGCTTGACGCAGGCAGCTCCACCCTTCTCGGGCGCTCGCGAGGCACCGGTGACCCAGGCATTGCTCGACAGATTGAGGTACTCGAGGACGTCACCGTCGTGAGCGTCGATTCGCAGACGGTAGAGGTCGTCGCTCTTCTCGAGCTTGTAGGTCATCTCCCAGATCAGGCGATGCCCGTCGGTCGCCGGAGCGATCTTCAAGGTGCCTGAGTCGACGATATCACCGACATCGACCCGTAGCCCGATCTGATCGATCGCGCGGGTGAAGGCCGCCTGAGAGTCCAGGTAGGGCCGGGTATCGAGATCAACCCTGCCGACTCGATCGAGGATGAGCTCGGCCGCCTCTTCGCCACCGAAGCGCAGGGAGACGCGAGCCCCTTCCACCGGGATTCCGTCATGGAATTGCCGGAGCTCGACGACCTGCCGGCCACCGCCGTAGGTGAAGCTCCGCTCGGAGTCGAAACGCAGATCGAGAGCGCGAATCCCAGCAGCTTCGGGCGCCGCGGCCAGCGCTTCGCGTAACTGCTTCAAGGCGTCGCCGCCGGCGCCGACCTGGATCATCGCGTCGAGCTCGATGCGCTGAGCAGAGCTCTCGACCCGGAGAGCAGAGCTGGTGAACTCCGCGACTGATGCCGGAGAACCGGGGCTCGCGCTTGCCGGAACCGAGACCGTGAGTAGGGCAGCGAGGGTCAGCCCCGCCGTCGTAAATCTGAAAGTGTCTTGAAACATTGCTCTCTCCTGTAGATGACTGAGTGTTGAGGTTTAGCGAGCTCGTTTTCGCTGTGCACGCCGGAGAGGCGGAAAACGGCACAGCATTCCCTCACGATGGATGATTTGAATCTGATTTTGTCCTTCGTCGCGATATTCTCGACACAGGCCGTCAACCGGCGATCTACCATGAATATGCACGACTACTACGACCCCAGCCCCCTGGTCGCCCTCGAGCAACATGTCGTTGTCGCCGGCTACCTCGGCGAAGAGACACGCCGCATCGGTTATCAGCTGGCGGCTTTGACCGGGCTCGGAGTGACCGATCTTGACCGCAAGATCGAGCATCACGTCGGTAAGTCGGTCTGGGAGCTGATTTGGAATCAGGGCGAGCCACAATACCGGCAGCTGGAGCGTGAGTATCTCGGCCGCTTGCTGGAAGAGAAGCCCTTGGGCATTATCACCCTGGGCGACGGAGCGCTGATCGATCGGGACAACCAACAACGGGTGCTCGCCGGTTCACGCCTGGTGGTGCTCGATCTTGATCTAGCCAACTGCTACTGGCGAATCAAGTCGTCTTCGCTGGGCGAGAAGAGCTTTTGGCATCCGCTCCATGCCGGGCCGGTGGAGCGCTTTGAACAGATTCGGCCTTTTTACGAGCTGCGCGCGCCGGGTTTCGCCCAGGCTCACCACCGCATCGAGATGCGCGGCAAGGGGCGCAAGGAAGCGGTCGAGGAGTTGATGATGATCATCGGGGCCTCCTGATGATCCTGCTCCTTGTCCATGCTGCCGCCACCCTGGCGATGACCGGCGTGATCTGGTTCGTCCAGCTGGTCCACTATCCACTCTTCCCTTATGCGGCTGAGGGCGATTTTCGCGCCTTCGCCGCCGACCATCAGCGGCGGACAAGCTGGGTCGTGGTGCCCTTGATGCTGACGGAAGCCGCTACCGCGACCCTCTTGCTGTCGTCTGACTCTGACCCGGTGATGATCTGGCTCGGTGGAGGGCTCCTGGTTTCAATCTGGATCTCGACCGCCCTGGTCCAAGTGCCGCTCCACGGCCGGCTTGCAGAGGGCTTCGACCCACAGGCCGCGCGGCGGCTGGTCGCCACGAACTGGTTTCGAACCGTCGCCTGGACCGCGCGGGCGGTGATTGCGGTTCAATTAGTCAAGGACGGAACGTCATGAGCGATCCCCACGAGTATCGGATCGAAATCGCCCGTACCCTCAATCGCGGCGGCATGAGCGCAGCGCCGATGCGTCAGCTCGCCCTGCTTTCGATCTTCGACGACGACGAATACGAGAACTACGATTTCGACCTCGTTTCACCGCGGCGCCGCCTGCGCATCGCCGCTTTGCTGAGAGACGCGGGCTTCAAGCAGAAGACCGGGAGTCTATTCACGGCTCCG
>JAAUXY010055824.1_pt1 | contig 11277 bp, 10 predicted proteins | sample 7278121 | NCBI WGS metagenome assembly JAAUXY01 (sample SAMN14350117, study PRJNA611818) | marine sediment metagenome | isolation source: surface marine sediment (1.8m) | place: French Polynesia: Moorea | collected 2018-08
ACTTTTTCACGCGCTGCCCTGCCGATGCTCTCGCGCAGCTCGTCGTCCTTCAACAGGCGCTCGAGGATGTCGGCGAAGCCATCCAGGTCGGCCGGGTCTTCCAGCAGGCAACCGTCTACGCCATCGTCGATCTGCTCGATGATGCCGCCGACAGCGCTGGCCACGACGGCGCGACCTTTCCACATGGCTTCCGTCACCGTCAGTCCGAAACCTTCCTTGAAACTCTTCTGCACGACGATCGCGGCATGACGCTGTAGCGCGTTAACGATAATCGCATTCTCGGTGACGTCGTCGACGGGGAGGTTGGCGAGATGTACCCGCTCACGGACGGCGTCCGGCAGCGCTTGCCACTTTGCGAGCACCTCTTTGTAGACCTGCGGCGCCTCGGGGTCATCGGCGACCGCGTGCACGTTCGGCCCGGCCAGCACCAGGTGCGCACCGATCTCGGGAGAGCGCTCGAGCATCTTAACGAAGCCCATCATGACGCCCATCATGTCCTTTAGCGGGTCCCATCGAGATACCTGCACGACGAGCGGTGCGTCCTGCGGCGGCGGTTCGCCGGCGCGGTCGACGACCGCCTGTCGCTGCACGCGACCCTCCGAGCCATCGATATAGCGAAAGCTGGCAGTACCCTCATCCGGCGGCTCACCGGCCACCAGGTCGGCCTGAACAAGGATCGCTTTCGCGCTGTCTGACTCGAGGAACTGGTTCTTGGCCGAGAAGGCATCGATGCTCGGCTGAATCTTGACGACGCGTTCGGGGTCACACCATGTGGGCGCGTATCTGCGCTTGGAGAAAATCAGGGCAGGTACGTGTTCGATGTAAGGCCGTAAGAAGTTCCAGCCGAGATCGGACTCGCTGTTTCGTCGGTCGTAGCCGATATGACAACGCCAGATGACGTGCAGCCCGGCATCCATCAACAGCGGCGCAAGGCCGGCCGTCTGTGGGTCATGCAGGATGACGAAATCGCCAGGCTTGACCCGGGACATCAGGTCGTCCGCATTCTCGCGCATCGTCAACTCATAGATATCGCGCTCGGCGGCGCCGAGTGGCGACCCGTCACCGCTCTGGCCGTGCAGTGCGTGGTGGATGCGCTTGGTCAGCTGGAAGAACTCATTCGGCCCGGTGATGACCAGCCAGCGTGCGTCGAGGCCCAGTCCTCTGGAGAACGCGAGCATCGGCTGCAGCATCTCGGCAACGCCGCCACCGACCGCCGTCGAGTTCACGTTCCAGATCGTATGGTCGTTGACGACCGCCCTTAGCCCCTCGGCCCGACCCTGGATCTCCGTAACGCGCTCCTCGCTGTGCACGTCAAGGAACTTACCTATGTCGCGTGTATCGACTTCGACTTCTTCAAGTGTTCTCGGATTCATAGTGATGACATCCCCGCTTCGACCTCCCCCAGAACAGCCAGAACTTTATCATGGCTTTGTCATCGGAAGCTTCAATGAATACCGAGGGTTGGCGTCGGTTCGGCCTTCGCTACACCCCTCGCGTCGCAATGCCTGCCGGCTAGTTCGCAAAGCAGACCACCGACATCGAAACGGATTGGCGTCGCTTGTCGGGGTTCACGTATGAGTGGCGCTGGTCGCCGCGGAACACGAGCATGTCGCCTTCGTTCAGCAGGTGATGCTGACCACCGGCCACAAGCTCGACTTGGCCCCGCTCGCAGGTCAGGTACTCGCGAGTGCCGACTTTGTGCGGAATACCCGCCATGCGGCCGCCGGGCTCGAGCTCGGTGCGCGATATCTCGAGTCCCGGGATAGACTCCGGCACCAGCGGACGCACCCTGGCGCCTTGTCGCCTGCGCTCCCGGACCCTCGCAGCGGGAATGAACTCGAACTCGCTGCGGGGCGGCCCGATCAGCTCTTCAATCGACACATTCAGCGCGTTGGCCGCCTTGGTCAGGACATGAAGCGTCGGGTTGGCCGAGCCGGTCTCGAGGCTGGCCCACGTCGGCCGCGGAATTCCGGACAGATCAGCCGAACGCTGTTGCGACAGACCGCGGGCCTCGCGGAGCCTGCGAATGTTGGCCGCCAGGTTTCGTTGCGTTTCGGACATGTCGTCAAAATATCAATCTGCTATTTAAATAGCAATTCAGTTGTTTATCTATCAGCCGAGGCGGACCATGCACTCAAACACTAAGGAGACAGACATGAACATCAGAATGGAACACGCGAACCTGAGCGTTCGTCACTACGATGAATCCATCCGGTTTCTCAAAGCCGCGTTCCCGGACTTCAACATCCGACGCGAGGGCTTTCACGACGGCAGGCGGTGGATGCACATTGGCACCGACGACACCTACATTGCCTTGAACGAGGCGACGGCGGACTCGGCCGAAGCCTGGGTTCCGTATGCCGGAAAGCCCGGCGTCAACCACCTGGGCTTTGTCGTCGACGACGTGGATGCCCTGCGAGGACGACTGTCGGCGGCCGGCTTCAGGGACTCAACCTATCCCAACAACCACCCACACAGGAAGCGCATCTACTTTCACGACGCGGACGGCAACGACTGGGAGTTCGTCGAGTACTTCTCCGACGATCCGGCGGAACGCAACGACTACGATCTTCCCGACTAGGCTTTCGAACCCGGTGCGCGTGGCTCCGTGAATCGCCTTATTTCGGACAGCGCCTCGCTGACGCAGCGCTCGCCCTCCTCGATCGCCTCGCCAGCCCGGTTGAACTCCAGCATGCCTATCTGTGAGACGTTCGGCGACAGGATGATATCGGCCGGGTCACCCGCCAGCCGGCTCCGCGTGATGCGGTTTTCGAAGATGCCGATCGAGTTTGTGATCGAGTAGAAAAGGCCCGGCGGTTTGCTGAGGTCGACGGCCTGCTTCCCGACAATACCGTAGTTCAGGTTGACGGCGATGACGACGTCGGCGCGCAGTGCGTGACAGACGCTGACCGGCACCGGGTTCACGAGACCACCGTCCACCATCCAGTGATTATCGATGCGGACCGCAGGAAAGAGTCCCGGCATCGACATGGACGCCTGCACGGCCTCGGCGCAAGCGCCCTCGGTAAACCAGGTTTCGCGCCCGGTTTCGAGGACAGTCGACACGGCGGCATAACTCTTCGGCAGGTCCTCAATGCGCTGGTCTTCGTCCGCGACGTAGTTGTGCAGGAACCAGCGGAACCGCTTCAGGTCGACGAACCCGCTTTGCGTGAATTGCGGCCCGAAAAAACGGAGAACGTCAGTCCGGGTAGATCCGAGCACCCATTCCGTCAACGCATCCAGCTTGCCCGTCAGGTACGACGCACCGATCATCGCACCGACCGACGTACCACAGACGACGTCGGGCTCGATACCGGCCTTCAGCAGCCCGCGCACGACGCCAATGTGCGACCAGCCGCGCGACGCGCCTGAGCCGAGCGCCAGACCGATTCTTGGTTGCGTAGTAGATTCGTTCAACGCATAACTCGACGGTTCAAAAGACACGAAAAGTTTAACAGGACACGGAGCCTCAGATAGGCAGCGCAGGCATTGTTGGTCTGCGTCAGCCTTCTCTTCTACGCGACAAGTCCCAGGGCCTTATCCTCATTTGCAGCTTTTCGCTGGCGTTAGTACTCGCGAAAGCTTCGATGGGATTTCTTGCCGGCCCTGCACTGACAGTTGCGTTCTCGGTGATCGTCGCTAACTTGCGCAAGCTTCAGTCCGGTGAATGTGCTTTTCTCGCCAAGCCCCTCGCGGGCGCCGAACTGCTCGCGAGCATACTGGTTTTTGGCAATTGAAGTGGTCGGAAGAGCCCACCTAACTGATTGAATCACAGTCACCCTGACGGGCGCTTTCTTGTAATTAAATGTGTCGGAATTCGAATGGCAGCTTTTAGCAAGAGCAGCCGCTCGAATGTCTTGTTTGGGGAAATCGAAACCTTCCGAAAACGGCCAGAACCAACCGTTCAGATATCCTCCACACTAAGGTATAGAAAGAAGTGAACTTCTAACGGTTCTTCTGTCTTCCGAAACCACAGCTTTTCGTGGCTGGCACCTGAGACTCGCTTGCCGATGGCGGCTAGCTGCTTGTCAATCGCTTCAACGGTTGCCGTCTGCAGTACGACTTGATCAAATACCCTATGCAGTGGCTTCAATTTCGGATTTTCGTATGTCCCGCCACCGGATTCCAAAGCAATGGCGAGTAGTTGCGGTGCGTGTTCCCGCAGCTGTTCAAAAACTTCGCGTTGGAACGATGGTTCGACGTGCCCTCCGAATAGTACGACGCCTTTAATGTGGTCGATGTGTCCATCGTCTTCGAGTTCGGCGATCGCATCCTGCAACGTTGGCAGTCCAAATTGCGGCGATGCCGCGAACGCAATGGATGCGCGAATTTCTGTCGAATCGGAATCGTCTTGGCTTACATGCGTCTTCCATCCAGCCTGCGCGGTAGATACCAGAAGCAAGAAGAGAAGCGGAAACCTACTCATACACGCAGAATCCTGAGAGGCTGATTTGGGTCACTAGCAGAAGTCCGTGATACTCCGAAAGCGGTCACTCGGGCGGCTATGCGCAGCAAAGCGGTCGGTCGACGAAGTTCCCGCAGAAACGCGCGGCCGAACGGCAGCTCACGTGGTTAGCAGTCGCTCGTTCATCTTTCTGGTGACCGTCTCAGAACAGCCAGAAGCGTTCACCGACACCTCAATCTGCTTCAATCAGGCAAGCGACTTCCAGAAAACCACTTTGTCGTCGCCCGGGCCCCAGAAGTCCCTGATACGAGCCTCCTCCGAGTAACCGTTCTTTCGGTAAAACTCGCGCGTCCGTTCGTACTCGGCGGTTCCAGACGTGTCGACGATCAACACCCGGTGGCCAAGCCTGCGCAAACGCGATTCCAGCTCCGCGACGAGTGCCGCACCTGAACCGCTACCCTGTACTCCCGGTAGCACCGCTATCGCCAGCATATTCCATGTGCCTTCGGTTAGGGGCTCGGGAGCAGCGTAGCAAAAACCAACAGCCTGACCGTCCGAATCGTACGTAAGCCAAACATCATTGCCTGCATCCTCCGAGAAGAATCCACTTATCAGGTCGGGCAGCATCTCGCTCGGAAAAAGGCCGGTCTCGTCCAGCACGCGCTTCAGATCAGGTATGTCTTTTTGCTTTGTATCTCTGATTGTCATCGCTTGGCCTCTTGGAGTCGACTAGTCGAAGGCCCAGGTCTCTCGACGGTCCGCATAGTAACGAGGCTGCACATTGGCGATTCAGCCGATTCAGAGGCCCAGGTCTTTTCGGGAAGCTCGTGCGAGGTTTTCAGCGAGTTCGTCAGGTAATGGTTTGCTCGGTGAAAATGTAACGCCAGTCTTTGTAGCCTTGAGTCCGGCTTCGGCGATGTCCTCAGAATGGGCTTTGATGGCGCCAGGGGATACGTAGAGGCCGCATTGTTTGCTGAATGCCGCATAGCCAGCAATGATCGACTTTCCAATCCCAAACCCGGGCATATTGTACGAAATGATCTCCTCTGCGTCTGGCAGTGTTCGGGCAAGCTGCTCGTGCAACCGCACGAGCAGTGGGCGCAGTGATTCCGGAGCCGCTGCTATGTAGGACTCATGGTCAGTCACCTTTGTCATGCCTCCTCCCAGATTGTAGTTTGCATTACAGTTCGTCTCGAGAAAGTTAGATTAATCTCGGATCAGAAGCCGTCATTCTACCTCAGAGCAGTCGACCGTCCTCAATACGGCCACAAACAGCCGGTCGTTTTGCGTGCATCCAGGGACCCTGTGCACACTGCAAAGTATCAATCCTCGGGAGACTGAAACAAGAATGGCTGAGGGCTTTCGTCAAGGACCTTCCATGGCTTGGCACCATCGAGTAATCGAATCGGCACGTCGGCGACGATTCTCGGGTCGTCAACATTTCGTAGATTCACAGCGGCCATATCGGAGCCATCTGGACGTCTGCTGGTTCTTTCGTAATGAGTAATACACCCGCACGTCGCGCAGCGATAGAACTCGAATCGCTTATTTCGCCATGAATACACCTCTAGTGCGTTCTTCTCAGCAAGAACCTGGATCGACTTCCTCTGAAAGTATGCCCACAGAGTCCCGTAGCGCCGGCACAGCGAGCAATTGCACTGCGTCAGTTTGCGCGGCTTCCTTTGCATTTCCAGCGTAACCATGCGGCAATGACATGAAGCTGTGTACATCGTTGGCTCATCTGAATGAGGGTGAATCGGCGTTTTTCGGGACTTCCAGCCTCCGGATTGGCAACGGCAGCAATGTGTCCGAAGCAGAAGTCCATGATACCCCGAATGCGGACGCTTGAGCGGCTGGTATCTGGATAGAAACGGCCGGCCAGTCGCCTACTCCTGACCCGAATTCGCCTCCACCTACTCTTCTGACGCTTTTGACTATATGTTCTCTACCCGAATTAAAGCCCAGCCAATCACTTATCGGTTTCTTCCTACGCTTTTAGTTGCAATCCGACACTCTTAATCACCAGAAATCAGAATGGCCTCGGATCACGCTGGGCTATCGGGCAAGACATGACTTTTGGCATATGGTCAATGCCCGTCTATAACGACAGAATGATGACACTGATATGACAAGTACGGCCGGGCGGTTGATCGAGGCAGGTGATCATTGGAATATGCAAAGAGGCATCGTCCGATGTAGAACTAACGACAAGAACCAACGAACTAACCAGGACACATGGCAGACAAAAGCGAATTGCTCGACCAGCTGAAGATCGACCGGTCTCAGCCTGAACCCTCGGGTGTCAGCGTGACCACCGTTGCGATTATCGTCGTTGTGGCACTGATCGTCGGAGGCGGTGCCGGCGCGCTGTTCTTCGGTGGCGATGCAGAGGAGCAGGTGCGTGCCGAGTCGAGACCCGTTGCGCCGGCGGCGGCCGAGCGCTCGGCCAGCGCAACGAACGATGCGCAGGCGACGCCGGCCCCCGCGGCTTCACGAGACGATCGGATCCTGAATGCGTCGGGCTACATCACTGCACGCCGCATCGCGACCGTATCGTCGCAGATCACCGGGCTCATCACCGAAGTCCGTGTTGAGGAGGGCATGCTGGTGGAAGAGGGCCAGGTGCTCGCCCGTCTCGACGACGAACTCGCTCGCGTCGACTTCGACCTCGCCGAGGCCCGCCTCGCCTCGCAGAAGGCCTTCGTCGACAACGTCTCCGCAAACCTGGCCGAGGCGAAACGGGTCTACGAGCGTGCCACCCAACTGCGCAAGGAAAACCTCGTGTCCGAAGCTCAGCTCACCGAGGCCGTCGCAAGATTCGACGCGCTGACCGCAGACCTGAAGCGCGCACAGTCCGATATCGACGTGCTCGAGCTTGAGGTCCAGCGGCAGCAGGAGCGACTCGACGACCACGTGATCCGGGCGCCCTACGCCGGCGTCGTCACCGTCAAGAATGCACAAACCGGTGAGATCGTCTCGCCCGGCTCCGCCGGTGGCGGATTCACCCGCACCGGTATCTGCACGATCGTCGACATGGACTCATTAGAGATCGAGGTCGACGTCAATGAATCGTTTATCGGGCGTGTGTTCAGCGGCCAGCGCGTCGTCGCCAACCTCGACGCGTACCCGGACTGGGACATCGCAGCGGCGGTGATCGCCATCATTCCAACCGCGGACCGCGCCAAGGCCACCGTCAGGGTGCGCATCGGTATCGAGACGCGTGACCCACGAATTCTGCCCGACATGGGCGCCAAAGTAGCTTTCCTGCAGGAATAGCCAGGGAGATTGATATGAGTGACGACATCCTTTTTGACCTCAAAGGTGTCTCCAAGAAGTTCACGAAGGGCAAGGACACGATCACCGTCTTCGACGGCCTCGACATGTCGATCGCGCGTGGCGACTTCCTCGCCATCATGGGACCGTCAGGCTCGGGCAAGACGACGCTCTTGAACATGCTCGGCGGCGTCGACCAGCCGACCGGCGGGGAGATCTGGTTCGACGGCAGTCGCATCGACTCGCTGTCGGAGAACCAGCTCGCAGCATGGCGAGCCAACAACATTGGCTTCATTTTCCAGTTCTACAACCTGATGCCGATGCTGAACGCCGAGCGCAACGTCGAGCTGCCGTTGTTGCTGACCAAGCTCAGCCGTTCGCAGCGGAAGAAGAACATCGCCGCGGCGCTGGAGCTCGTCAGCCTGTCGGACCGGGCGCGGCACATGCCCGCCGAGATGTCCGGCGGACAGCAGCAGCGCGTCGCCATCGCGCGTGCGCTCGTGTCAGACCCGAAACTGATGCTGTGCGACGAGCCGACCGGTGACCTCGATCGCGAGACGGCCGATGAGATCCTGACGATGCTGCAGCTTCTGAACCGCGAGTACGACAAGACTATCGTCATGGTGACGCACGATCCCGAGGCTGCGAAGTACGCGAAGCGCACCCTGCACCTCGACAAGGGCGTCTTCGTCGAGAAGGACCTGGCAGCGTGAAGGACTTCTACCTCGTACTGAAGAACCTGACGCGCAAGAAGATGCGCCTGTTTCTGACCGTGTTCGCGACGTTTATCGCGTTCATGATCTTCGGCACGCTGACCGCGTTCCAGAAGGCTTTCGATTCCGGCATCGAGCTGTCGGCCGACGACCGCCTGATCGTATTGAACAAGATCAGCTTCACGCAAGTTTTGCCCATTGCCTATGCGAACCGCGTCCGCGCCGTGGAACACGTCGAGGCGATGACGCACCTGAACTGGTTCGGCGGCTACTACCAGGACCCGCGCAGCCAGTTCGCGATGTTCGCCGTCGACGCCGAAAACTTCATGGAGGTCTTCGACGAGCTTGTCCTGACCGACGCGCAGCGCCAGGCGTGGATTGACAATCGCCAGGGCCTGATTGCCGGCCAGGCCATCGCCGAGAACTTCGGCTGGCAGGTCGGGGATCGTATCCCGATTAACTCGAACATCTTCTCGCAGCGCGATGGCCGCACGGACTGGGACTTCGACGTCGTTGGGATTTACACCGGCGAGGACCCCCAGACCGACACCAACAGCGTCTACTTCCACTACGAGTATTTCAACGAGACGCAGTCATTCGGCGGCGACTTCATCGGCTTCATGGCCGTACGCACCAGCGACCCTTCGCTTAATGAGGAGGTCATCAAGTCTATCGATGATATGTTCGCGAACTCGCCGGCGGAGACCGAGACCGTGCCCGAAAAGGCGTTCAACAAGGCCTTCATCGAGCAGATCGGCAACCTGAGCCTGATCCTGACGTCGGTCGTGCTGGCCGCGTTCTTCGTCATCCTCGTTATCGTCGGCAACTCGATGATCCTGTCGATCCGAGAGCGCACGGCCGAGATCGGCGTCATGAAGACGCTCGGCTTCACGTCCAGTCGCATCTTCCGCATGGTGCTCGCAGAGTCGCTGCTGCTGGCGCTCATCGGCGGCGTGCTGGGCGTGCTCGCATCGGGATCGCTGATCACGCTCATCAACAACGCACCGATCCAGCTGCCGGTACTGGTTCTCGACAGCTCGGTCTGGTCACAGGCCATGCTGTTCGTCATCGGGCTGGGCTTTATCACGGGCATCGTGCCGGCAATGAGCGCGCTGCGCCTCAACATCATCACGGCCTTAAGCCGTAGCTAGGAGTCGACCGTGGCTGGATTCTTCTCTCAAATCTGGACCGTCATCGTTATGAACATCCTGAGCCTGCCGCGGCGAGCGTGGATGTCACTGGCGGCGGTATTTGCTGTCGCGGTCGTCGTTGCCGTGCTGCTCGCGTTCCTGGCCATGGCCAAGGGCTTCGAAAGGACGCTGGCGGGCACCGGTTCAGATAACGTTGCGATCGTCACCCGCGTAGGATCGCAATCGGAACTCAACAGCGTCCTGGGCCGCGATACGGTCAACACCATGATGACCGCGCCGGGCATCGCCCTCGACGATAACGGTGACCCGATACAGTCGTCGGAGTTGTTCGTCATCGTCGACGGCGTCAAGCGCAGCAGCCAGACGCAGGCCAACATCCCGATGCGCGGCCTGTTCCTCGACGGCTTCGACCTGCGCGAGAACCTGACCATCATCGAAGGGCGCCCGTTCGAGTCCGGTCGCAATGAGATCGTCGTCGGCAAGGGCGTGCAGAATCAATTCGAGGGCTTCGATGTCGGCGCCGAGATCCGCTTCGGCAAGACGAGCTGGGAAGTGGTTGGCGTGTTCTCGACCGGCGGGTCCGCTTTCGAGAGTGAGCTCTGGGCCGATGCACCGACGGTGCAGAGCCAGTTCCAGCGTGGTTCGTCGTTCCAGACGATGAGGCTGAAGCTGGCCAACCCGGGCGACGTCACGCCGATCAAGGCATTTATCGACAACGACCCGACGCTGAACCTCGACGTGCAGACGGAGGCGGATTATTTCGCAAGCCAGGGCCAGGCGTTGAACGGCATCGCGATCTTCGGCTGGGCGATCAGCATCGTCATGGGCCTCGGCGCACTGGCTGGCGCATTAAACACGATGTACACGTCGGTCGCCGCCCGCGCGCAGGAGACTGCGACGCTCCGCGCCATCGGCTTCAGCAACACGTCGGCCTTTGCCGGCACGCTGGCCGAGTCGATGGTGCTGTCGATCATCGGCGGCATCATTGGCGCGCTCGCCGCCTGGTTGTTCTTCGACGGCTTCAGCGCATCGACGCTGGGCGCGACCTTCACGCAGGTGGTGTTCACGTTCGAGCTGACGCCGGAGCTGTTCGCGAACGGCATCCTGCTCGCCCTGGTCATCGGCTTCATCGGCGGCTTTTTCCCGGCATGGCGATCTGCCCGCGTACCGGTTGTGACCGCGTTCCAGGGCGTTGAGTAGCGCAGCCCAGCTGATCCAGTAGCTCTTCGTAGCCGCACCAGCGCAAGACCCAAAAAAGCCCCTCGATAGCAGGGGCTATTCTGGAGAGGCGCGCCTGGACAGCGTGCTCACGGGGTGTACAACATCTTAGATGGCCGATTGGACACTCAACTGGCTATAGCTCAACGATGTCGCCCTCAAAGTCTCGCTCGTCGATAACGATCGTGTTGCGCTCCTTGTAGAAGCCGTCGATCGTCGTCGGATCGCCGTCGTCCGCCGCGAGCTTCATGTCGTCGCCGACGAAGGAACCGCTGATCGCGATGTCGAGAAGACCACCGTCTTCTTCTTCGAACTCCAGGTCGCCATCGGCGATGATGCCGCGCAGGCGTGCGCGGTTATTGCCGTCGTCCTCTTCCGAGAGCTTGATGCCCTCATCCGCATTGTTCTGCGCGAAGACATTGGTGATCCGGACGTTGAAGCCGCCCTCGTCTTCCTCGTCAAAGTCGAGGCCTTCGTCAAAGTTGTTGATGACCGTCAGATTGCGAACGCTGCCGCG
>JAAUXY010061872.1_pt1 | contig 11276 bp, 13 predicted proteins | sample 7278121 | NCBI WGS metagenome assembly JAAUXY01 (sample SAMN14350117, study PRJNA611818) | marine sediment metagenome | isolation source: surface marine sediment (1.8m) | place: French Polynesia: Moorea | collected 2018-08
CAGACCAGAGCAATTCGGTGTCCAGAACCTTCTTGATCGGAAGTCCCTATGACACGCTGGCGGCGGCTACTCCGCCGGCCCAGGTCCCGAGGCCGGTCTGATCATTGTCAATGACTATCAAATAAGATGGTCTGTTCGATTAGAACAATCAAATGCGCCACCCCATCTCCGCCTCATGCGGATTCGACGACCTGTCTGGCCCAGAAAAGGAGAGGAACGATGGTTTGGCGCTTTCTCAAGCACTACGGAATCAACAAAGCGACCGACGCCCTCGAGGAGTTCACCGCAGCGGTGGTTGCCTTCGACCCCCAGGCGGCCAGCGCGGCACAGATCTCCATGATGGAGGCCGAGCTCGGCAAACTCGGCACGCGACTGGCGGAAGCCGAGGCCGAGGTTCGCCGTGAGCATCAGGAAACGATAGATCTGAAGGAGAGCTACCAGCAGCATCTGCAGGCGGCCCAGATCCTCGAGCAGAATCTGGCGCAAATGGACGACGGGGCGGCGAAGGCCGAGACCGAGGCGAGCCTCGCAAAGCTGATAGACAAGCTCGAGCACCTCAAGCCTGAGATCGAGCGCGAGGAGCGCGAGGATCGCGAGGTCGAGGCTTGGCGCGCCGAACTCCGGAGTTCGTTCGAACAGCTCGCCGGCAAGGTCCGCAGCGCCCGCGCCGAGCTCAGCTCAGCGCGGCGTCGGATGGACATGGCACAACTCCAGAAGGAACGTGCGCTGGAGTCACAGCGCCGCACAATGGACACGGCCGGACTGGCCAGCACGGTCGGCTCGCTCAGCGTAGCTTTGGACTCGATGAACCGCGAGACCGCGAAGGTCCGGGCGGAGACCGAGGCGCTCAAGCTGAAGGCCGAAGTCCTGCAGGTGGACCGGCTCGATTCCGATCCCAACATCGCCGCCGCCCTGGCCGAAGCGCGCGGCAAGCAGGCGCTGGGCCGAGGCTCCCTGTCCGAGCGCCTCGCTACGCTGAACGGCGGCGGAAAAGGCCCCACGCTGGTCTCGGCGGCTTAGCAGTGCCGCTGTTCGGGCGAGACGGCGTGTGCGGTCACGGACAGCGGCGACGAGCGGGCGTCCGAACGCTGCGCGGGCGCCGGAATACAGGGTCCTTAAGGAGGCGAACGATGGTGATCGAAGTGCAATATGACGAGCTCATTCATCAAGAACGCGTGCTCGAGTCCAGGATCGAGATGGAATTGAAGAAACCGACGCCGGACGCGCAGGTGTTGCGGCGTCTCAGATGGCGCAAGCTGCTGATCAAGGACCAGCTCGAATCCTGGGATTGTCTGATGCGTCTTGTTCTCCCGGCGCAGGCGGCGTCGGCGATGGGCACGAGCCAATCGGCATCCGGCATAGCCTAGGCACGATTTGGGAGTCGTTTCCGTCCGGTCGGCGATCGGCGGATCCGAAACGGCCACTGAACGCATGTCTGCGGCCCGTCGGCGGCATCGAGCCGCAGGCGGGCCGCGGCGCTCTCGTGGTGGCGCGTTGATCCCGGCGCAGGCGTGTCGGACGGCCGATCGGTAAACGGACGGAAAGTTGGGGGAGATCATCCTCATAAAGAGCCAGAGCGGGAAAGCAATACGCTGATGATTGGACTTCGGGGGAGCGGCCGCGAGACGCGTGCCGAGCACGCGCAAGAGGGATCAGGAACCAAGGCTTGGATCGGCTGGCCGTCCTTCCTGCTGCCCGCGGCGTTGCTGATCTTGTTCGCGTCTTGGCTGCCGGCGATTGCCGCAGGCGAGCGCCTGCACTTTGCGCTCGCCTGGATTCCTAGCCTGGGCGTCAATCTGTCGTTCCTGGTCGACGGGCTCAGCCTGACCTTCGCGCTGTTGATCACCGGCACCGGCGCCGTGGTCGCGCTCTATTCGGGGACCTATCTGGCCGGGCACCCGCACTTTGCCCGCTTCTATCTCTATCTCGGCCTGTTCATGGTGGCGATGCTCGGTCTCGTGCTCGCCGACGACCTGATCACGCTGTTCGTGTTCTGGGAGCTCACCACGGTTGCGTCCTATCTGCTGATCGGCTTCGACCACGCCTCGGCCAAAGCCCGGCGGTCCGCTCTGCAGGCGCTGTTGCTGACCGGCGCAGGCGGCCTCGCATTGCTGGCGGGGCTCATTCTGCTGGCAACGGCCGCGGGCAGCTTCGAGCTGTCGGAGATCCTGGCCAGCGGCGACGCCGTCCGCGAGCACGGGCTTTACCTGCCGATCCTGGTGCTGGTGCTGCTCGGCGCGTTCACCAAGTCGGCCCAGGTGCCGTTCCACTTCTGGCTGCCGAACGCGATGGCCGCGCCGACACCCGTCAGCGCCTACCTGCATTCCGCGACCATGGTGAAGGCCGGCATCTATCTGATGGCGCGGATGCATCCGGTGTTGAGCGGCACGGACGCCTGGATCTGGACGCTGACCATCGCCGGCGCCACGACCGCGGTGCTGGCCTCGGTGATCGCCCTCAGACAGACCGATCTCAAGCTTGCGCTCGCCTACACGACCGTGATGGCGCTGGGCACGCTGACCATGTTTCTCGGCGCCGAGGCGACGGTTGCGATCGCCGCAGCGGTCACGTTCCTCATCGTCCACGCCCTCTATAAGGCGGCGCTGTTCCTGATCGTCGGGATCCTCGACCATCAGACCGGAACGCGCGAGGCGGACCAGCTCGGCGGCCTTGCCCGGGCCATGCCGATCAGCGCCTGCATCGCAGCCGCCGCAGGCCTGTCCATGGCCGGCTTTCCCCCCTTCCTCGGCTTCATCGGGAAGGAGCTCAAATACGAGGGGGCGCTCGCCATCGCCTCGGAACCGCTGCTCGTGGCCACGGCCGCGGTTCTCGCCAATGCGCTCATGGTGGCGCTAGCCGGCATCGTCGCGCTGCGCCCGTTCCTGGGCAACCGACGTCAGACGCCGCGTGCGCCGCGCGAAGCGCCGATCCGGCTTTGGATCGGCCCGGCCTTTCTGGCCGCGCTGGGTCTTTCCTTCGGCGTCGCGCCAGCGCTGATCGCCGATACGCTGGTGCAGCCGGCCGTGACCGCCATCCTCGGCCGGCCGGAGACGGTGAAGCTGGCGCTCTGGCACGGCATCAACATTCCGCTGCTGCTGAGCGCTCTGACCTTGGCGCTGGGCCTGGCGATCTACGCCAGGCATCGGCGGCTGCGTGCGGCGCTGGCGGGACTCGAATCGCGCCTCCCGACCACCGCCGACCAAGCCTGGGATGGTCTGATTGACGGGCTCAGGTCGCTGGCCGCGGCACAGACGCGCCTCCTGCAGAGCGGCGTCCTGCGCCGCTATCTGTTGCTCACCTTCGCCACGCTCGCGCTTGCCGTGGGAACCACCCTGTTCGCCGTCGACGCGGTGCGCCTGCCGCGCCTCTGGCCCGAGCTCCTGGTCAAGGAATGGGCCGCGCTGGGCCTGGTTTCTGCGGGCGCCCTGTTGGCGGCCACGACCCAGTCACGGCTGACCGCCATTTGTGCCTTGGGCGTCGTCGGCGTCGGCGTCGCGCTGCTGTTCCTCATGTTCGGCGCCCCCGACGTGGCGATCACGCAGCTCCTGGTCGAGACCCTGTTCGTCGTCCTGGTCGCCGTGGTGATGTTGCGTCTCCCGCGACTGCAGCCGGATCATGGCAGTGCGCGCGGCGGTCGGCTGCGGGATGCCGGGGTGGCGGTTCTGGTTGGCGCGGTCGTCACCTTGGTTTTGCTGGCCGTCGTCGACGGCCCGATCGACCGCTCGGTCACCGCCTATTTCGAACAGGCCAGCGTGCCCGAGGCCTTTGGCCGGAACATCGTCAACGTCATCCTGGTCGACTTTCGCGCCTTGGATACCTTTGGCGAGATCGCCGTCGTGGCCGTGGCCGCGCTCGCCGCGCTCGCGTTGATCCGAGGCGGCGGACTGCGAAGGGCGCGGTCATGAACTCGCTGATCCTGAATGCCGCCACGCGCGTGCTCGTCGCGCTCATGCTGCTGTTCTCGGTCTACATGCTGTTGCGCGGGCACAACGAGCCCGGTGGCGGCTTCATCGGTGGGCTGATTGCCGCCATCGGCTTTGCGCTCTACGCGATTGCGCATGGCACGCGGGCGGCGCGACGCGCCCTGCGGACCGACCCGGGCAGGATTGCGATGGCGGGTCTGGGCATTGCGCTGTTCGCGGGTCTCGGCGCGGCGCTGGCGGGCGAGCCGCTGTTCACCGGCCAGTGGGCGTTCATCGATATCGGAGACGGGAGCAAGGGCCTGCCGGTCAGCACCGTGCTGCTGTTCGACATCGGGGTCTATCTGGTCGTGGTCGGCGCCGTTCTGACCCTCGTACTGGCCTTGGAGGACGAGGTCTGACGATGGAGACCGCGCTGGCCATTCTCGTCGGGCTGCTGGTTGCAGCCAGTGTCTATCTCATGCTCGGGCGCAACGTGCTGCGCTTTCTGTTCGGGCTGGTGCTGCTGAGTAACGCGGCCAACCTCACGATCTTCGCGGCCGGACGGCTCACCCGCGCGGCCCCGCCGCTGATCCCGGAGGGCCTGGCGGCGCCCGCGGACCTGGTCGCCAACGCCTTGCCGCAGGCGCTCATCCTGACCGCGATCGTGATCGGGTTCGGGCTGCTGGCGTTCACGCTCGTGCTGGTCTACCGGGCCTACCTGGCCCTCGGGACGCTGAACAGCGACCGAATGCGCTATGCCGAGCCGCATCTGGACGACGACCCGAAGACGATGTCGCAGCCGGAACAGCAGGCTTCATGAGCTGGTATCTGACCCTGCCGATCGTCATCCCCCTCGCCACCGCGATCCTGGTCGCCCTGCAGCGGAGCGGGGCTGCGGCCGGACGCTGGTTGAGCGTCGGCGGCTCTTTCCTGCTGCTCGCGGCCGCGGTTGCCCTGGTCGCCCAGGTCTGGCGCCACGGCGTCATCGTGGCGCAGATGGGGAGCTGGGCCGCACCGTTCGGCATCACCCTGGTCGCCGATCTCTTGAGCGCGGCGATGGTCGCCATCACCGCAATCATCGGCCTGGCCGTGGCGATCTATGCGCTGGCCGACATCGACGCCCGCCGCGAGGCGCTTGGCTATCACACGCTCTACCAGGTCCTGCTGGCCGGCGTCTGCGGTGCCTTCCTGACCGGCGACATCTTCAATCTCTACGTCTGGTTCGAGGTCATGCTGATCGCGTCGTTCGGCCTGATGGTGCTCGGTGGCGACAAGGCGCAGCTCGACGGCGGCATAAAATACATAGCCCTCAACCTGGTCTCGACCGTCCTGTTTCTGTCCGGTATCGGCTTGCTCTACGGTCTCACCGGCACCCTCAACATGGCCGACCTCCATCTCGCGGTCCGCGAGGTCGAGCAGACAGGCCTCGTCACCGTCGTCGCGGTCTTCTTCATGGTCGCCTTCGGGATCAAGGCCGCAGTGTTTCCGCTGTTCTTCTGGCTGCCGGCCTCCTATCACACGCCGCCGGTGGCGGTCTCGGCGATCTTTGCCGGCCTGCTCACCAAGGTCGGCGTTTACGCCCTGATTCGCGTCTTCAGCCTGATCTTCACGCAGGACATCGGCTACACGCACGCCTTGCTGCTTGCGGTCGCCGGGCTGACCATGGTGACGGGCGTGCTGGGCGCGGCAGCCCAGGACGGGTTTCGCAAGGTCCTCTCGTTCCACATCGTCAGCCAGATCGGCTATATGATCATGGGACTGGCGCTGTTCACGCCGCTGGCGCTGGTGGGCGCCGTCTTCTACCTGGTCCACCACATCATCGTGAAGGCGAACCTGTTCCTGGTCAGCGGTGTGGCCAACCGGCTCACCGGATCCTTCGAGCTGGCGCGGATCGGCGGCCTCTACAAGTCGGCGCCGCTGTTGGCGGTCCTGTTCCTGGTGCCGGCCTTGTCGCTGGCCGGCATTCCCCCGCTGTCGGGCTTCTGGGCCAAGTTCCTCCTGGTCAAGGCCAGCCTCGACATCGGCGCCTACATGATTGCCGCAACGGCACTGGTGGTGGGGCTGCTCACCGTCTATTCGATGACCAAGGTCTGGGCCGAGGCGTTCTGGAAGCCGCACCCGGCCGGAACCGCGCCCGTCATGGTCCTGCTCGATCAGCGGGAGCGGCTGGCGCTTCTGCTGCCGATCGCCGCCCTGGCGGCGCTTACCGTCGCAATCGGCCTGTTTCCCGAGCCCTTTGTCGCCTTCGCCGAACGGGCGGCCGGGCAACTTCTCGATCCGACGGCCTACGTTCGGGCGGTTCTGGGAGACGTCCGATGAACCTGTTCGTGCTCAACACCCTGTTGGCGCTTGGCTGGGCCGCCCTGGTCGGCAGCTTCACGCTGCCAAGCCTGCTGCTCGGCTTCGGCATCGGCTACGTCGCGCTGCTGGTGGCCCGCCCCTTGTTCGGGAACACGACCTATTTCGAGCGCGTCTGGCGGGTACTGCGGCTGGCGTTGCTGTTCGTGTACGAGCTCGTGGTCTCCAGTCTGCGCGTGGTCTGGGACGTGATTACGCCAACGCATCTGAGCCGGCCCGGCATCATCGCCATGCCGCTCGACGCCGAGGGCGAAGGCCAGGTCTTGCTGGTCGCGAACCTGATCTCCCTGACGCCCGGCAGTCTGAGCATCGATGTGTCAGCCGACCGCCGGACGCTCTATGTGCACGCCATGTTCGTGGACGACCCGGACGCGCTGCGCAAAGAGCTCAAGGACGGCCTGGAACGGCGCGTGATCGAGGCGGTCAAATGATTCCGGCAGATGGGACAGTGCTGGCCTGGGCCATCGACATCGCCTTCGCGCTGTTGATGGCGGCCATGCTGGTGGCCTTTGTGCGCCTGGCGCGCGGGCCGAGCCTGCCGGACCGGGTCGTCGCGCTTGACCTGGTGACGGTCCTGGCCGTCGCCTTCAGCGCGCTCTTCGCCATTGTATCCGACAATCCGGCCTTTCTGGACGTGGCCATCGCGTTGGCGCTGGTCGCCTTTCTGGCCACCGTCGCGTTCGCGCGCTTCGCCGAGCGGCGCAAGCTGCAGCGGGACGAGACACCGGACAGCGTGGAGGACACGCGATGATCGAACTCTTGACGTCCGTTCTGGTCGTGGCGGGCGGACTGTTCGCCTTTGTCGCTGCGCTCGGCATGGTGCGGCTGCCGGACGTGCTGACACGCATGCACGCATCGACCAAAGCCGGGACGCTCGGCTGCGGCCTGATCCTCCTGGCCGTCGCGGTGCATTTCGCGGAAACCGGCGTCGTCGCCCGCGCCGTGGCCGCCATCGTGTTCCTGTTGCTGACCGCACCCGTCGCCGCGCACATGATCGGCCGGGCCGCCTACCGCACGGGCGTGCCGCTCTGGCAGGGCACCGTCATCGACGAGCTTGGCGGACGCGCGCAAGGTGAAGATGCCGGTTCGTCCTCCGCTCGAACCGCCGACGATCAAACCTGATCGACTGGCGGCCGGGCGGAGGACGCCGGCGCTTCCGCCTCCCCAACTGCGTGGTTACTGCCCTTGTCCGAGGGAAAATCCGGGCTTGCCGTCAAAGGTGCAGAGCGTCTCGGTCTTGATGAAATCGAGACCAGCCTGATCGACACGACTGAGCAGGTCGACCACCTGTCTGTTCTCGACGGGGCCGTGGCCGTTGGTCGTGAAGCGGCAGCGCCAGTGATCGGTGCAGAAAGTTTCCGGCATGCCGTCGGGCCAGACCTTGACGCCACGATTGGTGATCATCGAGAGCTTGAGATCATTGCGGTCGGCTCTCTGCAGGATGCGGGCCAGATCGTCGGCCCCACCCAGCCGCCAATGGACGAATACGTCGAGCCCAACGATTTTCTTGTTTGCCAGGGGCTGCCGTTTGGCCGTCGGCACAACGATGCCACCAGACGTCTTGTCATAGGTCACGGGCGCGAGCGAGCTCGGCATCTGGCCCAGGCGGGCGATGACCGCGTCCGCGAACTCCTCGGTGCCGACCTTTTGCCGCGAGACCTCCTCGTCGAAGATGTCGTAGGTGTGAAGGCCGTCTTCGATGGTCTTGAGCCAGGCGTTGTGCACGGTCTCGGCGACCGCCGGCTGGCCGACGTGCACCAGCATCATCACGCCACCCATGAGCAAGCCCGACGGATTCGCCAGGTTCTGCCCCGCGCGCCGCGGCGCCGATCCGTGGATCGCCTCGAACATGGCGCAGTACTCGCCGATGTTTGCCGAGCCGGCCAGCCCGACCGAGCCCGCGATCTGCGCCGCGACGTCGGACAGGATATCGCCGTAGAGGTTCGGCATGACCACCACGTCGAAGGCCTCCGGCGTGTCGGCCAGTTTGGCGGCACCGATATCGACGATCCAGTGTTCGTGTTCGATCTCCGGATAGTCGGCCGCGACCTCGAGGAACACCTCGTGGAACAGGCCGTCCGTCAGCTTCATGATGTTGTCCTTGGTGAAGCAGGTGACCTTCTTGCGGCCGTTCGCCTTGGCGTACTCAAAGGCGTAGCGGGCGATCTTTTCGCATCCCGGGCGGCTGATCAGCTTGAGGCACTGATAGACCTCGTCCGTCTGCCGGTGTTCGATGCCGGCGTAGAGGTCTTCCTCGTTCTCGCGAATGATGACCACGTCCATCGCCGGATGCTTGGTGGCGACGAAGGGCGCCAAGGAGCGACAGGGCCGAACATTGGCGAACAGGCCGAGCGTCTTGCGCACGGTGACGTTCAGGCTCTTGATACCACCGCCTTGGGGTGTGGTGATCGGCGCCTTGTAGAACACCTTGGTGCGGCGCAGGCTGTCCCAGGCGGCCGGACTGATCCCGGCCGTGAAGCCTTCCTGATACACCTTTTCTCCGATCGCGATCGTCTCGATGTCCAGCGCGGCGCCCGCCGCTTCCAGGATGCGGAGGCTGGCCGTCATAATCTCGGGGCCGATGCCGTCGCCATGGGCGACCGTGATGGGGATTGCTGAAGTCATTCTGAGGCCTCTACGTGTGGTGTTGTGTCGGTCTGGGAGAGGTAAAGCCGCTGTTTCGATAAGTAAAATCGATTTCTAGACAACTACTGATTGGATAAAACGATTGTTCTGTTCGCCCTGAGCGGCGCATCGCCGTGCGCCCACGGGCGCCGCTCCGGGCAGCGTGCACAACGCCGCGCGCCGAAGGACAGCGCAGACTGCCAGGCCACGCGCCGGCCGTTCAACGGGTCGGCGCCAGTTCGTCCAGCACCAGCGTCAAGCTTTGGACCAGCTCCGCCATGAACGCGTAATCGAGTGTCTCGGCGCGGTCGCTCGGCTTGTGGTAGTGGGGGTTCCGAAAATACGCCGTGTCGGTGATCATCACCGCCGGCAGATCACTGTCCCAAAAGGAGGCATGGTCGCTCAAGCGCGTGTCCGGCAGGGCCCAGCCGTTGAACCACACGAAGAGGGATTCGACCGGCAAAGCCGGATTGCGCCGCATCCCACGCAGGACCTGTTCGCCGAATGAGCGCGACGACCGATTGCCGACGAGGCCGATGAAATCGCCGGTCTCGGGGTAGCCGGCACCGCTGAGGACCAAGGGGTATCGCTGTTTGGGCGTGGTGAAGCCCACCATTTCGAGCACGATCGCCCCATTGATCCGTTTGCCGTCCTCGACAAGCCGGCGCACGAAGACCCGGCTGCCTTGCTGAGCGGTGCCGAACACCGGCGGCTCCTCGAGGGTGAAGGCCACGAAGCGAACCGCGGCGGCCGGTCGGTTCTCCGCGGCCCAGCGCGCCAGTTCGAGCAGGACGGCGACGCCGCTGGCGTTGTCGTCGGCGCCGGGTGTGTCGACGACCGTGTCGTAATGGGCGCCGATGAGGAGGGGGGCGCTGTCGGCGGGCGCGCCGGGCAGATCGGCGATCAGGTTGGCGACCGGACGGCCCCTGTAGACGTAAGTCTGTTCGTTTACCGACAGGCCCGCCGCCTGGAAGGATTGAACGAGGTAGCGCTTGGCCCGGTCCAGCCCATCGCCGCGGACCACCGAACGCTCGCCGATATCCGCGCTCAGCGTCCCGACATGGCGGCGCAACGCTTCGATGCGCGGCGCGATCGCGTCCGTCCCACCGGAGATCGTTCTGGTTTCCGTCTCTGCCCGACCGGCGTGGAACGCCAGGCAGGTTGCGACGAGGGCGAGAACGGGAATCCTTAGTCCTTCAGGCATGCGTGATGCGGCACATGAACGAACCCCGCCAAACACACTCAGTCAAATGAGTTTGGAGAGCGTCGAAGGGAAGGGCCGGATCGTGCTCTATTCGTCCTGGCTGCCGGGTTGCCCGCTCAGCCGGCCCTCCCGCGCAGCAACTCCCGCCGGCTCATCGGCCGGGCCGGGGTCTCGGGCGCCTCCGTCGCCCCATCCTGGGCCGGTGGCGTCAGCAGCTTTGCGAGACGTTGTTTCGCCTCGGCGCGCGCCTGCCCCTGCACCACGAAGATGTCCATCGGCGAATGCAGGGACAGCGCCTTGAACATGCCAGTCGCCTCGTCGCCGCCCCACATGAACTTCGTCTCGCCGGCGGGCAGGCGCACGGTCGCCGGCTTGCCCATGGCGTTCATGTCCGCCGCAATCTTCTCCCCCGGCAGCACGACCACGTTCATGAACCAGGGCGTGATCAGGACGCCGATCCAATCCTCGCCCCAGGCCTGGAACCCGACCGCCTCGACCTCGAGCCGGTCGTTGTAGAGCGGCAGGTCGCGCATCTGGGTCTCGCCGATCTCGCGAAAGCGCGCGACCAGCGCGTCGACGCGGCGCGCCATCCGATCCGACCGGTCCGCGTCGCCGGCGCTCATGCGGTCCTTCTCTTCGTTGCGGAGGCGCCGCCGTCCAGCGCGGGCGCCAGGATCTCGCTCAGCTCGTCGAACAGGCGAAAGGCCTCCGCGGCCGCCACGGCGTCGACCGTCTGCACCGCATGGCGCCGGGCCTGGACGATCACGTAGTCGCCGACCGCGACCGGCTCGGGCAGCATCGTCAGGCTGACCGTGAGCCGCTCGCCATAGCGCTCGACCAGCGCAGTCGTCCCGTCCACCTCGAGGACCTTCGATGGGATGGCGAGGCACATGGGCTCAGGCCGCCTCGGCCGCTCGCCCGGTCCGGGGTGCGATCTCGTGGCCGAGCGTGTCGAGCTCGCGGGCAACCATCTCCGCGGCCGCGTCGCGGGCCTCCGCCACGGTCTCCGATAGCTCCGTCCCGAGGCTCAGATCCGCCGGCACCACGCCGATCAGGATCACCCGCCGCGGCGCCTCGTCCGTCAAGGTCAGCGCCGCCAGGAGATCGGAGAGGCCGAGCTGATGCGGCGAGAGGCGGGTCTGGAAGAAGGCGCGCACCGCGTCGTCGGCGAAGCGCAGCACCGTGCC
>JAAUXY010044229.1_pt1 | contig 11275 bp, 7 predicted proteins | sample 7278121 | NCBI WGS metagenome assembly JAAUXY01 (sample SAMN14350117, study PRJNA611818) | marine sediment metagenome | isolation source: surface marine sediment (1.8m) | place: French Polynesia: Moorea | collected 2018-08
CCGAGTCGCGGCAGACCTCGTTGAAGCGCGCGATTCCCAGCCGCTCGATCTCCGGCTTTCCACTGATCCCGAGCTTCTTCTCGGCCTCGATCTCCACGGGAAGGCCGTGCGTGTCCCAGCCGGCGGTTCGGGTCACCTGGCGGCCCCGCATCGCCCTGTGCCGGCAGACCACGTCCTTGATCGTGCGACCGATCACGTGGTGAAGGCCGGGGCGACCGTTGGCCGTGGGGGGGCCCTCGTAGAAGACGAAGGGCTCGCCATCCTCGGTGGCCTCCTGCGTCCGCCGGAAGAGGTCCTCTTCGCGCCACCGCGCCAGGACTTCCTCTTCGAGCGCCTGGGGAGTCTCGGGTAATTCGGGGTAGGTCATCTCGCTCTCTTGCGCGTGCGCTGATCTTAACGATCGATGGGTGGGGGCGATACCCATGGCTCGGCGGTCGATGCGGCCTCGCAGGGCGAGGCGAAGCGCAAGATCCCAGCCGCGATCCCGCTGAGATGGAATCCGCGCGGCCTCCGCGCCGCGAACCGGACGCAGACCGCCGACCTAGGAGGCCGACCCAAGGGTCGGCCTCCGTCGGCAAGCGGTGCGAAAGCACCGCGCGCAGCGAGCCGCAGGCGAGCGGAGTCAGAAAGATGAGGCTAGGAGACGGCCCAAGACGGAGTCTTGGGTCAGGCTCCTAGCCGGCGGACAGCCTCTCGAGGGATGACTCGAGACCCTGGATTCGCTCGCGGCAGGCGGCCGCGCGATCTCGCGTCTGCTGGACGACGGCGGCCGGCGCCCCGGTGACGTACTTCTCGTTGGCGAGCCTGCCCTCGTGACTCTCGAGCTCCTTGCGGGCCTTCTTCAGGTCCTTCTCGAGCCGCTCGCGCTCGGCTTCGAGGTCGATCAAGCCCTCCAGCGGGAGCACCACCTGGAGATCCGCCTCGCTGTGGACGGCCGCCTGCCGTGGCACTTCGTAGGCTTCCGGCGCGAGGACGCGGAACTCCCCGAGTCCGGCGAGCCGGCACACGCTCGCGTGCATGGACGACAGGACCGCTCGCACGTCCTCGTCCTCGGAGAGCAGCACCGCGGCGATCTTCTGCCGGGAGGGCAGTCGCGACTCCTGGCGCAGCCTTCGAAGCCCGGTCACGGTCCGGATGACCCGGTCGAGGTCCAGCTCGGCGGCGTCGTCACGCAGCCCCTCGTCGAATTCGGGAAAGGGCGCCACGGCACAGAATGGAGCCGACTCGCCCCAGCGCTCGGCGCGACCCGGGAGCCGCTGCCAGATCTCTTCACTCTGGAAGGGACAGATCGGGTGGAGGAGCCGCATCGACGCGTCCAGCACGTGAGTCAGCACGGAGCGTGTCGCCTCCCGCTGGCGCGGGTCGGAGTCCTGGGAGAGCGCGTCCTTGCTCAGCTCGATGTACCAGTCGCAGAACTCGCTCCAGAAGAACTGGTAGACGCCGTTGGCCGCCTCGTCGAAACGGTAGCTCTCGATGCCCTGGGAAACGCGTTGCACGGCGGCCTGGAGCCGCGAGAGGATCCAGCGGTCTGCCAGCGAGAGCCGATCCCGGTACCCGTCGAGCTCGCCGGGCGCCTCGGTTCCCCCCTTCATCAACGCGAAGCGCGTGGCGTTCCAGATCTTGTTGAGGAAGGCGCGGTATCCCGCGACGCGCGGAATCGACAGCTTGATGTCGCGCCCCTGCCCGGAAAGGGCCGCCAGGGAGAAGCGCAGGCCGTCCGCACCCGACGCCGGAATCCCATCGGGGAATTCCGTTGCCAGGCCGTCGAGCACGGCCGACAGGAGGGATTCGGGTACGGGATAGGTTCGCGTCTTCTCCGTCAGCGCTTCGAGGGAGATGCCGTGGATGACGTCGAGCGGATCGATGGCGTTGCCGAGCGACTTGGACATCTTTCTCCCGTGGGAGTCGCGCACCAGGGCGTGGAGGAAGACGTCGGAGAACGGCGCCTTGCCCATGAAGTGGCAGCCGAACATCATCATGCGCGCGACCCAGAAGAACAGGATGTCGAAGCCCGTCTCCAACACGGCTCCCGGGTAGAAGGCCTTCAGATCGTCGGTGGCGTCGGGCCAGCCGAGCGTGGAGATTGGCCACAGTCCGGCGGAGAACCAGGTGTCGAGGACGTCCTCCTCCTGGACCCAGCGGTCGCCGTCGGGCCCGTCGCACGGATTCTCCCGGGTGGCCTGGGAGAAGCCGCGCACCAGGTCCTCGTCGAGGGTGTCGAGGGCCAGCCGCAGGATCTCCGGCCTCGGCGCGCCGCTCTCGAGGGCTTCCAGGGCCGAGCTGGTCCCACCCTTGCGCCGAGCGTCCTCGCGCACCGCGAGCTCGAGACCCCCCAGGTCGTAGTAGACCGGGATCCGGTGTCCCCACCAGAGCTGCCGACTGATGCACCAGTCCTTGAGGTTGTTCATGAAGTGGTCCCAGCTGGCCTTCCAGCTCGCCGGGATGATCCGCGTCTCGCCGTCGTCGACCGCCTTGCAGGCCTTCTGGGCCATCTGGGCCACGCGGACGAAGTACTGGCGAGAGAGCATGGGCTCGACGGCTTCGTTCGAGCGTTGACTCACGGCGACCGCGTGGGTGATCGTCTCGCCTCCGCGCGACAGTCCCAGCGCTTCGAGCTCCGCCTTCACCTTCGCCCGCGCTTCGTAGCGGCCCAGCCCGCGAAAGGGCCCGCCGTTCTCGTTGATGTGGGCGTCGAGTCCGAAGATGTTGACGAACTCGAGGCCGTGCCTCGTGCCGATGTCGAAGTCGTTGGGATCGTGGGCAGGGGTCACCTTCACGGCACCCGTACCGAACTCCGGATCCACGATGGGATCGGCGACCACGCGGATCTCGCGCTCGGGGAACCAGGGATGGCGGAGGGACTTGCCGACCACCCCGGCATAGCGCTCGTCCTCGGGATGGACCGCGACTCCGGTGTCTCCGAGCATCGTCTCCGGCCGGGTCGTGGCGACCACGATCTCGTGCGGTCCTTCGGGCGGCGGATCGCGTAGCGGGTAGGCAAAGCGCCAGAGCTCCCCCTCTCGATCCTCGTACTCGACCTCCTCGTTGGAGAGCGCCGTTCGGATCGTCGGATCCCAGTTGATCAGGCGCTCCCCGCGGTAGATGAGCCCTTCCTCCCAGAGGCGCACGAAGGCCTCGACGACGGCGCGCGAGCACTGGGAGTCCATGGTGAAGCGCTGCTTGCTCCAGTCCGCCGAAGCGCCGAGCACCTTGAGCTGCTCCACGATGCGATCGCCGTTGCGCTCCTTCCAGTCCCAGACCCGCTCCATGAACGCCTCTCGACCGATCTCGTGGCGGGTGTGGCCCTCCTTGCGAAGGAGCTCGCGCTCCACGACGGCCTGGGTGGCGATGCCGGCGTGGTCGACGCCGGGGAGCCACAGCGTGTTGCGGCCCTTCATGCGGTGGTACCGGATCAGGATGTCCTGAAGCGCGACGAAGAGCGCGTGACCGTTGTGGAGCGTGCCGGTCACGTTGGGAGGAGGCATCATGATCACGTAGGGGGCGCAACCGCCCTCGAGCGTGTCCGCGGCTTCCGCCCGGAAGACCTGCGCGGAATCCCAGATGGCATACCAGCGGGCTTCGACCTCCGTGGGGTCGTAGGCCTTGGGGAGGATCTCCCCCGCTTCCGCCACACTCGTCATCGTTCTCCCCCCCGGCACCTGCACACGGCTCGCTCGGACCGAGCCGGATGATATCAGGTCGACGTGCGGAGACCCCGCCGGGGAGCCGGAGCGGATTCCGGATCGAGCGTCGCGGCGTCGGAGCGGCCCGCGTTGGCGATGCCCCGCCCGACCGTCGCGGGCATCTCCGGCTTCAACCTGCGCAAGCTCCCCGCCGTCGAGCACCTTCTCGTCGTGTGCGACGAGGAAACCCTGCACTTCGCGCCGATGCTGGACGGCCCCGGCATTACGATCATTCCAGAGCCCTCCACGCTGGTGCTCAGGCTGCTGGGGCTGGCGGGCCTGGCTCGGCCGCGCCGATCCGCTCCGCGAGCCTGACGGCCGAGAGCGGCGCCGAGCCCTCGGCCTTGTTGTTGATCGTGACGAGCGCCTCGCGCCCGGCGCGCGCGGCCGCCAGGCAGAGCTCCGCGATGGCGTGCCGCGTGGGCCGGTCCTCCTCGACGAGGCGATCGAAGGGCGCGTAGCGCTCCCGGGCCTCCTCGTAGCGCTGCTGCCCGCGCAGGTTCCAGCGCACGACGAGGCCGCGCCCCTCGTCCACGCGCGCGACACGCGCCTGCTCCTCGACGGCGGGCATGCTGGGGTGCACGGTGACGCAGTGGACCGCATCCGTCTCCCGCAGCACCTTCGCGTACGCGTCGCTCAGCCAGGGCCGGTGCCGGATCTCCACCGCGTAGAGCGGACCGGCGGGGAGGCGCGTCAGGAAGTCGTGGAGCCGTGACGCGAGGTCGTCGGGCGGCAGCGCCTGCGGAGCGCGCTGCGGCGTGAACTGGAAGACGAGGGCGCCGCCCTTCGCGCCGAGCCCCTCCTGGAACGGCGCGACGACCGCCTCGGTCGCATACCCGGGGTCGAGGAAGCGCGGATTGCGCTCGCCGCGCCGGGCGCCGTGGCGCTCGCGCCCGCCGAAGCGCTCGATGGTGCAGAGCTCGTGGGCCTTCACCACGAAGCGGAAGTCCTCGGGAACGACCGCCGCGTAGGCGCGGAGGTCCTCGGCGGAGAGCGGGGCGTAGTAGCTGCGGTCGATCCCGACGGTGCGCAGCAGCGGATGGCGCGCGTAGGCGGCGAGCCCGTGGCGGGCCAGCACCTCGCGCCGGGCGGGCCGGTCGTAGACGCTCCCGGCCCAGCCGGGGAACGACCAGGAGGAGGTCCCCAGCCGGATCGCGGGAGGCAGCGTGCGGGCGAGGGTACGGATCTCGTCCGCGACGGCGGCTGCCCCCACCGGCGCACCGTTTCCCTGCTCGGGGAAGAGACCCGGCTGGCGCTCCCACAAGGGAACGGGAAGGGGCGCTAGTAGTCGACCCCGAAGGGCCCGAAGCCGAGCCGCTCCCTGGTCTCCAGGTTCGTGGAGAGCACGCGCAGGCGGAGCTCGGGCTGGAAGTAGGCGCTCACGACCCGGAAGTAGCGGCTGCCCGCCTTCTTGTTCTGGCGCTCGCCCTGGAAGAAGAGCACGCCCTGGTAGGTATCGCCCGGGGCGATCACGGTCTCGCGGAAGACGATGCTCTCGTAGAACTTCTCGAGGCTCTCCTCGGCGCCGTCGGTGATCATCAGGCCCTTGCTCTCGGGAATCGCCACCACGCGCTCGAGCGGGAGGGGATCGATGATCTGGCGGCCGTGCTGGAGCAGGATGTCCGCAGGGGTGATCTGGATGCGGTCACCGGTGTGGTTCGAGACGATGATCTGGATGGGTAGGATGCCGTGCTTCAGGAGGTCCGCGCCGAAGTAGCGCTCCGCGCGCTTCGGCTGGGTGATCTCGTCGACGGCGACGACGACGCCGTCGCGGCCGTGGGCGTCCGGGTAGACGTCGGCCGAGCGGGCCGGTGGTCGGACGAGATCGTAGGATGCGCAGGCGCTGGTGAAGAGCAGGGCCAGGAGGAGAGCGGAGACTCGGCTGGGAACACGCATCGGCAACCCCCGACGGCCATCACCAGCCAGGAGTATACACCCCCCGGGAGGTCATGGCTCATCGACGGATTCCGGCCGTTCTGCGCGGATTTCGAGCTCGCGCTGCATCCTCAGCCTGCGCTTCTCGCGGCGCACCCGCTCCGCCTCGAGCTCGAGGGCCAGCTGGGCGTTGATGCGCCGCAGGCGCTCCAGGTCCCGGGCCAGCATGCGCCCCTCGGCCTTGGCGAGGGAGAAGTCCACGGAGAGCTCGCGGTTGGTCTCGCTGCCGTCGCTGCCGACGGCGTTCACCAGGATGCGGTTCCGGCCCTCGCGCACGGGAACGAAGGCCAGGAAGCTGCCGTCCGGGTTGAGGCGCACGTCCGGGGTGGACTCCTCGGTGGTGAGGTTCATGACCGCCACGTCGTCCACGTTGGCGAAGGAGACGCTCTGGAGAGCGGCCACGATGGTGCCCGGCTCGAGCACCGGCGTGAAGGTGCCGCGAGTGACGCGCGCCACCTCGGTCGCGGCGAGCGGGCGCGCCAGCGCGTCGGTGCCGAGCGCGAAGGTGTTGACGCGGATGCCCGCGGCATGGGCGAGGCGCGCGGCATTCACCGCGGCCTCCAGGTCGCCGGCGTCGGAGACCGTGGCGGCGCCGATCGGGAAGGTGGGCGTGCCGTCGGTGAGGAAGAGGATCACCTTCTCCCGGTTCGGGAGCGGCTGGCTCTCGGCGCCCGAGAGGCCGGCCAGCTCGCGAGTCGCCAGGCGGACGCCCGCCGCGAAGTTGGTGGCGCCGTGGGAGCCCCGCGCCAGCAGCGCGTCCAGGGCGCGGCGCACCTCGTCGAAATCGGTGGTGAGCGGCACCTCGAGGGTCGCGTCGCGCTGATCGCGGCTCTTCTGCCGGCCGGTCACCTTGTCGACCTCGCCGGAGAAGCTCACCAGGCCGACCCGTACCCGGCGCGGGTCGACGCTCTCGAGGAGCGAGCGGGCCGCCGTCACCTCGGCGGCGAGCACCGTGTCGTCGGGATCGGTGGACCAGACGTCGTCCGGCACCTCTCCAGGCACGAAGAGGCCGAGCTGGGGGTTCTCGCCGATCTCGCCGTCGCCGTCCACGTCGGCGCCGCTGGCGGCGCGCGTGGACTGGGAGACGTCGATCACGATCACGATGTCGAAGTCGCTGGGCTTCCCGCCCGCCGCGACGGCGGTGCCCCGCAGCTCCATCATGTGGATCGGAGCGCTCACTGCGCCGCCGTCGTCGGGCGAGTCGATCATCAGGCGGATGCCGGCGGCCGGACGCACGGCGGCCCGGGGCGACACGTCGGATTCGGCGGCGGACGGCGCGGCCAGGGCCGCCGCCAGCCAGAGCAGCGGGACGGAGAGGAGCCGGACGGACGCGTGGAACGATCGGGCGCGCAAGCGATGGCTCTCCTCGGCTCGGCCCATTCCCCCCTGGACGAGCCCCTTGGACGAGCGCCGATGACGGCTATTCGACGTAGCCTAGCGCCTTCAGGTTTTCCAGCTCGGTGTCGCTCAGCACCACCTTCTCGCCCGCAACGCGGCCGCCCTCGGCGAGCTGCTCCTGGCCGTCGGCGTGGCGCGCGAGCTCCGCGGCGACCTCCGGCTGCGAGTCGATCCGGTTGCGGGTCTCCTTCGGGTCGCTGCCGACCTCGTAGAGCTCGAGCTCCGGCAGGCCGCGGGGATTGTCGGGATTCGCCTCGATCCACTTCCAGCGCTCCGTGCGGATCGCGCGCAGCACGTTGCCCTCGTGGTCCTCCTCGGCGAAGTGGATGCGGTCCTTCTCGCTGCGGTCCTCGAGTCCGCCCGCCAGGTCGAGCCCCTGCATGCCCGGCGGGATCTCGACGCCGGCCCGCCCCAGCAGGGTCGGCGCCACGTCGATCAGGCGCGTCACGTGGGGGCGCGTGTCCCGCGGCAGCGGAGCGTCGCCCTTCGCCCACTTCACCAGGAAGGGCACGTGGATCTGCTCCTCGTAGAGCGTCAGGCCGTGCCAGAAGCCGCCGTGCTCGTGGAACTCCTCGCCGTGGTCGGAGACCAGCGCGATCACGGTGTCGTCGTAGAGGCCGAGCTCCTCGAGCTTCGCCAGCAGCCGGCCGAAGTTGGCGTCCAGGTACTCGATCTCGCCCGCGTAGAGCCGCTGCATCTCCGCCGCCAGCTCCGGGTCGGGGTGCTGGTTGGAGACCCGTGCGATGGCGTAGCCGTCGTAGGGGTGGGCGAAGTAGGGATCGTGGGGGTCCATGTAGTGGACGAAGTAGAAGAACCGCGAGTCGCGGTGGCGCTCGAGCCAGTCGAAGGCCACGCCGTTCACGACCTCCGAGTCCTGGTAGAAGTCGCCGAAGCGCAGGCCGCCGCCCTTGAGGCGGAACCAGACGCTGCGGGCGATCTGGTAGAGGATCAGCTTGGAGGAGGACTCCTCGGCGCCGGCCAGGTAGTCGGGGCCGAGGTAGACGTACTCGTCGAAGCCCTGGTCGAAGCCGAAGCTCTCGGCGAGGTTGATGTTGGAGACCACGGCCCCGGTCACGTAGTCGTGGCCGCGCATCGCCTCGGCCAGGGTGACGACCTCGCTCGGCAGCGCCGAGGGCTTCGACATCGCGCCGTGGCTGGTGGGCAGCAGCGAGGTGAGCAGCGAGGCGGCGGCGGGCTTGGTCCAGGAGGCGTGGGAGAAGCCCGCGAACTGGGTGCCCCCGTCCTCGGCGAGGCGGCACAGGTTGGGCGTCGCGACCGGGGCCCCGTAGCAGGAGAGGTGGTCGGCGCGCAGGGTGTCGGCCATCACCAGGATCACGTTCGGCCGGTCGGCGAGGGCCGACGGGACCGCGGGCGGCGCGCCGGCGTCCGCCCCGCCGGGGCCGAGGAGGCGGCCCGCCACGGCGCCGCCCGCCACGACGGCGGCGAGAAGGCCGAGGGCCGTCGCCGGACGCACGACGGCGCCGGCGCGTCCCCGCAGCAGGCGCGGGCCCGCCAGGAAGAGCACCAGCGCCAGCGCGCCGAAGAGCGTGAGCACCCCGAGCAGCACCGGCAGCGGCGGCATCTGCTCGAGGAAGACGTCGCGGCGCAGGCGGAAGACGGTGATCGCCAGGCCCATGGGCACGATGCTCGCGATCAGCGCCAGCGAGGCGGTCCAGCCGCGGATCTCGTCGCGCTCCATCGGCAGCACGGCCAGCGCGAGCCCGCCGAACAGGCCGAGGGTTCCGAAGAGCGCCGCATGGACCAGCGGGCCGTACCAGAGCACCTGGGCGTCGCCGCCGAAGCCGCCGGCGCCGATCACCAGCGCCTCGGGCAGGCCCAGCAGGAGCCCGCCCAGGATGCCGCCGCCGAGTCCGTAGCCGGCCGCGCGCCGCGCGCGCTCGGCGAAGGAGGGCAGCTCGCCGCCGGGCTCGGCGGTGCGGCGGGCGCGCTCCTCCGGGGTGTCGAGGCTGAGCGCGGCCTCGGCGGCCGCGTCGTAGTCCACCTGCTCGCCCGCCACCCGGCAGTAGGGCGGGCGGTAGTCGCTGCCGCGCACCAGCCAGATGAAGAAGCCCAGCAGAGTGGGGGCCTCGGCGGCCAGGAAGCCCAGGCTCGCCGAGAGGATCGCCGGGCCGGCCCCGAGCAGGTTGCCGAGCAGCGCGTACTGGGCGGCCTCGCGGATCCCGATGCCGCCGATCGTCGGCCCGATCACGGTGGCGAAGATCTGGATCGAGGAGCCGAAGGCGATCGGCCAGAACTCGGCGCGGTCGCCGGCCCCGACCGCGATCGCGGTGAAGAAGTACATGGCGGCCGTGGTGAAGTGGACCAGGAAGCTCAGCACGAAGAGCATCACCACCAGGCCGCGCTTGTCGCGGTAGGCGGCGGAGGCCCGGGAGGCCCGCAGCAGCAGGGCCTGGAGCCGCGCCTTCGCGGGGATCGGCAGGTTCACCAGCACCCACTGCACCAGGCCGGGGAACCAGAGCAGGGCCATCAACGCCAGGATCACGCCCGACGCGATGGGGAGCGTCACCAGCGCCACCAGCCCGCCGTTCTCGCCGAAGATCGCGATGCCGAAGGGCAGGGCGACCAGGAAGGACAGGAAGATGCCGGAGAAGCCGATCACCTTCTCCAGGAACTTGCCGGCGGTCACCTCGACGGTGCGGCCGCTGAAGCGCGCCGCGTCGTAGAGCATGTAGGCGTCGAGCCCGACGGTGCTCGGCAGGAAGAAGCCGATCGCGCGCCCGATCAGGAACGTCCCGAAGACGTGGCGGAAGGGGAAGTCGATGCCCTGGCCGCGCAGGATCAGCAGCCAGCGGTACATCGACGATCCGATGCCCACGAGCTTCACCGCCACCGCCAGGCCGAGGAAGGTCCAGAAGATCCGTGGGTCGATCTGCCGGGCGGTCTGGATCACCAGCTCCCAGGCGGGAACGACGCTGCCATCCTCGAGCTTCATCGGCCAGACCGAGAGCAGCCAGACCGCCCGCACCGTGAGCCAGAGCTTGAGGGCCGAGAAGAAGCGGCCCCGCCAGGGCTGCGTCGCGAGCCGCGAGACGGCGAAGGCGACCAGCGCGACGGCCAGGATTTCGAGCAGGATGTTCATTCGGGCTCCGGCCTACCGGTGTTCCGGGTGAGTGGTCGAGAGAACCCGGGAGGTTATGCGAAGCCGCGACCCGGGGGTAGCGCGCCGGCAAGTCCGCGCGGAGCCGTTGGGAAGCGCAGGCGATCCCGGCGCAGGGGTCTCAGGGGCTCTCGGCGCCGCTCAGCAAGGTCCGGCGCCGCCGCTGGTACTCGCCCTCGGAGATGTCCCCGTCGCGCCGCTCCTCCTCGAGGTCCGCGAGCGCGCGCAGCACCTCCGGGGTGAGGCCTTCCGGCAGGGGCGTGGCGGCCTCGGGGGCCTCCTCGGGCGCCTCCTCCAGCAGGACCTCGCGCCGGATCACCCGGCCCCGGGCGTCGATGCGGATGTTGCTCGACTTGCGGAAGAACGGGTCCTTCCAGGAGACCAGCAGGGTGTTGGTGGCGACAGGCACCATGGAGGGACCCGCGATCACCCGGAACTTCCCGTAGGGCTGGTCGGTCCACGGCTCGGGCAGCTTCTCCACGCGGCCCTTCTCGATCGGCACGTCGAGCTGGGTGAGGTTCACGACGAGATCCTCGCCCTGCACCCAGAGCACGAGGCCCGTCATGTTCTTGTGGGTGAAGACGCCGAGACGCCGGTGGCGGCGGATCGACTGAACGACGACCTCCTGGGAGGAGTCCGCCTCGGCGAGCGCCTTGGAGACGTGGCGCGAGATGTCGAAGAGGGTCTCGGTCGGGACGGCGGCCTTGCGGACCCCGTCCTCCTTGTCGTCGCGGACGTCGATGCGCGAGAGGATGTTCGCGATCCGGACCGACGAGATCGTGGCCGGCTGCGCGAAGCCGCGGTCGACGATCTCGCCGCCCTTCTTCGCCGAGCGCAGCCGGATCTTGAGATCGGGATGGTCGAAGGAGGTCTCGCGCACGTAGCGCGTCCCGCACCCCAGGGCCCCGGCCAGGACCACCAGCCCGAGGATCGTCCCGCCGAGCCGGGCGCGCCGAGAGCGAAGACGCTGCTGCAACGTTCCTCCCCTCAGCTCGCGATCCCGCTTCGCGGGATCTTCCGCATCCTGAGCGTCAGCTGATTGATCTAGCTGATGCGGGGCATCTGGCCCAGCACGGGCAGTCCCGAGATCGATTCGACCTGCTGAGCGTCGATGATCAGGGGATTCAGCAGCTCGAAGAAG
>JAAUXY010008439.1_pt1 | contig 11270 bp, 4 predicted proteins | sample 7278121 | NCBI WGS metagenome assembly JAAUXY01 (sample SAMN14350117, study PRJNA611818) | marine sediment metagenome | isolation source: surface marine sediment (1.8m) | place: French Polynesia: Moorea | collected 2018-08
GGGGGTAATACCGAAAGGGGGAACTCAGAGCGCGAAACCGCAACCTGTATCAGCGCTGTAGATTTTTCAACACTGATTTCGAGCTCATGATACCCGATTTCCAACTCATAAGTGATTTCAACGGCCCGTCCAGGCTGTTCGCCGTTTTGTCCCACCAGCTGCAGCGTTGGCGCTGGTTGATTACCGATGATTGGATAAACATTTTGATTATCGTGGTGGCGAACAACAATCCAATCGTCGATAGGATCTGCAACACCTACGGGATGCAACGGGCGCACGCGCAAGCGTAACTGGCCAGGACCGTAGGCCCGTAATTGCACAGGCGTTTTGGTGGAAGCCCGAAACGCAGGCGCAAAACGATGTTGATCTGCAGCATACAATGTGTCCGCACCGGCGTGACCAACCACTAAACGTGGCTCATTTTTCCACACCTTTACGTCCGTCATTTGAGCTTGCAATTGCTGCCAACGAAGGATAGCTTGATTGCGGGGCGCCGGTTTTTCAGAGGCCAGATCTGCCCGGACAGACAGCGCAGTGGAAAGTTGATGCATGAGTGCAGCGCCTTGCGGACCCGCTTGCTGCCACCGCTCTAAGGCTTGCTGGTATTTTCCTTCGAGCTGTGCACGGTACCCCGCCCAGCGCTTACGGTCTTGAAAATCGGGCATCTGGGGCAACGCTCGATCAAACAATGACCACCAACCTTCTGCCGCCGCGGCTCTTAATACGGCCTCAGAGGAGCGCTGTTCCGGTAGCATAGCCATTAGGGTCAACAGGGCAAACCGAGTTTGCCCAACAGCGAGCAGCGTATCGACCAAAGCGGTCAACCGCTCTGCGCTTGGCCTTTGCACAACTGCAGCAGCCAGCAGCACGAGTTCTGCTTTGGGATTTTCGCTTCGCTGGTAATGATCACGCAGTTGCTGTAGGGCTTGATTTTGTAACGCGGGGCTTTCACCCTGGATAAATAAAGCGCGTAAATATTGCACTGCCAAATAGTGCTCGCCAAGCTGCCGCAATGCCTCAACCTGCGCTAAGGCCGCCTGTTCGCGGACGTCAGCTTTGGCGCAATACCGCAATTGAGTCCAGTTTTCCAGGGCACGCAGCCAATCACCTGCCGCGCTAGCTGCTCGAGCATCCGCTACCTTGGGTAAATTTGTACATACAGTTTGGACTTCTAAGCCTAGCCCTTCAACACCGCCGCTGGTTCGCACTGAAGCAATAAAACGCCTGTAGTGCGTGTGCATAAACCGCAACAGCGGCAACCACTGGTTATAAAGATCCCGGTAAGCATGGTAATGCTTACGCTTCACGGTTGCCAAACCAGCCAAGGTGAGTACGTTTACGGCATCTCGGTCAGTGTGATGACTAACGGCAGTGCGGTAAAAGCGCAATATGTTTTCCGGTCCTAGCGCTTCTAACAGCGGCAAGTATTCGGTCTCTGTCATTGTGTAAAATTTGCTAGTGCGGTAGGCCATTGCGGCATGCACAGAATCGCCTGATTTGCCTCCACGCCATACTCGCAACCGCTTCACATGGCGAGGTAAATGCAACTCAAGGAAGCCTGCGGTAATAAACGGCGCCACTGAGTCACGTGTGGCGAAGGGTCCTGATAGCGTCACGCCGCGAGCTGCGTGCTGGCGTTGTGATAGCTCAAGTCCTATCTCTCCCATACTCGCACGAAATTCTGCTACGGGCAGATCGATTGCACCATCGACATGCAACTCTCTCGGTATCTCGGCATCAAATTGCACGAACAAGGGTCCCGTCGCGTTAGCGCCGGTCAAGTCGACGCTGATGCGCAGTACAGACGGTGCACTACGATCTGGTAGGACATATTCGAGGGCGCGTTCCGCTCCGTAAGGAATCTCAATAAAATAACCACTCGCAAGCTCGGATAAGAACGCTTGAGTATAGGCTTTCGGAACCAACCTTTGCCTAAAAGGTGCTCGCAAACGTGGGGTACCAAACCAAGCAAATCCTCTGTTGCCTGGCGTTTGGCCTCCAGAAGGCAACAGTTGACGGTAGAAGGTATGTCGGTGCCACAACCGCTCAGCAAAACGACGTAGAATCCGGTCATGCGGTGTGCGCGCGGCCCAGCTACGAGCTGTCATCGCTGCCACCAAGCCGCCATCGCGTCGATTGTTATCCCGCGCCACACGCAACACGCGGCGTAACGCTGTCTCATCCAGAGGCTCTCCGCCAATCGACGCTTGTGTCAACTCTACATCACGAACCTCCCAAATGGACAACACTTGCTGCGTCGGACCCGTAGAATTTATTCGGGTCTTATCATTGCCTGGCCAGTTCTTGGCGAATAGATAGTCATCTGGTGACTCAGATCTTGCTAGCCGGGCATACAGCGCTGAGCTCGCATGCAGCTCGATTCGGTGGCGTCCCTCTGGAATAATCAAATAGGCCAATTCCCTGTCTCCCACCACACGGACGTGACCATCTACCGAAATTTTTTTGGTGGTTTCTAGCGCCGTCATAAATTCCAACACTTGCCATAGCGCACTGTCCAAATATACGTTGATCCGATAGTCGTGGCGCAGATCACTGGACATCTCGGGGAGTGCCAATCGAGTTTGTACTCCGATGCGCATGGGACCGACAACGTTCACCACGGCAGATTCATTGGCCTCCATCTGCCAATACCTATGCACAATATGACCATCGTCCAAGTTAACCTCCTTAGCCGTTCCTGTAAGGGGCAATACCTCGCGGTCATTGGTGCCCGATGGCCAATCAAAATGGCGGGAGGTGAACAATGCTACTTCGATAGAAGTGTCGAAATGCAACGGTCGGGACACACGTGCCACAGATTCCCCCCAGAACGGGGACGCTGAGCTTAGCGAATGCCTGTCATCAAACAGAATGCTTGGCGTAACGAGGAATAAGCCGCTGCCATTGGACCACGCAACTTCCAAATCCTCCTTGTCCAGTAACTTGTGCGGGGCGTATGCACGCAAATGTGCACCCGCGGAGACACGCAAGGTAAGGACTTCGCCGGGTTCTAGCTTAACAACGTGCAAACCAAAATCGAGGCGGTAACGAGGCGCAGGTCCACTGATACAGTGAGGAGCACCTTCGATGTTATCCCAATGTCCGGATGAATCAGGTTGGGCAGATTGGGATAGATCTTCGAATCCCGGCGAAGCGAAAAGCCTCCCCGTGAGCAAGGTTAATAACAACGTGTATTCCAACAGCCGGCGCATCGGAATCAACCGTTTATAGATCTATGGCCAAACACTGCGCGAATCGCCCGAGAAGCGATCGCTGCTTGAGTAACGCCTTGCGCGTCTCTCGGTTTAGTTCTACGTGCAGAAAGCCTCCATGGCCTTGTGCACGCATGAGTCGGCCATGGATATTCCGGGTTCCACCGAGCTCTCCCACGTCACGTGGATATACCCGCACAGGATCCGAGAGCAATGACTGAAAACACGCCGCAACCGACTTAGCATCGGAAGTAGGCCACAGTGACCCCGCACTCACAATCACCGCCGCGCTGGCAGCGGCCGGCGTAATTCGTTTTTCTTTGGCAAAGCCATGCAGCTGGATAAGCCGTCCCTGGGGAAATGTGTGGGCAAAAGCCTGAGTAAAAGCGATAAACAAACTGTCGGTACGTTTGCCTAAATCTGCAACCACGCTTTCTCCTCCACGCCTGAATCGGCGAGGTACTGTATTCCAGGCAAACGCCTGCACCGGTCCGTTAATTAGTTTACGAGCGATTTCATCCGTGTAGAGGTCCGTGAAGCCATGGGGTATCTGTAGCGCTAGGCGTGTCGTCCGATTGATACGGAACAGGTAAAATCCCTGACCGCGACATTGACCCGGTAGCTCTGCGACAGTGAGCCATTCCGAACCATGGTTTTGCCAGCGCGTGAGCTCGAATCCCAATTCAGCCCACTCAGCAACGAGAGAATAATTTGCGGCAGGTGCAGCACGCAGCATGCGCTCAAACAACGTCTTAGCGGTGGTTAATTCTTCAACACTCGCAGACTGATAGTCCTCACACCGTGGCACTTCCCATAACGCCTTCTCTGATCTAGCATGCAATGGATGGATCATCATTGCTATGCATGCACACAAAACCCAAAGTACAAGACGCTGAATCCTATTGCCACTCCACATACATCTATTCCCGAAAAAATGCCCGTAGCGGGGATTGACCCGGTATCAAACGGTATAGGGATAAATAACCCTTGCGATCAGCCAGTGGTTTTATGCGAATTCGATAGGTTCCGATAGGAAGATCGGCGCCCAATGATAGATAAAACCGCTGTCCTCCATCGACCCACTCAGCCTCGGTATTCAACACCGGGATGGCGGTTATGCCTTGCGGGCGGATGTCATACAGCCTTTCTTTAAAAGTCCAGCCTAAGAAAGGACCCATACTAACTTGATCAACCGCATCGACTTGTACCCTAAGCTGCATGGGTCGTGGCGTTGACAGGTGGAGCTGTCCGGTAATCACTTCTGTATCTGCCGAGCGTTTTTCGTACGGGAACTCCAGCCCCTCTGATTCGAGAAGCAGAGCGAGGCGGCGTATCGATGTGCTGTCCAGTGTATCCACATGATTGATATACCACCGAGCAGTCGCAGACGTGCGCAGTTCGAGCTTATGCTCACCAGCAGCGATGACGGGTAATCGTAGCTGCCCCCGTTTTCCGGCCGCTTTGGTCTCGTACAGCATCTGACCATCCACCATAGCGGTAACGATCATCGGTTGCTGACTGTTGCGCAGGTACAAGAGTGTGGGCTTCACGTAGCGAAATCCTGTTACCCCTTTAAACATTAAAGAAACGGGCACACTGGGGGAAAGCTCACGATAAACCGCTGCACGGATCTCATCGCGAATCGGGAGACTGTTCGTACGCGGAATCAACAGTTGGCGCCCACGCCAATCACCCAAGGGTTGATAGCTTTCCCATTCATATTGTCCAGCCAATATTTGTGGGTCATCTTTTGGGGGACGTCGTTGCACAATCAGGCGAAGTGTTCTTCCCTTAGACTGAAGCTGATGGTGATTCGCTGGGCGCAGTATGAACCAAGCCGGTTGCCGATTCGGATCACGATCGACGATATGGTAATCTTCTGGGACTCGCACCCTACGTACCAGGTCGGGCGGTCTCGTGTAGGCACTAACGAGTAAGCCTGGAGGCCCCAACAGATCAACGGCTGCGATCTCGTGGGGGACGTTGAAGTAGTACTTCTGTGGTTCGCAAACACGCATGGCCAATGCCAGCGAAGCGAGCCGATCATAGTGAGACGGTTGAGCCTCGACACCCAAGCGGCCCTCGGAGATCACCTGACCATGCTTGTTAATGAATTGATAACGCAGCGCAGCGGTTGTTTGTGCCTGACCGTCGACCGGGATGGCCCGCACATCGATTCTTAAGGGTGTGGATAGCTTGCCAACATGGTCTAACTCAAAGATTGCAGGGGCCAGCTCATCGAGGTGATAGGCTTGCAGCAGCATCGGTTCGGGCGTCACCGCTTGCTGGATTTCACCATCACTGATCCAGGCCCGAACCACTAACGCTCGGGGTGATTTCACTTCTAATAGACCTGCCTTAAGCGTCTGCTTGAGCCGATACTCACGGGTATGCGATGCAATCAGTGTCGACCAGCGTTCATCTAAGGTTCGGCCGTACCAGTGCAGCGACACCGTTGCATCATGTGCCTTTGGGTGGGTACTTGCCAGCGGTTTAAGCTCGAGGCGCACGTTCCACTCACCCTCTGGAAGCGGGATAACCCCATGAGTGAAACGGTCGATATACAGCCCCTGAGGTAACTCCTGTGGCGCTATCCGCGCACCCACGGGGTCGTCTCTTAAATACAGTTTCCGCAATGCGTAGTGACGGCTCTGCAGGCCCATCGGACCGATTGCCTTCCACTGAAAACGTATCAGATTGCGCTTCTCGGCTTCCCGCAACAAGTCGGCACCATAGACAGAATTGCGAGCGAGCATCTCTTTGCGCGCTTTGCTAAACCGCTGCCACATGTAGGCTCGTTCTCGTTCTGAAAATGTTTCCTGCCGATATATTCTGAACATAATCTCCCGAAGCGCTGGATCCATATTGCTCAACCGAACCCGAAAGCGACGGGGTCGTGTTCCTGCTTTGATTGGAATCAATGCCATTCTTCCATCGGTGGGAACAAAGGCTCGACCTAGAAAATAATTACGGGTAACGGCCTGTTTAGACGAGGTGTCACGAAAATGGGTGAGGCGGGTACGATGATGATATTCACCTTCGCTGAGCACATTATTGCGACGGTCAAGAAATTGATAGTGAAATGCATAGCGCCAACTAGTATCGTCCTTTAACGGTGCCGCATGACTGACAGCTCCATTCGTCAGCACGCGCACCACGGTGTCACCGGGACTCAAAGGAAACTCCAGCCAATTGTTTTCAAGGGGTACATAAGCGGTACTGGGAGGATTTGCTTGCAGGTGCTCGGCGATCAATAGCGGCAGTTTGTGCGATGTCGTGGACTGCCATAGCCAAACCCCAAACAAGAGCATTGTCGCTGCCACCGCAGTGAGCCCCCCCTGACGGCTGAATACCCTCATAGCTCACCTCCGAATTCAAGCCACGCAATACGACTGGCGACGAATCGATCAAGTTGCGCTAAATTGGGTTTCGATACTTCGGTTGCAAGCAGTGAATCAAAATGGCGCGGGTTTAAATTAACGGCTAATTGCAGCCGATGTTCATCATCAAAAACCAAAAGAAAAGACTGTTTAGAGTCGCGGTCGATTACACGTTGCCAGCGGTGGTGCGTCCACTCTCGCTGCAGTCGGCGCAAAGTAACTACGTCTTCTAGACGCAGATACCGCGCAATCGCCTTACGAAGTTGCTCAGGAACTGCCTTGCTCGTCGCAGTGGTTTCCAGTTTAGCGATGTAGGAGGCCAAATCTGTTTGCAGTGTCTCGATGCCAAGCGATGCAAAATGGACAGCTTCTTGCCTGTCTTCGGTACGCTGGCGGTAGCCGGCCCTGGCTTGCGGTGACAACCAGAGGACACAGAACCCTTTATTGCGTCCCGCGAAGATGTACATGGACTGAGGGACCCCTCCCACTTCGTAGCCCGCGGTCTCGGCGCTGCCGTCAACGAAACGATAAACTAGACCGTCGTCTTCCAACAGGGCTAACAAATTCGATATTAAGGGTACTGCGCGTGGCTCCTGTAGCTCATCTCCGATCGCCGCCAATATGACATCAGCCGAGGATTGCAATGAATCATCGCGATAGCCGCGTGCACGGCTATGGATCACTAACATCGGTTCGTCACCTGTCTCGCGTAAAACAACTTGATTGACCAGACTAAAGAGACTTTGCATGTTTTCCAGTCGGACGATGTCAGCGCTGCCGTCAAGATTTGCCCGCGGATCAGCACCCGCAATCAGCAGTGCGCGCGCACGCAAACGTTCAAAAAGCGCCACGGAGTATTCAAAACTATTGATTTCGTAGAGTGGCCTTGGAAGTTGTACGGCATAGCCATTTGCAGGACCCAGTCGAAATACGTAGGTGCCCCAATAGCGGCGCGGCTGCGTCAGTTGGTTTTTAGTTAAGATCAAGTAATCTTGCTGAGATCCGCGATGTCGGTAACGAATCAGTTGGTATCCGGAGTTGAATGCAGCCTGCTGAATCGAACGTAGCTCATCTAGTCCGTCCTGTTTCCAATCGCCGTTTCGGTACTGGGTTCGGGCAGCTGTCAGCATTGGGGTAAGAATCTCCTGATCGAAATACAGGAGTTCATCCAGGGTGGGCGGTTCATATAGGTCCGTGCCGCGCTGGGCGATCTCGTGTTTTCCGCTCAATAACCAGTCTTGTAAGAATCCATCGATGCGTTGCTCATATACTTGCAGCTGAGGCTCGAGACCTGTGCTCACAGAACGTGCCCGCACGCGGCGCAAAGCGTGCTGATTCAGCACCAGCTCGGCAAAGCCTCGACGAGTTGTTTCGCGCTGCCGATTGGAAAAAGGTAATGCCGTCCATTCAATGTCTAGCTCCTCGATTAAGTGCTTAAGCTTGGCGAGATCGAGCCCGGAAGGCAATTTCGCATGCACCCAGAGTTTGTTCGCAAGCTTTGGAACATCGATCTCCAATGGCCCACGACGGACACCTGCGAGGACTCGGGCGCTATCCCATGTATAGCCCCTGACTTGTAGAACATCACGGCGCGCTAGGGTACGGTGAAAGACATGAAATATGGTCTGCCGATTCAACAAGACATCGGCCGAACCATCTGGATTGAGCTTTCGACTGGTACCTGCTATCGCTAATGCGCGTGCTCGGGAAGACATGAATAAGACGACCGCCGCTTCGAGTGTGCCACGCTCATCCATGGGAGCTGGCACTTCAACCGTCAGCCCACTTTCTGGAATCATGTCAAAAATGAAAATGCCCCAACCCCTTATTTGTTCAGCCTCGCGCAGGTATAGATAACGCCCTTGAAGCTCCAAAATCTCATAACCCAGCTGACTAAAATAGCGCGCGGCATCGTTGAGCCGCGTAGTGGACCTACTAGTCACATACTGCTGAAGTTCAGAGAGCCCGCGTTCAAAGGTCTCGAGTTCCGTAGTCAGCGGGACAGTGAATTGTCCTTGACGTTGTGCCCGATACAAAACGATTTTCTGGTCTTCACGGATTTTCTCCTTCAGACCCACCTCTTCAACTCGGGTGACCTGCTGCCCATGGACCGTCTCTGGTGGAGCCGTCCAAATCCAAAGCCGTTCGAGAGGAATTAGCGTAAGGCAAAATCCAACTGCACTGGCGACCGCTACACCGACCAAAGAAGTCTGTAACGTAGCCCTTGTAAGGCGCGCGGCGATATCTTTGTCATGCATTTTGATCGCCATCAGGGTTGCGAGCATGTAACCAAAGGCGTAAGTATCAGTAACCTTTACCTCGCTAAAGAAATGGATGACGAGATAACCGAGTAAAAACTTGTAGAGATAGCCGATATGGAAAAATAGCAGTAGCTTTCTGGCGCCTTCGATATTGAGATTGCGAAACAAGCGCGTCTGCATCAGCCAGCCCGCAATCCATAAAATCACTAAGGCTTCAAGAAAAGAGAGCACTATTTTATGAGGTTGGTACCATTGCAGCGCTAGCAGTGAGGGGATAAGGATACCGCTGAAATCCCAGCCATAGAGTAGATTCATGCGTGAGGCAACAAATGCCGCGGTGAGTAAGACGATATAGGCCTTTGGACTGGCGAGAATTGAGGCAGCAATGTCCTCGTACACGTAACTCAGATTGCTGATGTTGAAATTTGTGAGGGTCATGAGTCCGAAGCGCACGAGCAACAAGGTAATGCCTACCGTAACCACAAACGGCATGAGTCCACGAAAGAACCCTGTTTTCCAAAATTGATTAGCTATTAGGGCGATAATTATCAAGCCGAAGCTATGGAGATTGTTTCGATAGTCAAACACCAAACCGTGCGCGTCATGGAGCCACTGGCCGAACTCGGGAAGAATCCAGCCATCAAACAGGACTCTTACCATGATGCTGATCAGCACGAGCGCGAAAAAGCGGTTTCGGCCAAATAAGCTGCTCCAGTATCCTAGCCGTGACAGAAATTCGGAAATCCCCCAAACGGTAAAATACGTGACAACAGCCTCGGTAAAGACAACCGCGGCCGCCATCGGCTTGACCAGTAACAGCGGCACGATATAGCCCGGCACCACGAGTCCCGATAGCACCCAACCAAAGCGTAAATTAAAGAAAGCTACTACGGTTACCCCGATCCAGACAGTAGTGATCACTGAACTTGCCAGACTCCCCTCGGGAAAAAGAGTCAGCGGGAACAGGTCCATCGGCCTCTATACTTCGAACGGTTGCAAATTACGATTTTTCGCTGGCCCTGAACCTCGATCGCCGCGTTGCTCAGGCTCGCAATAGGAGCTTGCTATGACTCGCCTTCGCGCCTTGCTCTCGAGGCCCATGGCTCACCCAAAATTTCCCAATTTACAACCGTTCGACGCATACAACCAGGCCACTCGGTTCAGAAGCTCGGGAATGTTGATAGGTTTGAACGCCACATCGGTTGCGCCCAGTTTTTTCAACTCGTCTTCAATGCCTGGTTTTGCCATAGCACTGAGCACGATGACGGGCACGCGCGATTGCTGATCGTGACGTAACCAATGCAGAAAACGAAATCCATCCATCACCGGCATCATTAGATCGAGCAAAACTACATCGATGGTTCCCGATTGAATATGCTGTTTCGCACTCGCTCCATCGCTGGCGGCAATGACATCATAATCATGTGCTGCAAGCGCCATATCGAGCAACTCACGAATCAGCTTGTCGTCGTCCACTACAAGTACTTGGGTTTTGTTTTTACGCTCCATTGCTCAGATCACCACTTTTAAATGAAGCGAGAAATGTATGCCCACACCAATTTCACTGTGTACCCTGACCCTGCCACCCCAACTTGAAACAGGTTGCATCGCATCGTGAAGTGATCTAAATTCACTCGCTCTGGAATGCTGAGGATCAAACAAGTAGGCCTGAAGGCGTTCGTTGGGCAATCCGAACCCTACATCTTTAAAGCCGTAGTGCATCCAGCCATCGCGCTGTTCAAGCTTTACTTCGATCGTGCTTTCCTCCGCGGCATCGCGAATCAGGGCTTCGAACACAGCTACAAATAGAAACTCCATTTCACTGAGATGAGCTAACACTAGACAGGTCACCTCTGGTATCACGGCAGCGAATGTGATGTAACGTAGCTTCGCTTGAGATTCAACACGCTTCAAAGCCGCCAACAGGGGCAACTGAGCATCCACGGGGTATGCGAGGGGTTCCGCCTTGCTGAGATCTTGCTGTAGATACCGCTGAAGTTCGTCAAATTTTGGGATAGTCGCAGAGATCTTATCCCGGAGAATGTCCACGCATTGCTGCTTCTGATGAGTTGTGATCGATTCTTGGGTCAATAAGTGGCTAGCGATCAAGAGTGCTTCCATATCATTGCGAAGCTGATAACTCAAGCGCTCTACCAGTTGCTCCTTTAACGCAAACATGCGTTTCATCTGAGTCATGTCAACGAGCTCAAACAGAATACCCAAGAGCTCAAACGGTGTAGCTTCGTCGGTGACTGAATCAAGCCCGCTTCGACGCGCCAAAGGCCGTACATTCACCCAAAAGGAATCGCTACTTTCAGAAGGGGTTTTCACCAGCAAGCGTAATTCGTGACGCTCTAGAACGACTTGCTGCAACAAGCTTCGGGCTTGCTGTGAATCGATATCACATAACCTGATCA
>JAAUXY010078202.1_pt1 | contig 11270 bp, 11 predicted proteins | sample 7278121 | NCBI WGS metagenome assembly JAAUXY01 (sample SAMN14350117, study PRJNA611818) | marine sediment metagenome | isolation source: surface marine sediment (1.8m) | place: French Polynesia: Moorea | collected 2018-08
GGATTTTAACCCAACCGGTTATAACTGCTGTTTCTGGGGCGGCTACACTCATTTTCAAGACGATAAGTCTTTAAATTTATTATAGAGGTATTCCCAAAATTTCCCAATTTACAACCGTTCGAAGTATGGCTCCTGCTGGGTCACACTCTCAAGCATTGGAAGGAAGGGGCTCATAAGACTAAAGTCAGACCATCGCACGCCAACTTACCAATAGAGGCGCTAATCAATTACCCCTATTGCGATAGACTTGTAGCCAGTGGGTTGTAGATAGAACCGATAAAGTACATACAAGAGCGGCAAAGTGGGTATGAGTAACCCACTTAGGAACAACCACCATTTCTTCTGCTCAGAGATATGGCGGGCATATTCCGCATCCTTAACGCGCTCTTCTAACTCTGCAAGTTGATCGTTTTGCAAAGCAATCAGGCGCTCCTGTTGAGTCATCATTGGTTCAAGTATTTTTAAACGATTCTTCATCTCCAGGATCTGCTGTTGGCGGGATTCAGCCAACTCTTGCGCGAGTGTGGTGGATTTTTCAAGGCTTGCAATGTAATCACTGGTGGTTGGGTTATCAGCATTTTGATGTTCACCTATAGTATCGGTAGCAGAGATGGTTAATCGTCCCGTGGATTGAACACTATGTAGAACCTTGGAGTTTCTATCGGAATCTATCTTCTTAGCCGCGTTAGTTGCTTTTTCGATAGTTTCTTCCTGCGCTTCTTGATGATCTTCGCCGCTAGTTTTTTTTAGTTCACTTTGTGTATCTAATGTATCCTCTCGCTCTGCGAGGGGCGCTACAAGATTGTCGGTTGGTTGTGGTGGTGAGTTATATGCAGTTGTTTGGCGGGGAGTATTAAATACTCCCGCTCGAGCAGTTCTGCTAAGCCATTGGTTATTTTGAAGGTTGACCTCGGCGAGAGCCTGTGCTGGGGTTATCTGATTGATTTCATCGGGTGTGGGTAATTTCAGTTCTACCCCAGCCTTAAGCCCGTTAACATTACTCTCAATGAATGCGCTAGGATTAGCTTTTACGATTGCAATCATCAGTTGATATAATTCAAATTTAGTGTCGGGAAACAATTTTCTGACTATCAGGATCAGTGTATCGCCGCTCACCGATTTATATATTCGACGTTTTTGGGATTGAGTATGTTTTTTGTGATTCAATTGCGCGGTGGATGGGGGGTGGCTTTTTGTGACGGTACTGGATGAATGTGTCTGGTTAGAGTTTTCCACTGGTTTCACCGTTTGCTCGGCACGCGATATGGGTAGTTGTTCGTCAGAACTTGCCTGGAGCTCCGTTTCACTCTGTACGGATTCCGTCGTCGGAGAGGGACTTTTTAAATGGATAGTATATTCTCGAAGTAGCCGACCTCTGGGCCATTGTACTTCTACCAGGAAATTCAGATAAGGTTCTCGTATCGGTAGGTTTGTAGTAACCGGAGTATAGGCTTTTTTGCCGATAATGATTGGTAGTTCAAAGTTGAGCTGATCCAGAATTTGTGAACGTACAATACCGACTTTATCGAACTCTTGGGGCGAGGCAAGTTGGATCCGTGTCTTCTCTAATTCCTCAGGACGTGCGGCAAGCAACTCGATCTCTGCCTGAAGAGGAGCATTGAGTGAAGATTTAACCGTGATATCTCCAAGTCCCAATGAACCTGCGTAACTGGGAAGGATACACGACAAAAATAGTCCGTAGTGTATCACCCGCCGCAAGCATGCCCGGTTCTCCTTTGGATTGTTTTTTTCGCGGTTCGACTGCCGGAGAATTAAACTATCCCACATGGTATTTGTAGTTCCATTTGTCTGTTCAATCTGTGCGCTTATCTAAATGGATTTACGCGAGTAAAATCGTTAATAATACAATCCTAGAGGTGTAACTTTTTTCGGGTGTTACTCAGTGCTTAAATCGATGATCAAACCTGGGATTTTTAACGCGGACTGTTGCTCTTAGTTCTTAAAAATACTTTCAGTCAAAGGTAATTAAGGAAATGGCTAGACAGGGAAAAATACTGCCCGGTGTTCGGGTCAGCAAAGCCGATTTGGCCCATATTTTCGGTACAGAACTATCAATAATCGACATTTGGTTATGTAGGGGGTTGCCCTACATTCAGAGACCAAAACCGAAAGAGGGCGAAATCCCCAATGAGCGGGATTGGATATTCGATACTGCTGAGGCTATTGAATGGCGTATTTCGACAGCCCGTGTCGAGGAGCATTGGTAGCGGTAACGCCGGTCTTAGAGTGTGAGACTTTGAATCGTTCATAAGAGGCTTTTTTAAATCGGTTGTGATCGTTCCACTCATCGGTGTTTCAACCCTCGAAATTAATATCCGGCAATCTCGTACGAAATAAGGGAAAAATATTCACCGTAGGGGGATTCTGAATAGCTCTGTTACGATCGTATCAACAAATATCGCGTCGTAATTGTAATATGCCTTCTTAAGAGCGGGCTAAATAAAGCCGCAAACGGTACTATAAAGCGTATTAACTGGGCTAAAGTTGCGTGCTTACTCTTAGGTAAACTCGGTTCTTTCACTACGGACTGTTTCGCTTCGCGACCATGCTTCGGTTTAGAAGCTGTTTTAAAACCTCCAAGCTGGCACGATACGGTGTTAAAAATCGGTTCGAAATGCTCATTTACTCCCGTGTGAACTGCGCTTTATCTTCGATTTATGCCTTGTCTCGCACTCACTTGAGGGAAGAGACAGGATGACTCAGGGTGGACCCGTAGCTATTTAACAAAATGGACCAAGGAAATTTTCCAAATCCGACTTTTGCGCAGTAGATCAGTCCTAAAAAGCTGTTTTTAAAACTCCTCAGGCGATTGCAAGACAAGGCAAAAACCGGCGGGAAAGCGCAGTTTACGAGGGAGTAAATGAGCATTTTGAGCCAGTTTATAACGCGGGATTGCACCGCATCAGGGGTTGTAAAACAGTTTCTAAGTCCGATTCGCTCCTAAACAGACTCTTACACTTCATTGTGGGTAACGGCCATTCCATCTAACACAATATCGAAACGTGCGGTAAAGTCGCTTTCGTTGTTTTGAAATGTCGGCATGAAGTCCGCCATCACCAGTGCGCGACGTTCCACAGGTACGCGGTTGAAAATGAAATCCTGAGTATTGCGTGGTTCTCCCTTGATGTAGAGCTGAGTTACAAAAGGCGGTTCACCTGGGGGGAATATAGCCACATGTATGTGCGGTGTGCGCCCTGGATAAGGAACAGGTCGAATTGTTCGAAACCGATATCTACCGTCGACTGCGCTTATTGTATGCCCATGGCCTTGGAAGTTCTCATCGACAGGCTTATCGCCCCTATCGTGTGGGTGGCGATAGCGACCGTTCGCATCGCACTGCCAAATCTCTATCCGGATCCCCTTAAGCGGTTGAGCGTTAATATCCAGAATGCGGCCCGTTAAATCGGTAGTCCGCCCTTTGGAGCGTCCGCGTTGCCCTTGAACCTGGGTCAAGTCATTGTCGTTATCAAGGGGTAGTTCGACGGGATAGAACGGCCCAGCCGACTGCTCTGGTGTCGGTATTAAAAGTTGCTGTGCCGCCTTAACAGGTGCTGTCATTAATAATCCTACTGCACTCGTTAACAAATGCCGTCGTTGTCTATCGAGTTTTATTCGCACTGTATTGTCTCTTGCTGATTCCATAAACATTTGGATTGCATTAAGTCCTAAACCGTTTCATGACTCAAGATTTTTTTTGTGTAATCGTAACGACTCACCCACGTATGGTAGGGCAAAAGCTATCGCATGAAGGATCAAATTGAGACCCGAACCGCTGGGTTGGGATGACGGGTCGTGCCGTTGGGTTCTTCGCCATTGTCAGTCACTCTCGTCCAGTGGTTTTTGACTAGCCCTGTTTTGCTTCATTTTTCGCTAACGTTCTTAAATCGCCCCTTTTTCTACCTTATTTTCACGCCGCCGCTAGCACGGGATGCTAAACGCTGCCGCGATGGCGGCACCGAGCTGCTTACGCTGCGCCTTGATGGCCACCAAAAATCCTTCACAGCTTATGTAAAAAAATTTATGCTCCGGTATTTAGCCACTTTAGCCATGATGGCGGTGAAGGCGCGTGAGTAGGCAGGCGCTGTGGTTGCGCATCGATACCTGTGGGGTCGCTGGCCGGCGGCGTTAGCATGCTGGGCGGCGCCATTCTGGCGTTCCCGGGGCTGACGCTGCTGAGCTTTTTCTTCGCCGCCACGCCGTCGCTCGCGTTGTAAGCCAACCTGCGGCGACAGGGTAGAGGAACACGTTGTTTGTCCAATGGTATAGGTACGTTATAATATTTCAATTAATCTGCCGATTTGCCCATGCAGTGCTGGCCACGTCGACCCAGCCAGCGCTCACCGCCCTAATACCTGGAGACACGTTAATGCGTAATGCCTTGCTTCTCGTATCGTTGCTTCCTGCGATCGTCATGGCCGAGCCGCTGCGCGTCTTCGTCAGCGTGTTGCCGATCCAGACATTTGTCAAAAAGGTTGGCGGCGGACATGTGGATGTGCGGGCGATGGTACGGCCCGGCTACAACCCCCATACTTACGGTCCTACGCCGCGGCAGATCGGCGCGCTTGCAAAGGCCGTCTTGTATGTCCGCACGGGGGTGCCCTTCGAGAAGGCCTGGATGGATCGCATTCGCTCGGCCAATCCCGGCATGCAGGTCCTCGATGCCCGCACCGGCATGGACCTGCGTGACATGGAGGCTCCCGACCACGATGACGGAGGGCCTGCTCACTGCGGTTGTTCGCAAAAGCAGGCGGAACCTGATCATTGCGACCAGGCCTACGAACAGGAATCGGGCCATACCGGACACGAAGACCAGCATGAATCCGATCCGCATGTCTGGAACAGCCCGCCGCTGGCCAAGCACATGACCGGTGTGATTCGCGACAAACTCTCGGAGCTCGATCCGGCAAACCGCGTGGATTACACGCACAACCACGCCGCTTTCCTCCGTGAACTCGATGACCTGGATCGGGATATTCATGCCCTGCTCGATCCATTGCGCTACCGCAAGTTCATGGTATTCCATCCCGCCTGGGGCTACTTCGCCGATGCCTACGGCCTGGTTCAGGTGCCGATCGAGCGTGAAGGCAAGGAACCGGGAGCCCGGGCATTGGCGGCGCTGATCGATCAAGCGAAAAAGGAAAAGGTCCGGGTCGTATTCGTCCAGCCGCAGTTCGACAAGCGCCAGGCCAGACAGGTGGCTCAGGCGATCGGTGGTGGGGTGATTGCCGTCGACCCACTGGCCCCTAACTATGCCGACAACCTGCGCCGGGTCGCGCGGCAGTTCGCCGAGGCATTGCAGCCTTGAGCATTGCAGACATGAATGGGGTCATCGACCTGCAAGCCGTTGACTTCTCGTACGGCACCGTACCCGTCCTGTCGGCAATCGATCTACAGGTTACCGAAGGTGAATTTCTCGGCATCGTCGGTCCCAATGCCGGCGGCAAGAGCACTCTGCTGAAGCTGATCCTGGGTCTGCTGCTACCGCAGACCGGAAAGATTCGGGTGCTCAATCGCCAACCGCGATTTGCCGCCCGGATGGTGGGGTACGTCCCGCAGCACCCGAGTTTTCCCCGAGACTTTCCGATCACCGTCGAGCAGGTCGTTCAACTCGGTCGATTGGGGGTTAACCGCCCTGCCGGCTGGCGTGGTGCCCTGTGGCCGGGTCGTGTGTCACGGATCGACCGCGAAGCCGCATGGGCTGCCCTGGCGGAGGTTGAGGCCGACGACATCGCAACGCGCCGGATCGGTAGCCTGTCGGGCGGGCAGTTGCAGCGCGTGCTGCTTGCTAGGGCACTGGTCGGTGAACCCAAGATCCTGATTTTGGATGAACCCACCGCCAATATCGACCAGCGCTTGGAAAGCGAGATCTTCGATCTGCTAAAGACACTGAACGCACGCATGACCATCCTGGTGGTTTCGCACGACGTCGCCTTCATCTCGCGCTATGTAAGTCGGGTCGCCTGCATCAACCGCACGCTGATCTGTCACCGCACCGACGCTGTCGACGGACATGTGATCCAGGATCTGTACGGCGAACATGTGCGCATGATCGCGCACGGGCACTAGATATGGGCGACTTCATCGCCGCACTCTCGGAACACGCCTTTCTGAAGACCGCGGTCTCCGCAGCACTGCTGGCCAGTGTCGGCTGCGGGGTGATGGGCACCTACGTCGTGGTCAAGCGGATTGCATTCATCGCCGGCGGCATCGCACATTCGGTCCTCGGCGGTATGGGCGCTGCCGTCTACTACGGTTTTGATCCCCTGCACGGCGCCTTGCTGGCCGCCATCGCTGCGGCGTTGCTGATCGGTTGGGTCCGGTTGCACTGGCAGACGCAGGAGGACACCCTGATCGGCGCCCTCTGGGCCATCGGCATGGCGATAGGCGTCCTGTTCATCGCCAAGGCACCGGGCTACCAGTCCGACCTGATGAGTTACCTGTTCGGCAATATCCTGCTGGTGCCGCGCGAGAGCCTGTGGTTCATGCTGGCGCTCGACATCATGCTGCTTGTTGTCGTCGCGACCTATCACCGTCAGTTTCTCGCGGTCGTGTTCGACGAAGAGTTCGCCCGCCTGCGGGGTATTCCAGTGGGCTTCTTCTACTTGCTATTGCTGGTCCTAGTCGCGGTAACGGTCGTGCTGCTAATCCAGGTCGTCGGACTGATCCTGGTCCTGGCCCTGCTTACACTGCCCGCCGCGGTCGCTGGGCACTATGTCCATTCGCTGGGACGGATGATGCTGATCGCTAGCTTGCTGGGCAGTTTGCTAAGCATCGCCGGCCTAGCGCTGTCGTATGGCCCCGACCTGCCGGCGGGGCCGACTATTATCCTGTTGGCCGGCGCAACTTATATTGGCTCCGCGCTGTTTGTTCAGTTCATCCACCGCCGCAGAGCGCAACTTTCGACTGAGAATCGGTCCGAAAAGGAGGAAAAGCATGGATAATAACAGTCTCGCTCAAGTCATGACACGCGCCGAGGCCCTGTGCCGTGAGCGCGGCGTCCGGCTGACCGTTCAACGCAAGGCCGTGCTGCGGTTGCTGTGTGAATCGGACAAGCCGCAGGGCGCCTACGACCTGTTGGACCGGATGCGCGGCATCGTCAAGAACCCGGCGCCACCGACGGTGTATCGGGCCCTGGACTTTCTGCTCGAACAGGGCCTCGTCCACAAGCTCGAAAGTCTGCACGCTTACGTCGGCTGTACACACCCCGAACATCCCCATACAAGCCAGTTTCTGATCTGCGGAGATTGTGGCGAGGTAGCCGAGGTCGAAGACCCAAATATCGCCAAGAGCTTGCAGGCCGCTGGCAAGGCAGTTGGATTCCGTACCAAGCAGACCCTGGTCGAACTATTAGGCACCTGTGCGCAATGCGCCGAAAAGAACATCTGATGGTCTGAGCCGGGCCGCTGCAAACTTTTCAGTCCTGTCTGCTAATGGAGAATCGACGATGTACTTTGCAAAGCGACTTTTAATCCTTTTCTTGATGATGCCGATCGCCCTCGCGTTCGGCGGGGTGTCTGCCGGCGACAAACGTGAGCACGAACATGGAACCGAGCAAGAGAAACGGCAGCACGAGGCACATTTCCATGGCATTGGCCAGTTGAATCCGCGCTTTATTTTGTCGGCCTTACCCAGGTACGTTTACGTTCGATAGAGGCCTTTCAGCGCTACGTTATCCTTGCTATGCTAGAAAGTCATGGGTTCTTCGCCCTCCAAGGCGAACCCTTTCGGGCGACAGAAATGTCCGCCGTACATTTCTCTACATCTGCCTTACCCCGCTCTCCGACGGTCTTGTAAAGCATCTACCCTACCCGTTTTTATAGCGATAGCTGTGTAGTCACCCGTGATCTCCCACAACCCTTCACAGCCGCTTCGAGTATCGCAACGATCACGGAGGGAGCGATGTAGCCCGGTATTGACATCTTCAGCTCATGCGAGTAATCACGCAGCCTAGTAAAAAAGTACAGACGTGTTGCAAGGTATGTATTTATACTTTCAAGACAGACCGGATAGTTTAGAATAATCCGATGTCTGGTTGAAACGTACCTCTTCAGCATCTTATAAGTATCCGTGGGACCGACCGTTTTGCTTTACTTTTCTGCAGACGGGAGCAAGGCAAAGGATACATTTTACAAGACCGCCAGAGGCCAGAGATGGCCTCTGGCGGTCTTGTAAAGCATCTGCCATACCCGGCATTCTAGCGATAGCTGAGTAGTCACAATACATAATGTAAAGTTAATTATCCGTAATTTGATCGGTCCCGTATCCATTCAACAAAGTTTGGAGTTAAGGCTTTCAGACATATGAAGTTTTTGAGGTTTCTACTTGCTATCCTTTTACCGGCTGTGCTGATTGCCGCTCCTCAAAACCGGCTTGAGATCATCAGCCTCAAGCACCGTCTACCCATCGAGATCACCTCAATCATCAAACCGTTGTTATCTCCTGAGGATACCCTGAGAACAAGTGGTAATTACCTGATTCTACGTACCGATGAACGCACCCTGAAGGAAGTGATAACACTGTTAAAAGACTTAGATCGCCCACTCAAAAACTTAGTTATAACTGTGCGTCGCCGTGGCAAAGAGACGAAAGGGTCGAGTAGATATGCTGTCTCGGGGCAGGCAGGTGTAGGTGATAATGATAGGGTGCTTAAAAGCGAGGAAGATGCCTCAGTGAAAATGCACTTGCGCGATAGAACTTACAACAATCGAGCCGATGACAGCTACCGTCTGCGTGTCATCGAAGGATACCATGCTTTCATCCAGACTGGCCAATTGAGTCCCTATCCTCGTGGCACAACCTACGTGCATCCCTACGGAATCACTAGGTGGGGCGGTTTTGAATTTAGAGATCTCACCAGTGGTTTTGACGTTGTTCCCTACCTCAACGGCGACATCGTGACCCTGCACATACGGCCAATACGCCGCGTGCTCAGGCCTGGTGGTAATGGCGATATTGATCTTGAGAATGCATCAACAGTGATTTCTGGCCGTTTAGGGGAATGGTTGACGCTTGGGGGAAAGTCTCAAACCATCATGCACAGCGCCGGTGGTGTTATCTATCGTACAGCCAGGGAGAGTCGTGCCGATAGCCTCACTGAAATCAGAGTGGAGTTGGCTCACTAAACAGTCCATGCAGGCACATTATTGCTTATCCCGATGTCTACCGTATGGCCAACATGCGTTCTAATGCAATCCGTGCCTCTGCGGTTGTGTCAGGGGCTACCTTAACTTCATTAACCAGCCTGTCTTGCGATAGGGCTGTAAGCAATTCGCTTAAATTCTGAAGTGTAGTTTGGCTCATGGTAGTGCAATAGGGTTCTACGTCGGCGAGGGACGCTATAATTTTATTGGAGTGTTGTTGTTGTAATCGATGTACAAGACGGTTTTCCGTACCAATAGCCCACTTAGTACCGGCTGGTGCGGCTTCTACCTGTTTTATGATATGCGCTGTTGAGCCGACATCATCAGCTAAATCCACGACCTCCATCGAACACTCCGGGTGCACGAGGACTCGAATATCGGGAGAGCGAGCACGTACCGATTGCACATGCTCCGGGCGGAATCTCTGATGCACGTTGCAGACCCCAGGCCAGAGGACTACTTTTGCTTTGCGGATTCTCTCAGTGCTTGGTGGGTATCGGGTATTCCAGAGGACCACTTCCTCCAACGGGATTCCCAACTGCTTGGTCGTGTTGCGTCCCAAATGCTGATCTGGAAAGAAAAACACGCGAGGCCGACGTGACAATGCCCATTGCAGCACATGCGGCGCGTTGCCGGAAGTGCAAACTATCCCTCCCCGCGCTCCGCAAAAGGCCTTGAGGGCGGCGGATGAGTTAACGTAGGTAATTGGCGTAATTTCAGACTCGGCATCATCATAGGCCGCGTCCAAAGCATCCCAAGCAGCCTGAACAGCATCGAGAGTGGCCGTATCTGCCAGATAACAACCGGCAGTCAGATCGGGCATAAACACATGTTGACCCGGCTTGGTTAGGATGGCTGCCGCTTCCGCCATAAAGTGAACACCGCAAAAGACGATGAACTCAGCATCGGTTCCAGCTGCATAACGTGCCAGTTTTAGCGAATCGCCTCGAAAGTCCGACAATTCGATCACCTCATCTCGTTGATAATGATGTCCCAGAATGGTGAGTCGATTTCCTAGGGTTAGTTTGATTTCCCGTACTCGCCTATCTGGAGCAGCAAGCGTGTCTCGTTGCTCGGGACGGATCACTTTCATGCTCAAATCTAGGGCCTGCACAGAATGCGTTAACGCCCCTACGGAGACATAGTCTACGCCACTGGCGCCAATCTCAGGAACACGTTGCAGTGTGGCGTTTCCTGAAGCCTCCAAGGGAACGTCACCTGCTGCGAGAGTCACCGCTTTGCGCATCATCCCTATGCTCATATTATCCAGCAAGATTCGGTCCAGAAGAGGCTCGAGTTTCAGCGCTTCGCGTAGCTCGTCTAGAGTGCGCACTTCGACCTCGATGGGCAATTCGGGATGTCGCTGACGGGCTTGCGCAACGGCAGCTGAAACACCTCCGGCACCATCGATATGGTTGTCCTTGATCAGCAGCATGTCATAGAGCGACATGCGATGATTACTCCCGCCCCCCATTCGCACGGCGTATTTGTCCAACACACGAAAACCTGGCAAAGTCTTACGAGTGTCGAGCAAGGTAGTACCAGAAGTGGCTAAGGCATCCACAAAGTCCTTAGTCAGAGTGGCGACGCCCGACATTCTTTGAAGAAAGTTCAAGACCGTACGTTCTGCGGCCAGCAGTGACCGGGCTGGCCCCGTCGCCTCTGCGATCAGTTCCCCTGCGACTACCGGTTGACCTTCTGATACATGGGTTACCAATTTAATAGTGGGATCGACCTGTTTAAAGACTGCCTCTGCCACAGGCAATCCGGCAATCACACCGGCAGCTTTGGCGACAATACGTCCATACAACACGCTACTGGCATCCAGGGTAGAGTCGCTCGTTGCATCACCAGGGCCGATGTCCTCATCAATCGCTAATTCGATCAACGGCCAGGCGGCTTCCAATAAAGTCTCTAATTCCTTTTCTCTCATAAGTACTTATACTCGCATACTGATTAAACCCATCGGGAAAAAGATCCCACAGTACCTAAGGGACTTGGAGGCAAATAATATCCCCATCTTATGGGTCTTTTTGCCCGTCTTCAGCGTTGCGGCTTCGGTTACAGAGTCCCAGCTATGCGCCCTTCGCCGCGCCTTGAAGACGAACC
>JAAUXY010043636.1_pt1 | contig 11264 bp, 9 predicted proteins | sample 7278121 | NCBI WGS metagenome assembly JAAUXY01 (sample SAMN14350117, study PRJNA611818) | marine sediment metagenome | isolation source: surface marine sediment (1.8m) | place: French Polynesia: Moorea | collected 2018-08
GCAGACGTGGGTGCCGGCCAGCGCCGTGATGGTCCAGGGGAAGCACCAGCCGTTGCAGTGGAACATCGGCAGGGTCCAGAGGTAGACCGGGTGCGGCGCCATGCCCCAGGTCAGGACGTTGCCCAGGGCGTTCAGATAGGCGCCCCGGTGGTGGTAGACCACGCCCTTGGGGTTGCCGGTGGTGCCCGAGGTGTAGTTGAGCGAGATCGCGTCCCACTCGTCGCCGGGCAAGGACCAGGCGAAGTCCGGGTCGCCCTCGGCCAGGAAGCCCTCGTAGTCCAGGCTGCCCAGGCGCTTGCCGCCGGGTCCCTGGGGATCGTCGACGTCGATCACCAGGATCTCGCGGTCGAGCTCGGCCAGGGCCGCTTCGATGACCGGTGCGAACTCGGTGTCTGTGATCAGGACCTTAGCCTCGCCGTGATCGAGGATGAAGGCGATGGCGGCGGCGTCCAGGCGGACGTTGAGGGCGTTCAGCACCGCGCCGGCCATGGGCACGCCGTGGTGCGCCTCCCACATCGGCGGCGTGTTGGGCGCCATGACCGCGACGGTGTCGCCCTTGCCGATGCCGCGCTTGGCCAGCGCCGAGGCCAGGCGCCGGCAGCGCGCGTAGGCCTCGGCCCAGCTCCGCGTCTCGGCGCCGTGGACCACGGCCGCGCGCTCGGGGAAGACCGCAGCGGTGCGCGGCAGGAAGCTCAGCGGCGACAGCGGCGTGTAGTTGGCCGGGTTCTTCTCCAGGTCGGTCTCGTAGGGCCTGCTGCCCGCCGTCGGGTCTTGGGTCACGGTCCGCTGCCTCCCGGTTCCGTCTTCATTCTGCACAGGGTCGGGGGCATTCTAGCGCCCTTGCAGGCCGGGAAAACCCGCTCCCACGCCCGGCGCGTACTCTGTTTCCGCCTTAACCAAGACTTCAATTCTTGGTGAAATGACTTCGAAACTCGCCCATATTCCTTGTGTGGGCTTCTTCTTTCGGACGACAGGACGGGTTTGATCCATGCAGGACTTCGACAGCGCGGTTCGCCAGGCCGAAGAACAAATCAAGATCGCGCAGGAAAAGACGCTGGCCGTGAGTTCGGTCTTCGCGGAGGCCGAGGTGGCCAAGGCGGAAAGCCTGCCTATCGATATCGAGAACGCCAGCCTGCAGGACGTCGAGACGCACAACGAGGCGATGAACGCCAACATCGCCGAGCTGATTATCGGCCTCGACGAGGTCACGGCCGGATTCTCCAAGGAATTCGAGGCGATGCGCGACAAGACCGGCTGGGAGACCATGGTCGGCTGGTTCTCCAGCGCCAAGGCGGACAGCCTGAGGGCCGAGCGGATCCGGGTCGCCAGCATCGACGACAACCTGCAGGACCTGATCGGCAAGTCCGACGTCATCGTCGCAATTTTGGACCGGCAGCTCGCCACCCTGAACGAGCAGAAGGGCAAGGTCGAGACGCGCCTGGAGCAGACCCTTGCGGAGCGCGAGCAGGCCGTCGCCGAGCTGGAAAGCGTGCGCGCGGAGCTGCAGGCCCTGGACCCCAAGATCATCGACCTGGAGAACCGCATTTCCATGGCCACCGACCCGGCCGAGCGGACCCAGCTCGAGACCGAGCTGGCCAACCTCAACACCCGCCACAACGAGCTGGTCCAGGCCGAGCAGGTCACCCTGGCGCGCTCCCAGACGCTCGAGAAGTACATCGAGAAGGGCAAGACCTGGGTCGATTCCCTGCAGAATCAGGCGGCGACCCAGATGGTCCTGATCAACAAGCTGCAGACCGACACCAAGCAGCGCGTGGTGCTCTACGACGCCCTGACCAAGTCGCTCAAGACCGCCCAGCAGCAGGAGGTCGCGCACCGGATCAACGAGATCGGCAGCCAGACCGACAAGGAGGCCCAGGCGGCCATGGCGGCGATCGGCGCGGCGACCCAGGCCCGCATCGCCGACATGATGGAGGCCCACGAGGACAACATCGTCTTCGCCCGCAAGGTCCTGGAGGAGAAGGCCAAGGCCGACGAGCGCTTCGCCCGGCGCTTCGCCCGGGTCGTCGAGAAGCACGACAAGAACCTCTACGGCCAGCCGTCTTGACCTTGCCTGGGCCAGCCATCGGAACACAAGCCGGTATGGGTTGCCGATAGTGTCCCTAGCGAAGCCACCTCTCCTGCCGTCATCCCCGGACTTGATCCGGGGATCCATCGAGTCGCCGGTACCATGGATTGCCGGGTCAAGCCCGGCAATGACAGCTGGAGACGTATCTCTCGGCGAGAGATCTCGGCGGGCACTTGGCCACCTGCCGTCGCCTGATTCAGAACCGCGAACGAGCTGCTAGGTGCCCGCTTCTGGTCTCGAAATAAGCGACAGCGCCGCCTGCCGCGGCTACTTCGGCAAGTTCAGCGAGATCACGCGCCACATCCGTGGCCTGGCCAGCGAGATGTCGCTGGACGGGAGGTCGAAGGGGCTGGCCGAGATCGAGGCCGAGGTCTTGGAGGGCTACCTGCGCAGCCTGTCCGGCAGCCTGACTGCGCTTTCGATCAAGTACCTGATGACAGGGCTGGTCGGCGGCCGACGCCCCGGGCCCCTGACCATCGACCACACCGACAGCGGCTTCCCGCAGTTCCAGGAGATCGTTCGGATGGCCGGCGACCGCGGCGAGGCCCAGTCGCGCTTGGCCGAGTTGCCCCAGCGCGCTGCCCTCAAGGCCGAAATGGTCGACCACCTGCTGCAGCATCGCAGCCTGCCGCGCGACCTGCAGCTCGACATGAGCCGGCGGGTCTACTACGAGATGCTGAGCGAGGTGCCGCTCTTCCTGGCCCAGAACCCGCCGCAGCTCATGCCCTTGGGCACCCGGGATCCGGAGACCCGGGGCCACCTCTGCCACTGGGCGGTCTACGACACCCAGCGCAACCTGCCCAACGTCTACCTGATGCAGCTGGAGGACAGCGGCGAGCGCTCCCTGACCCAGGACCAGCGGCGCTGGCCTCTCGTGGCCGAGCACCTGCTGGCGCAGTCGCTGTCCAGCCTCAAGCTGCTGACCATCGCCCGCGGCTTCGATAAGGACTTCCAGGACATGCACCCGAAGGTGCTGAAGCGCTTCCACCTCGGGCCGATGTACGCCAACAGGCTGACCCGGCACTCCGACACCGTGCAGGACATCCTGGCCGAGAGCGACGACGAGCCGGGCCAGGACTGGGTGCTCTGCTGGACCGTCGAGACCCTGCGCGCCAAGGGCTCGAAGAAGACCTCGACCGGGCTCTTCGGCTCGGTCCGGACCGAGATCTACGACATCGACCCGCAGGCGCCCGAGGAGGTCGAGGCCGGCGCCTCGGCCATCGAGCGCTGCATGATCCTGCCCTACCGGCCCTATCAGCGCCTGGTCGAGCGCGACCTGCCGCAGTTGCGCTCGGTCCGCAAGTACGTCGTCGGGCCCGACGGCACGATCCTGCGCCGGGCCTGACCGTGACTCACAAGAGGGGACCAGAGAGCGCATGACCGCCACCGCGCTGATGGAGATCAAGGAAGCGGAGATCCGCAAGCACTACCCGCAGACCTACCAGCTGCTGGCCGGCTTCGACTATGCGCCGCGGATCGGCCGCGCCAGCGAGGCGCCCGCCGCGCGCCGCGGCCGCTCGCCCGGCATTCCCGGGCGCCGGGGCTTCCGCTCGACCACCCCGGGCCTGGCGAACTCCGGCGCGCCCTCGGGCGTGGTCTCGCTCTTGAACCGGATCCAGGGCATCGACTCCGAGGACCCGCTGCAGAGCGAAGCCCAGGTCCACGTCCTGCGTAGCCTCAGGCGTGCGCTGGCGGTCGCCGAGGCCGTGGTCGAGCTCTACGGCGAGCTGACCCCGCTCAACCAGCTCAAGCAGGCCAACAGCCAGGGCCGCCTGGCCGAGGCGCAGAAGGCGGAGTTCGCCGAGCTGCTGTCGAGCGCGGCGCTGATCGGCCTCTTCACCTTCGCCAACCTTCTGGGCTTCCTGGTCCGCAACGGCGGCGAGGCCGGAGGGCCGGAGATCGAGGTCGGCGAGGTCGAGGAGATCGTGCTCGACAACATCAACGTCGCGCTCAAGGGCGCGCTCTGGGAGCTCGACCAGAAGCTCGCCCGCTTCGCCGAGACCGACGCCGAGCTGGCCGCCGCGGTCACCGCCTACGCCGAGCGGCTGATGGACGAGGCCGCCCTGCGCAGCAGTGGGGCCCGCCACCTGGAGGCCTTCGTCGCCAAGACCTACCGGGTCGAGGCCGACGACTTCCAGATCGACGGCTTCACGCCGGCGCGCCGGGCCGCCTCGACGCCGCTGGTCATGACCTTCAAGAAGCCGGAGGAGGTGATCGGCAACCACATCGCCAAGCACCAGTGCATGAAGCTGGCGAAGATGCTGATGGCCTACGACTTCACCCGCCAGCTCAACCCCTTCGTCGAGCTGGGCGGTTTCATCTTCACCTTCATGGGCGACGGCAAGCCGGGCACCGGCAAGACCACCCTGATCCAGATGCTCGGCGGCCTGCTGAACGACTACTGCCAGGCGGCCGGCTATCCCTTCCGCTACGAGAACCTGTCGTCGGAGTCGATCGATTCCTACCAGGGCAAGTCGGGCCAGAACGCCAAAGCCTTCATCCGCAACGTCATGGATCCCCACGTCATCGGCTTCGGCACCATCGACGACATCGACCAGATCGCCGGCCGGCGCGGCGACCGCCAGTCCTCCTCGGGCCAGCAGGAGATCACCGCGGTGCTGATGGAGTCCTTCAGCGGGGCCAACACCGTGGTCCGCGGCAACTGCAGCTTCGGCATGTTCTCCAACTACCCGGAGAACGTCGATGACGCCCTCCGGCAGCGCGCCGGGGCCCGCTTCCTGGTCGACGGCCCGCGCAGCGAGGCGGACTACATCGACATCCTCCACCTGCTGCTCGGCAAGAACCACGACATCGCCGTCGGCAAGCACGAGCTCTACGCCGCCCAGGAGATCCGCCGCGCCGTCGCGGCTTCCTACGAGCAGCACGGCCGGCCGGCGGAGGACCAGCTGGAGGCGGTCTTCGAGGCGGTCGCCAAGGCCCAGGGGCCGCTCGACACCATCGCCAAGCTCGGCCGCTACCTCAAGGCGATCCAGGACGTCGACCAGCGCTTCACCGGCCGCGCGGTCAAGAACATCACCGATGCCATAAAGGTCCGCGCCATGGACGTCGAGCTGCCCGACGAATGGATGGCGGAGCCGGTACTCTTCCTGCAGCAGGACTACGAAACAAAGCTCAAGATGATCGGCGAGCTGATGAACCCGATCACCCCGGAGATGGTCCTCCAGGAGATCAACCGCTACGCCGACGCCGAGTTCCGCTACGCCAACGTCTCCGACGAAACGGCGGTCGACGGCATGGTCCGCGACTTCCACCTGCAGGCCGAGGCCAAGCGCCGCTATATCGCCGATGTCGGCGGAGGCGAGGGGCAGGGCTAGGGACCCCATGGACCGGCTGACCGAGAACAAGCTGATCTACGGCAACCTTTTCGAGGTTGGGACCGAGGTGCTGCAGAACCGCTACAACCGCGCCCTGCAGCTGCTCTACGGCCGGCAGACCGAGCTCCAGCGCTTCCGCATCGACCAGAGCGGCTTCTCGCCGGAGGTCGCCGAGGAGCTCGACGACCCCGAGTACCTCAACCCCCACGGCTGCAACCGCATGTTCATCCTGCTCACCCTGGAGCAGGCCTACCTGCCGCTGCTGGACGCTACCTTCTCCTCCAGCCGGGCGATCCTTCAGAACTACATCGACGACAACCGCGAGGCGCTCTTTGCGCTCACCGCCCGCGACGCGGTCTTCGGCGAACTGGAGGACTCGGTGTACAAGATCAAGACCCTGGGCGACCTCACCTCGATCAAGCACATCCGGATCAGGGCGCGCACGCCGAGCCGCCTGATCACCAAGGCCAAGCGCCTGAGCAGCAAGATCGAGGCCTTCATGGAGAGCGAGACGGCCTGGTCCGACGACGAAGCCTTGCAGCAGATCATCCAACTCGCCGAGACGGTCGGGGATGTGCGCCGGCAGCCGGTGATCCCGGGCCGGACCGACTACGAGGAAGGCAACTTCTTCACCACCCACATGGGCGGGCTCTATGTCTTCAACTCGGCGCGCAAGCCGACCCTGATCTACTGCAGTCCCGACCAGCAGGGCAGCCGGGTCTACGAGGACAAGACCCTGGGCTTCCGGCACATCCCGGTGAGCGATCGCGCCGCGGTCGCACGCTATTTGAAGGAGGCCGATCTGGTCGAGCCCCTGGACGGGCTCAAGCACCTGGATCCCGCGGAGCTGCTGCGCGAGAAGCTGGAGTTCGTCGCCGTCGACCACGCCGCGCAGAACGACGCCCCGGGCGAGATCTGGGACTTCGAGCCCATGGCCCTGCGCCGCTACCTGCAGCGGAATTTCGACGAGCTGCCGGCCGAGTTCCACGACGTCCAGGGCGCGCTCCGCGCCCTGGAGCAGGGCGAGCCCGGCGGAGGCCTGGAGCCGGAGTCGCCGGGCTACTTCTATCTGCTGCGCTCGGCCCGTCACAAGGACCGGGATCTGGTGAACCATCTCTTGGCGCGGCTGACGCCGCTCGACTTCCGCCAGCTCTTCATCTGCAACAAGGAGCTCTTCTACGAGCTCTACGAGACCTGGAACGACCGCAAGCGTGGCTATGTTGCGGAATACCTCGCGCGGCACTATCAGGGGCGGGCGGCCGAGGTCTGGCGCCATCTCTACGGCCGGACCAAGGTGGCCGAGGGGCCCTGGGGCGCGCGGCCGGCGGGCGAGCGCTCCGTCATCCCGGAGGCGGGGTGATGCCCGCCGGGCCGCGCAGGTGAAACGGGGGATCGGAAGCGATGCTGTGGGTCTGGCTTGTCCGTTCGCTGGGTGTCTTCGCCGTCCTGACGGTGATCTACATCGCGCTCTCGCTGTTCAAGCGCTGGGAGGAGCGGCGCCGGCTCGGGGCCGAGTACGACAGCCTCCACGCCGGGGGCGGCGCGACCGAGGCCCGCGACCTCTACATCCAGCGCGGCATCCACAGCTACAACAGCTCGCTCAGGCGCAAGCTGCTCTGGGGCGTCTACCTGGTGCCGCTGATGGTGCTCGCGCTTCTGATCCTGCTGGGCTACCTCAGCTAGGGAGCGGCAGGGGGACGCGAAAGGAAAGGCTGGCGTGAAGATCGTAATCTGGATGCTGAAGCTGCTGCCGCTGGTGGCGGCGATCCTGTTCCTGCACTTCTACCTGCCGTCCAAGGACGTCGTGCGGATCGTCGACACCGACGTCAAGCGCATGGACGTGGTCTCCAAGGACTTCGTCGGCGAGGGCAAGGACGGCGCGCCGGCCCGGACCCGTGACGTGCGCTTCATCAACGCGGTCTGGCCCGACGGCAAGCCCCGGGTCTACCGCAACGAGGAGACGGACTGGAGCTTCCCCTGGTACTTCAAGTTCGATTCCGGGAACCTCCAGACCGAGGCCCAGGACCTGCGGTCGACCAAGAACGAGCCGATCTGGGTGGTGATCACCCACTATGGCTGGCGCTTCGAGATCCTGTCGATGTTCCCCAATGCGGTCGAGATCGAGCGCGTCGAAGATCCGGACCACTTCCCGGTCCCCTGGTTCCGCATCGTCTTCTTCGTTCTCTTCGCTGCCTTGGCGCTCTGGCTCTGGTACCTTTGGCGCTGGTTCGTCGAGGTCCGCTGGAAGCCCTTCCTGGCCGAGCTGGCGATCGACGACCGCTTCGAGAACGCCTCCAACGCATTCGGCCAGGTCTGGCGCTGGTTCAAGGCCAACCTCGGCGACCGCTTCGGTGGCCGGCGCAAGCCCGGACGCGGCTGAGTCACGTGGCCATCTCGGCCTCGGCTTGATCGAGGTCAATAGCCCGGCGCGGCAGGGCGGCTAAGCTCGGCCTCGCTGGTCCAGGTTTCCCCGAGGGAGGGCAAAATGCTGAAGCGCGGGTTCAAGGCGATGCTGGCCGAGGCGAACGCCGTGATCGAGACGGTCGCGGTGCACGATCTGCCCTATGCCCAGGAGGATAGCGATACGCTCCTGGTCGACGTGCGCGAGACGGTCGAGCGCGAAAGCGAGGGGCTGATCCCCGGCTCGCTCCATGCGCCGCGCGGCCTGCTGGAGTTCCACGCCGACCCCGAGAGCCCGATCTACAAGGAGGAGCTGACGCCCGACCGCCGGATCATCCTCTACTGCGGCACCGGCGGACGCTCGGCGCTGGCGGCCAAGACCCTGATGGACATGGGCTTTTCCGACGTCGCTTCGCTGGCCGGCGGCTTCGCCGCCTGGCGCAAGGCGAAGGACGACTAGACCGCGGGCGGTCGGCCAAACCCGATCGCTGGCCGGGCCTGGATCGGCCGCCGGCCTCCGGGTGGAGTCTGGCGGCCTGGTTGTTTCGAAGCCCCCTTGTCCGGCCCCCACGGCGCTGGACTGGCTCGGCAGGACAAAGCTCTGCGCCCTCGCAACGGTGCTTCTCGCGGTGATCTCCCTGGCCGACCGGGCTCTCGCGAGACTCCGGCTTCCCCCGTCGTGGAATTGAAATCGCGCCCCGCCTCGGAGCGCGGCCCGCAGAGGATCGCTTTGCGCTGCATTCGAGGCCGGTATAGAAGGGTTCGGTGACGTCGTGGTGGCGTGGTGACCGACCGCCGGTCAGGGGGCGAGGCATGCGACTCGAAAAGATCGAACAGAACGTCGGCTGGATCCGCATGATCAGCATTATTGCGGTCGTGGCCTCGGGCTTCGGCTCGCTGCTGATGTTCGTGATCGGTGCGGTCAAGGTCTTCCGGGCCTATGTCACCTATCTCGGGCCGGATCTGCTGACGAAGAAGGTCCCGAACGAATCGGCGAACCTGGCCATCGCCCTGGTCGTGCAGGCGATCGACGCCTTTCTGATCGCGCTCGTCCTGCTGATCTTTGGGAAGGGGATCTACAGCCTCTTCGTGCACGAGCTCGACGACGATCACCCGAAGGTCAAGGGCTGGCTGGGCATCCAGAGCATCTCCCACTTGAAAGCCATTCTGGCGGAACTCGTGATCATCATCCTCATGGTGAAGTTCCTCGAGAGCGCGCTGCGGACCTTCGGCGGGTATCAGTGGGAGATGCTGATCCTGCCCTTGGGCGTCCTCATGCTGGCGGGCGCGGTCCGGCTCCTGGAATTGAGGTAGTCGCCTCTCTCGCCGGCAAGAAATCGCCGGGCGCAACATTTGAACTCTTCCCCAGTATTATTGGAACAATTCTGTCTTTTTCTGGCTTGGATCCGATTCTGTCTTGAACCGGATTCGGCTCCGGCCTATAACCCGCGTCCGCCCGGACGACGGGCGGCCTTTGCAAGCAGTGGAAACGGCAATGACGCAAGAGTCATTCAACGAAAGCCGGCCATCAGGGCCGGAGGACACCAGGGCCTGACCCGGGCGTTTCCGCTCGTGTCTTGCCCGAGAGCGATCGACGAGAAAGGGCGAGACACATGAGACAATCCATCATGACATAGGCGAAAAGCCGGCACCCTTCGCTAGGTGACCGGGCTTCATTCCTTTGGTCATTTCCTCCGTGGTCCGGGCTCCGAAGGCCCGGCCGGCGCGCCCGGCGTCCGTAATGCGCCCCGCGTGTATCGAGTTTGACCGTGCCGATGTAGCTCAGTGGGAGAGCGCCGGGCGCGAGCGCCCGGAGGTCGCGGGTTCGAGTCCCGTCATCGGAACCCGAATGTAGCTCAGTGGGTAGAGCACTGGACTGATAATCCAGGAGTCGAGGGTTCGATTCCCTCCATTCCGCAGCCTGAAACGCTGCTCCACCTTCTAAGTGGATGACCTTTTTTGAGGGTGCCGGAAGGGGGCCAGACCCCGAAGGGTTCCGCAGCTTCGGCGGCGGGCGCCACGGGGTCGGGCGCCACGGTGCCCTGTGCCGCGCGTCCCGCCGGCCTCTCCCGCCGCGGCGCGGCAACGGGCACGCCGGTCCGGTTCCGGGATCCTTCGGGAGCCCGCGGCGGCCGGCACCCTCGGCGCCGCCCCACGGCGGGCGGGTCCGGCGGCCGCACGGCCCGCGCCGCGGCGTCGGTGCCCTTCCGGTTGCCCCGCACAGCAAATGATTGATTTGGAACTTTTCTGTTCCCCCACGTGCAGAAAGAAGACGTGACGAGAGAAGAAAGGAGAAGACCGATGGTCATGAAGACCGAACGGATTGCGGACACGGAGCTGGGTCTCCTGTACCGCGACCGGGTCTTCCAGAAGGTTCTGGGACCCGGGGTTCACCGCCGGCTGCCGAACATGTCGGTGCGTACCGAGGTCCGCAAGCTGGACCTGCGGGCGCTGCCGGTCCGCGATGCCGCGCTGGAGGCGCTCTACCTGACGCGTCCCGAGGCGGTCGCCCAGCACTTCGCCGTGGCGGACGTGGCCGACAACGAGCTCGGCCTGGTCTTCGCCGACGGCAAGCTGGTCGACCTGGTCGGGCCGGGCGGGCGGGCCTTCTACGCCAAGAACCTGCGGCAGATCGACGTCCGCATCCTTGATGCCGCGGCCGAGGTCGAGGCGCCGAAGGAGCTGGTCGCGCCGCTGGCCCGGCTGAAGGACCAGGCTCTGGTCCTGCTGGTCGAGGTCCCGAGCGACCACGTCGGCCTGCTCTACGTCGACGGCGTGCTCCAGCGGCAGCTCAAGGCCGGGCGCTACGCCTTCATCCGGGCGGCGCGCCGGGTCGATGCCGTGACCCTGGACCTGCGCCTCCAGACCCTGGAGGTGACCGGCCAGGAGGTTCTGACCAAGGACCGCATCGGCCTGCGGGCCAACGTGACGGCCGTGTTCCGGATCGCCGATCCGATCCAGGCCGTCTCGATCACGGCGAACCTGCGCGACCACATCTACAAGGAGCTCCAGTTCGCTCTGCGTCAGGTGGTCGGCACCCGGACCCTCGAGGAGGTGCTGGGTGACAAGCAGGGCATCAACGCGGCGATCGCCGAGCGGCTGGTGCCGCAGCTGGCGGCCAACGGCCTGACGGTGACCTCCGTCGGTGTCAAGGACATCATCCTGCCCGGCGACGTGCGGGAGCTGATGAACCGGGTCATCGAAGCGGAGAAGACCGCGCAGGCCAACGTGATCAAGCGCCGGGAGGAGACCGCGGCGACGCGCTCCCTCCTGAACACGGCCAAGCTGATGGAGGACAACCCGATCCTCCTGCGGCTGAAGGAGCTGGAGGCGCTTGAGAAGGTCTCGGAGAAGGTCGGCAACGTCATCGTCGGAAACGGCATGGACGGTGTCCTCGACGACCTGGTCCGGATCAAGCCGCGCAAGCGAAAGGAGGACTGAAC
>JAAUXY010137710.1_pt1 | contig 11263 bp, 10 predicted proteins | sample 7278121 | NCBI WGS metagenome assembly JAAUXY01 (sample SAMN14350117, study PRJNA611818) | marine sediment metagenome | isolation source: surface marine sediment (1.8m) | place: French Polynesia: Moorea | collected 2018-08
CGGCGAAACTATTGTCGAGGCTCAGCTCGAGCTGCCGGCGCTGAAGCGCTTCGAGCCGAAGATTGCCGGCGCGACCGTCGATGCTGTCGACACGCGCGGCAAGGCCATGCTCACGCGTTTCGACAATGGCTTGACACTCTACAGCCACAACCAGCTGTACGGCCGTTGGTACACCGTCAAACGGCCCCGCCTGCCAGCGACGGGAAGAACCCTGCGCGTCGCGCTGCATACCGCGACCCACAGCGCCATCCTGTACAGCGCGTCGGACATCGAAGTCCTGACGGAACCTGAGCTCGGCAGTCATCCCTTCCTGAAGCGGATCGGACCGGATGTGCTCGACCCGGTGCTGACGGCCGATGCCGTTGTAGACAGGCTCGAGAGCTCGGCATTCCGAAACCGGTCGCTCGGCGCGTTGTATCTCGATCAATCGTTCATTGCCGGTCTCGGCAATTACTTGCGCACCGAGATACTGTGGGCCGCCGGGCTGCACCCGTCGCTCAAGCCGTCGGCGCTGACCCGGGCGCAGCTCGTTTGCCTGGCAAAGCAGACGATCGCGATCAGCAAACGCTCTTACCGGACCCGCGGCCTGACCGTGCCGCCGTCGCTTGCACGATCCCTGAAGGACGCCGGGACCGGTTACGAGGCGCGGCGCTTCCAGGTATTCGGCCGCGAGGATCTACCGTGTCGTTCCTGCGGTACTGCGGTTGAACGACTAACCGTGAGCAGCCGAAACCTTTTTGTTTGTCCGCAGTGTCAGCCCGCGTAACAGGGTCGTCCCGAACTCGCTGACGGCGATACCGCCGAGAATCAGGCCGAGACCGAGGAAGACGAAGCCGGACAGGCTCTCGCCAAGCACGAGCCCACCTGCGAGAACGGCCCAGACCGGTACCAGGTAGTTGACGAACGACACGAATGTCGGTCCAGGCCCCTGTACCAGCCGGAAGTAGAGTACGGTCGCGAGGCCCGTCGACAGCAGGCCGAGGACCAGGACCGACAGTGCCGCTGCCAGCGGCGGCACCGCTGGCAGCGTGACGATGCCGATCGCTGCATGCGGGGTGGTCAGCATCGCACCGACGAGCATCATCCCCGCGGACAGGGCAACCGGATCTCTCGCGCCCAGGCGTCGGGCGTAGATTGTATTGATCGAATAGCTCAGCGCGGCAAGCAATACCGCGCCGATGGCGGGCAGGGTCATCGGGCCGTTGAGCGACAGGGCGCCCGGACCGATCACAATGGCGACGCCGGCAAAGCCGATCAAAAAGCCCGTGATTCGGCCAGGCGAGAGCGATGCACCGGGTACGAAGAAGTGCGCGAGCGTCAGCACGAACAGCGGCATAACGGCCATCAACACGCCGGTCAGGGCCGAGTCGATGTGCAGCTGCGCCCAGGCGGTGAGCTGGAACGGCAGCACGCTGCCGAGCAGGGCCATGACGATCATCGGCAGCCAGCCGCGGCCGAATGCCGGCAGGCGTGCGCCTGAAGCCTTCAGATAGGCGAACAGGACCGCAGCGGCGATCAGCATTCGCGACCCAACCAGCTGAGCGGGCGAGAACGCAACGAGGGCGAACTCGTTGAACAGGAACGCGGTGCCCCACATGGCAGTCAGTGCCAGCAGGATCAGCCAGTCGCCTCCGTTTGCCTGCCGCGGCATCGTCAGCTCCTCACCTGGACGAGCATTACCAGCAGCACCAGCCCGAGGAACAGCATCGCAACGGTCATCAGGACGCTCACGCGGTGCAGGGTGACGAAGCGAGCGCGACCCGCATCGCCGGCGTCCCTGGCCGCATTCGTGGCCGGAATAATCGACAGCGCTGTAAGCGACAGTACGAGGGTTGCGGTCGATACAGCGCTCGCCCAGACGGTAACGGGCGTCCAGCCGGCGACCAGTCCGCCGACGAGGGCAGCAATCAGCATCGCGGCCCCGCAGGCTGCCCCGAGCCGAAAGAAGCGCGGGAACAGGGCACGCAGGAAGCGACGGGCGGCTGCCTCGTCGAGCACGGTGAACACGCTCGGGGCAACGACCGCCGATTGGAACAGGATCGCACCCACCCAAACGGCGGTAGCGATCGCGAGTACTGAAACGGAAATAGACATCACAATATCGTCTAGAAGTTGTCTAAGAGAAAACTATACAGTATATTGACAGCATGGCAATACACGACGTCCCAAAATTCGGCCTGCTGCCGCTGACGGCCCACGACATCGCGGATCTTCGCTCCGACCACGCGGGCGAGGCCGGCGCGGTCATGATCTACGCCGGGATCCTCGCTATCAGCAGGGACCCGGAGGTTCGACAGTTCGCCCGCGAGCACCAGGAAACCGAGCGTCGCCATCTCGCGTTTTTTGACGCCTGGCTGCCGGCCGCACGGCGCAGCAAGCTACTACCGGTCTGGAAGAGCGCGGGCTGGATCCTGGGTGCCTTCGCCGCGCTCTGGGGAAAGAAAAGCGTCTTCCGAACGATCGCGGCGGTTGAGACGTTCGTCGACCGCCACTATGCCGAGCAGATTGACTCGATGCAGGCTCGTCCGGGACTCGAGGATCTCGTCGAGGTCCTCCGCCGATTCCGCGACGATGAACTGCACCACCGGGACGACGCAGCGGAGCGCGCGAACGATGACCGTGGCGGCCTGTGGCCGCGGATCATCGGCGCGGGATCCGTTGTCGGCGTCTCGATCGCCCGACGAATTTGACCTTTAACTGAAGCTGGAGCCTCCCGATGACGGCAAACGCAAGCAAGAGAACCGATACCTATGGCATTGGCGCCGTCGCGCGCCTGACCGGCCTGACTGACCACACGATCCGTGTCTGGGAGCGGCGCTACGGTGCCGTCATCGCTGAACGCGCAGCGAACGGCCGGCGAGTCTATGCGCTGGAAGACGTCGAGAAGCTCGGACTCCTGAAACAGCTGACCGACAGTGGACTGTCCATCGGGTCGATCGCGAACTCGAGCATCGAGGAGTTGCGCAGCCGCGCCGAGCAGATCAGCGAGATCGCAACGACGCCGCTGCCCGACGAGATCCGGGTCGCGCTCGTCGGCGACCTGCTGCCGAGCCGCGTGGTGGCAGCCGAAGCGTCGCTCGCGCCGATCAAGATCGTCACCGCCGACAACAACCTCGAGCGTTTCGCGGCCGACCTGGAGCGACAGTCGATCGACGTAGTCGTGTTCGAAACGGCCGTGCTGGACGAAGAGGTTGTCGTCCAGCTCCGCGCGCTGATGGAGGCCTGCGAGGCCGAGCGCGGCGTGCTTGTTTACAGTTTCGGTCGCTCCGTGGACAGCGCGAAGCTCAGGAACTCGAACATCGTGCTGGCGCGTGCGCCCGTGAGCGAGGACGAGGTGCAGGCAGCGGTTGTCCGCGCCTACACGCGACCGTCGTCGTCGCCGGCACGCCGGCGGGAAGAAGTTCCGGCAACCAATGACTGGAATTTCGACGGGCCGGTACCGCCACGTCGTTTCACCCAGCAGCAGCTGGCGAAGCTCGGCATGGTGTCGACGGCGATCGACTGCGAATGCCCGCAGCACCTGGCACAGCTGGTCAGCGGTCTCAGCGCGTTCGAGATCTACAGCGCAAATTGCGCCAACCGCAACGAGGAAGATGCGGCGCTGCATCGCTACCTGCACCGCACCACTGCGGCTGCTCGGGGCATGATCGAGTCCGCGCTCGAGCGCGTCGCCGAAGCCGAAGGCATCAATTTCTAACGGCTGTCGTTACATTCTGTTGCAATTCTGTCTACGTTTTACTTAGTCAAATGATTGACAGTGATACGATGTGCGAGGGAAACTACAGTCGACTTAACGATGGTCTGGCGTCGAAAGTCAGTACAAAAAGCGCAGGGATTGAACTCTCCTCCCCCCGTTCCCCCGTCTCTGCGTTTTCTCTCGGGCCGGCAGCTCTCTGCCGGCCCTTTTTATTCCCGACAAGACGATGAACAACGGCTACCAGGTCGTCTGGTTCAAGCGCGATTTGCGCGTGCACGACCACGCTGCTCTCGCCTCCGCGGCTGACGCTGGCCCTGTGGTGCCGTTGTATGTCGTCGAGACCGAGTACTGGCAGCAGCCCGACGTATCCGCCCGCCAGTGGGCATTTGCTCGTGAGTGTCTCGCAGAACTCGACGCCGCCCTCGCAGAACTCGGGCAGCCGCTTGTGATTCATACGGGCGACGTCGTGACGGCGCTTGGTCGACTGCACCGGGAACACGGCATTGCGGCGCTGTGGTCGCACGAGGAGACAGGTAATGCGTGGACCTACGCCCGCGACAACCGCGTACGCGCCTGGTGCCTGGAACACAGCATCGAATGGCACGAGCCGCGTCAGCATGGGGTTGTTCGACGACTCGGTTCGCGAAACGGCTGGGCACGACGGTGGGACCGGCAAATGCACGGCGCCGAGCGCAAAGCACCTTCCGGTCTGCCCACGTTGTCGATCGAGAGCGAACGCCTTCCTGACAGCCGCGAGCTCGGGCTTGCCGACGACCGTTGCACGGATCGACAGCAGGGGGGCCGCAGTGCGGGACTGGAGCGGCTGACGACTTTTCTCGAAGAGCGCGGCGAACACTACCGCACCGACATGTCGAGCCCGGTTACAGCGTGGGACGGCTGTTCCAGGCTTTCCGCCCACCTCGCCTGGGGCACGCTGTCGATGCGTGAGATCGCACGGCGCACGTTCCGCCGGGAAGCGCAGCTGTCGAGCTTGCCGGCGGCGACGACCAAATACTGGCGTGGCTCGATGCAGTCGTTCGCCGGGCGTCTGCACTGGCATTGTCACTTCATGCAAAAGCTCGAAGACGAGCCGTCTATCGAGCGCTCGAACCTGCACCCGGCCTATAACGGTCTCCGGCCGACCGTACCGGATTCCAGCAAGCTCGAGGCGTGGGAAGCGGGCGAGACCGGTTGGCCGTTCGTCGATGCCTGCATGCGCTCACTCCGTGCGACCGGCTGGATCAACTTCAGGATGCGCGCGATGCTGATGGCGGTGGCGAGCTACCACTATTGGCTCGACTGGCGTCAGCCGGGTCTGCATCTTGCGCGACAGTTCACGGATTACGAACCCGGAATTCACTGGCCGCAGGTGCAGATGCAGTCGGGAACGACGGGCATCAATACGCCCCGCATCTATAACCCGGTGAAGCAGGGCTTCGACCAGGACCCCGCCGGCAGCTTCGTTCGTCGCTGGCTGCCCGAACTCGATGCCGTACCCGACGCGTTTATTCACGAGCCCTGGAAATGGGAGAAAGCACCGTCGGTCATCGGCCGGCGCTACCCGGCGCCGCTGGTCAATCATCTCGATGCAGCTCGCGCGGCTCGCGAGCGCATCTGGTCGATAAGGGGCGATCGTGGGCACCGCCACCACGCCAATGACATATTTTCGAAGCACGGCAGTCGCAAGCGCAGAGGCCCGAGATCTGCGCGCAGTCGGCGGCCGCAGCTCCCGTTTGCTTTTGGTCTCGAGGACTCCGAGTAATGTCCGATCACACACTTTATCCAGACGCGTCCAGGGCCGCCGGCCTCGAGCGCCTCACCGAGTTCCTGCCTCGTGCGGGCCGTGACTACGCGCGCACGCGCAACTTCGACTACGGCCCGGACAATCGCGGCAACGTTTCGGTTCTGTCACCCTATGTGCGCCATCGCCTGGTGCTCGAGAGCGAGGTTCTGGAGCAGACGCTGGAGCGACATTCGTCGACCGCAGCTGAGAAGTTCGTCCAGGAGGTCTTCTGGCGCGCTTACTTCAAAGGCTGGCTCGAGCAGCATCCTGACGTCTGGCGCCGCTACCGGCGCGACCTTGTTGCCGCCATCTCTACGCTCGAGGTCGATGCCGATCTATGCGCCGCCTACGATCGCGCCGTAACCGGCCAGACCGGGATCGACTGTTTCGATGCCTGGGTGGACGAGCTGACCCGGACAGGCTACCTGCACAATCACGCACGCATGTGGTTTGCGAGCATCTGGATCTTCACACTGCGGCTTCCCTGGCAGCTCGGCGCCGATTTCTTCCTGAGGCACCTGCTCGACGGCGATCCGGCGTCGAACACGCTAAGCTGGCGCTGGGTCGGTGGCCTGCATACGCGCGGCAAGACCTATCTCGCGCGAGTATCGAACATCACGAGCTACACCGACGACCGCTTCAATCCGGTCGGTCAGCTCGCTGCGGCCGCGCCGCCGCTAGCTGAAGACGAGCCGCCGACTCGCGTGGCCTTGCCGGAGGTGCCCCTGCCCGAACTCAAAGGCCGGGTCGGGCTGCTGATTACCGAGGAGGATTGTCACGGTCTGCCGCTCGAACTCGACACGCAGCCGACCGCGGTTCTCGGTCTCACAGCAACGGCGCTGCGTTCCCCGCTCACCGTCGGCCAGCCGGCCGCGGCGTTCGCCGCTGCCGCGGTTGCTGACGGCACCGCCCGTACGGCTGCTGCCTTCGAGGTCCCGTCGCGGACGCAGAACTCCGTGCGCTGGGACGACGCACTGACCGAGTTTGCCGCGGAGCACGCACTCGACACGATCGTTACCGCCTATGCACCGGTGGGGCCGGTCGCTGAGCTGCTGCGAAGTACGGAAAAGACCCTCGATGAACGCGACATAAGCCTCGTACGCGTTCGGCGTCATTACGACGAAGCAACCTGGCCGTACGCCGGAAAAGGTTATTTCAAGCTGAAATCTCGCATCCCGGAGATCCTCGATACGCTGTCAGGCGACATAATGCGCGAAACTGCTTGACGATCGAATTCATAATTGAGATAAATTGTCTCAAATATGGGTTATTGGCCAGTCGGGAAGAACTGGTTTCTACGGTCGAATCAAGGAGAGAGTGATATGACTGAACTGCCACTGGTTTTGGTCACCGTGGGCAACTCGCAGCACGAGTTCGAGGCACTGTACGACCATCTCGAGACCGTTTCGAAAGCGAAGACGGCGAGATTTCAGAGCCTGATTGTCGCCCGCCGCGACATGCCCGACGTGTTCTACGCGGTGTTACGTTCCAAGGCCGACAGTTTGCCCAATGTTCACATGCGCCGCCTCGGCGATGGCGGCGAGCACTGCGACTCCATCCGCCACGCCGAAGGGACGTTCTACACGACCAGGAAGCCGTCCTTCACCGTCATCTAGCCAGCCCTGTATCAGGGGGCCTCGATGGCTTCGCGATCCCAGACGGCCGGCATTAGCATGCGGATGAAATAGGCGTATTCGAGCGCCGTGCGCATCGCCAGCTGATCCTGGTTGGCCGTGCCGCCGTGACCCCCCTCCATGTTCTCGTAGTAGAAGAAGTCATAGCCCTTGTCTTCGAGCCATGCGGCCATCTTGCGCGCGTGGCCGGGATGCACACGATCGTCCTGGGTCGATGTGTAGAAAAGCACCTTCGGATAATCCTTGCCGTCCTCGAGGTTCTGGTACGGCGAGTACTCGCGTATGAACGCCCAGTCTTCCGGGACGTCCGGGTTACCGTACTCGCCCATCCAGCTCGACCCGGCGAGCAACTTCGAATAGCGCTTCATGTCGAGAAGGGGCACGCCGATGTCGAGTGCGGCAAAAAGGTCGGGTCGCTGCGTCAGCGCGACACCGAGCAACAGTCCGCCATTCGAGCGGCCGAGCGCGCCGAGCTTGTCGGGCGAGGTGACCCCCGCGTCGATCATGTCCTCGGCAATCGCGAAGTAATCGTCGTAGGCGCGCTGCCTGTTTTCACGCAGCGCCGACTGGTGCCAGCGCGGACCGAATTCACCGCCGCCTCGCAGGTTGGCAATGGCCAGGACGCCGCCGCGCGACAACCACATGCGGCCCGCAAGCGCGCCGTGCTGGGGCCGCGAAGGGTCGCTGTAGTACACCGGCAGGATCGGGATCTGGAAACCGCCGTAGCCGTAAAGGATGGCGGGCGCATCGCCTTCTTCGAGGACGTCTTCGCGACCGACAATAAAGTAGGGCACCGACTGGCCGTCGGCGCTGGTCGCGAACTGCTGGCGGATGACGACCCCGGTCGCGTCGTACTGAGCGGGCAGCGACATGACGGTACTGAGCTCGTTGTCTCCGGACACGTGATAGAGCGTCGTTGGCTGGACCGCGTTCTCAAAACTGACGAACAGGTCTTCTCTGCTGCTGCTCGATGCAACGATCGTAGCAACGCCATTGTCGGGCAGCGCCAGTTCCTTCCGCTGCCAGCCGTCCTCGTCACGTGTGAGTCGCCAGATGCGGCCGATCACGTTGTCGAGAAGGCCGAGGTACAAACTGCCCTGGCCGACCTCGACGTCGCGGACTGCCTGTTTGTCATTGGGCGAAAAGACGAGCCCGGTTTCGCCGGATTCGAGGTCGAACGTGACGATGTCGCCGGTTGTGTAGCGCTCGCCGGAGTGTTCCCAGACCTCTTCGAGACCGAGAATGACGTCGCCATCGATAATGCCGGCGAACGCGGTCCTGAGCGGTATATCCAGTGGCGGCATGGCCTTGCCGTCAACGACGGGGCGATATTCCGTCTCGTTCCAGTCGGCGAAAAGGCGGACGAGAAACGCGTAGGTCGAATCGCCGTTGCGGATGACGAAGGGCGCGAGCAGCGTGTCCTCGGTTTCGGCGACGAATAGCGACGTCGATTCTTCGATTGGCTCGCCACGTGTCCAAAGGCGCGCTTCGCGTGCATAGCCCGAGTTCGTGAGGCTGCCGTCGCCCCAGTTGGTCGCCACCAGGAGCCGATCTTCGTCGAGCCAGGCGACATTTGACTTCGCTTCCGGGACAACGAAGCCGTCGTCAACGAACGCTTTGTCGGTCAGCGAAAACTCACGGTAGACCGATTCATCCTTGCCGCCGCGCGAGAGCTCAACGAGGCAGCGGTCGCTGTCACCGCCGAGGCAGTTGACGCCCTGCCATACCCAGTTCTCGTGCTCGCTGTCGGCGAGTTCGTCGACGCTCAGGACGATTTCCCAGTCGGGCTGCCCGGTTTTGAACGATTCGATGTCCGTGCGCCGCCAATGGCCACGGACGGCCGATTCGTCCTGCCAGAAGCTGTGGAAGTCGTCGCCAATGATCTGACCTTCCGGAATGCGTTCGTCGGCCGTCAGGATCGAGAAGGCCTCGCGGTACAGCGACTGGAACAATTCGTTCTCGCGCAGTTCCGCGAACGTCGAGTCGTTCTGGCCGCGCACCCAGTCGAGCGCTCGTTCGCCCTCGACGTCTTCGAGCCACAGGTACGGGTCGTCGCCGTCGTCGGCGGTCGCGACCAGCGGAAGCAGGAGCAGCGTCGCTGCAAGCAGGCGTTTCATGGCGTTTCCTTGATTGTTGGCGTTTGTTTGTCAGTAAATCTCGGGGACCGTGAACGCGAGGAACATCGCGAGCAGGATCCCTACCCGGTAGCGCCAGCTGACGCCGCCGATCATGTCGCCGGCATCGTGGTCGTGGCTTACGCCGAATGCGACGACGTGTACCAGCGAGCCCGCGACGAAGCCCTGGAACCAGGCCAGCTCGCGGGTCGCCGCCCAGTCCACGACGGCACCGCCGAAAACGTAGGCCAGCGTCGTCGCCACGACGATCATGAGCATCGCGCCGACCGCCGCCGCCGTGCCGAAGCTCGGCCGGACCGACCACCAGATGGCCATCCCGACTGGCAAACGGTGCAGGATGACCCCGAGCGCGAGCTCGTTGCCGAAGATAGACCCGATCAGGTGGCTATTGGTTCGGCCCGTGTCGGCCGAATTGCCCGGTAGCAGCGCGATGCCGTCGATGATCGCATGGATGACCAGCCCCGCGGCCGCGAGCAGGACGATGAACACGTGCGCGCGCTGCATGGAATGATGAAAGGCTTTCTCGATCGCAATCGGGAACAGCAATCCGACGGCGAGGAAGGCCAGGGCCAGGAGTCCGCCGCCTTCGATGGAATCCGGAATGATATGTGCGCAGACGATGCCGGCGACGGTGATAAGCACGAAGCCGTCGATAACCTGGCGGACTACAGGTTTCCGGCGGCCCCATGCGTAGATGAAGGGCCCGGCGAGCAGGGTGACAATGCTGTAGATAAGCGCCATCGAAACCTATCGTAGCGTGAGCACAACCTTGCCGAGCGCACGGCGCTCGCTGATTCTTCGAAAGGCCTCGCGGTAGTCATCGAGGGCAAAGGTCTCGCTGACGCGCGGTACGAGCGTGCCGTCAGCCAGCCAGTCTGCGAGTTCGCGCATGTTGTCGAGATGCTCCGCGCCGTGCCGGGCCACCCAGGTGCCCCACCAGACACCGACGATGCTGGCTTCCTTCAGCAGCGCGATGTTGGCCGGAAACGCGGGAATGTCGCCCGCCGCAAAACCGATCACGAGGTGCCGGCCGTGCCAGCCGAGTGCGCGAAGCGCCGCCTGCGCCTGGTCTCCGCCGACCGGGTCAAAGACGACATCGACGCCGGCGCCGTCCGTCATCTCGCGGACGGTCTCCTTGAGCGGCATGCTCGTGTAGTCGATGACCTGGTCCGCGCCTGCGGCGCGTGCGTAGTCGAGCTTCTCGACCGTACTCGCCGCGGCAATGACCTCGGCGCCCATGGCTTTCGCGAGCTGCACGGCAGCGATGCCTACGCCGCCCGCCGCGCCGAGTACGAGTACGGTCTCGCCCGACTGGAGGTTCGCGCCCTGCTTGAGCGCGTGGTAGCTCGTACCGTAGATGACGCCGAAACCGGCGCCTTCGGCGAAGCCAAGATTCGGCGGCAGCGGGGCGAGCAGTGACTGGTCGACCACTACCTGCTCCGCAAACGCGCCGCCGCGCGGCAAGGCGATGACGGAGTCACCGGGCTTGAACCGGTCGACGCCTTCGCCGACGGCGGAGACGATGCCAGCAGCCTCGTTGCCGGGGATGAAGGGCGGCGGGATCTTGTCCTGGTACTTGCCGGCGACCACGAGCAGGTCGGGGAAGTTGATGCCTGCGGCATGCACGTCGACGACAACCTGGCCCGGCCCGGCAACCGGGTCGTCATAGTCCTCGAGGACGAGGTCGTCGGTCGAGCCCCACGCTTTGCAGACGAGTGCTCTCACCTAGGCGATCTCGAACAGCGAGGCCGCGCCCTGGCCGCCGCCGATGCACATCGTGCAGACGACATAGCGTGCGCCGCGGCGACGGCCTTCGATCAGTGCATGTCCAACCATGCACGCGCCGGACATTCCGTACGGGTGGCCGATCGAAATCGCGCCGCCGTCGACGTTCAGAATGTCGTCGGGAATGCCGAGCGTGTCGCGGCAGTAAAGCACCTGCACGGCGAAGGCTTCGTTCAGCTCCCAGAGACCGATATCGTCCATCTTGAGCCCGGTACGCTCCAACAGCTTC
>JAAUXY010203961.1_pt1 | contig 11262 bp, 8 predicted proteins | sample 7278121 | NCBI WGS metagenome assembly JAAUXY01 (sample SAMN14350117, study PRJNA611818) | marine sediment metagenome | isolation source: surface marine sediment (1.8m) | place: French Polynesia: Moorea | collected 2018-08
GTGACGCCACCGAGGCCCGGTTCCGAGCCACCGTTGTCGGTGGTGTCGCCGTCGATGTCGAACCACACCCGGTCGCCGAGCGAGCCGGCTTCGATGTAGCCGAAGTCGTAGGAGGGGACGTTGTCATCCGACACCGTGTCGCTCTGCTCGTCGACGTTGGTGACCTCGTCCTTCAGCGTGGTGCCGACCAGCCCGGAAAGCGCCCCGGTGTCGTTGTAGCCGAAGTTGGTCCCGACCACGTCGGCACCGGCCAGGGTCACCCCCTGTTCGGAGATCACCGCGCCCGGAGTGGTCGGCAGCAGAGCGGCCAGCCCACCGGCGTCGTCGGTGATCAAGATGGTGTAGTCACCGTCCGGCAGATCCGGGAAGCTGAAGGTGCCCTCGGTACCGGCGCCGGTGTCGGTCACCGTCGAAGCGATCAGGTTGCCGCCCGCGTCGAGCAGGACTACCGTCACGCCGCCGATACCGACCTCACCGCCGTCCAGCACGCCGTTCGAGTCCGCGTCGAACCACACCCGATCGGTGATGTCGAACAGCGCCGCGTTGACGTAGCCGAAGTCCTTGGTGAGGATCGTGTCGCCCGCGGCCACCACGAACGGCACCGTCGGATCCGGGTTCGACTGTGCGCCCACGGTCAGCGTATAGCCGGCCAGCACACCGTCGGTATCGGTCACGTCCACCGTGTAGATGCCCGGAGCCACATTCGGGAACAGGTAGGTGCCATCGGCCGCCGAGGTGGTTGTCGCCACCACCGCGGAGCTCGAGTCGTCGATCAGGTCCAGCGTCACGCCGCCGATACCCGACTCACCCGCGTCACGAACACCGTTGTTGTTCGCGTCGCTCCACACCAGGTCACCGACCAGCGCCGTCAGGTGTGTGTAGCCGAAATCGAGCGTGAAATTGGTCTGACCCGAATCGACGAACTGCGTCGCGCTCGGGTCCGTGCCGCCCGAGAGTCCCAGGCCCGGAGGCAGGGTTTCCTCGACCACTGACACGTAGTAGGTCGCGCTCGCCGACGGGAACGCCGGCAGGTTCGAGAAGCGGTAGAAGCCGTTCTCGTCCGTCGCCCGACCGGTGACCACGAAGTCGTCACCGTCGCCGACCACGCCATTGGCGGTGTCGACCAGGCGCAGTACCACGTTGGGGATACCCGGCTCGCCGTCGTCCACGCCGTTGGCGTTGAGATCCAGCCACACCCGGTCGCCGACCGCGCCCAGCGGGAAGCCCGTAGCGGTGCTGTAGTGGAAGCTGTCCTCGATGACGTCGGCTCCCGACAGCGGCAGCGTCGCGGCGCCGAAGAACAGGAAGGCGGTCTCGAAGCGGTCAGCCAGTGCGCCGCCCAGGTCCGAGATCGACAGATCGTAGGTGCCGTCCGGAAGGTCCGGGAAGGTGACGAAGCCACTGCCGTCGGTGGCCGCCGTGGCGATGATCTGGCCTGCCCGTAGCAGGTTCACCGTCACTCCAGCGATCCCGGTCTCCGTGCCGCCGTTGTCGGTACCACTGAAGTCGATGTCCTCGTAGACCCGATCGGTGATGTCGAACAACGCCGCATTGACGTAGCCGAAATCCTGATCCAGGTTCGCGTCACCGGCTGCCAGGGTAAACGGAGGCGTCGGTGCCGCCGTCTGCGTGTAATCGACCAGAATGCCCGCGGTATCGGTCACCGCGATCTCGTAGTCGCCCGGCAGGATGCCCGTGAACAGGTAGGTCCCGGCCTCGGATGTCGCGGTCGTCGCCACGACCGTGCCGGTCGCGTCGTCGATCAGGTCCAACGTCACGCCGCCGATACCCGACTCGCCCGGATCGCGCACCGTGTTGCTGTTCGCGTCGCTCCACACCAAGTCGCCGGCGATCGCCGTCGCCTTGGTGTAACCGAAGTCGAGGTCCAGATCCACCGGCGAGCCGCCGGTGATCAGGCCCGTCGACCCGGTGTCTGGCTCGGCCGTCAGGCTCAGGCCTTCCGGCAGGGTCGATTCGACCACGTCGGCGTAGTAACGAATCCCCAGGGGCAGATCCGAAAAGCCGTAGAAGCCGTCCGGATCGGTCAGCGTCGTACCGACGAAGAGGTCGTCGAGCGTCCCGACCGTGGTGTCGGCGCCGGCGTTGAACAGGTTGACTCGCACGTTGCCGATCCCGTCTTCGCCGGCGTCGGAGCCATCGGCGTTAGCGTCGTACCACACCCGGTCACCGACCGCACCGCCCGCGGCAGCCGCCGGGCCGAAATTCTCCGGCGCTATCTGCACCGTATAGTCGCCGCCGTCGACCAGAAAGCTATAGATGCCGTCTTCCAAGACGCCGCTCGACAAGCTGATCGCCGTCCCGGTGGCGGTCGAGGTGACCGGATTGCCGTCGGCGTCGAGCAGGTTGACGATCACGCCGTTGATCCCCGGCTCACTGACCGCGTCCAGCTGGACGCCGTTACCGTCCAGATCCAGGAATACCGTGTCGCCGAGCCGGAAGCTCTTGAGCGTCGTGCACACCTGACCCAACTCATCGACACACAATACCTGCGGCAGGCGCAGGGCGTTTAGATTGTCCATGTCGACGCCGTCGGCGCGCACCTCGTAGACCCCCATGGGCAGCTGCGGGTCGGCGACGCAAACGTCAGCGCACGGCAGACCGGCCGGATCCCGAGGATCGGTCGGAAGCCCGGTGCATAAGGCGCCGGTGGTGTCGACCACGCAGTCTGATCGCGACGAGACCACGAACTGCTCCCATTCCCGGTTACCCGAAGGGTTTTCGTTGGGGAAAGAACGCTCATCCGGCAGCACGAAGTCGTAGCGCGCCGCCGGCTGGCGCACCAGCACCGCGGTCTCGATGTCGTCCTGCGGCGCGCCGGTGGTGCCGTCGTCACCGGACGCGACCTCCTCAGACACCGCGTCGGCGGTGATGTCGAACAGCGGCAGGAACGGCGGTCCCGGGGTGTCCCCGTCGTCGGTATCCTGGCCACCGGAGAGCAAACACTCGGGTTGCGGCACACACGAGGCACTGCCGCTGAACAGACCGCGGTCGAAGTCGCCATCCCAAATCAGCACGTCCGATTGCTGCGATTCGACGTCGAAGAAGAAGCTCCAGTCGCCGTCATAGGTCGACGTCGTCAACACCGGAAATTCGGGGTAGATCCTCAGGATGTCCGAGAAGGTGTTGAACCGCGCGATATAAGAGAACGGCTGTTCAGCCAGTCGGATGGTGACGATGGCGTCGGTGCGCACCTTGAACGCGTTGATCGCTTCGAGGCCGACCCCCAAGGCTCCGACCTGGGCCACTTCCAGACGGAAAACGAAGATGCCGCTGGGAAACGGCGTCAAGGCGCCGGTCGAAACCATGATCGTCGACCAGTCATCGTTGGGCATCGTGGTCGAGGAAATCGGTCCCGCGACCACTGTCTCGGCACCGCCCGGAGCCACCGAGAGCAACGTGTATTCGAACTCCAGGGCCACGCCGCGATCCCAACGGGTCGAGGTATCGCCAAAGATATCCGGCGGCGCCGGATCACCGCCATCGCCGTCGAAGATCCCGACCTCGAAATCGGTCGTGCCGGCCGGCGCGGTGATCGAAAGATCGAGCGTCGGATCACTCAGGGTAGCCAGCGAGTCGCCGGCGGCGATCGCCAGGAACCGGCCGTCGTTGATGTCGCAAGACGGCAGGCAGGTGAATTGTGAAGTCGCCTTGAGCGACATATGCCGCATCTGATCCTGAGCGCGCAGCGCCGCCCGATCCTGCGGGCTCATCTGCGCGAGGGCCTTGAACATCCGCTGGGCGCGCTCCGCGTCGCTCTCGGCAGCGGCCGGAGCCGGCAGAACCGTAGCGAGCAGAGTCATGACCAGCGTCAAGCCTGCGATTACGCTGGCTGTCGAATACTTCGTTTTCCCCATGTTGGTTTTCCTCCGAGCTGTAGCGTCCGTTGTCGATCCGATGAAGTTCATCAAGCTGCTGCCGTCGGTGAAGGTAATAGTGTCGATGAGATCTCCGCCAAGAACTGATTGCTTCGGCCGACACGAATCCCTTCCGAGACTCTCCGCCGACCCAAAATTATTCAGACAACGATTATTAGACCCAGCCAACATTACGGGCTAGATTACGATTTGAATCTGAGTGCAAACCACAGCTCTGTGGAGAAAATACTCTATATTCAAATACAGCTATATCGAGTCACGCCGGACGATCTGGCGGCGATCGCCGACGCGACGCGTGGCGCCGATGGAGTCGAGGTGCTCGAGCAGCGGAATCGCCCACTTGCGACTGAGCCCGAAGTGGTCCTTGAACTGTGGCACGGTGAAGTCTTGCCAGCTCGTCGCCGCCAGCCGGCGACGCAGATCTTCGACCTGAGACGTGGCGAGGATCATGCCCGAGGGCAGACGTACCAATTTGTGCTGTTCGACCAGATAGCGTTGCACTCCTTCGAGGATCTGGGGTTTGGCTCCCAGGCGGCCCGCCAGCTCACCGGGCGACGGTGGCGTAAAGCCTCCCGCTTCGACCTCAGAGAGGACGGCGTTCGAGAGCTTCGACTCCTCACCCGAGAGCTCGACCTCGCGTCCGGGTAGATTGACCTGACCGCCGGCTCGAACCAGGATCTTTTCAGCCTGTAACCAACCGAGATAAATCTCGCCGAGATCCGCGGATCGGCGCGACAAGACCTGCCCCAGAAACTGTGCCTTCGGCATGCCGCCGGCTAGACGATCGCGACGAAAGTATTCTGTTAAAACCTTGCGTCCCCGCTCCATCACCCGCCGACAAACGGCGGGTGCGATCCATCGTCGGCCACGATGTTCGACCTGAAGCAGCCGCCCACCGGCCGCCAGCTTCTCGAGCTCCGCGGCCACCGCCGGTGCCGGCAGCCCGAGGCGCGGCGCCAGCGCCGTCGCCGTCGTACCGCGCTCTCCGGCTTCGGCCACCCACAGTTCGAGGACTCTCGGTGCCATGGCCGTGAACGTTCCGTCCGTCGGCTCGAGTGCCTTCAACGCCGCGGCCAGGCTCTTGCCCCGACGGCGACGCCAGCTCGGATCGAGAATCATGCCACCGCCGAGGGTGGCGGCGGGGGAGGGGCGGCGAATAATGAAGCGGTCGCCGCGGATCGTCACCACCGGCTCGCTGAGACGGATCTCGACCAGGCCGGTTTCTCCCGGTGCCAGAGGCTTGGCACCGAGCGGTCTCAGCTTGCCAACCACCTCGCTCGAGTAGAGATGAAAACGTGCCGGCACAAAGGTGGTCAGCGGCTCCGGAACGTCGTCCAGCAGTGTGAAGCGGGCACAAAGACTGCGGCTGGGTACAAAAGCCCCCGGACTCACCAGTTGCTCGCCCCGCGGCAGGTCACCGAGGTCTACGCCGGTCAACTGGACGGCGGTACGCTCGCCCGCGAGCGCCTGCTGACGCTCCTCGCCGTGAACCTGCAGGCTCCTCACCCGTGCAGAGGTATCGCGCGGTAGGACGCTCAAGGTCTCTCCCGGCTTGACCTCACCGCTGATCAGGGTGCCGGTGACGATGGCACCCAGACCGCGCAGCTGGAAGGCGCGGTCGACCGGAAGCCGGAACGGCCGCAGCGAGTCGCCATCGGTCGCGGCGGTTCGCGCCAGCTCGATGAGGCGCACCTTGAGCTCGTCGACACCGTCACCGGTGGTCGAAGACACCGGCAGAATCTCGGCACCTTCGAACGACGTGCCTTCGAGCTCCTCTTCGACCTCGAGCTGGGCCAGCTCCAGCAGATCATCGTCGACCAGGTCGCGCTTGGTCAGCGCCACGACTCCGTGGGGAATCTCGAGCAAAGTACAGATCGCCAGATGCTCGCGAGTCTGAGGCTTGACCCCCTCATCCGCGGCCACGACCAGAAGCATTACACGGATACCGCCCAGGCCAGCCAACGCGTTGTGCAAGAAGCGCTCGTGCCCGGGCACGTCGACGAAGGAAATCTGCAGATCTCCTTCCGGATCCTCGAGGTGGGCAAAGCCGAGATCGATCGTGATGCCGCGGGCCTTTTCCTCGTCCCAGCGGTCGCAATCGATGCCGGTCAAGGCCTCGATCAGACGGGTCTTGCCGTGATCGATATGGCCCGCGGTGCCGATGACGGCGCGTCGCATTACAGTCGCAGTACGGAGGTCAGCCGGCCAGCACGTCCCGTGCGATCCTGTTGATGAGCTTGCCGTCGGCAGCGCCGCCGAAGCGCGCGATCATCGCCTTCATGATCGGGCCGATGGCTCGCGGCCCGGACAGGCCTTCAGCGGCAACCAGCTCTTCGATCGCTTTCCGGATCTCGTCTTCACCGACCTGCTGCGGCAAGTAGACCTCAAGGATCTCGATCTCGCGTTCTTCTTTCGCTGCCAGCTCCTCGCGACCTCCGCCGCGGTATTGCTCGACAGAATCTTTGCGTTGCTTGACCGCTTTTTTTACCAGGCGGATGAACGCGTCGTCGTCGACCTCCTGACCGGAACGGATCTTCTCGTTCTTGATCTCGGCCAGCAGCATTCGGAGGGTACCGAGGCGCTCCCGCTCCCTGGCCTTGAGGGCGCTCTTGATGTCGTCTTGAATTTGTTCCAGAGGTGTGCTCATCAGGCAATTATAGTCGACTGTGGGCGAGAACAGATCACTCAGCGCGCGTTGAGCCGATGATCGCTGCTCGCAGAGTATTGAGCAGAAAAACGACGATCGCCGCCATGTTGAGTAGCGAGGCGAAGGCTCGGCCGTCAGTCGAGCCCATCAGATCGCAGCCGACGCGCAGTCCGAGGGAGAGATGGAGCAGGGCGACGTGGACGTAAAACGCGGGAGAGTAGCCCAAGTCGCGACCGAAGACGACGCCGGCGACGATCGGCGCGTGGGCGAAGATCATCGAGAACACGAATCCGAGAAAGAGAGCGTGCAGCGCCGCGTCCCACGGCAGGCCGCCCAGGCGCTCGCCCCAGACCAGCATCAGGGCACCGGAAACCAATAGCCAGAAGTAGCCGCCGAGGATGGTCAACGCGGTGAAACGGTGCCGCGGTGAGGACGCCCACGTGCGCCTGGCCAGATCCCAGCGCAGCCCCCAGGCGGCGAGCATCACCAGGCCGACACCGTAACCTCGCATGCCGAGATCGTGATGGACATAGGCGGCGAGCAAACCGCCGATGAAGACCGCCAGGCTGAGGATGAACAGACTCTTGGCCTGGGGCGGTGGTTCCAAGACGCGGGCGAGCTCCAGGCGCTCGCCCAGGATGGTGAGCACCAGGAAAGCGCCCCACCAGGGCACGGCGATCAGGACCAGGCCGGAGAGCGCCCATTGGAGGTTGCCCAAGAGCCAGGCCACGGCGCCGAGCGCCATGGTGCGGGTCGCCAGATCGTCGCGACGACGCAGCATCTGGACAAAGACCGCGCACGCGACGAAGCCCGCCACCGTCAACAGCCAGGCCGCCGGCCGCCATTCCGGCCGCATAAGCGTCCACACGGTGCTGGCGGCGGCCAGGGCCGGGGTCAGGTAGGCCCACCACCTGCCGAGAGCGATCGCCCGCTCGAGGCCGATCAATGCGCCCAGAAAACCGCCGAGCATCAGCGGGCCGTGGGCCGTGGGATGGTGTGGCGCCAATGGTGGGATCACCCAGCCGAGGCGGGCGAGACCAGCCCATAGGCCGGCAGCCAAAGCCACCGCCGCGGCGAGCATCCAGGGGAGTCGATATCGGACGTCAGACGACATTGACGCGGCACGAACTGTCAGGAAGCGACGACGATCAGATCTCTAGATTCCAGCGGTTCGAAAGGCCGCCGCTCGAAGCTGCCGTATAGCGTGCGCTCGGAAAAACCAGCATCGTCCAGCGCGGCCTCGAGCTCGGCCAGCCGCCAGCCCCGGAGCTCCACCCGCTTGGATGCCGCGACGGTCACCGGCGGATCAGCGTCGGGACGGAACCGGAGCGTGGTGGGAAAGAACAGCACTCGACCGTCGTCCTCGACTTCCATCAACCTGAGGAACACCGACTCGCCGTCGTCATGAGGACGGAAGTTCAGCGGCAGGTGCCGTTCCTTGCGCGCCACGATCCGTTCATAGTTGAGCAGCTGCAAAATCCACCGTGCGCCGGGCATCAGGCGACGGCGCAGGCCGCGCAGAAAGCTGGCGAGTTCCCGGTCGGTGCGGATGTGCGGCAGGGTATTGCCCAGGCAGATGCCACCGCTGAAGCGGCCATCCGTCAGGTCTTCGATCTCGGCGAGATCGCCATGGACGAAGCTCAGGCCCGTTGGCAGAGGCGCTTCGATCGCTTTTTCAAACATCGACGCCGAAGCGTCGATGCCGACTACCTCGAAGCCCTGATCCACCAGAAAGCGAGAGTGCTCGCCAGTGCCACAGCCGAGGTCGAGCACTCGCCGCGGGGCGCCCGAGCCCGGTTTGGGTGCGGCCAGGATCTTCTCCAGCAGCGGCCACTCGCGTTGGATGCGTTTCGGCCAGGCGATGAGCCTTCGGTACTCGAGACGCGAGTAGGGATCAGATTTCGTCATCGTCCAGATCCTGGCACTCTGAGGATGATGAGGCAAGCTGCCCCAAGGGGTAGGGCGGAAGAGATATCGAACCCACCCGGCCGGCTAGGGCGAAGCTCGTTCGTCGGCGCTAGGGTAGCCACCCACGTCGGTATGTTCCACCTCTCGACAGAGCACGAGAATCCTCTTAGCCTTGGCTCGAGCCGAGAGCCGTTGGGTCCGATTCATCGGCCCGGCCCTGATGACCGAAGAACAACTAAGAATCTCGGAACCGATCCGAATCGATGAATTCTCAACGGCGGTGATCCGCCGACAACCTAGCGAGAGGACGCGAAGATGACACCCACAAACCCCAGAACCAACAACGCAACGCTGACGCTGATCGCAACGTTCGCCATCCTGGTCATTGCCGCCGCCTGCGGAGGCGGAGGAGGCGGCGACGCATCGCCAGCGGATCAAACCGTGAAAGCTGGCAAGGGCCATTACGACAAGGTGTGCGCGACCTGCCACGGCAAGGATGCTAACGGCCTCCCGAGACTCGGCAAAGGGCTGCGCGATAACGAGTTCACCAAGAGTCAAAGCGACGCCGAGCTGGTCGAGTTCCTGAAGAAGGGCCGGGCGGCCACTCATCCCCTCAACACTACCGGCGTCGATATGCCGCCCAAGGGAGGCGATCCGACCATCACTGACGAGGATCTACAGAACATCGTCTCCTTCTTGAGGACCCTCTGATCAGCCGAATCGAGAGGATTATCGTGGCGCCGGACGGCCGGCGCCGCTTGGAGTCCTTTGCCCATGAAACAACAATCCAACCCGTCCCCGAGCAAGATCTTTCCCTGGTTGGCTCTCTTCATCGTGCTCGGGATGCCGCTCGTCGCCTATCTCTGGGAGACCCTGCATCAGGTTCTGGCGTGGCACGTGGAACCGACACGACTGTTGATCAGCGTGCCGGTGTTTGGCCTTTTCCTGGGTCTGATGTTCGCACTCAGCCGCAAGCTGGCCAGTTGAGCCCGGCATCTCGCCACGCTATAGTGTCGACTGACCAGCAAAACTTGTAATGACCGCCCGACCTGGAGAGTCCAAGATGGTAGAAGTCAAGGACCCGGAGGATTCTGCGCCGGAAGAAGAACCGGTGATCACCGGCACGTTGTTCCTCAACACCCTGATTCTGATCATGATTTTCGGCTTTTGGGTGATGATGTATTTCACCCTACTCGAAAGGTGACGTCATGAAGAATGTCGAAACCTACGAAAAAGCGTTTCTCGGTATCGGCGGTGTGCTGCTGGCGCTCTGTATGCTGGCCCTGCTCTATGCCACCGTCGCGATGGGCCTACAGCTACCGGGTCGCGGTGGCGAAATCGATCCGGCACTGGTAGATACCACGCCTCCCTTCGACAACCCTGGCGTCCGCGAGATCGGCCCCGGCAAGTACGAAGTAGTCATGATCGGCCAGGCCTGGCAGTTCATCCCCCGTGAGGTCAGAATTCCCGTCGGCTCCGAGGTGACTTTCATCGCCACCACGCCCGACGTCATCCACGGCATCCACGTGGCGCGCACCCGAGTCAACATGATGCTGATCCCGGGTCAGATCTCGCGCAACACCTACACCTTCGACACGCCCGGCGAGCATTTGCTCATCTGTCACGAGTTCTGCGGGCTCAACCATCACACAATGTATGGAAAGGTGATCGTCGAATGAGCAATGCAGCCACCGCTATGGTCTTCGACCCTTCTCCGGGGTTCAAGCTGCCGGCCAACCAGCTCAAGCCGATCCGCTGGGCTCTCTACATCGGCTATGCGGCATTGACCGCCGGCATCTTCCACGGTCTAGCCCAAGCCCTGTCCTACGCCAACATCGACATCCTGCAGTATTTCCCGGCGCTGCGCAGCTACTACCAGGGCCTGACCGCCCACGGGGTCGCGAATGCGCTGATCTTTACTTTTTCATTCTCCAACGGCTTCCTGCCGTTGATGACCGCGCGCTCGCTGTCACGACCGTTGAACGGCACCCTTCTATGGCTGTCGTTCGCGCTCCTCGCCCTCGGCAATGTACTGGTGATCTACGCCGTGGCCAGCAATCAGGCGAATGTGCTCTACACCTCCTACGCGCCGCTCCAGGGGCATTGGACCTACTACGTCGGTCTGGTGTTCGTGGTCGTGAGCACGTGGATGGCCGCGCTCAACATGGTGTTGGCGCTCAAAGGCTGGCGGGCTGATAATCCGGGCCAACGAATCCCGCTATTGGCGTTCATCTCGGTCGTGACCTATGTCATGTGGTTCCTGGCCTCGCTGCCGATCGCGGTGTCCTTTCTCGGTTTCATGATCCCCTGGTCGATCGGCCTGTTGGCGAAAACCGATCCGCTGCTGACCCGCACCCTGTTCTGGTTTACCGCCCACGCCATCGTCTATGCCTGGCTCTTGCCGGCCTATGTCTCGTGGTATGCCCTGGTGCCTAGGCAGGCCGGGGGAAAGAACCCGAGCGACACCCTGACCCGCTTCGCGTTCATCCTCTTTCTGCTGCTGTCGATCCCCACCGGTTTCCACCACCAGTACACCGACCCGGGCATCTCGACCGGCATGAAGGCGATGCACGCGGTGCTGACCTTCGGCGTCTTCTTCCCCAGCCTGGCGACCGCGTTCACGGTCATCGCGTCGCTCGAGATCGGTGGTCGCGCCCGCGGCGGCAAGGGGCTGCTCGGCTGGTTCATCAAGCTGCCCTGGGGGGATCCGTCCCTGGTGGCGCAGGTTCTGGCGATGATCACCTTCGTGTTCGGTGGAATCACCGGTATGATCAACGCCAGCTTCACCATCAACCAGGTGGTCCACAACAC
>JAAUXY010068757.1_pt1 | contig 11261 bp, 9 predicted proteins | sample 7278121 | NCBI WGS metagenome assembly JAAUXY01 (sample SAMN14350117, study PRJNA611818) | marine sediment metagenome | isolation source: surface marine sediment (1.8m) | place: French Polynesia: Moorea | collected 2018-08
AAACCACAATGCCCTTATTTTATCTCTTATAAAAGGCTGAAAACGGATAAACTGAAGCGCAACCTGATATGCCCCGCTATAATTGAAGCGGCCTTTTGACGATGGATCATTTACGATATTGCGCCTACTTAACCATTGTTTGTTTATCGATAGGGTGACATCTCTGCCATCACGTAATAGGTGTATAAATTTTGCGCGAGGAAATATTTTTAAAATAAACGATATCTTGAGACTATTTCTGGGAGATTTGTCGATTAAAACAGAACACTTTTTCTTTTTTTTGAAATTCAAAAAATTGCGATAGATCCATTTTCGGATCTTTTGTGTTGCATCAGCTTCTGTTCTTTCATCGTCAGGTGCCGTCCTGAAAAAATGGTCCCAGATGAAATAAGGCTCATACCATTGGCTGATGTGCTGATGTTTGTCCAGCAACTCCCCAAGAATGGTCGTCCCCGATCTTGGCGAACCGACAATAAAAACAAACACATCTTGCGGAATTTTATCTACCATAAATTTTTTAGTGAGAAAGATCTTATCGCCACCATGTCTTGATGATGATCCGAGCAAAATGAAGGCCATAGATGAGATCTTTACCCTTTTTGCTTTTGCCGAATCTGCGCCTTAAAATGGTGATCGGTACCTCGCCAATGCGCAAGCCCTGTTTGACGGCCTCAATGATCAATTCACTGGTATGATACTGATCTTCATGCAGTCGGATGGAGTTGACGGCCTCCATGCCAAAAGCCCTGAAACCGCTGGAAGGATCGGTAATTTTTTTACCCAATAGCGTGGTGATAATGCGGCCGAAGATATAAACGCCCGCAATTCTTAACCAGCTAGCGGATTCTCTATCACCAAGAATGCGGGAACCGATCACGCAATCATATTGCCCTTCAAGGATGGGTGAAACCAGATAGGCGATTTCTTCCGGTTGGTGCTGGCCATCCGCATCCATGGTGATGCAATAGCGAACCCCTGCTTTTTGCAAAATATCGTAGCCCAATCTCAGTGCAGCGCCCCCGCCCCGATTGATCATATTTTTGACAACGCAAGCGCCATTGCTTTCCGCTACGGTAAAGGTTTCATCATCACTACCATCGTCGACCAATAAAACACCGACATCAATACCTTCAATTTGTTTCGGAATCCTTGGCAGCAGGATTTTTAAATTTTCCGCTTCATTAAATGCCGGTATAAGGATCATCATCGGCTTGATGTGCTGGGCAAGATCGGCGCTCTTCTCGATTTCTTTGGCGCCCAAGGAGCGGACCAGCCGGTCAAACTGAAAGTGAATTTTGTCGATCTTTAGCTTTGTAAAGAAAATGTAGAACAGTAAAAAAATATTCGAAACAATCAACAGGGCAATGATTCTACCCCGGTAAGCCGTGTGCAACGCCAGCGCATCCCGTAGCGCGTTTAAAATATTAGGATTAAGGGTTACGGCAATCAGGCTTACATTCAGGAGCATAAAAAAGATAAAATTGACTCGGTTCCAGCGGCTTCCCCGGTAGACAAAAAAGGTAACCAATAGCCCTGCCAAACCGATTAAACAACCCAATATCCTTAATGATGACATCTTGTGATTCCTAAATCATAAATTTAAGCAGCGCTTCTTATATGATTCTTGCACGCATTGATAAGCCCGTTGGCGCCAATCAATTGCGGTTATCATTGCTGTTTAATTCCATTTCACATTTCGATAAATCTGATCTGTGTTAATGCGACCTTTATATTGGCTCACAAATTCCAGCATCTCTAAAAGATCTTCTTCGGATAAATAGTGCGGCGTCAGCCCCAGATCAAGCAGCCCCGTATGCTTGGGATTGTAATAATGCGTTTCTGCCTCCATGCGGGGATTTTCAATATGTTCAATTTTGATTTTTAAATCGAGTTTTTTGCCGGCCTTTGCAACTTTCTGCGCCAGATCATTGACACTGAAGGTTTCAGAAAATTGGTTGAATATACGCAGTTCACCTGTTTCGGCTGGCTTATCCACTGCCAAGCGGACGCAATTCAAGGTGTCTTTAATATTTAAATAGCCCCGGGTCTGACCGCCTTTGCCATACACGGTCAGCGGATATCCGGCCACAGCCTGAACCACAAAGCGATTTAGCACCGTGCCGAAAATTTCGTCATAATTAAAGAACGGCAGCAGGCGTTGGTCTTTTTCAGATTCATCAGTGAAAAGGCCATAGACCGGACCCTGCATCAGATCGGTCACACGCAATCCCCAGGTGCGAACATAGAACCAAAGCAGATCGGTGTCCATGATTTTGGTGGTATGATACAGGCTGCTGGCCTGACGCGGATATAAAAAGGTGTGCTTCCGGCCGTTATGCTCAACGTCCAGCCAGCCTTCTTCGATATCAATATTGGGTGTGCCGTATTCGCCCATGGTGCCGAGTTTAACGATATGGGCATCGGAACAAAATTCTTTAGCGCCAAAAATGACATTGGCCGTTACCGTTAGGTTGTTTTGCAGTGTCAGGGTTGCTGCCTGACGATTCAGCATGGAATAGGGTGCTGCCGGCTGTTCGGCATAGTGTACGATGGCCTGTGGTTTGAAATCTGCGAATACCTCGGCGACAAATTCCCACTGACACAGGTCTCCAATATAGACGACGATCTGATATCCCGAAACCGATTGCCAGAGGGCTGCGCGTTGATTTAAATCCGGGACCTCAAACAAGAAATCGATCTGCTCTTCCCGGCACAATTGCCGGCGCAGGTAATTATCCGCCACTGCCACATCATGACCGTGAGCGCTTAGGTGCATTGCAGTGGGCCATCCCAGATAGCCGTCTCCACCCAACACCAATATTCGCATTTACACTCCCTTGTACCCGCTGGTTTCTATTATAATCCGCATCAATGTTGATTTCTTGGAATACTGGAATCTTGGAATAATGGTTAAAAACGAATAACGGAAATGATGCACTATTTCGCCTTGAAACCATCTTCTCCATATTCCAACCTTCCAACATTCCAACCTTCCTTTTGGTATTCCAATATTCCAACATTCCAGCAATCCACTATTCCGGATTTAGTAGATTGTTCTCCTTGAGGAACGCAACCAATTGAGTTTTAGACAGCAGCGGTTCTGTGCCGGAATGATACGCACTGGTGACTTCCTTGGATGTGAGGTCGGGATATTCGAAAGCGATATCGCGGTAAATTTCCCTGAATGCCGGCAGAACAACAAAATACCGGGATAGTTCCCACGAGCGCCGGGTCTCTTCCTGGTTGAGCAGTTCCTCATATAATTTTTCACCTGGTTGGTGGCCGACAATTTTGATGTCGATATCCTTGGCCTGATGGCCATAGACGGGTGCCAGATTTTCGACCATGACCTCGGCCAAATCCTGGATGCGGATAGCCGGCATTTTGGTGACGAACACCTCGCCGCCCCGACACAAAATTCCGGAATCGATAACCAGGCGAACCGCCTCTTCGATGCTCATGATAAATCGTGTCATTTCAGGATCGGTCAATGTGACGGGGCCACCGCGGCGGATTTGATCATGAAAAATAGGAATCACCGAACCGCGGGAGCCCAGAACGTTGCCGAACCGGGTGGACGCAAAAATGGGGCCTGTATCCCGCTGGCTGCTGTTGGCTGCCGTGATTAAGCGCTCGCCCATCAATTTAGAAGTTCCCATCACATTGGTGGGATTGACGGCTTTATCGGAACTGGTGAAGATTACCCGCTCGACCTTATTTTCAATAGCCGCGTATATAATGTTTTGAACGCCCAGGATATTGGTCTGTACGGCTTCAAATGGTGATCGTTCACACTGAACCACATGCTTGAAGGCCGCCGAATGAAACACCCAATCAATGCCTTTCATTTTGTCATTGAGTCTGTCCCGGTCGCGAACATCCGCTAAAAAGCAAGTCATACGGTCGTCTTCGCTCAATTGCTGTTCAAATGCGAACAGCGCGCTTTCATTGTTGTCGAGGGCGATCAGTTCCGCTACGTCTTGTTCGCTCAAGAGTTGATGGACCAGTTCTTTGCCCACTGTTCCGCAGGCTCCCGTGACCAGGACGCGTTTTTGTTTCAAGTCCAATTTGGTTTCCTCGCGTCATAATAAGTTTTCATCCGTCAATGGCCCTCTTTCGTTTTGCCTTGGCGAGCTGCATTATCGGCAAGAAACAGGGCATAGCGCATGGCGCATGAAACAAAGCGGCAAAGCGTTTTGATGACTAAGAAGGGCAATTCATGTTTTTAACGCTCTGCTCTTTGCGCTTTGCGATGTCTTTCAAGGTGCTGAAACTTAACATTTAAAGCCATATCAGGCAAATGAAATTTAGGGGCAGCCTGCTTCGCGGCAATTGTTGAAACCAAACACCGTAAAGGGCAAAGCTGCTTGACTTGGCAGGCAAAATCCAGGTAATGTATCGGTCGCTGCACTAACCATTGGTGTATAGAGGAAGCCTACTCCGCCGAATTAGCTTGGCTACGAAGGCTGGATTGGCGTGCGAAAGCAATGAGTATCAGGGATTACTGTAAGTTTAATGATGAAAAATACAATAAAAAATTTGGTTCTTAATGCTGCTGTCAGTGCCCATCAAAAAGGGGATTTGCCATCGGGCGACATCCCTGAGGTAGAGATTGAGCAACCCCGGGCGGATGCCCACGGTGATTTTTCCGCTAATATTGCTATGGTGATGGCATCCATTCAAAAAATGGCGCCACGCAAAATTGCAGAGACAATCATCGCTCACTTACAAGATCCGCAGAAGATGATTGAGCGAACGGAGATCGCCGGCCCGGGATTTATTAATTTTTTTCTCAAACCCGCGGCTTGGCATCCGATTCTGCGTCAGATCATTGAAGCCGATACGACTTATGGTGCCAGCGATATCGGCCGAGGCCAAAAATTTCAGGTTGAATTTGTGAGCTCAAATCCCACCGGCCCCTTGCATGTCGGACATGGGCGCGGTGCGGCCGTGGGTGATGCGGTGGCCAATATTCTGGCGTTTTGTGGCTATGATGTGCAGAAAGAATATTACATCAATGATTCAGGCCGCCAGATCCGGACCTTAGGGCAATCGGTTTTTTTGCGCTATTGCGAATTGCTCGGCCAGACCGTAAAATTCCCTGAAGAATGCTATCAGGGCGACTATATTCGTGACCTGGCTGCCGAGATCAAAACCCAAAAAGGCAATGGTCTTTTAGAAAAACCGGAAGAAGACGCCATTATGGCGTGTGCACGCTTTGCCGCCCAGAAAATATTAGACGGCATTCGGGAAGATCTAAAAATGTTCGGCTTGGAATTTGACTGCTGGTTCAGCGAACAAAGCCTCTATGATTCCGGCCGCGTGGATGAGATCTTGGATCAGTTTCGCAAGCAGGGTATCATATATGAAAAGGAAGGCGCCCTGTGGTTTAAAACCAGTGATTTTGGTGATGAAAAAGACCGTGTGGTAGTGAAAGCAAATGGCGAAACGACGTATTTTGCTTCCGACATCGCTTATCATCAAGACAAATACGACCGTGGTTTTGAACGCGTGGTGGATGTCTGGGGGGCCGATCATCATGGGTATATTCCCCGCATGAAAGCAGCCATAGAAGCCAGCGGACATCAGCGGGATCAGTTTGATGTTATTTTGGTTCAACTGGTCAATTTGCTCAGAGCAGGTGAACCGGTGGCGATGTCGACCCGGGCGGGCAAGTTCGAAACCTTAAGGGATGTTATCGATGAAGTGGGCCTTGATGCAGCGCGGTTTATTTTTCTGACACGACATTACGAAAGCACCCTTGACTTCGATTTGGAAGTTGCCAAGCAAAAAACCAACGATAACCCGGTTTACTATGTTCAATATGTGCATGCCCGCATCAGCAGCATCCTGCGCAAGGGCGATGAGCAGGGAACGGATGGGGTTTCCTGGAAAGATGAGGCTGCTGCCCGCCTAACGGCGCCTGAAGAAATTGATCTGATTAAAGCATTGGCACGTTATCCGGAAATTTTGGCCGGTAGTGCCCAAAGTATGGAACCGCATCGGGTGACCTATTATTTAATGGAACTTGCATCCGCTTTTCATACCTACTACAATAAGCACCGGGTATTAAACGATGATGCCTTGCTGCGCTGTGGCCGGCTCAATCTTATTTTAGCGGTTCAAAAGGTAATCCGGAACGGCTTAACGCTGCTGGGTGTTTCTGCACCGGATCGAATGTAACACTACCTGAATCTTGCATGAAAATTAATGAGAAGTTTATATTTTATCTAATGATGATAACCATTTTTATCTCATTAATTTTCACCCTTTGGGCGAGCCGGAGGCTTCCATCTGCTGCGTTATTAAGGCCGAGGCATAGTTGACTATAGCCTCGCCCTTAAATGCCTTGCATATAAAACCCTCCGACTCGTGCAAGGTCCAGGTACTACCTGAAACTTGCATGAAAATAGATGAGAAAATTTAATTTATATGCAAGATTCAGGTGGCATCACTTGCCGTTAATCTGTCCTAAATTTACAGTGCCTTTAGAGGTCCAATCTGCAGTAAATCTTTGTGAAGAATGTTGATGGATGAAGTGAGAAAAAAAAATAAACGCAAGGCGCCTGAATATAAGAAACCCTTTATCGTCCTGACGCGCAGAAAGATTGTTGGCTGGTCGCTTTTGATTTTTTTTCTGTGTGCCTGGATGTTTGTTTTAGGGGTTCTGGTGGGCAGGGGCACCGCACCGCTAAAATTTGATTTGGCAGCACTTGAGAAAAAATTAGCCGCTGCCGAAAAGGACAAATCTGGCCAAGAGGACAAGGCGCGGCCGCAAAAGGATGCGGCTACGGTAAAGGATAAAACCAAACTTGATTTTTACGAGGCGCTTAAAGAGGACAAAGAAGATACAAAAGTAGCAGTCCTACCGAAGCCAAAAGTTGCCCAGCGTCCGGATGAAAAGCCGACTGAAAAAGCCGCTGATACTGTGAAATCAGCAAAAAAGCCGGAAACACCGAAGAGTTCGCAGCAAAAAGCCCCGGCAAAAGAGAAAGCGCCTGGGGTTGCCAAAACGAATACCAAAAGTCCAACATACACGATTCAGGCCGCTTCTGTCAGAAATGCTGGGGATGCGGATCGGCTGATCCAAAAATTAAAAAAGCGCGGCTACCCGGCCTATCGGTCGATTGGAAAGGTCCCGGGAAAAGGCATCTGGTTCAGGGTTCGCATCGGATCGTATAATAGTAAATCCGAGGCGCGCGCCACACTGGATAAATTAAAAAAGGAAGGTCTCAAACCTATTCTGGTTCTGCGCCAGTGAATTACATTTTGCATGAAAATTAATGGGAATTTGAGATCGCATTGCCATAATAGCAAGTGAGGCAAAGCAATCTGATGCCAAGTTTTGTCCCGAGCGAATTCCAGGGACCATTTATTTGACCCGGGATGACTTGGAAAAAAAGATTGCTTCGTCGCCGCGCTCCTCGCAATGATTTTGGTGACTTCTGGCTTAATCTGGCTTATTTCTTGATTAGCAGATAAGAACAGAATAATGAAAATGCATGTTCGTCGCAGCGCAGCGCAGCAACATGTCATTGCGAGCGAAGCGAAGCAATCTAAATATGCAAAGACAATATTTCGTCTACATAATGACCAATAAGAACAACACGGTTCTGTACACTGGAATAACAAATGATCTTATAAAAAGAGTTTATGAGCATAAAAGCGGGTTTGGCAGCAACTTCACGAATAAATATAAGATAAAAAAGTTGGTATATTACGAAATTTTTGGTGATCCTGAAAATGCCATATTAAGAGAGAAGCAGATAAAGGCTGGGTCGAGGAAGAAAAAGATTGACCTGATCAACAGCATTAACGTGGATTGGGATGATATCTATGATCGCCTGTAAATTTGTTTTCTAAAAGGAATTCAGATTGCTTCGCTGCGCTCGCAATGACGAATAAACCAGTTGTCACAGTGAAATTCAAGTACTCTGTCATTGCGAGTGGAACGAAGCAATCTAACTTACTGCTGGAAAACTTATTCTAATTTCTGAATTCGCGCTGATTCTTTTAACACCCAATGAAATAACAACTGACAACCAACAACGAACAACGGACACTGAAAGACATGAAGATGACCAAAGAAGAAGTGTTGTACGTCGCCCGGCTGGCCCGATTGGATCTGGATGAAGCATCTATCGATATGTTTGCCGGACAGATTGACGAAATTCTGGGCTATATTGAGAAATTGAATCAGGTCGATACCGAGGGCATCAAAGCGACATCGCATGCGATTTCTTTGACCAATGCCTTCCGTGACGATGAACCCAGGCAACACATTGATCGTAAAAGAGCGCTGGCCAATGCCCCTGAAAAAGAGGAGGGATGTTTTGTGGTTCCTAAAGTCGTCGGATGATACGATTGAAAAAGGCCCCCTTTTGCCCAATTTCTGGGCATGCCTAGTTAAATTCATCGTTGATGACCATTTAACCGGGGTCAAGCTCCGATTTTAATCCGCGACTTACAACCCAGTATGCCTTTGGTTAAAATCGGCGCTTTCCTTGAACTTGGACAAAAATGAACCCTTTTCAAACGCATCATACAAAATATTATGAAAGAAGAGCAAATGCACCATGGAATTATATGAGCTTTCGATTGAAGAGGCGCATCGATTATTAAAAACCAATGAAATATCTTCGGTTGAGCTTACCCGGGCGGTTTTAGACCGCATCACCTCGGTTGAAAGCAGCGTGGATGCCTATCTGACGGTTGCGGAGGATAGGGCCCTTAAGCAGGCTCAGGCAGCGGATGAACAAATTGCCAACGACCGTTGTGAACCGTTGACCGGCATACCACTGGCAGTCAAGGATGTGATCTGCACCCAGGGGGTTGAGACTACCTGCGGGTCCAAGATACTGGCAAATTTTATTCCACCTTATAACGCCACCGTTATTGAGAAGCTACAACGCCGTGGGGCGGTAATTGTGGGTAAAACCAACATGGATGAATTTGCCATGGGCTCATCCACCGAAAACTCAGGTTTTAAAAATACCCGCAATCCCTGGGATCTGGCGCGGGTTCCGGGAGGCTCCAGCGGAGGCTCGGCAGCAGCGGTCGCCGCCGATATGTGTCTGGCTGCCCTGGGATCCGATACCGGGGGATCGATTCGCCAGCCGGCCTCATTTTGCAGCACCGTGGGCCTGAAGCCCACCTATGGCCGGGTGTCCCGCTATGGCCTTGTAGCATTTGCCTCATCGTTGGACCAAATCGGGCCTTTGACAAAGAACGTGGCTGATTGCGCCGTTATGCTGAATGCCATTGCCGGATATGATTCTGCTGATTCGACCTCGGTTCCCCAAGACATACCTGATTATACGGCTGTGTTAAACAAAGGTTTAAAAGGCATCCGGGTGGGCATTCCCGAAGAATACAGCGCGACTGAAGGAATGGATCCAGAGGTCTCAGCTGCCGTGGAAAACGCTGTAAAGGTCATTAAGGATATGGGGGCTGAAATAACAGAGGTATCCCTGCCGCATACTGAATATGCGGTGGCGGTATACTATGTGATTGCGCCATCGGAGGCCAGCTCCAATCTGGCGCGTTATGACGGTGTTAAGTATGGAGTTCGGGATAAAGAACAAAAAGAGCTGCTTGAAATGTATCGCCACACCCGCTCCCGCGGATTTGGTCCTGAAGTTCAACGACGCATTATTATCGGAACCTATTGCCTTTCAGCCGGTTACTATGATGCTTACTATGGTAAGGCCTCACAGGTGCGAACCTTAATTATGGAAGATTTTCGCAATGCCTTTGAAACTTGCGATGTACTGGCATGCCCGGTGGCACCGGCACCGGCATTTAAAATTGGTGAAAAGGTCGATGATCCGCTGACGATGTACTTGAGCGACATCTTCACCTTATCGGCCAACCTGGCGGGAATTCCCGGTATCTCGCTTCCCGGCGGTTTTTCCCAAAAAGGCTTGCCCATTGGGCTGCAGCTGCTGGGCAATCATTTTAATGAAGAGATGCTTCTTAAGGTGGCCTATAATTTCGAGCAGGCCACGGAATTTCACAAAAAAAAGCCCCCGCTTTAGCAAAGGGCAAAGTGCATAGGGCATAGCGTTTTCTATTTTCTTTTTTCTGATTTTCTAACCCTATGCTCTCTGCGCCATGCGCTATGCCATTTATGTAGACAAACAACCTTTGGACAAGGGAGAAACATGATATGGCTACCGTACAGCCGGAAGGTGAAAATCTGAGAAAAGCCGTCAAATGGATTTCCGAAGAGCGTAAATACAATCCCAAAGCCACAACGACCAAGCTTATCGAAGAGGCCTGTCTAAAATTCGATTTGTCACCGATGGATGCGGAATATCTCAGAAGTTTTCTTAAGAATGAAAAATAGTGTGTTTGGTGTTTAGTGTTTGGTTCTAATGAGGGAGTGAATTATGGTTTTTTTGCGATCTCATAATATCGAACTTTTCAATTATTCGAAAAATTCATAAAGAAAAGTGGGAGCGGCTTGCAGCCGCGATTACAAACCCTTCCATACACCCATATAAACAAATGAAACCTCCAAAGGGCTCTCACTTACTTCGCAAAGGCCGAACCTCGATCCTAAATCAGCATTATCTGATTACAACAGCGGTGCAAAATAGAAGACGGGTTCTGGATCAGCCTAAAACAGCTCAAATTATTCTATCAAGTTTGCACTGGCTCGAATCTCAGAAAAGAATTACCCTCGATGCCGCCTTAATTATGCCTGATCATATACACTTTGTTGCTGCCTTGCGGCAGGTGTCTCTATCTAAACTAATGCGCAGCCTTAAGAGCTATACCGCTAAAGAAATAAATTCTTGCTTGAATCGGCACGGCAATTTCTGGCAACCTCAATATCATGATCATGCATTACGAAAGGATGAAGATTTAAATGAAGTAGTGCTCTACACCTTAAATAATCCAGTACGTGCTGGGTTGGTTGACGACTTTCACGAATATCCCTATTGGTATTGTAGGTGGGATGTTTAGATATTATTTAATTTTATTTTTAAGGAATCGTGGCCGGAGGCCACTCCCACGAAAATAATTGATAAGACGATCGTTAGGACCAAAGATGCCTAAAATTAAAATCCTGCCTGAAACGCTGTCTAATAAAATTGCTGCCGGAGAAGTGGTCGAACGCCCCGCTTCGGTGGTCAAAGAACTGTTGGAAAATGCACTGGATGCGCAAAGCACGCGCATCATCATCGAAGTGGAAAAAGGCGGCCAAGCGTTGATCCAGGTCTCCGATAACGGTGTGGGCATGGGGCCCGATGATG
>JAAUXY010034492.1_pt1 | contig 11258 bp, 11 predicted proteins | sample 7278121 | NCBI WGS metagenome assembly JAAUXY01 (sample SAMN14350117, study PRJNA611818) | marine sediment metagenome | isolation source: surface marine sediment (1.8m) | place: French Polynesia: Moorea | collected 2018-08
CGGCCCGCTGCGGACGGGCCGTGCGGGTGCGCCGGGGCCAGTTCATCAAGATCATCAACACGCACGGTTCCCAGGTCTGCGACACCTGGGCCTTCAACGCCGACGCCCCGGCGGAATTCCTGTCGATGGAGCCTGCCCGCGCCTGGTTGGCGCGGATGACCCCTAAGGTGGCGGATGTGCTGGTGACCAACCGGCGGCGGCCGATCCTGACCCTGATGGAGGACAGCTCGCCTGGGGTCCACGACACCTTCGTGGCGGCCTGTGATCTGTGGCGGTACCGCACGCTGGGGGTCGAAGGCTACCACGACAACTGCGCGGATAATCTGCGCATGGCGATGAAGGCCATCGGCATGCGTGTTGCCGAGGTCCCTTCCCCATTGAATCTTTGGATGAACATTCCGATAGAAGAAGATCTATCCATTGATTTTTTGCCGCCCGTCACCAAGGCTGGTGACCATGTCCTCCTTCGCGCGGAGATGGATTGCGTGGTGGCAATGTCGTCCTGTCCGCAGGATATAATCCCTATCAATGGCGAGGCGTGTACGCCGCAGGAACTTCATTTTGAGGTGCACCCGGCGTGAGAGATCCTTTCTGCGGGCGGCCGCGAATGGCGCTCAGGCGCGGTAGGTCTAGGGTTCCGCCCCCCATGCTCGGCTCGATATCATCGATTCGATGCCGATACGATCGCGGTATTCCGCGGTATCGGCGCGCTGCGACGCGACGCTGTTGCCCAACCGACTTTTGGGGCAGTCCGACAGGGCGGCGTTTACCCTACTCGATAGTGTCTATTCCAACTCCCGAAGGCCGTTCGTGCTCGGAATTCTGAAGAACCCGACGGACGCCTGGAAATGGGTCGGAGAGCACGAGGTCGATCTCGGCTCGTTGCCGGTCCGGGTGCGTCAGGCGCCATCGCGATTCAACGCAGTCATCGGCAGCCTGTTTTGTCTTCTGTTAATCATCGTCCCGCTTGGCGGCGGCTATATGAGTGTGGTCGCGGACGGCGAGTCGGTCGCCATGGTTGCCGCGTTCATGGGGCCGTTGTTTCTGCTCGGCTTGGCCATGGTGCCGTTCATCGCGCTGTCGCTGCGCTCGGGCCGCACCGTCCGCTTCGACGGCAGCGGTGTCGCGGTCCGCGGCAAGTGGTTTCGCCACACGCAGGATTGGTCGGCCCCCTATAGCGGTTTCGAGGGGATTGAATGGCGGACCGAGGACGTGTGGACCGGGCGCACCACGCGGACGTTCTACGTTATCGAGCTTCGCCATCGGGAGCGGGAGAAGACCATCCCCCTGTTCGTCCACGCACCCATGTTTGGCGGCATGGACGACCGGGAATTGGCCGGCAAGGCCAAGGTTTACGCCGATGCGCTCGGCGTTCCGCTGAGAGCGGTGTGATCGAGGGCGGATTGCGATCTCGGCGCGAAATGTCGAAAGCGGCGGGGCGATTCCCGCCGCGTCCGTGAAGTCAGGTCAGGATTCGGGACGGATCACTGCAAGCTCGCCACGCCCAGCGGTACGTTGAACTTCTCGCACCAGAGGTAGAATTCGTTGAACTCCGTGGGGTCAATGTTCGGCGGGAGCTTGTAAATCTGCTCACCCGTGTTGCTGCGCAGCGGCGAGAACAGGGTGTCCTTGACGAAGCCGTTGTTGCCGAAACCCAGCTTTGGGTCGGGCGCGCCATCGAATGTGAAGTCCTTGGCCAAGACGACCTCATAGCCGTCCGTTCCTCTCACCACGCTGACGCCGCCGGTCGTGACGTGGTTGCTCAGGCCTTTGAAGGTGCCGCTGGATACGGCTTCGCCGGCCGCGCCGATCGAGGCGGCGGCGAACAGGGCGATGATCAATGCCGCCACGATAAAGCCGCCGCGCAACAGGAACTGGGTCATGAAGAGCCTCCGAGTGGGTGGGCTGAAGCGGATCGTCCGCGCGGGCCGATCCGCCGGCATCGCCCCTAGGTGGTGTGCTTTGCTCGGGTGTTCACCCACCTCACGGCCCATTTCGCGGAGAAGTGAGGGTTGCGCGAGCGGGCGTGCGCAGCCCAGCGCGGGTCAGCTGTGCAGGATAGGCCTGACGTCGACGGTCGAGTGTTGGCCGAGCGCCGGATAGGCCTCCTTCAACCAAGCCTCGGAACTGTTCCGGCCGATTTCGAACAGGTGCTGGAGGAACGCCCACTCCGCGTTCAGCTTGCTGGATGCGGACAGCGGTTTGAGGTGCTCGTCCGCGGAGATTCGATGCATAAGGACCTGCTTATAGTCCGTAGCCTCGAGCCGTCCCTCGTCGATCAGCCGGGAGACGAAGGAAATCGCGCGGAACTCGGCCATCAGGGACGAATTGAAAGTGATCTCGTTCACCCGGTTCAGAATGTCCCGCGCGCTCTGCGGCGTGCCCTTGCGCACCAGCGGATTGATCTGGACCAAGACCACGTCCCGGGACCCGCAGGCGTTGAAGAACGGAAACAGCACCGGATTGCCGACATAGCCGCCGTCCCAATAGGGCACGCCGTCGATCTCGACCGCCTGGAACATGAACGGCAGGCAGGCGGACGCCATCACCATATCGGAGTTGAGCTGCTTGCGGTCGAACACCTTGACCCGTCCGGTTTCCACATTCGTCGCGGACACGAACACCTTCATTTTCTCGCACGCGCGCACGGTGTCGAAGTCGATCTGCTGCTCCAGAAGATCACGCAGCGGGTTCAGGTTCAGCGGATTGAGCTGGTACGGCGAAGCCAACCGGTTCAGCAGATCGAGCATCAAGTAGGTGGGCGAGGTATCCAGGCTCCAATTGCCCATGAAGACGTCGATCGGGGTGCGCTGGATCGGACTGCCGCGACCGGCATCGCTTACCGCGCGCCAGAATGTCTGCATGGCTTGGCGGGCGCCGTCACGGCCGCCCTTCATCAGCCCGTCGGCGACCACCACCGCGTTCATCGCGCCGGCACTGGTGCCGCTGATCGCCTCGATCTCCAGGCGCTCATCCTCCAGAATGCGGTCCAGCACTCCCCAGGTGAAGGCGCCATGCGCCCCGCCGCCCTGCAGGGCGAGGTTGATCTTCTTGATTGCCGGCTTGGCCCGGCCTCGAGCGGGACTCACTGCGCGGTCCATCCGCCTTCGACGGGCAATGTGCCGCCCGTGATCGAGGCCGCTTCCGGCTGGCACAGGAAGACCGCCAGCGCGCCCAGTTGCTGGACCGTCACGAATTCCTTGGTCGGCTGGGCTGCCAACAGGACGTCGCGCTTGACCTCCTCCTCGGTGATGCCGCGCGCTTTGGCGGTATCCGGGATCTGGCCCTCCACGAGTGGTGTGAGCACGTAGCCAGGGGCGATGGCGTTCACCGTGACCCCATATTCGGCCGCCTCCAATGCGCCTGTCTTGGTTAGTCCGGCAACGCCGTGCTTGGCTGCCACATAGGCGGCCTTGAACGGCGAGGCGACCAGAGCGTGGGCGGAGGCGATGTTGATGATCCGGCCAAACCGGCGCTCCTTCATCCCCGGCAACACCGCGCGCATGGCGTGGAACGTGGCCGACAGGTTGATGGCGATGATCGCGTCCCATTTGTCGACCGGGAACTCGTCGACCGGCGCGACGTACTGAATGCCGGCGTTGTTGACCAGGATGTCGACCTTGCCGAAGGCTTCCTCGGCCTCCCGAACCATGGCGACGATTTCCTCGGGTTTCATCATGTTGGCGCCGGAGTAGCGCACATCGACACCGCAGCGTTCGGCAAGGCCGGCGCGCGTGGCCTCGATTTCCGTTTCATCACCGAGACCGTTCAACATCACGTCGGCGCCGGCGCCAGCAAGGGATTCGGCGATGCCCAGGCCGATGCCGCTGGTCGAGCCGGTGATGATGGCAGCGCGATTGGCCAATGAACTCATGACGGGGTCCCCCTGTTCCACGATTCGGCCGCGGTGGTTACGCTCTCCGAGCGGCGTGCAGCGATGCCATGTTGCATGGCAAAATCCCAGGCAGGTCGAAGTTAGTCAGGTTTCGCGCCACTTTTCGGTGAGCCACAATTGGTGCAAGGGCGGTCTTGTTGCGCCGCAATATAGTTTAATTTCGCCGGCGAGACCACCGCCGCTCAGGCATCAGTCCGGGCGTCGATCTCGTCCAGGCAGGCAACCACGGCATCGTAGGCCAGCATGACCGAGCCATGGCGGCTCTTCCAGTCGCGGGCCGGGGCCATGATCTGCAGGTCGTGCCAATGACCTTCGGGCGCGTGCGCGTCCTCCTTCAGGATCCCCCACAGCGCGTCACGGGCGGCGCGCAGCTGGTCCGGTGATTGGCCAATGATCTTGTGTCCCATGATCGAAGCTGACGCCTTGCCCAAGGCACAGGCGCGCACTTTCTGGCCATACTCCGCCACGGTACCGTCCTCGGCCATCTTCAGCTCGACGGACACCCGGCTGCCGCACAGCGGCGAGTCCTTGGATGCGGTCGCGTCCGGATCGGAAAGCGGCTCGGTGCACGGGATGTTGGCGGCGTACTCCAGGATGCGCTCGTTGTAGAGCTGCAGCAGCTGTTCCTTGTCCTGAGACACCGTGCGGACGCGCGCGGGTGCTCCCGGTGCGGTCATCCCAATTTCCCTTTCAATCAGACCCGGGCCCGGGCCAACGACATGGCCGGCCAGAGGCCGAAACAACCCTTGCGGTCCGGCGATTGCCGCCCGAACCGCCCCCTTATATAAGAGGCGCGCCTTTGCGTAACCAGTCCCGACGGCGCGCCGAGCGCGCGCGATCGGCGGACAGTGGAGAGGAAGATGACCGGTCCCTTTGCCGCGCGCGCGAGCATCGAGCAAGTTGAAGAAGGCGCCGAACTGGCGCCGAAATTCGATGAGCACGGATTGATCCCGGTGGTGACCACAGATGCGACCACGGGCGAAGTTCTGATGCACGGCTACATGAACGCCGAAGCCATGCAGAAGACCATGGAACTGCGCGAGGCGGTGTACTGGAGCCGTAGCCGCAAGGTTCTATGGCACAAGGGGGCAACCTCGGGGCTGGTGCAAAAGGTGGTCGAGATGCGCATCGACGACGATCAGGACGCGGTCTGGCTGCGGGTCGATGTTCAGGGCGGCGCAAGCTGTCATGTCGGCTACCGATCCTGCTTCTTCCGGTCGATCCCGCCCAATCAGCCCGGAGATGGGCCGGCTAAACTGGTGTTTGAGGAAACCGAGAAGGTTTTCGATCCGCAGGACGTTTACGGCGACGCGCCGAACCCGACCCAACTTTAACGGGTTCCGGGGGCGACGCGCACCGGTGCTGGCATTGTTGGTCAAACCAGCCAAATAAAAGGGCCGACGGTCGCTAGTGGGTTGGCCGTGAGCGGCAAAATCTGTGCGTTTTTACTAATTATTCTCAAATTGTTTACGAGTTTTGGTTTCAACTCGCCACGGAGGCCCCAGTCGTGAAGATGCGTCAGAGTCCGGGGGTGTGGTTTGGCCAGCAATGGAACGCGCAGGCTGTTCAGCGTCGAAAAGCGCCAGTTGGCTGCTGGCGATCAGCCGGCGGGGTCGGTGTCGATCGACCTCGACGCCGTGTCCGGCCGTCTGAACGAGATTGAGGAGAAGATCGATCGCCTCGCTGATGCGGTTGGTGAGAGCGAAACCACCACGGCCGGCCCCGCCGAAGACGCCCGGACGGAAGTTCACGAGATCCGGCGCAAGATGCTCAGCTTGCAACTCGAGGTGGCCGCCTTGCGTCACCCCAAGGCGCTGGATGACGTGCTGAGCGAGACTGCCCTTGAGTTGGCCGAAATCGTGCAGACCACCGAGAACGCCGCAAATCAGATCCTGGACAGCACGGAACTCATCGACCGCGCGGTCGGCGAGCTGCGCAGCCTGTTCATGGACGAGAGCGCGGAGGTGCTGTTCGATCAGATCGAATCCCTGACCGCGAAGATCTTTGAGGCCACGAACTTCCAGGATCTCACCGGACAGCGGGTCAACAAGGTCCTGCGCACCATCCACGATGTGGAGAAGCATCTCGACCGGATGATCGACATCTGGGGGCAAGACGTCTTCGCGACGGTACCGATCCCCAAAACCAAGGATCCGATCACCGACGACGGAAATCCGCTCTGCGGGCCCGCGCTGAACGGCGATGGCCTGTCACAGTCCGATATCGACGCGCTGTTCGATTAGGCCTTGCTGAAAGAGCCTGCGTCGCCCTCCTACTCCGCTGCCGCCCGGTCCAAGTTCGCCACGTACCACAGTCCGACCTGCTCCATCAGGCTGGCCCGCGCCTGGCGCAGGGTCGCATCGTCCGGCTGGCGGCGGATCGCTTCGCCCAGGGCGTGGACCGCGTCATACCAGTAGCCGGCCTGGGCCGCCGCGCTGGCCCCGGGCAGTCCGGCCTCGAAGGTGTTCGAACCCGGTTGCCGGTGCATCAGGTAGCCCTTCTTGACCAGGTCGTGGCTGCGGTCCTGCGGATCGAGGACCGCGACGATCGACCAGAAGTACTCCTGCTCCGGCTTCAGCTTCACGCCAAGCTTGGCGAGGTCCACCCTGTTCAAGCCTGGGCCCGTGGGAGGCTTCAGATCGGTCGTCAAGACGGGTGCCAGTTCGCCCGACTTGGACAGCGTGAAGACGAGCGCGCGGGCTTCGACCCCGGCCAAGTACCAGTACAGGGTCGGAGCTTCGCGTGCGGTCAGCCCCATATGCGCGGGTGCCAGCAGGCCAAAGGTCGGCTCCAGCGGTTTGGTGGCGCCGGCCACGCCGACGGTGGGCGCACCAAGATCCGGCGGGTTGTAGATCAGGATTGGCGCAGCGATCGTCGGCTTTTCCGGCGCATCCTTGGCCGGGTTTTGATCAGGTTCCTTGGTCTGGGCGCTCGCCGCCTGGAACAGCAGGACCGCCAGACACAAAGCGCCAGCGCTTCTCCAAATGAAGGATGCCATGGGTCCCTCCACTCCCTATCCGGCCTCTGCCACGGCCTGGTCTCGGGTCACGACCCCGGGCTCGAAAATGCGGTACAGCCGGGTTTCACCGTCGAGCCCCTTCAGCGCGGCGGTGCCGGTGAATTGCAGGGCCAGATTCGAGCCGGCGGCGCGGATCAGCCGTGCCGCGCGTTCCTCGCACAAGATGCGCAGACCGCGTTCCTGAGGCAGGAAGGGCGCCAGGTCGGTGTCCACGCCCTCCAGGCGGGCGGCCGTGTTCGCCGGGTTGCCGACGATGGTGTACTGCAGTCGTTGCTGGGCGCCGACGGTGCCGCCGACCACGTCGCCGCTGGCAATCCCGATCCGGCCCTGGATCGGCGGTTCGCCCGGGGCCAGTTTCTGGTTCAATGCGTTCAGGGCGTCGCGCATGGCCAGCGCGCAGGCGGCCGCCTGCCCCGCGTCCTGCTCGATCTCGTGCTCGGCGGTGCGCGGCAGCGGGGCGCCGAACACCAGCATGACCCCGTCACCGGTGAACTTCTCGATGAAAGCGTCGTGCTCGGCGGCGACCGCCGCCATCCGGTCCAGGAATCTGCCAACCCATGCCATGAACGCATCCGGCGGCATCGCCGCGGCAATCGAGGTCGAGCCCTTGAGGTCGACGAACATGACCGTGACCGCGAGCCGCAGCGGTTTTGGCCGGCCGCCCGCCAGGAAGGTATCGCGCTCATGCCAGATCATCTCGAAAAGACGCGGGGACAGCTGCGCGGTGAACAGCGCGGCCACTTGGCGGCGCCAGCGCTGTTCCAGCCCGGCCACGACCGCGGTGGCCAGGCCGACGCTGAGGATCCAGATCACGATGAAACCGGCGCCCGGAAGCCACAGCCCGTGCAAGAAGCCAAACCCGATCGCAGCACCTAGCAGCGCGACGCCCAGCACCAAAACCGCCACGGCCCAAATAGCGGGCAAGGTCAGGCCGATCGACGCGCCGCCGGCAGCCAAGGCGGCGAGTGCGGTGAGTTCGGCTGCGTCCGGCCACGCCCACGGCAACGTTGACTGCCCGAGCGCGGCGCGAATGATCTGACCGGCGGCCTGGGCATGAACCCGCACGCCGGTGGTCGGTCGGCCGTCCTGATCACCGGTCAGCGGCGTCTGGAAGTTGTCCTTGACCACGCCGCTTTCGGTGCCGATGAACACCAGCTTGCCGGCCAGCAATTCCGCCGAAACCGACCCGTCGAGGAGCTGGCCGAGCCCGACACTCGCGAACGCTTCGGGCGGAGTGCGGAAGTCGAGCAGGAGCTGATAGCCGCCGGCGTCGGCGTCCTCATAGCCGCCGAAGTCCTCGTCCAGCCGCTCGAATACGGCCTGACCCAGGGTCAAGTCCGCCGGTTCCGCCTGCGGTGCGATGCCGTGGCCGGCCAGGTAGTCAAGGGCGGCCATCAGCGCGAAGCCTGGCCAGGAGCGTCCGCCGGCACTCATGAACAGGAGCCCGCGCCGCGTGATTCCGTCCGGGTCGAGCGGAATGAAGGCCGTGCCGAACTCGCCGCTTTCGGCGAGCGCCGCCGGCGGGGTTTGGGCCACGGTCCCGTCGGGTTCGACCTTGGCCACTCCGCTCGCGCGGTGGGTGCCGCGCAGCAGGGCATCGAGCTTCTGGCCCCCCGGTTCCACCGGCTTCGTGCGGTAGAGATCTATTGCGACGCAACAGGCTGATTTCAATAGCTTTTCGATTGCTTCGGCCAGGATGCCGTCGGGGATCGGATCGCCATAGCGGGCGAGATCCGCGTCGGTGATCGCAACGACGCCCACCGCGGGCGCGGGGCCTGGCGCGCGCTGCGCACGCCAAGTCACGAGCGCATCGTAGACGCCGCGCTCAAGGCCGTTGAGCGCGCCGGTTTCCCGCATGCCGACAACCCCGGCGAAGGCCAGAACGGCCACCACCGTCGCCCAGAGCAGCTTGGTCCGCCATTGGGCGCCGCTGGTCACCAATCCTCCTCCATCTGATCGGCAAGCTCCTCCAGGTCGTGGACGGTGATGAAGCCCTTGTCGACGCTGATCAGCCCTTCGTCGATCCAGGCGCGCAGCTGCTTGTTCACCGCCTCGCGGCTGGTACCCATCATGGCGCCGAGTTCGCGCTGGGTGAGCTTGAGCGCGATCCTCACATCATCGGCGGTATTCGTCTGGACGCGGCCATAGACTTGCGCGAAACCATGGATCTTCTTGGCCAGGCGCGCGCGCAGGTCGAGAAAGGTCGCGTCCTCGACTTGTGCGCTGGTGCTGCGCAGCCGGTCGCACAGCAGCCCGATCATGGCGACCGAGACGGTCGGGTTGCGTTCCAGCAGCGGCAGGAAGTCGCGCCGTTCCACGACCAGGACCTCGGTGGGCTGGAGCGCGGTTGCGTCGGCGGTGCGCGCCTTGCCGTCCAGCAAAGAGACCTCGCCGAACACTTCGCCCGGATTGATCAGGTTGAGAACGACCTCCTTGCCTTCCGCCGAGGTCGAGCTGATCAGAATGTGCCCGGACAGAACGAGGAGCATGAAGCTATCCTCGTCGCCCTTATGGAATACCGGCTGGTGATGGTTGAGCCGATCCAACCGGGCGGCGGCGGCCAGCTTGTCCATGTCCTGATCCGGAAGCAGGCCGAGCACGGCGTTCTTACTCAGGATTGCCTTCTTTTCCTCAAGCGATAGAACGCGCATGGCCGATCCCCTGACTGGCCTAGGAGCCCGTGTTGACGATCTCGACCCTGCGGTTGTCGCCGTGCTCGGGATCCTCCGGATGCCTTAACTTGCTCTCGCCAAACCCGACTGCCCGCAGCCGACCCGCATCGACGCCATACCGTTCGACCAGGTAACGCTTGACCGCGCGGGCGCGCTGGTCGGACAGCGACAGGTTGTAGGTGTCGGAGCCCTTTGCGTCGGTGTGGCCTTCGATGTCGAAGGTGAAGCCCGCCAACGCATCAGAGGTGAGCGCGGCCCCAAGCTGATCGAGCTGTTGGCGCGCCTGGCCGGTCAATTCGGCGGAGTTGAAGCCGAACCGGATGTCGAGCGCGACCGAGGGCGGTGCGGACTGCACCGGCTTCAATGAGCGATACTTCTTCTTCTCCTTCGGCTTGAGCTGCTCGATCAACGTGGTCTTGTTGACGACGGTGTCACCGGCTGCGGCAGGCGATGCCGTGGCACCGAAGACGCTGCCGATCACCATGATCACAAAGACGCTCAGGCCGCGTGGTGACAGACCTTGCAACACTGTGGCGGCCTCCCTTCCCCTTAACGCGCAATGCTATACGATTGGTGCGCCATCGACCAATCGGTGCGGCGCAGCCGATCGTCGTCCTGCCAGGCGCGGCGCAGGCGCTGGGCCAGCGTCGCGAGGTAGTCCTCGGGCTGTTCGATCGGCTCGAGGTCCATGTGCCGGCCGATCAAATCGTCCAGCGCGACCCGGTCGGCGGTGACCACCGCGATCAGCAACCCGTCTCCTGCCGGTTCGGACGCGATGATCTCGAACCCGTAATACGGGTCGGGAATGGAGATCGGGCGCCCGGCCGAGATCGTATTGGACTTGCCCGCCTTTTCGCTGAACTGGTTGGGGAACAGCTGGGTCATCTCGCCGGACGCATTGACGTCGAGCAGGACGAGATAGCCGTCCTGCTTGCTGCTGATGCTGAAGCGTGCCCGGTCGCCGATGGTCAGTGCGGTCGCCGGCTCGACACCGATTGCCAGCTCGAAATCGTTCTGGTGGGTCAACGCCTCGACCGCGGCGGTGCTGATCTGGCTCGGTGGCGGCGTGTTGGTCACTGGCGCTGCGCTCGACGCGGCCGGGGGCGCCGCGGCGGTCTGCTCCTGGCCGGCTGCGGGCGCGCTCGCAGGGGGTTGAGCAGCGCTCGCGTTGTTGCTCGTCTGCTGTGCGGCGGCATTGGCGAGCTGGTAGCTGTCGCCCGGTTCGGCCGGCCCGGCGGGTTGGGCACCGGCGGCCGGAGCCACCGCGGTCAGCAGCAGGTTTTTCTGACCTTCCAGCAACGGCGTCAGGCCGAGGTCGCAGACGTTGCCATGGCGCTTGCAGTAGCTGTCGCTCGCGCTCTGCACGTAGTCCAGCAGCTCGGCGTGGGTGACCGTGCCGTTGGCATTGGCGTCCGCCTTGGCTTCGGTGATGCCGGCGATGAAGCGCTTGGTGAACACGCCGCCCGGCTGCTCGCCCTCAACGTCCACAAGGGCTTTCTGGGCCGGCGAGACGGCGGTCCACACGACGCGCTCACCCTCGCCTTCGGAGCGTTCGATGAAGCCGGTGTCCTTGTGCATGGCGGTGACGATCGAGCGGGTCAGCGGCCGCGGTTCACCGAACGACAGCGGGGTGCGGACGATCGACTCATCGACCCGCGCCAGCGTGCGGAAC
>JAAUXY010026109.1_pt1 | contig 11254 bp, 10 predicted proteins | sample 7278121 | NCBI WGS metagenome assembly JAAUXY01 (sample SAMN14350117, study PRJNA611818) | marine sediment metagenome | isolation source: surface marine sediment (1.8m) | place: French Polynesia: Moorea | collected 2018-08
GAGAAAAGGCGGATTGCTGAAGAAGAGGCCCGGATCGAGCGAAAGCGCCAGGAGCTCGAGCAGTTAAAGGCCCTTGTCGAACGCAAGAAAAAGCTCGAGACGGAAAATCAGCGCCTGGAGGAAGAAAAGCTAAAACTGGCTTCTATTCCAAAAGACGTGACCACTCCACGGATATCGTTACGCAAAAAGCCGATGAAAATTACAAATGCTGGTAAAATAACAGATGTGTTGCTCGAATATGATTTTTTTGAACGTTCCAAGAATTCTCGCGGCGCTTTTGAAAACGACTTAATTGATAATAAAAACGAAACCGTAACAGACAGAGCCACGGGGTTGATGTGGCAAAAGAGCGGCTCTTCAAAGGCTTTAATCAATAGGAATACGAAGGCATATGTCAAACATCTAAACAAGGACCGATTTGCAGGCCATTCAGACTGGCGTATACCGACCATAGAGGAGTTAGCATCCCTCCTGACGCGAAGAAGAATAAACGGTGTCCATATGGATCCGGTGTTTGACAACATGAAGACCCGATACTGGAGCGCCGATAAATGTGAACCAAACTATTCGTATTATAATGGATTTTGGATCATCAGTTTTAAACATGGAAAAATCGATAAAGCATTTGATCATTGGGATCCGAGCCATGCAGGGGGATATGAGCAAAATATCCTGAACTACGTAAAAGCCGTTCGTTCGGACAAGTAATATAATCTGTTAAACCTCATTTATCATTACCGAAAATTACCCATATTTCTGGGTTCTTCTATTGCCCGGAAGCCGGGAAAATCTCTAACATCTCCTTATTCATCAACCCTCGAATAAATTCAGATATCCTTTCTAACCTGTACTATCTTCCCCGAATTTGATATATGCAAACTTCGCCATAAATTCTAAATTCACATCTGGTTTATTGGGCTGTAATTAGATCTTCAAAAGACAGCGTCTATCTATGAAAAGGAGAAACGAAACATGTCCGCTAAAAAGAAAAAGTTATCCAGAAGAGACTTTATAAAAAGCGCCGGTGCCGCCGGCCTGGGATCAGCCCTGATACCCTTCAGCACTTCCACAAAGGCCCATGCCAGCGCATCAACGAATGCGCCTGAACAGATGAAGGTGCCAACGCGGCCATTTGGAAAAACAGGGGTTGATGTCTCCATTCTTTCACTGGGCGGTGTGTTGCGGAGTTCTGACCTGCTCATATTCAAGCAGGCCTTTAAAATGGGCGTGACCTACTGGGATACGGCCGATTCGTATGGACGGGGAAAAAACGAAAAGGCCATCGGCAAATATTTCGCCAAGTTCCCGGACGATCGCAAGCACATTTTCCTGGTAACCAAAGCAGCCACTTCAGATCCGCAAAAATTGACCGAGAAATTAAACACATCGCTTCAAAGAATGAATACCTCCTACGTCGACCTGTATTTCCTTCATTATGTCAATAACGTAAATAAGGAATTGACTGCGGATGTCAAAGCCTGGGCCGAAAAAGCTAAAGCGGACGGCAAGATTCGCCTGTTTGGATTTAGCACCCACAAAAACATGGAAAACACGATGCTGGCGGCAGCCAAGCTGGGATGGATCGACGGCATCATGATGAGTTACAATTACCGGCTCATGGTAACCGACAAAATGAAAAAAGCGGTGGATGCCTGTGTGAAGGCCGGCATCGGATTGACCGCCATGAAAACACAGGCAGCCTTCTCGGCCAACTTTTATTCTACGATCGGGTCTGAAACCGATGAAGCCTTGAAATTGACAGAAAATTTTTTAAAAAAAGGGTACACCGAAGAGCAGGCCAAGTTAAAGGTCGTGTGGGAGAATCCAAATATTGCCAGCATCTGCTCGGCCATGAAAAATATGACCATTCTGCAGGCCAATGTCGCGGCTGCCCTGAACAGGACAAACCTGTCCAGCGGTGACAGGCAGCGCCTGCAGCAATATGCCCGGCAAACCGCGCCTGGCTATTGCGCCGGCTGTGCAGATATTTGCGAATCGGCGGTCGATCTCGACATTCCGATCAGCGATATCATGCGCTACGCCATGTACGATCACAGCTATGGCGACCACCAAACGGCCTTACAGTTATTTAGAGAGCTGCCGGAAGATATTAAGGCCAATCTTTTAAAGGCTGACTATTCTGAAGCCGAAAAGAAATGCCCCCAAAAAATACAAATCGGCAGCGTTTTGAAAAAAACATATAAAGATTTAGCTTAAGAAGGTAACGCCATGCGATTCTGCTCCGCGGTCAACTGTATGGATGGGCGCGTGCAATTGCCTGTCATCAAATATCTGCAAAATCGATTCAATGTTGATTATGTTGATACCATTACTGAGGCGGGCCCGGATTTGATTCTGTCGCAAAGCAAAGACACGATCACTGTCAAAACCATTTTTGATCGCCTGGATATTTCAGTTGAGAAACACAATTCGGTGGGAATCGCAATCGCAGGCCATCACGATTGTGCCGGAAATCCGGTGCCAAAAGAAGATCATACTAAGCATATTCAAAAATCCGTCATATTGCTTCGTCAGCAATATGAAGACCTTGAAATCATCGGGTTATGGGTTGATGAAAACTGGGAAGTACACGAAATTACCTCAACCTAAATTGAGCGTTTCAAATTTAAAAATGTGGAGCATTTATTTGTAAGGAATCCTATCGTTTTTAATTTTTTCGCCGCTTACCATAATGACCCGCAGAAATAAGGAATTGCGGCATAAGTGGTTGTAGAAAAACGTTTGAAAACCGTAGCGTTTTTAACAACCACTAAAATTTTGGAACCCTTTGGGCTTCGCTTTTAGTTTCCGACTTCGCTCTTTGAGCTACGACGGGACAAGTCGCCCCAACACGTCGGGCTTGCCGATCTTACCGCATCTACTGTGTTAGATGCCGTCCCGCATAGGCGACTATAGCGGAACGTCATCTGCTTGACGTAGCGAAGTGGAGATCCCGCTTGCGGGGAAGCTGCGGCAACCTCAACAATCGCTCAATTTAGGAAAAAAATGAGCGTTTCAAATTTTAAAAGGGATACGTAATTTTTATACTGATAAATTAATCACTTGAAAACCAGTTCGGCTTGGCGGTATGACGGGGCCTTTTGCCATAGAGTAGATCATCCATGACAAAGGCCAGTTTGCGGGCGTATGCGTTGCGATTGATAAAAAAACGCAGGATCCGATGATAGAAGGTATCGGGCTTGGAATAAGGGCAGACCGCCAGGCAAATCGCGCAGTCGGTCCCCACACTCCTCCAATATTGATAGCACCCCTCCATTTTACTCTGCCACTTGATGGCTCCGCGGATTTCTTTTTTATCTCCGCTTTCTATGGACTGTGAAGGGCAGTTGTCCGCGCATTTCTTGCATATTTCGCAGAAATGCTGAACCCCGAAATTAATGGGTTCGTCTTCAATCAGATCCAGATCGGTCGTAACCACCGCGGTTCTGACTCTGGGGCCATGGGATGGGGTGATGAGCAAACCCAGTCTTCCCAGCTCTCCCAGGCCGGCATCATGCGCCACGGCAGTGGCAAGGACAAGATAGTTGCCGTCGATGTGAGCCCTGGCGCTGTACCCTATATTTTTCAAATAGGTGGCCAGGCAGACCCCGATGTTGGCGGCTCGCATGTATTCGATTGCCGCTTCGGTGCTGGTGGGCGGCAGGGGCGCACTATGCACCATGTGATGGTCCATCTCTACTGAAAAAACAATGGCGTAAGTATGATCAATCTGATTTTTTTCTCCCCAGTTTTTCAGATGACGTCCCCGGTGGGAATAAACATGATAGTCCCGCAGCCGGGTCACCCGGACATCCAGTGCCCCCAGCTGCCTTGCAAACCCCTTTAATCGCCGGGTTGCTTCTTGAGGTGAAATATCAACAGGCGTGAACGACGGTTGCCCGGGATCTGCCAGATGTCTGAATTCTTCGATAAATTCAAACACAGAATTCATATAGGGTGAGTCAAGCTGATGATAATATTTTGCCCCCTCGGCACCCATTTCGGGCAGGCGGCGGATATCATCGTCGGTTTTTTTCATTCCTGGATTCAGGTGCGTGTAATATTCCTCATATTGGGGCATGCCCTCATGAAGCTCGGCCCGGCCAAACATGATGTGACGCTCATCGAAGCGTTCTGTTTTTTCGCGGTCGATTTTGAGCGATTCAGGCCGGCAGGCAGGCAGCGCCAGAACTACAGCGCAGATCACCAGGAGCGCCCAGGCGACTGTAGAAAAATAGAAGGTCGCTGCGGGCAAGGTCCGGCCGATTCCATACCAGCCCAACGCAAAGACCGCAACAAATCCCAGTGTTATGAGGCCCGCGCGTTTCTCACGTTCCAAAAATGAGCTGACTGCAAAACCAAAAATGGCGGTAGCAAAGATAATACCTGTTAGGATGAAAAACCAATGCACAATGAAAGCTCCCCCCGGAAGCTATCGGCGAGATAGAAAGCCACTTCCGTAAAATTTGTTGAGAAAAGGAGGGTATCTTAGGGCACAAAATGTGTCAATTCCAATTCCCGCGAAAGAATTATCAAAAACAACAACCTCGAGCGCGAAGCCCCAAGCCCGACAGGGCGAATACGGAAGCTTGATAGAGCGAAGAAGGGTCCTCAACATAGCGCGCCGTGCTTTATTAGAAAGTTGGACACCTTCCACCATTTTTTCTACCTCAATCCTCCGCAGGCGCAGCTCCTCAAACGAAGTGCTCCTTAATCCGCCGCAGGCGGAGCTCCTCAAGGCCGCATGGCCGCTCGGCATCTTTGATGCCTAATACCCTTGACCCCATGAACCCTTGGGCCCTTAGACCCTTTTATTATTGACGTCTGCAACGCAAATCGTGTATAAATAGCAGTCAGAACGAATCCGAAGTTCACTTTCCACCGGGCCTGAAGCACGTTTTGATCACTTAAAGCGGACCAGGTCTCAATTCGAATTTTCCCTTCTCATCGTAGAATCCCACTGCTCAAGTGCTGCATTCTTTTTAGACTCCGGAAACAATAAGTGTCCCGCGGCCCAGGATGGTTTTCATTAGATGGTTGCGTCGTCTGGCGCATTTTTGCAATGCCAATCAAGGAGGACGCCATGAAAGCCCAGGAAAGAAAATATTTCAGGCTGTTTAGAGACATCTGTAAGACTATAAATTCGAGCCTGAATCTTGCCGAAGTTTTAAATCTGATCAGCGAAAATGTCGTCAGGGCCTTAAATGTCAGAGCCTGTACCGTTTTTCTCTGGGACAGGGAAAGAAACAGTTTAGAGGTCAGTGCCACCCACGGTTTGAGTGAAGCCTATCTGAAAAAAGGACCGCTGATTGCCGATAAAAGCATCGCACAGACGCTGCGCGGTGAATCCGTTTTCATCTATGACGCCGGCAATGACCCCAGAATCCAGTATCCGGATGAGGCCAAAAAGGAGGGGATTGCGTCGATTCTATCGGTGCCCATATCCGTAAAAACCCAGATCATCGGTGTACTCAGAATTTACACCGCTGATGAGCGAAATTTTAATGAAGATGAGAATGAGTTTATCGCCGCACTGGCAGATATGGGCGGCATCGCGATTGATAATGCGCGCATGTACGATCATTTGAAGGCCGACCATGAGCGTCTGATTGTCGATGTGCATCAATGGTTTGAGTTGGGGGCAGCGCGATAAAGATAAACCCTATATGAAGTCAAAATCATTATCCATAGAAAGGAGGGCATCATGGCTGTCAAAATCTTAATCAAGCGCAAATTTAAAAACGGTAATATGCGAGCGGCTTCAAGGTTTCTGATTAACAACCGCAGTGGCGCCATGCAAAAACCGGGCTATATTTCTTCAGAGACCTTGCGCAGCATAGATGACAAAGATCAGATTGTGGTGGTGTCGATGTGGGAAAGCATGGAACACTGGCAAGCCTGGAGAAACAGTGAAACTCGCAAAGCCAATGTAGCCGAATTTAAAGAATACATGATCGGAGAGACCGAATACGAGCACTATTCCCTGGGTTTACCGTTGGAATAGCAAGCGCTCGGTGTGAGGCAACGTGCTTGGGTGGCTGTACGCACTCGTTTACCCTTTTTTAAAATTTGGATCCCTCACTTCAGGTATTCGTTAATATATAGAGAGGAGGGTAATATGGCTATCAAAGTATTAATCAAACGGAAGTTTCCAAAAAACAAAGAGCAGGAAAAAGCGCTTTTTCGTTATATTAAAGAGATAAGACGCCGTGTGCCGCAGCAGCCCGGCTATATATCCGGAGAATACTTAAAATCAATAGACGATAAAGACGAAATTGCCACAATCAGCACCTGGTTTTCCATCGAGGACTGGCAGGCCTGGTTTGAAAGCGAGGAAAGAAAGGAAATTCAGGCGAATATAGACGCCATTCCGGGAATCACGACAGATTACGCTATATACAGATACATAAAGACAGTCTGATAAAAGGATCATTTGGATAATCCGTAAAAAACAATGATAATGTTACGGGCTGAAATGCCTATGGTTAAGTCCATATCTAATACGACGCTCTAAATTAATGCGCCGGTGTTTTAGCCGCGTGTTGACGATGAGACTGGAAATAAGCATCTATCTCCGGAGGAATCGAGGTAAAACAAATGACGTGGGGATTCCCGGTCTCCGCTGATTGTTCGATCACCTTCCCGTAGAAGTCCCTGGTTGACAATCTTTCATCCACGTCAAATATGTTCATCTTGAGGTTTGTCAAGAGTTCTAATGGCCCTTCCAGACTAATCACAGCGGTTTTCTCTGAAAGCCTGATGACAGAGCCTTCGAGCCCTTTCTCCCCAATATTTTTGCCTTCAAGCACCGTGTAGCGCAACGGGATCTGACGTGTTAAGGTTACCAGAACCGGTTCCTTTCGATCCAGGGCAAGGTTGTAATCTCCGGCAATACCGCCAACTTCGTATATTCTTAGCGGGGTTTCTGATCCTTTTGGAAGCACCTCCCGGCGGGCGTCAATCCTCAAAATCCCACCGGCCTCCTGGCGAACGGATTCAGAAATGAGGATCTGTCCCCCCACGGTATATGATTCGATTCGGCTCGTCATATTTACGCCGCTGCCGACTACCGTATATTTACTTCGCTTGCTTGATCCGATGTTTCCGACGATCACCTCGGTTTCGTTGATACCAATTCCCATCTCCAATTCAGGCAGGCCCTGCACCCGGTTCTCCGCGTTGACCTGAGCCATGGCGTTCTGCATTTCAATGGCGCAGGCAATGGCTCGTTGGCTGCGGTCCGGCATATCTTGCGGGGCGCCGAATATGACAAGCAGGGCATCGCCGATAATCTCATTTATGGTGCCGTTATGCTTTAAGATCACCTCCACCATTATCTCAAAATAGGCGTTGAGCATCTGAACGACCTGTTCCGGTTCAAGTCGCTCGGACATAGGGGTAAAGCCCCGCAGGTCCGTCATCATGATGGTGACTCTCCGCCGCTCACCCCCTAATTCAAGTGCTGAAGGGTTCTCGATGAGCGAATTCATCACCTCGGTCGAGAGGTAGCGGCCGAACATTCTTTTGAGAAGATCAGTCATGTCCGCCAGCTTTTCACGTTCTTCGGTGAGATTGAGCAGTAAATTTTCCGAGCGCTCATGCTCCATTTGAAACGCATTTACAAAGTACATCATCGAACAAAAAATAATTATAGATGGGCCGATGATATTCATACCAAAAAACAACATCGATATCCTGTTTGATACTGGAGATGCCCACTGAGAAACATATCCATCGAAATAGAGGGAAAACATCATAAGAATCAGGTAAGCCAGAAACCACCCCGTTGCTTTTTTGACGTTTTGGAACATCAGGGAGCTAAATGGAGCTAATATGGACCACAGCATCACTACACCAGAAGCCGCAAAACCCCCCAGGCTCCATTGCATTGCAATCGGATTCCAAAAAATCATAAAGAAAAAAACATAAAGCAGGAAGGCAAATCGTTTGGTTTTGAAATAAATCGGTAAAGCAATTCCGAAAACCAATGTAAAGCCATAAGTAATAAACGTGGTAATAGTGGGCCCAAATATGGCGTAATAAAGGGTGCCCCAGATAACACTGGCGATGGTACATAAACCGGTGATCACTACCAGGGTTACTTTGCTCCTTCGTTCCTCCGGGGAATCTGTATCCAGAGTTGAGTTCTTTTCGAGGAAACGCCAAAAACGGTCGAAGGAGTGCTTCATGTATTCCACCCTGAAATTTTTTTTAGGATTTATGAATGATTACCAAATGAGTTCATAGGCCATTGGCCCGTAAAATTAGGAGTGTCAGGACAGCATGAAAGCAGCATCGAAAAATTGACAACGGAAGCTTATATGGGAAAACGTTACAACGTTTAGGATTGGATATGGAGGAGAGTGCGGCGAAATTCCCCATACAAACTGATCAAACAAAGCCGTATTTGCTTATCTTTGAGGATGCAGACCAGCAATGCTCTAACTTCTGGAAAATCCGAAACCTTATCTGCGTTGAGGTGCAGCATCTACTATTATCTGGTATCTGGCCTTTCAGGAAACAGATCATACACGCATTCGAAATCTTATTCAACTCTGTTGAAATTATAAAAATCTATTTTCTTATCGGATTTCATATTTCCGGTGTACCAATAACAAGTGATAACTTCCAATCCTTGGTCTGCTGGATCCTGCTGAAACCAATGAAATGATACCTACTATATATAGGCAACGCATGTAAGATTTATACTACATAGTGTGTTTTCCTATTGACAGGCGCTGATTAGCAGTGTATGGCATCTCGATAAGCAAATCTCAAGTCCGGGGCAGCGGATACAATTGAATTTTCGCAAGGGGGGTAGAAACTGCCTCGCATCAAACCTGGCAAACAGATCGTTACTTCACATTCACATTCTTTCTCAAGAGGAGGGCCAAGATGATTATCAGTTTTGTGAACCAAAAAGGGGGCGTCGGGAAAACCACATCTGCAATTAACGTTGCTGCCAGTTTGAAACGCAGAAACTATAAAATCGGATTTATTGATGCGGACCCTCAGGGCAGTGCCACCCAATGGCATTCCGTAGAAGATAACACCGCGTTTGAAATCATGCATCATCCCGAACCGATTTCCAAGGGCGAAATCAATGAGCTCTCGCAGGATTATGATTTTTTAGTGATCGATGCGCCTCCTGCAATAGGTGACATAACAAAATCAATCTTGGCGGTAACAGATCTTTCCATCATTCCATTAAGTCCCAGTTCGCTTGATGTCTGGTCATGCAAAGGGACACTGGAAATGGTAGATGAAGCCCGGCAGGAAAATCCGGATCTGGATGTTAAGCTCCTGATCAATCGGAAAATACCGGGGACCCGGGTGGGACGTGAGGCCCGAGATTCGCTGGCTGTATTTGATATGGATATTCTGGATACGGAGATGTGCCAGCGCGTCGCATATATTGACGCCATGACTTCCGGCGTCTCGGTAATGCAGTATGCGCCCAGCAGCAAAGCGGCGGATGAGGTCGAAAGCCTATGCGATGAAATCACGCTGCCGCAGGAACAAAGCGAGCCCGAGGTGCAGGAGCAGCCTCAATACACCCAACCGCAGGTTGTTCAGCCCGAAACACCCGAACCGTATTCATATTCACAAAGCCCTGAGGTTGAGGATGAAAAACCTGAACCGCCCTCGTATACGCAACCCCGGGATACCGATGATGAAAAACCGGCCTGGTAAAAAGGGTATCGCCAATTGATAGGAAAGCAAGCATGGCAAAAATAAAAAGAAGAAAACTCAAATGGATTGCATCAGAATCTGCTCAGGTCGTCGGCTACAAATTATACTGGTCTGAGGACGGTGCTGTAAATTATGATTCCAAATGTGCCATTCTGGGAAATGTCACTGAAATTATTTTGCCCGATGATGTGAATTCTTTCATACCCAACGGCGGACCCATAGAATTTGCCATCACGGCACTGGATGAGCTTGGCAATGAATCTGATATGATAACCCTCAAGGCACCCTATCAGTTTAATGTGCCCAAAGCACCGGATGACCTGTATATGCAAAAGTTGGAGGATTTTTGCATAACCGGCCGGCCGGGTGATGAAGATGAACGCGTGGATTATTATATCACCAGCCGGCAGGATGAGGAAACCGATGACCGGGAACCCATCATTCTGGTCGAAGCGGTTGGATCCATCAATTGAATAGCATCCAGACCATTTGAAATTGCTGTGCGTTTCAGCACATAAATAGATCTAAGCCTTTACACCAAGGTTATAAAAGCAGGGTCATGCGGCCCTGCTTTTTCATTTTTTGAGGTGGCACACCCCCTGTTCAGTTCGCAACATTTCAACAATGTCGCCTTTATTACTTGGAATATAGGTGATATGAGTAAATTGCCTTCGTATGGCCTGATAACTAAACAATTAGACGCCGGGAAATATGCCGACAATTGAAGACAACAAAATAGTATGGGATGGCAGATACAACTGGAACCATCGCGGTGATGAGTGGTCAGCCCCATGGGGCGGGCCATTTATGCAGTGGTATGGCACCATCTTTCCAAGGATAAAATCGCATATTCCAACGAACAGGATATTAGAGATTGCATGCGGCTATGGCCGTTGGACGCAATATCTAAAGGATCAGTGTGAGCATCTTATTGTCGTTGACCTTTCCGCGGAATGCATTCAAGCCTGCAGACAGCGCTTTTCCGAATGCTCACATATTGAATACCATGAGAATGATGGTAAATCACTGGATATGATACCGGATACCTCAGTCGATTTTGTGTTTAGTTTTGACTCGCTGGTTCATGCAAACGAGGCTGTCATGGAAGCATATCTCTCACAGATGAGTAGATTACTAACAAAGGATGGCGTTGCCTTTATTCACCATTCAAATCTCGGAGAGTACTACACCCGATACGCAAGAATCCGCCGGATTCCCAATTTAGAAAAGCTCCTTACACGGATTGGTTTAATGGAGAAGAAGCGACACGGGCGTGATTTCAGTGTGGACGCCGGGAAGGTGGCGGCCCTTTCAGAAAAACATGGATTAAGGTGCATCAGTCAGGAAATCGTACGGTGGCGAACAAAAAAAATGTTCATTGATTGCATGTCAAAGATCGTCAGGAGCAACTCATCGGGAGTGAAAACCAATCGAGTATTGAGAAATACGAAATTTATGCAGGAGGCACAAAACCTGTATCAACTTTCTCAACTGTATCATTCAGCCAAGGAATAGGCGTTGAGCCAATCGCTCCTTCCGGCGGACCCACCACCGTCGCGGA
>JAAUXY010023947.1_pt1 | contig 11253 bp, 9 predicted proteins | sample 7278121 | NCBI WGS metagenome assembly JAAUXY01 (sample SAMN14350117, study PRJNA611818) | marine sediment metagenome | isolation source: surface marine sediment (1.8m) | place: French Polynesia: Moorea | collected 2018-08
CAGCCGGATCGAGTTGCGCGTCGAGCACGATGCAATAGCGGCTGTCGGCAAGCATGTAATCCGCGTAGCCGCCGTCCCGGTCATAGCCGTGAAAGACGGCGCTATCGCACAGGTTCTCGCGGTTCGAATTGCAGAACTCACAGTTGCCGCAGGTCCCCGCGAGCCAGGCGATGCCAACCCGAGTGCGCTCGGTCAGGCAGGCGTCGGGGCCGCCGGCGACGATTTCACCGACGACCTGGTGGCCGGGCACGATCGGGTAATGGACTCGCTCGAGTTCATCATCCTGGACATGCAGGTCGGTGCGGCAGACGCCGCAGGCCAGCACCTTCACGAGGACATCGGCGCCCTGCGGAGACGGTGGCTGCTGAAGCTCTTGCTGCAAGGGCTGTCGCGGCCCGGGAAACACCATGCGCCGCTGGCGTTCGGCGGCAGTCATTCCGGACGCTCGAGGCGTCCGCCGTTGCGTTCCTGATTCTTGTCCTGAGCGTCGTTACTGATGCTGCCGGGTTGTTCGAGTGGTTCGCCGGCAGAGTCAGAAACCGTGGCGGTCTTCGCGCTGGGCCGATACCGATAGTCGTGCCGCAACAGAATGCCCTCTGTCGTGACCGCCTGCCCGTCTTCCATTCGCGGCCGGAACCACGAACGCGCAACGATGTTCATCATGCGACTGTCGATCAGACCCTCGGGATCGGATTCGATGACCGTGATATCGCGCGCGCGTCCCCGCTCATCGACATCGAATCGCAGCAATAGAGAACCGTCGCGGAGATCCTCGGACTCGGCTGAGACCCCGGGACCGAAACGCATTGCGCGATACGAGACGCCGGCGATGCGCTCGGGTTGCGCAAAATAGTCGTCGCGCTTGTCCAGGTCCGCTTCGCGTACCGACAACTCCTGCCACGCGTCCTCGTAGTAGGCGCGCGCCGTGTCGGTCTTCGCATCGCCGGTATACAGGTCACCCAGTCGCACCAGGATGTCGCCCCGCCGCGCGTGATCCGGTTCCTCGGCGTTGTCCAGGATCTTCATTGCGTTCTTGAGCGCGCGCGCACTCTCCGCCAGCAAACCCTGGCGTTCATAAGTACCGGCAATGCCTTCCAGCGCGTCGACGAGGACGGCGTCTTCCTTGCCATAGGCTTTGCGCAACATGCGTTGGGTGGATTGGTAGATCGCGCGCGCCAGATCGACCTGGCCAGTGCGTTCATACCAGCGAGCGAGCTTGTACATGCCCGGCGCCAGCTCGGGATTGTCCTCGCCCAGTTTTCTCTTCTGGATGTCGACCTGAATTTCCTGCTGGAAATTGGCGTCGTCGTACTCCTGGAGGCCGATATAGCTTTCCGTCAACCCGTCGCGAATCTTGAACTGATCTTCGTTGTAAAAACCCTCATTCACATGATTGACCCGCAGCGCCTGCGAAAACGACTCCTGGGCCTGGTCATAGAGACCGGCGCGATTGTAGGTTGCGCCGAGGCCAATATAGGGATTGATCAGGCGCTTGGATAAAATCCCCTCGCGTCGCTCGATCAACGCGATACTGCGCTGGTAATTGCCTTCGGCGTCGACGAGATCGCCATTCAGCATTTGTACCGTCGCCAGGTTGTCGATCGGCGATGCCAGCTCCAGCGAATCCGGCCCGAATTCCTCCTCGGTCAATTTCACGACCTGCTGCGCGGCTCCGACCGCTTCATCGAAGCGCTCCTCCTCGGCCAGGTCGAGCATTCGCTGGTGGGCGGCCAGTCGCGGTTCGAGGGTCTCGCCCGTCGGTTCGGTTGGTTCCGCCTCGGGCAGGATCGGCCGGTCTGCCAGCTCATCGTCCGCTGGCTCCGGAACGTCGGTCGGGTTGGCTGCGGGCTCGGGTTCGGGCGGCTGCGGGATGTCCGTCGGGGTCGCCGTGGTCGCAGGCTCGGCCGGCTGCGCGGCCGGTCTGCCGCCAACGGCAGGCGGCGGCGCATCGATCGACTGGTCAGCCTGCTGGGCGCTGGCCGTCGCAACAAGGCCGATGACGGCAATTAGCGCATGGCAGCAAGACGGAATTCCTTCTCTCATAATTCTTGGCGGCAACTGGCGTGCCGTTGGGTAATAATACCTAACCTTCGCATCATGCTGTTCAGTAGACGCAAATCGACGATGCCGGATCCGGCCGACGCACTGCCGGGACGGGCCGAGGCAATGCCGGTGCCGGAGCGTCATTTTGTAAATGACAATCCGCTGCGCGGGCCGTTCCCGGATACCTACCGCACCGCGATGTTCGGGCTCGGTTGTTTCTGGGGCGCCGAGCGCTGTTTCTGGCAACTCCCGGGCGTGTACTCCACGGCCGTCGGCTATGCTGCCGGTTTCACTCCGAATCCGACTTACGAAGAGGTTTGTTCGGGTCGCACCGGCCACAACGAAGTGGTGCGGGTCATTTACGATCCCGCCGAGGTCGATTACGAGGATCTGCTGCGGGTCTTCTGGGAATCCCATGACCCAACGCAGGGCATGAGGCAGGGCAACGACACCGGGACTCAGTATCGGTCCGGTATCTATACCTACGATGATCGGCAGGCCGAGGCTGCGCGACAGTCACGGGATAGATACCAGGACGAGCTCGATGCGCGTGGCTATCCGAAAATCACGACGGAAATCATCGCGGCGCCCGAGTTCTATTTCGCCGAGGATTATCACCAGCAATACCTGGCAAAGAACCCGGGCGGTTACTGTGGCCTCGGCGGTACGGGAGTGAGCTGCCCGATGCCGGCCAGCACTAGTTGAGCACGCGGTAACCGCGGCCGCGCAGACAGTTCTTCACGACGCGGTCCTTTTCCCGGTCATTGAGCTGCGCCGAGCGCGCGCCGCCCCAGATTGCGCCGACGCCGGCGGCTTCACCCGGTCGGCCGGTGATCGCCCCGGTCGCGCCGCCGACCGCCGCGCCGGCCGCAGTGCCCTTGGCCACGCCGGCGGCCGTGTTGACCTCGTCACGATAGACCTCGCAGTCAGCCAGGTCCTGCTCGTACTGCGCCATGTTGACGCCCTGGGTATCGATGATCGGTCCCGGGGTGCCATAGCAGGCGGCTAACCCCAGGGTTGCGACAGCGACGAGAATGCGATGCATAAGCAAGTCTCCGAGCAGCGGCTGAATATTTGTCTAACGGGCTGGATGACGGGCGGTTGACAGGCGGTCGTCCGGCCCGGCGCTCGGGATGCCGTTGATCGTGACGCTGGTCCGGTTCGCTGGCGCTGAAATGTGATCCGTGCCACGCCTGGCGCGGCGCCCATGACTATTATGACAAGCGTGGCTGGGGTTGCGGCGGGCAGGTTTGCCGAGGGATGCATAAGCGGGTCAAGATCGATACGGTTCATCTCGAGCTGGGAATGTACGTTGCCCAGCTCGACCGGCCGTGGCTGGAAACGCCCTTCCTGTTCCAGGGATTCGAGGTCCGCGAAAACAGCGAAATCGGCCTGCTGCGAAAGTTCTGCAAACACGTCTACGTCGACGTCGACCGCAGCCAGGTGCCCAAAGAAAAGATCCTCGAGGCCCACAATTCCGTCGGCAAGAACCACGATCCGTTCGAAGAGCGGAAAGGCCAGCGCCGACGCATCAAGCCGCCGAGCCTGAGCTATCGCCTGATGAACGCCCTGAGCCGCTTCGATGCGACGGGCACCTTGCAAAAACGCGTCGGTGGGACCAAGACCTACACGAACAAGGTCTCCACCCGCCAGGAAGCACCGCGTGCGACCCACGCCTATGGCATTGCCGTGGACGCGATGAACGAGATTCTGGATGACCTGCGTCAGGGATCGTCGATCGACGTCGACAAGGTCAAGAATGCCGTGACCCCGATGGTCGACAGTGTGTTGCGCAACCAGGACGCAATGGCATGGCTGGTCTATCTGCGCAAACGGGATGAGTATGCGTACAACCACTCCATCGCAACGTCGATCTGGGCCGTGGTACTCGGCCGACACCTCGGGTTCGACCGGAGCGGGCTCGACACCCTCGCGATGGGCGGAATGCTACTGGATGTCGGCAAAGTGCGAATCCCGGCCTCGATCTACGCCAAGGAAGGCCCGCTGACAGAGGAAGAGCACCAGATCATGCAGATGCACGTCGACTACAGCGTGCAGATCGCGAACAAAACCCACGGTATCAGCGATCGTATTCTCGACATGATCAGCAGCCATCACGAACGCTACGATGGCTCCGGCTATCCAAAAGGCTTGTCGGGAGCCGAGATCCCGGTATTCGGCAGGATCTCCGGCATCGTCGACTGCTACGACGCGATGATCAGCGATCGGCCGCATGCCGCCGCGAAGTCGTCTTATGACGCGGTTCGTGAACTGAATCTGCTGGCCGGCAAGAAATTTCAGCGGGAACTGGTCGAGCAGTTCGTGCAGGCACTCGGCATGTTCCCGACCGGCAGCATCGTCGAGCTGAATACCGGTGAGGTCGGGATCGTGATCGAGCAGAACAGCGTGCGCCGCCTGCGTCCGAAGGTCATGTTGTTGATGGACGAAGAAAAGCAACCGGTGCGCGTCAACAAGACCATCGACCTGAAGAAGTTCTCCGAGAGGGACGGCGACCGCGGTGCCCGCTGGATCACCAAGGGCCATGAAGCCGGCGCGTTTGGCATCGATCCGGGCGACTATTTCCACTGACCTCGGGCCGGGACCGTGAGCGACCCCGCCATCCCCAGTTTCCGCTACTCGCTATTGCTGCGGGAGATCAACAACCTTCGGCACACCGACGGAATCGACTCTGTTGCGCTGGTTTTGATTCGCATTGCCGGCCTGCGCGCCGTGAACGCGAACTTTGGCTATCTGGGCGGTGATCACGTACTCGAGGAAATGGTGCGGCGGATCACCGGGCTGGCCCGCCGCCAGGATCGCGTATTTCCGGTGCATGGCGCGACGCTGGCCCTGCTGATTGCCAACCCGCTGAACGAGAGTCACGCGGTGCTCGCCGCGGAGCGCGTCATTCGGGAAGTACAAATGCCGGTCACTATTGAAACCAGCCGGGCGCGCGTCAATGCGCACATGGGTGTTTCGCTGTTGCCCGGCCTGGCGACCTCGACTGACGAGTTGTTGCGCCAGTGCGAGAAGTCGCTGCGTGCGGCCCGGCGCCGCGACGAGACCTGCATCGTCTTCGGTCCGGAGCTCGACAAACCGGAGACAGATGCCGCGTCCCAGGCGATTTTCGATGTCGACGGCGCGCTTCGCCAGGATCAGTTCGAATTGCATTACCAGCCGAAACTCGCGCTCGCCAGCGGGCAGCTGCTCGGCGCCGAGGCCCTGATTCGCTGGCGCTGCCCCGACAACGGCCTGCGTCCGCCGGCCGAGTTCCTGCCGGCGATCGAGCAGACCCGTGGCATTCGATCGGTGCTGCGCTTTTGCCTGAACGCGGCATTGCGGACCGCCTGCGAATGGCGCGAACGGGCCTCCGGGCTGTCCGTTGCGGTCAACCTGTCACCGGCCAACCTGACCGATCCGGACCTGGTCGATGTCGTGGCTGACGCACTGGAGATCTGGGGTCTGCCTCCCGACCAGCTGGTTCTGGAGGTGACCGAGACGGCCCTGATGGATGATCCGAAAGCCAACGGCCGGACGCTCCGTGCTTTGCGAAAACTGGGCCTGCGCCTCGCCATCGATGATTTCGGTACGGGTTATTCGAGTCTCGCCTACCTGCGCACGATTCCGGCGCAGGAACTGAAGATCGATCGCTCGTTCATCGCCACGCTGGAGAAAAGCCATCGGGACCGGAATATCGTGGCGTCGGTTATCCAGCTGGGTCACGCGGTCAACATGCAGGTCGTGGCTGAAGGAATCGAGACGCTGGAAGTGCTGCAGACACTCGTTGCGATGTACTGCGATATTGGCCAGGGCTATTACTTCAGTAAACCGCTGCCCGCGGACGAATTCAGCGATCGTTGGGTCGATCAATTCGGGCGGCGCGCGAGGGCCTGATCGCTGTCACCCGGTTGCGGCGCGCAGCTGCGCCCGGTCGATAGGCAGGGAGCGCAGGCGCGTACCCGTCGCGGCGAATATTGCGTTGGCCAACGCCGGCGCCACGGGTGGCAGCGCAGGTTCACCGGCGCCGGTTGGCGCCGCGTTACTGGGTCGGATCCTGACGTTGATAGCCGGCGGTGCCTGCGCCAGCCGCATCACCGGGTAGTCATGGAAATTCTGCTGGAATACCCGCCCGTCTCGCAGGGTAATCTGTTCGCCCAGTGCGGCCGATAGTCCCTGGATTACGCTGCCCTCCACCTGGGCCCTGACATTTCCCGGATTCACGACCAGGCCGCAGTCGATCGCGCTCGTAACTTTGTGGATGCGCAGCTGGCCCGGTGCCGGGATCGACACATGGACGACCTGCGCGGCATAAGTCAGATGGTCCCATGAGCAGGCCAGTCCCTGGGCGTGACCAGCCGGCAGCTTCCTGCCCCAGTCCGCGGCTCCGGCTGCCAGCATCAGTGCGCCTTTCATGCGCTCCGGCTCGAACGGAAAGTCGGGATCCCGCAGGGGCACGTCGGCCGGCAGCTCATCGATCAGGTCGAGTCGGTAGGCGAGCGGATCGGTGCCCGCCGCGTGTGCGAGTTCGTCAATGAAACTCTCCACGGCAAAGACAGTGTGCGTCGTCGACACGGCCCGCCACCAGCCGCGCGGTACCCTGGAAGGCAACAACGAAAAACCACAGTCACGAGCGGGAATGCCATAAGGCATATCGAGCGCGCCCGTTGCTTCGTAGAATCCCGGTCGTTCGCTGAATGAACCAAATTCGAATGCCGCAAAAATGGCGGGCGAGCTCAAGTGGTGCCGCCACGCAATTGGCCGGCCCTTGTTATCGACCCGCGCAACCAGCCGGTGAGCGGAACGCGGGCGGTAGAAATCGTGCTGCATGTCATCTTCGCGTGACCAGATCACTTTGACAGGCTGCTCGAGTTCCCGCGCGATCAACGCGGCTTCCACCGCGTAATCGATGTTCAGGCGTCGGCCGAACCCGCCACCCGCCCGGGTGACGTGCAGGCGGACCTGCGCCGTATCCACACCAAGCGCGGCGGCGACCAGCGACTGCGCCAGGTTCGGGGATTGGGTGGGTGCCCACAGTTCGACCCGGTTGTTGGAAACATGCGCGCAACAGTTCATCGGCTCCATCGTGGCGTGAGCGAGAAACGGGGCGTTGTAGTCCGCTGAGTGGATCGTATCTGCGGCCGCAGTCTCGAGCTGGCTGCCCGGATCGCCCTGCGTGAAAAGCAGGTCCCCCGGTTCCCGGGCGAGAAGTTCTTCCAGTCGCGCCGTGATGAGGGCGTCACTTTCCAGCGCGCCTGCCGGCATGCGCCAGTCGATGGACAGCAAATCACGCCCTTTCAGAGCCGCCCAGCTATTGTCTGCGATCACGGCCAGACCGGGTGCGACGCCCGGATTCCCCGGAACGGCTGGCACCGCCACGATTTTAATCACTCCCGGCACGCGCAGCGCAGCGGCTGAGTCGGAGGTGCCAAGCGCGCCACCGAAGACCGGGCAACGTGCGACCGCGGCAAACAACGATTCCGGGGGCCTGGTATCCAGGCCATAGCGCGCTCGCCCGGTTACCAGGTCGGTGATATCGAGGTGCGGCCGGGTTCGGCCAATCAGACTGAATTGTCGCGCCGGCTTGAGGGGCGGGTCCTGCGGCACCGGCGCGTCGGCCAGATCACTCAGCAGGTCGCCGTAGCGGAACGATCGACCCGTATCCGGATGCGAGATGACGCCATTGGCCGGCAGGCACTCGGAAACCGCAACGCCCCAGCGACCCGCGGCTGCCGCCCGCAGCATTTCGCGTGCGGCAGCGCCTGCGCGACGCATCGGCAAAAAGCGTGTCCGAATGGAGTTGCTGCCGGACGTGGTCTGGTTCCCGTACCGGCTGGCATCTGCCACCGCGTGTTGCGCGTGGACCTGATCGAGTGGCAGTTCCAGTTCTTCTGCGATCAGCACCGCCAGGGATGTCAGCACACCTTGCCCGAGCTCGGTATGCGGTACCGTAATCGTCGCTGTACCGTCGGCGTGCAATAACAGGAATGCGCTCGTCCTGACATCGGTATCGTCGTTCGCGCGACTCCATGGAATGCCAATACTGAGTCCGCCAGCGACCGTGGCGGTAACCTGCAGGAACTGGCGGCGGTCCAGGGCAGTCACGCCGCGGCACTTTCCCGCGTGAGTTCCGCCGCACGGTTGATGGCTTTGCGTATGCGCAGGTACGTGCCACAGCGGCAAATATTGCCGTTCATCGCGTTGACGATGTCCTCGTCGGTCGGATCCGGATTGCTGGCCAGCAAAGCAGTGGCCGACATGATCTGACCGGGCTGGCAGTAGCCGCACTGGGGCACGCTGAGTTCGATCCAGGCGCGAATGACCGGGTGGGTTTCATCGAGCCCTTCGATTGTCGTGATTGCTTGTCCCGCGAGGCTTGCGGCGGGCGTCAGGCAGCTCCGGATCGGTTGACCGTCAACGTGCACGGTACAGGAACCGCACAGGCCCCTGCCACACCCGTACTTGGTCCCGGTCAAGTTGAGCAGATCCCGCAGGACCCACAGCAAGGGCATATCCTCGGCGGCCTCCACCGACAAACGCCGGCCGTTTACTTGCAGTTCGAACTCGGACATCGGGTAAATCCTGCGTGGGCTTCTGAACGGCCAATATAAAAGCCGTTCGCAGCGCGCGACAAGCCGCAGTAGCATGTCACCGTCACCTGGACGGAGACTGAATCGTGACGAGCCGACACTGGGTCATACTGCTACTGATTACGCTGGCTGCGGGCTGCGGCCGGGCGCCACAGGTCGCCGCGCCCGACCCGGATCGGCCGCCCGACGTGCCGGCGGATGCGCGTGTTTACCGGGTCAGTCCCGTCGATTCGGAACTGCGGGTGCTGGTCTATCGTGCCGGCACCCTCGCGAGCCTGGGCCACAATCACGTCATCAGCAGCCAGTCCCTGTCTGGCAAGGTCTGGTTGGGCAAAGATCCACGGCAAGCTGCGCTGCGGATTACTCTCCCGGTCGCCGACTTGCAGATCGATTTGCCAGCGCTGCGTGACGAGGAAGGCGACGACTTTCCCGGCGAGCTTGACCAGGACGCGATCGATGGCACGCGCGAGAATATGCTCGGTGAACGTGTGTTGAATGCCGAACTCTTCCCGGAAATCTCGCTGACGAGCCGCGGAGTCAGCGGGGAATTGCCCGACCTGACTATCGCGACGGACGTTGCGCTGCGTGGTCAGATCAACCGCATCGATATTCCGGCCCGGGTCACTCTTGACGGTGACCTGTTGCAGGCCAGCGGTGAATTCGCCGTCCTGCACGCTGACCTGGGCCTCGAACCTTTCAGCGTATTCCTCGGCGCCCTCGCGGTTGCCGATGAATTGACTATCAAGTACCGGCTTACGGCGGTGCGGGAATAACGCGTCAGAACAGGGGCATTTGTGAGTGGCCTCCTGGCGGCCGCCAAAACGCCCCGATGTTCAGAGATGGACGATCTCCTGTCGCGAGATTGTTACGGCGGCAGGCCTGCGTGAAGCGCTGTCCCAGCAGTTCGGCCAGGGTGCCCTCGCCGCGCATGCGGCTTCCGAAGCAGGGGTCGTTGTCGCGGCCGTGCCGGAATTGTCGCAACAGGTTCATCACCCGCTTGGCGCGCAACGGTCGGTGCGTTTCTAGCCAGTCGACGAACAGGTCCCGAACCTCCCACGGCAAACGCAACAGGATATAGGCGGCGTGGTCGGCGCCTGCGCGCGCCACAGCCTCGACCAGCCGGTCCAGTTCGTGTTCATTAAGTCCCGGAATCACTGGCGCGATCAGCGCACCCACCGGGACGCCTGCCTGCGAGAGATGCCTAATGGTCTTGAGCCGGCGTGCCGGTGATGCCGCGCGAGGTTCAAGACTGCGCTTCAAGTCATCGTCCAGACTGGTCACGCTGATCAGCACGCGAATCAGATTGTCACGCGCGAGGTCTGACAGCAGATCGAGATCGCGCTCTACCAGTGCGGACTTGGTCACTATCGCAACCGGATGCCGGTACTCGGCCATCACCGTCAGAATTTCCCGCGTGATGCCGAGCCGGCGCTCCGCGGGTTGGTAGGGATCAGTGTTTGCACCCAGGGAGATGGTTGACACACGATAGGCCGGCCGGTTGAAACTCTTGCGCAACAAATTCGCAGCATCGGGTTTGAAGAAGATCTTCGTTTCGAAATCCAGGCCGGGCGACAGGTCGACGTAAGCATGGGCCGGGCGCGCGTAGCAATACACGCAGCCGTGCTCACAGCCACGATAGGGATTGATCGACTGCCGAAAAGGCACGTCGGGAGAATTGTTCTGGCACAGAATGCTTTTGCTCAGCTCCGGCAGCAGTTCGGTCGCGGCAGCGGGCTCCGGGCACTCGTCGGCCAGGTCCGGCGACAGGGCCCGGGTCAGCGTGGCAAAGCGGCCCGCGGGGTTGCGACTGGTACCGCGGCCTGGGATCGGCTCGTTTGGCATATTCTCTTGCACTGTATAAAGATACAGTACTACCTCGGAAAGCCCATATCAAGCGGCAGGTCGCGCGCCTTTATACTGGCGCCCCTCGTGGGCCACGGAAGCGCCATACCTTGAAGAAAAGTACCTGGCTGACGCTCGTCGTCCTGCTGATCGCCGGCATCGCAGCCGGTGTCGCCCTGTTGCGCCCGAAACCCGTGCGAGTCGCTATCAGCGAGGTCGATCGCGGCACGGTGACGGCAAGTGTGTCGAATACCCGCGCGGGCACTGTGAATGCCTGCCGACGCGCCGGCATTGCGCCGGCGTTCGGCGGACAGCTCGCGATTCTGAACGTGAAGACTGGCGACGCCGTGACCGTAAACCAGGTATTGCTGGAACTCTGGAACGACGATATTCGCGCCGAGTTGTTGCTCGCGCAGCGCGATGCGCTGGCGGCGCGGCGCCGCGCGGATGAAGCCTGTGTGCGCGCCGATGTCGCGCAACGCGAAGCGGAGCGATTGACGAGCCTGCTGAAACGCGGCTTGTCGTCCGAGGAAGAAACCGACCGCGCCGAAGGCGACGCGCGCGCCAAGTCGGCGGGTTGCAAAGCCGCGCGCGAGGCAGCCCGTGTGAACGACGCGAAAGTTGAAGTTGCCGAAGCGCGCCTGGAACGAACCATTCTGCGCGCACCCTTCGATGGTGTGATTGCCGAAATCAACGGTGAACTCGGCGAGTACGTCACGCCGTCACCGGTTGGTATCCCGACGCCGCCTACGGTCGACCTGATAGACGACAGCTGTCTCTA
>JAAUXY010055131.1_pt1 | contig 11249 bp, 7 predicted proteins | sample 7278121 | NCBI WGS metagenome assembly JAAUXY01 (sample SAMN14350117, study PRJNA611818) | marine sediment metagenome | isolation source: surface marine sediment (1.8m) | place: French Polynesia: Moorea | collected 2018-08
CCAGTCACGGTACCGAGCCTGTCGACGCCGAGTGAGGTAATCCCGCCGCTCATCGATAAAGTCATCCCAGTGATAGGGTGGTATATTCATTAGCTGCTGGTAAAATGACGCCGTGGGCGCAGCTTCTTCCTCTTCCGCGACAGCGGGATCTTGCTTTTCCACCGCAGCTTGTTTGCCTTCCTCGGTCTCGGCTGCTTGTTCCGTTGCAACTTCCTGCTGCGCCGCAGTTTCTGGTGGCTGCTCAACCGTAGAAGGAGCGGCACTGTCAGTGGCTGGCGGTTGCGCTGCAGGCGCCTGTGGCGCAGCCTCTTCCACTGCGGCCTCTTTTGGCTGGTCAACCGTAGGCTGAGCAACACCCTCAGCCGCCGGTTGTTGCGCTGCAGGCGCTGCTTCTTGCTGAGCCTTAGTGTGTAGCGCCGTCAATCCCATCATCGCTAAGACGGTTGCCGCCACCGCTAGGGTAAAACTCATTCTTTGTAGCATTTCAGACCTCCTGGTTATTAAATTCTTCATTCCGATCGCTAATCTTCTAACCCCATGAGTGTAAGGTTTTTCCCTTTAACGTCTCGCAGGTATCAGCTCGGAATACTAAGGTAATGCTTTTGACCTTCAATGTCTTGTTACTTATGGATTACTCCCCCAAGCCTATTTTACAGTGTTGCATCAAAACACAAACGGTATCTCCTGTATAAGGATCAACACGCATGGCGAAGATTTCGAACGAGATGTGGGATACCTCTTAATCACAATAGATAGCGTTAACCCTCTGCGTCGCCGACGCACGATACCCAGTGCAAACCTACATTCTCAACCTTCTTTCGTGCCAATGCTGTGGTTTTCAGTAGCGATAGGTCAATCTTGACTCTCATCGGCCAAACAAACATAACCATTTGCTTATATACCATCAATACCGGACCGGGGAATTGACTTACATCAACCAAATCGACAGTTTGTAGAGCAATACGCTAAAGCGGCTGCCGTCAACCAGTCGGAATCAGTCATGTTGCTTTTCATTGGCGCAACCCGCAACCAATCTATCGACCACTCTTGTTTAATGCGGCTTTTTTTGCCCGGTTATGGAAATGATCGAATAGCTTTCTACGAAATCTTTTCTGATCATGCCTTTTTGCGGCAGCAAGATGCTCATTTGCGAGCTCAATGAAGTTAACCTGGCAGCTGCGTGATTGGTCGTCAGTGGCTGGTTTTCGTTGGATATAGCTTCCGTCAGATTGCATCTCCCAAGCCGCGCGCTGATCACTCAATTGTACGTTCAGTACAAGGCGCAGATCTTGACGCAAATCAGCATCTTCTACGGGAGCGACGACTTCGACACGACTCTCCAAGTTACGCCGCATCAGGTCTGCGGAACCGATGTAATATTCCTCATCACCCCCATTGCGAAAATAGTAGATACGCCCATGCTCTAGAAAACGGCCTACAATGCTGATCACACGCGCCGTTTCGCTAAGGCCAGGAATGCCTGGGCGGAAACGGCAGGTATCGCGGATAATGAGATCGACTTTGACGCCCGCCTGGCATGCACGATACAAGGCCTTAGCAATATCAGCGTCCTCGAGTGCGTTCATTTTGAACTGAATGTGGCCCGGACTACTCGCTGTGTGTTTGTCGATTTCGCGGTCGATTTTTTCCAGCATTGCCCGTTTCAGCGTATAGGGAGCCGCCAGAATCTTTCGATAGGCCGGTGGCGGAGAGTAACCCGTAAGGTAATTGAAGAGTTCGGTTAAATCCGCGCCGATCTCGCTATCACAAGTCAACATGCCAAAATCCGTATACAAGCGGGCGGTGACGGGATGGTAATTGCCGGTTCCGATGTGAGCATAACGCCGTAGGCCGTTGTAGTCCTGGCGCACCACCAGAACGATCTTGCTGTGCGTTTTGAGACCTACGACACCATAAGTTACATGGATACCCTCTTGCTCCAATTTCCGTGCCCAGCGGATATTTGCGGCTTCGTCAAAACGCGCCTTGAGCTCAACCAAAACGGCCACCTGCTTGCCATTGCGTGAGGCTTTGATCAGAGAGCCGATGACATTACCCTCGGCAGAGGTACGGTAAAGTGTCATCTTGATCGCCAGTACTTTGGGGTCTTCACTGGCAGTTCTCAGGAAACGCTCGACACTGGTCGTGAAAGACTCGTACGGTTGCTGCAGAAATATCGGTCCGCCAGAGCGGATGATGTGAAAAATATTTCGAGAATCATGAGCTAGACGCCGATGATCGGCGGGACGGTGAGGTGGATCGTGGAGTTCTGGAATATCGATCGCTACGAGTTCGAAAAGATCGCGCATAGCCATCATGCCCTCCGTCTCAAACACATCGGCCCCTTCATCCAATTGAAGTTCTGCGGCCAGCATACCACGGTGCGTCGGATCCATGCCTTTCATCACTTCGAGGCGAACAATCGGTGCGAAGTGTCGTTGCTTAACCTCGGTTTCGATCATTTCTAGCAGATCATCCGCTTCCTCTTCGTTTTTCTCCACGTTAGCATTACGAGTGACGCGGAACAACTCGCAAGAATCAAGCGTCATCCCAGGAAATAATCGATCCAGATTATTCGCGATCACTTCATCTAATGGCACAAACCGATGACCCCCATTGCCCACACGTATCAGGCGCGGCAACACACCTCGGGTGGTGGGCACTTTCACTCGGGCCAAGTGAGGTGAAATCCCGCTCGGATATCGCACCGTAACCAATATGTTTAAAGCCAGGTTGGAAATAAAGGGGAACGGGTGCCCTGGATCCATGGCTAGCGGTGTAAGCAAAGGAAACACTTTACTGACAAAATATTGGCGCAATGTGTTGCGCTGATCATCATTGAGGTCGGTATAGTTAAGTATCTGAACTCCATGTTGTTTAAGGTGTGTCAGCAGGTCTGCATAGATCTTCTGCTGCTGTGCCTGCAGCTCCCGAATCACAGCATGACATTCCATAATCTGCTCGGTTGGAGTGAGGCCGTCCACGCTGGTTTTGCAAACGCCTGCGGCTTGTAGTTGTTTAAGACCGCCGATGCGTTTCATGAAAAACTCATCCAAATTACTGCTTACAATCGCAAGGAATTTCACACGCTCAAGCAAGGGTGTGCGTTCATCTTGCGCTTCGTGCAAAACGCGACGGTTAAAACTTAACCAGGTTAGTTCACGGTTGAGGTAAAACTCTGGAGCATCCAAGTCAAACTGGGTTTGATCCTCCATTGGTTGTTTACGTTCTCCAGCTTTGCTTTCTGCAGCTTTGCTTTCTGCTTCAAACATTGAAGTTTGCTTCACCGGCTGATCTTTTTCTGGTTCGGGAGCAATCCGCTTTGTTTGCGACTTTTCGATTGATTCTGAAACGGCTTTCTTGGACATACTCATGGCTATACTTCCGATTTGCGCTAAGTTATTCGCTCGATCAATAGACGTCTGACCTTTTCACCGACGTCGTTACCACACGGCCTTAGAGTTTGTTTTAAATCCCTCAGACGGGAACACTATAAGGCCAAAATCGGTGAGAGAGCGCAGCTTGCATGGAAGTACAATGAGCATTGTGAGCCGATTTTTACGCCAAATAATGCGCAATAAGGGTTTTAAAACAGCTTCTTAGAGTTTGTGAATTAATCCTCTCTCAGTTACGACTTCCACCATTTTACACTGTTAAGATCTTTATTGAAGGAACATTTAGTCGGGGGTCTGCATGAAAACCACGTACAAGAAGCACGTGTTCACCTGAAGTAGCTAGTTGCATGTCTTTGGCTACTCGACAGGCCAAGGGCACAGGGTCTTCCATCTCACTGGGTTTCACCTGTAACGGCGTAACACCCCACAGTAGCGCCAGACGTCGACAAGTCATTGTATTCGCAGAGACGGCAATTACGGGAGCGGAAGGACGGGCCGCACTAACAGCGGCCGCAGATAGGCCCCAGCGCGACACTACAAGAATCATGCGAACCAGAAGGTCCCGAGAGAGTAAAGCGGTGGCATTGGCCACGGCGTCACTGACAGAAAGCGGACATTGTGTTGAGTTCTGGGAGAAGCAACCGAAGGCGCCGTGACGCCATAGATAGGCTTCCGTCTGGCGCGCAATTCGGTTCATCATCTCAACCGCTTGAAGCGGGTAAGTACCCACTGCCGTCTCTGCTGATAGCATGACCGCATCGGCACCACTTGAAACAGTGAGAGACACGTCCGCTACTTCAGCCCGCGTCGGTCGAGCGTTGGTAATCATTGATTCGAGCATTTGTGTGGCAACAATCACCGGTTTGTCCTTGGCGCGTCCCTTATCTATGAGTTGGCGCTGCACAACCGGTACCTGTTCAGGCGGCAATTCCACTCCAAGATCACCTCTCGCCACCATCACGGCATCGGCAACGTCTAATATTTCTTCTATCTTATCCAGCGCTTCGGGGCGTTCGATCTTAGCAATGACGGCGGTATGGTCGCTTGCGCCGGCAACGAGTGATTTAAGCTCAAGAAGATCGGCCGCACAGCGCACAAATGAAAGCGCTAGAAAGTCGGCCCCTAATTCTAGAGCGAACTGTGCGTCGCGCCGATCTTTTTCCGTAAGCGCAGGGGCTGAAACGTTTACACCGGGGAGATTTATGCCCTTATCATTAGAGAGCGTTCCACCCTCGATCACCTTGCACCTTATTTCCGTATCCTGCACGCTTTCAACTTTAAGCTCCATGATACCGTCCGCCAACAAAATCCGATCGCCGGCATGAACATCTTTGGCAAGTGCTTGATATTGAGATGGTATTAGCCCAGCATGGCCGGGAACTTGACGTGTTGTTACTGTTACCAGCCGTCCTTCGTCAAGAGCGATGGGCCCATCCGGGAATCGACCGATGCGGATCTTAGGGCCCGACAGATCTGCCAAGACCGCGATATGATTACTCCTTTTTCGCGCAACTTGACGGATGGACTCGAAATTTACGCGGTGCTGATCGTATTCCCCGTGTGACATGTTCAAGCGAAACACGTCGACCCCTGCGCCAGCGAGTCGTTCAATCATCGCCGGATCGCTTGATGCAGGTCCGAGTGTAGCGACAATCTTGGTTCGCCGCATTTTGAGGAACTTAACCGTTGTATCGATAGCCACCCTCGTTATTCTCCAATGAGCCTAGTACCTCGTTTCACCTTATCTTGCGGTTTCAGCAAGACAAAGTAAAACGGGGTACTCAGAATTCGTAATACTGGCCTGCGCGTACGTAACAATCCTATCCTGTCTTAGGATGCTTTTGCCAGAAATTTGAAGGAAGTAAAACCACAAAGAGCCCAAAATCGCTAGTCGTTCCGACAATATAGGAACGCTACCAAAAATAACCATAACTACTCAGGTGGGTATGCCATCGGCATTCTAGAGATAGCTGAGAAGTCACAAATAACCTACCCATCTGGCTTGCCTTATAGCTCGTCCTCGGCGTTGCTACAACAGTCCCATAGCCCGGTTATACTTCGAACGGTTGTAAATTAGGAAATTTTGGGTGAGCCCTGGGCATCGAGAACAAGGCGCGAAGGCGAGTCATAGCAAGGTCCTATTGCGAGCCTGAGCAACACGGCTATCGATGTTCTGGGCCAGCGATAAATCGTAATTTACAACCGTTCGAAGTATATGCACCTGTTATCGCGCCTTGAAACTGAACGATCATGTGGCGCCAGCGAGTCAACTTATTTCGTCCGCATTCCTTATCTGCAACTGAAATCAGCTTTGAAATCTGCCAAATTACACCAGTTCGCAATGAGTTGATCCGCCCAAGAGGCAAATCCTTACCACTGATCTCGCAAAACGCCGAGACACCCGTCTGTATCGCGTATCATGGCTGCGGATTTAAAGAAGGTCTATGCAAGTTTGTATTAATGGTCTTATTGCCTTTATGCAAACAAACTATGGCTGTTTACCACGTCGTAAACTGCACTGCTTGGGTGAGACTGCAGCTATTAGCCGTTGTCCTGCAACAAAACGCACAGTCGTTTTTAATACGGCGTAGCCGGTACCACCCGCTTCGCAACGCAGGCGCTATACTGCGAGCGGTTATAAATTGGAAAAGTTGGGTGAGCCCTGGGCATCGAGAGCAAGGCGGCTATGAATGTTCAGGGCCAGCGATAAATCCTAATTTACAACCGTTCGAAGTATAAAAGCGCGCAGGACGATTCGTCGGAGGTCAGGGAGAGACGGTAAAGCAATGGGTGCGATTGAAAAAAGACCTTTAGAGTTTGAAGACCCCACACAGACCATCTTGGCTGAGTGGCTTGTCAGGTTGATCATCGAAAAAAATCAAGGAGCAAGCAAACAACAGGAACTTACCGAGTGTACACTGAGAGGAATACAAGAACTCATTTGTTTACAAAACCAGCTCGAAGACAGTTGGGCAGGCAGTAATAGCGAGATAGGGCTCGTTCAGTCTCTGGAACAAGGAAGATCAAAATGAATGCAATTGATAGGATTAGGCTTGACCGCATAGTAGAGCTTCATGAAATACTTGACGAAGATCACAAACAGATCTTAACACTGGTTGACGAGCTTATCGTTCCCCAAACTCCACGTTCTACGGAAGAATTGGCTATGCTGTTACAGGAACTCCAAAACAGCCTGCTTGGACATTTTGCACGCGAGCAGTCGCCCGGTGGGTTCTATGACTACGTTGGAGCCTGTAGCTCAGACCACCGACGAGAGCTGCGAGTGCTACTGAACGAGCACATCTCAATGCTATCGACTATTCACACTTTGACCGAGCGCGCGCTACCCTTCAACGGGAAAGTTTCAAGTGAGGCTAAAGCCCTGGAACTTCACCATGGAGCGACCGATTTATCGGTTCGCTTATTTGAGCACGAACTCAAAGAAAACACGCTAGTAAACAGGTTAGTCCAATTTTATCAATCGGACGAACAAGCGATTGCGTGAATCAAAGTTTCCAAGAGATAGCACCTGTTGACTTAAAATCTAAGAGTCGTCTGGCTAAAACGTGATCGAAACGAAAAGTCCCTTTCCAAATAGGGATTGGGATTGAGCGAAACAACGAGAGCGATGTACTCGACAATGAAATCGCTACGAGCGAGGCTCAGAGTCAGTCCACTCATGTTACAATGTCGATGAGATAATTCCTTGTCAAACAGCGATTCGCTGCAGTTCCACCGCCACCGGTGCATAACCGGACTCGATCTCGGACAACAGCTGCGCAGCGCTTTCAAGGGCATTTTCTTCGGCCATTGTTTCTAATTCCTGACAATACGCAGCGAGTGTCCGTGCACCCAGATTGGCACTGCTGGATTTCAGGGTGTGTGCCGCCATTCGCAGCGCCGCCGCATCGCCTTGCTCGATCGCTTCGCGCACCTGCCGCAACAGTTGCGGCGCGCTAGCCAGATAATGGTCGACAATCTTCTGCAAAATATCCGGCTTGCCCGGGCGCTGTAACGCTCGAATATTCGCCAAGACGGTTTCATCCAATAAATCGCTGCCGGGGGAATCACTTGCGAGCAGCGCCGCTTCTACTGGATCGGTTTCTACCACAGGCTGCGATCGGCTACCTAGCCAGCGCTGCAGCACTTCGAGCAGCTGGTCTTGCTTGAACGGCTTGCTTAAAAAGTCATCCATGCCGGTTGCGAGGCACCGCTCCCGATCCCCTTCCATCGCATTGGCCGTCAAGGCGATAATGGGAAGACGTGGTTTGGTATCGTTTGTCTGTTCCTGGCTACGGATGAGCTTGGTCGCCTCATAGCCATCCATTTCCGGCATCTGACAATCCATGAGCACCAGGTCATAATGATTTGCGGACAACGCCGCTAACACTTTGTGTCCGTTCTCGGCCACTGTGACCTCGCAACCCAAAATCTCAAGCATCGCCAGCGCCACCTCCTGATTGACCGAATTGTCTTCCGCCAACAACACCTGCGCATCCAAAAAATTCGCGCCAAATTCTGAGCGCGGCGGCATGGCGGACTGCTCATTAGGGGCTGGGTTGGGACCTCTCAATGCCTCGTCCCGATCCGTCGCATTGTCATTCACAATCAGTACCCGCCGATCGGTGAGATTCTGGGCAAAATGGAGCCTGCGGGGAGCCATACCGGCTTGCTTGGCAAGACACGCCGTAAACCAGAAAGTGGACCCTTGGCCCGGTTCACTGTCCACGCCAATCTCACCTCCCATCAGTTCCACCAACTGCTTGGATATCGTCAATCCCAAACCAGTGCCTCCGAATTTTCGCGTCATGGAAACATCCGCCTGAGTGAAGGCACTAAAAATTGTCTTTTGGGCCTGTTCGGGGATTCCAATGCCGGTATCACGAACCTTGAATTGGACCAGAGCACTAGCGTCATCTTCAGCCAGCAATGCAGTGTTCACGACCACCTCGCCACGCTCTGTGAACTTGATGGCGTTGCCCACTAGGTTAACCAATATTTGACGTAAACGTGCTGAATCTCCAATCAGTTGGCATGGCACCCCTGAGTTCAAATGACTGAACAACTCCAGATCCTTATCTCGAGCGCGTTCGCCCAGCAGTTCTACCACATCATAGAGCAGCTCGTCTAACAGCAAGGGCGCCTGCTCCAGTTCTAATTTGCCTGCTTCAATTTTCGAAAAATCCAGGATGTCATTGATGATTTCGAGCAGGCCCTCGGCCGAGCGGTAGATCGTGTGGGCAAACTTTTGCTGCTTCGGATCTAATCCCGTACCCAACAACAGCTCCGTCATTCCCAGCACCCCATTCATAGGCGTGCGAATCTCATGACTCATGTTGGCTAAAAATTGCGACTTGGCTTGCGCAGAACTTTCTGCGGCTTCTTTAGCCTTGCGCAATTCTAAGGTTCTTAGCGCTACGCGCTCTTCGAGTTGCGCATTAGCGCGGCTAATTGACTTATTGGCCTCGTCTAACCGCATCAGATTATGCCGCAGCTCTGCCTCCTTGTATTGCAGGGTCCTCGCCATCTGGTTAAACGCTCTGGCCAGTTTGCCAAAGTCATCCTGATGTTCTACTTTCATTCGAAAATCTAAATGCCCTTGAGCGAACTGATAGGTTCCCGCTACCATGTTACGAATCGGTCGCGTTAAGGCTTTGTTCAGTAAATACGAGAGCAGCAGTGCTAAAAAGAACCCCAGGCAGATTAGCCAAATGAAAACGCGTTGCTTCTGTTGACTATTTTCAATAGTCGAATTTTGGGCATTGAAAATATATTGGCTCAGAATCTGGTTAGCTTCCCCAAGGGCGACTTCTGCCGCCGCTCGAGTTTGAAAAACAGTTTTCTGTTGTTCATCTTCAGTGCTACCAATATCCGAATCAGTGTTAGTTTCCTTGTCATCCATGAAATGCAAGATTTGGGCCCGATACTCTCTGATCACCTGTCGCAGATAATCAACTTTAGCTTTGACTATACCCTCACTGTATTCAAACTGCTCCACCAGCTTCAGAGCTTCATCGATAGGTAGCAGTATTTCTCTTAATTCTATTCGTTCCCGGCTAACATAGCGGCGAAACTGCTCCTCGGCGACGTGTAAAAGATTGGTGCCCATTTCCAGGGAATCGACGATATCGTTCGCCCCTTGATTCGCGGCAATCTGATACGCTGAAGCAAGCCATTTTCGTATCTCATGGAGGGCTAATTGAATTTTTTTTATGAGTTCCTGGCCCGAGTAACCGGTCGGATCCATTTCCTCTTCTTCCCTATAATAAATAAAGGTTGTGCGTGCGGTGCCCGTAAACTTCGTCACTAATTGTTGGGAACGATTTTGATTACGCAGCCACGCCTCGACGCCTGTTAGCTTCTCTTCTAGAATAACTAACGGATTGAGAACGTCGTCTGCGTTAACTTTGTCTCTTTTAATGTAAACAATGAAGTTATAGTTAGCGGAATTTAACAGTTCATTGATCTGCAGCAAACGTTCTTGATTAGGCGTATGGTTGTAGAGAATGGTTTTTAAAATGAGAATCGATTCACGGCCTTGCTGATAGGAGTAGAATACGACTGCAAACAAAGTACTGATAAAAACCCCTAGCCCCAGGTTTTTGGTGGTATTGAATGTCATGTCGATTTCTGGCGAAGATTATTCGAATACCAGAGTGAGATTTTCACCGATCTCCCCAGTTCCATAGTTTGGTTGTTCTGCTTTTGGGTTTGGTTTTTTTCCCGCAATCTCATGACGTGAGACACCGAACTGAGAAAGTTGTGTAGTATCAAAGCGGATATCGTCCAGATGTCCGGTATCGAGCTGGCGTTGGAACTCAATTGCCCAAACCCCCTTATGCCATGAGCCCTTGGCTTTAATATCAGCGCGGCTACCCTCAGGTTGATGATACTTGAATTTGGGCACCTCATCTCCCTGATGTTCCCGGTATAGCATCGTACTGTAGGTTCCACGGCCGCTATCACCAGGCCGCGCAAGGTAAAACACTTTTCCTCTTTTTGACAGTAAACGCTTTGCGTTATCAATCTTGTGGGCGCTGTAGATATGCAGCTTGTCATCGGCATAGCCCAGGGGATCGGCACGAGCGGATTTGAATCGCCATACATCAGCCTTGTAGGGATTGTCGGCGGAAATGCTAAGATCTACAGGGTAAGGCTCCATACTCCACTTGAAGCTAAAGGTATCTTCACGCTTGGGGCCAGTGTGATACCTTCTAAGATCCTTATCCCAAACCATGTTCTTATGTTCGCGATTTTCCGTTGGATCCGGGTATCTGAACAAGAAAAATATTTTCTCCTTTGAGTACGCGGCTTTTAATAGGATATCAATATTTTCAATGCGGTCTCGAGTTGACACCGCCTTGGCCTGAGACCAGGCAACGTCATCTGCATTGCCATCAATAATAGGCAGTTGCTCAACTTTTATGGCAATGAGCTTTTGATCACTCCGGGCTAAATTTGTAGATATTAGAATAGTGATCATCGAAACGACGAAAAACTTAATCATGATATTTGTTTCCATATGTTTTAATTAACACGTGAGTAATCCATATTGATTCAGTACAAAACAATTCATAAGCTGTTTTGAAATGCCTATACTTTGACGTTACGTTAATGGAAATTCGTACTTAGAATTTATGTGCATAACGTAACTACTAAGCTGCTGCTTCGAAACGTTTCTTGTTTTATAGTCACTGCCATTCGCTTTAAACCCTGAATAAGGAATGCTACCGAAATAACTTCTCCATCTGGCTTGCCTGATCGCCCCTCTTCGGCGTTGCGACAACAGTTACATAGCCCAGCTATGCGCCTGTTGTCGCGCCTTGAAGACGAACGATCATGCGGCGCCAGCGG
>JAAUXY010001307.1_pt1 | contig 11243 bp, 7 predicted proteins | sample 7278121 | NCBI WGS metagenome assembly JAAUXY01 (sample SAMN14350117, study PRJNA611818) | marine sediment metagenome | isolation source: surface marine sediment (1.8m) | place: French Polynesia: Moorea | collected 2018-08
GATTGAAGAAGAAGCGATTGAAATTGTAAATCTGCAGCCCTGGAGCGGAACGACGGCCATCATTGCTTCAGATGGATTGTTCAGTTTTGGGGCTGACCTTGAATAAATTGGACATGTCTTTTTAAAATATGAAACGCTCAATTATAAAATGCTCAGTCCGGAATCAATACCAGATCAAACTCTCCACTGCGTGATCCTTTTTCAGGATAATGCTGGGTGGTCAAGGTTTTAAATCCTTCAGCAGTTACACGAATATGAATATGCGGCGGACGCCTTAAATATGAAGGCGGCCGGTGGCTTTCAAACCGGTATTCTCCCGAATCATCGATGGTTAGTGTTGCCCGAAAATCGTCTTTATATTCTCCGTCGGGACCTGCCATCCATAATTCAACCTGTGCATGCGGGATCGGTGCGCAATCCTTTGAGGACATCACTGTTCCGCTTAATGCATATCCCTTTCCAACGCTATTTCGTAAAGGCGCGTTGGGTTTGTAAAAAGGTCCCTGTGCATCAGGGACTGTGGGGGCGCAGCCAATACTGTATTTTTTTGATTGCGCAGTCATATATGAACTCTCCGCTGAAATAATTTTTGGGAAAAAAATCAGAGAAAGCAAGATGACTAGAGAAATAGAAAAAATTAAAGATCTTTCTTCTTCCGATTTCGTTTGACTCATGATTTTATATGCTATTTTCATTGATGCCTTTACTGAAAAATCTACCGTTTTCTATTATGATATTTCGTATTGATGAATTTCGACATATGTGGTTGTAAAAAAAACGTTTGAATATCAAAACGCTTTTTTACAATCGCTTTAAATAAAATGCATATCACTGTGCTACATTATAAATATAAGTCTGATAAATCCCAGTTCAAACTAATTGATATCCGCCTGGTATTCTTCTAGAGGGAGGGAAAGGGGAGAATTATCCAAGACAGGCCGCTTTACATCCGGCATGGCGCCATACAAATAGCGGATCTGCGCTTTGGCATTCAAGGGACGCTCAAGATCGATGCGGATGGTTCGCGGGTCATGGCGATATACCTTCGTGATGGGAACAGGTAAACCATCGGCGATGACCTCCCATCCGGTAATCTCTGAATCCGGTGTGAAATCACTGCCTGCATTGTGTTCAATTCGAATTTCGATCGTTCGGTCGTTGATTTGAGTGACATCACTTACGGTCGGTCCGCGATGATAAGTTTCCTCATTCAAGAGATGCAGGATCGATTGAGAAACTCTGCGCCCCATCGTAACATAGGCCTTGGGCGTGAGATGCTGCCGGCCATGGTTTTTTAAGTCTAGCGTTGTGGCAGCCAGATAACTGCAGGCAACATTCTCCGCAACCTGTTTTTGGGCATTTCGGATCGCCTGGTGCGGTTCATCTTTACCGCCGGGTCGTTTGATCATCATAACAATCAGAAAAGGGAGATTTTTAAAATCAGAGCCGTTAGCGATGTCCATTCGCACTTGATTGGTAATAAAACGTTCAAGTGAGGCGGCATACTCTTCTGCGGTTACCGTACCCCGGGCGGCGTCAGCTTCGCCTTGAATCCAAACAACAAATTCAACCATACCGCCGGTTTCAGATACGCCTGAAACAAACCGTTTATATATCGATCCGGGTGCTGTGTTTTCCCAATAACCGGTGCCCCAATCAGCTTCTTTTCTCAATCCCGATCCGTTCCGGGAGTAATCCAGCAGTCCGACCGGAATGCCCAGTCGGTCAATTATTCGATTGCCAAATGCGATGGCCGCATTTCCATGTCTACCAGGCGCCGCCCAACCGTTGTCGTTGAATGTGCGCAAGAGGGGATGTGCTTTTAAATCGGTACCGGTGTAGAACCATTCTCTCATATTCGACTGCCCCAGGCAGGCCACAAGCATTCCCACGCCCCACTTATTTTTACCGCTGTCGGTGACGGTGTGATCAGAATGGCTGCGGACCTGGATGCGATACCACCCCCCCTGGGGCACTGCGGCCAGCTGTCCAACAAAAATTCCGTTTTGTGGTGAAGGATCAATAACGGTCCACGGCATAATTTCTGTTAGCGGTTCGCTTCGGACGACGCGCGCTTCAATAGCCTTCATTTGTCCACTATAAGTACCGGAAATAACAACCCTGGCACTGTTTCCCTTTCGCTGAAAAATGCGACCCTCTTCAAATTCGGTCAAATTGATCGAAGGTGAAGCGCTGCTTGGTGTCGGCACGATGCTGGCGGTCTGGTTTTGGTTTTTTTCATTGTCGTTTCCATCTTTTGCACTACCGATTGCGCTTTTTGGTGCTGTGTCGGCCGATTTCGCTGCTGGTGTTACGGGCTCAATTTTTTCAGCGACCCCATCTTTTAAATTACCGATTTCGTTTTTTGCTGATATGTTAGCTGATTTCACTGCTGGTAGCCCGGGGTCATCTTTTTTAGGCTGGATTTTTTTATCGGCGAAGACTGCGTCAAATGCCGCTTTTAGATCACTGACAGGTTCATTTGCTCGAGACTTTTCGCCAGAATTCAGCGAATCCGCAGTTGGCTCAGAAGTGTTCGGGTCGGTATTCGCAGCAGTGGCGATTGTCTCTGTATCCAGGCTCGCCAGGGCGATATTTTTATCGTATCGCCATTTGATAAGAGCGTTTTTTAAACGCCGGGGTTCGGTGGTCTCACGCAGGTCCGCAAATGCCAGTATCTCGGCCGACTTTAACAAAAGCACTCCAGCCTTATTGCCCGGATTGATGCTCAATGATAACTCCGTCTGAAAGGGCAGGGGCACATACAGCGCCGTGGTGCCCGGCCTGAGCGCTTTGCTTATCGCAAGGGGCGTATGCGCTTTGAATTTAACCGTCATGGTGTCTGAATGAGGTGCCTCAACGATTAGCTTCAATACTCGGAAAACCTCACTATCCGAACCGGGAATGGACAATATAGCGAAGCGGGATTGATCGCCAACTGATTTTATCTCAAGACCCGCAACCCGGTTGTTTAGCGCAATATTTTCCTTCGGCACAAAAGCCTGAAGATCAATCGGATACCGTAACGGGGGCAGGGTATCGGCCTCAAAAGTTGTAAAAATTTTATCTACGTCCAGGCGCATCATTCCCAACCCGGACGCGGCATTTACAAGCAAAATAATATCGGCAGTATGCAAATCTTCTCCATGTTGCCTTGAGGGGATACTGTCGGCCTGGATGACCTCAAGTCGTTCGGTCATTTGTGATAGATAGGGACTCAGATTTTTGAGATAGCCATCACCATATACGATCGCATTAGAGCCGGCGGGAAACCCTGAAGACATCAACCGCGTAATCGCTTCATCCTCAACTCTAGTCAGCAAGCCCAGTACTCGCCTGACAAGATTGCCCTGGTCGATGGGATCCCCTTGAGTTGCACCCATCAGCTGCTCGAGGGCGGGATCTTGAATGATCTGTGCTAGTATTGTCTTAGCCGCAACCTTGGCACCGCGTTCATTCCAATACGTACTGGTAGGATTATAGAGCAAGGTATGGCTTCGTTTGGCATTCTGCAGCTGCTTCTCAAGCCTGACAAATTGTTTCAGTGGGTAGCGCTCAAAGGTTTTGAGGAGCAGCTCGTAACGACTGTGGTTGCAGGATTCGGTTGACGGTACAAACCCGATATACTCGGGATAAATGGTGGCTTTATTCGGCGCAACCGTAAAAATAAACTGGCGTCCTGATGCCTCGATCATCTGTTCGACGGCGTGAAGATCCAAAGCCAGTTGCTCAACCACCGATGCGTCATGACAGGCCTCTTTGCGATAATCTTCGATGGATTGTCGGCTGTAAAGCCATCCCTTGTTGCCCACATGTACGCTGGTAGTTTCGGTCATACTAAACAGGCGATAGTCCAACCATCTTTTGGCGAAAATGAGCGGGCTGCGCAGCGAGAAGCTGTCATTAAAATACTGGTCAAAAGAAAGATAATACTCATTTTCCAAGAGGGTCTGTCGATCCAGTCGAGGCGGTTTTAATCCCAAGCGTTCGACGGGAATATCTATGTCAAGACCGGACAACCAAACCACAGCCGGTGTCAGTAACATGAATACAAATATGAATGCTAAAAGCTTTCTCATTGGAAATTTAAAACCGATAATAGATAAAAGGGCTGCTGGCGCCGCCGACAATAAGTGCTGCGCAATAAGGGAGCAGCAACAGGATCATTAGCGCGCCGGCAATCACCGGCACAGGGTCTTTTCTATCAATCAATAGCCTTATCGATAAAAAGTCACCGGGCAAAAAGAAGACCGGCATCGCACTCAATAAAAACAAAACATTGCGATAATTCAGCGCCCGACTGAGTTCATAAGTAATCGGCCAATCGGTGAGCGTGAACATCGCTTGCAGAAAGTGGATCGCCTGGGAAATATCCTGTGAGCGGAAAAAAACCCAGCCGACGATGACAATCAGCATCGCCATAAAGCGACGCAAAATTTTGTACCTATGATTGGGCAGTTCACGCAAACCAGTGATGCGTTCGATGACCAAAAACAAACCGTGGTAAATTCCCCAGAACAGAAATGTCCAGTTGGCGCCATGCCAGAGGCCACATAAGACAAAAACGATCGTCATGTTCAAACAGGTTCGCGTTAGTCCCAGGCGGTTGCCGCCAAGGGATATGTAGAGATAATCCCTGAACCAGCGGCTTAATGTGATGTGCCAACGACGCCAAAAATCGGTGATGCTGACAGCAGAATAGGGGCGCTTGAAGTTTTCAGGTAATACGAATCCGAACATCAGGCCCATGCCAATGGCCATATCTGAATAAGCTGAGAAATCGAAATAAATCTGGAGCGTGTAGGTAATCGCGCCGAGCCAGGCGACTTTTGTGTCAAGCAACTCCGGATTGAGGCCAAAAATGACATCGGTGATCTGACCGCACGAATTTGCAATCATCACCTTCTTTGCCAGGCCCCAGCAAAAGCGTAAGGTGCCATTATAGAAATTATCCCATGATTCATGCCGTTCTTTTAGCTGACGCTTTATGGTGCCGAAGCGTACGATCGGTCCGGCGATGAGTTGTGGAAACATGGCGATGTAAAGGGCAAAGTCGATCACATTCTCAAGTGGACGACTTTTTCCCCGGTAAACATCAATAATATAACTGAGTTTTTGGAATGTAAAAAATGATATTCCGATCGGCAGGATGACTTCATTCCACTCGATTGGGAAAAACTTCAACCCTAAAAGTAAGTTGTTGAATTCAGAAACAAAAAAGTTCGCATACTTAAAATAGGCCAGGAGTCCTAAATTAAGCAACAGTGAGAGGGTAAGCCACAGCCTTTTCCATCTGTTCTTGTGTTTGATCAACCGCCCGAACATATAATCTGCCAAGGTGGATAGGATGAGGATCAGAAGAAATCCGGCGGCACCGTATAAGTAGAAAAGGTAACTGAAAAAAAGGAGGGCTGCGTTACGCAACCTTTGAGTCGGCAATAGATGCTGGGCATAATAGCATATGATTACCGCCGGCAGGAAGCCGAATAGAAAAATCGTGCTTGAAAATACCATATAAAAAAATACCTAACCTCGCCCGAATCTGTCAAGAAGTGGATACCTGCGTTTTCTAATTCCTGAGCGTGAGCCTTTTGCAGACCATTTTAGGCTGAAAATGGATTCTAAATTTAAATTTTGGACATTCAGCGTGTTCGACAAATCTTAGCCATATTCTAACTTAATTCGATCAGATTATCAAAAATGTTCAGACAAGTTGGGAAAATTTATAATGCGAGGTGCAGGTGGGGCTAAATCGTGGCTGTACATTTGCTTATTGATCTATTGCGAAAACATGTTCTTGGCCTGCGCGACCCTTGATCGAGACGGGCCCGAGATCTTTGAGCACAAGATCACCGCCGACCAGATCGGCTGTATGAGAGCATATCACTATCTTTTCGGATAATTCTTTGTTCGCCAGACCGGAAAGACGGAAAGCTAAATTTGTGCAATCACCGACCAATGCCAAGTCGGCTGCGCGCGAACCGTAATGGGACATTGTCACTTTGCCGGTTGTTATTCCCCAGCCCATCTGCAAATTACCAGCGGCGAGGTTCTTGCCGATTAATTGCTCTCGGATATCGTTTATGGTCTGGGTTTGTTTGATGGCCGCTTGGCACGCTAAAATGGCCTGGCCCTTTATTGCTTCAACATCATGATTCCAAAATGCGTAAACCGCATCACCGGCGTAATCTTTTATGGTGCCTTTGAATCGATAGACAATGGCACTGAATTTGTCGAATATTTCTTTCATTAACGCGTAAACGTCGGATGACGCATGATCCTGTGAGAAGGTGGTAAAATCCCGGACATCGGCAACAACATTGGTCACCATTATCTCGGTCGCGGTCACCCGGGTGCCGTCGGTTAACATGGCAGCATCCTGGACATCGGTGACGTTTTCCGGATAACACACCCGAAAAGCGAATTCGCCCACTTTAATGGTATCCCCATCCACAATTTCACTGGATGCGCCGGCGGCCAGCCGGGTTCCATTCACCCATGTGCCATTTTTGCTGCGATCGGTAATTTTAAGGTGTTCTGCCCGACGGCTTACGACCGCATGATCTCTGGATACCTGGGCATCTTGAACCAATATCCGTTTTTGGGGGTCTACACCTGTGCAGCTGCGTCCGATAAAGATCTTATCAACAATTTCCAAATATTGAGTCTGCTGGTTCTCATCGACCCATTCTAAGTATGGTTTCGGCATGGTTCTACCTTCAAAGCATCTGATTTGAGGGTGGATATACTGCCCGGGATGATTTCAAAGGGTATTTGAAAAACATTTACGCCACAAAGATGAATATGGACCAAAGATTTTGTATTGTGTCTGGGTGCCTTTGGGGCAATCTGTTCTCCGTCTCCTGCGGGTCAGGGTTAGGTAACGGCCACCAGAACAACAGTAATATTATCATTGCCACCGGCAGCCTTGGCCTTTTCGATTAATTCATCGACCTTACGATGGATGTCTTCATTTGAACCTAAAATATCCTCTATTTGATCATCCAATATCATATCGGTTAGACCATCTGAACACAAAAGAAATATATCCTGCACGGCGGTTTGCCCGATGACCAGGTCAAGCGAAAGCTCTTGCTTAATACCCACAGCTCGGTAAATTATATTGCGCAGCGGGTGGTTCCTGATTTGGTCTTCATTGATCAATCCGTCTTCTAACTGTTGCTGGACCAGTGTGTGATCCTGGGTGAGCTGTTCGAAATTACCATCTCTTAAACGATAGGTGCGGCTGTCACCCATATGGCCAAGAATAAAGCCCTCATCCGAGAATGCCAAAAGTTCTGCCGTACAACCCATCCCTTTATGGCTTCTATTTTGGACGATATGCTCGAGAATTTTTTGATTTGCCAATTGGAAAGTTTTTTGAACCCGATACAGAACTTCTTTCTGGGATCTATCGGTTTGTCCCTCAAAAATTTCCTGAGCGGTATCGGCAAAAATCTTGCTGGCCAATTCGCCTGCGGCTGCTCCCCCCATTCCGTCAGCGGTCAGACAAAAATCCATATCTGAATTTAGGAGAAATACGTCTTCATTGTTTTCACGTTTAAGTCCGATATCGGTTTGGCCGGCAAAAATATTCTGGGGCATGTCAAACTCCTCCAGTTACTGGAGTTTACTTGTCAGGTGAGGATGTATCATCTTGCTTGAAAATTTTTTTCATATAATCCGCAAGATCTGAGGCATCAAACGCTATTTTTAATTCTTTTCTAAAAGCCGACAAATCCGCGTATAATTCTGAAGCGCTCTGGTATCTTAACTCTTTTTGCTTCTCCAGACACTTCATCACAATACGATTCAGTTCATCCGGAAGATCAGCGACCATGTTCTTTACGGGTTCAATATCCATTTTCGGAATCGTCTGCAGGGCCTCGATGTCACTGCTAAACCGGTAGACTCTTTTTCCGGTAAGCGTCTCATGAAATACAAGCCCCAGGGCGTAGATGTCCGCGCGATGATCAATCGGTTCTCCCAATGCCTGCTCGGGTGACAAGTAGGCCATCTTGCCCTTAACGACGCCTGCCTGGGTCAAGCTTGGCTCCGAGCGGGCTTTGGATATGCCAAAGTCACTGATTTTCACTTCTCCCTGATAAGAAATTAACAGGTTTTGCGGGCTAATATCTCGATGGATGATATGAAGCGATTCGCCGGTTTTGTCATCTTGCTTGGTATGAGAGTAATCCAGACCCTTGCAGATACGTGAGATGATAAAAACAGCCTGGTTGACTGGCAGCCCGTGTTTCAAGGCGGTGAGAATTTCTCCGAGATTTTTCCCATCGATATATTCCATGGCAATAAAATACGCGTTCTCAATTTTGCCGTAATCAAAGATCTGGACAACATGCGGATGTTGCAACAGGGCGGCCACTCTGGCTTCACGGGTAAACATTTTAATAAAATTTTGATTTCCGGCAAGATGCGGCAAGATTCGTTTAATCGCCACCCTTCGCTTAAAACCGTCCCGGCGCATATAATCAGCCAAAAACAGTTCGGCCATTCCACCGCGCGCTACTTTTTGATGCAACAGATAGGGCCCGATGCGGTCCATCTTTTCAATTTCTTCCTGCATTTTAAGCGCTTTGGACTTGGCCTGGCGATCCAGCAGGAATAAACCAATGCCAAACAGAAGTATCGTCAGTACAACACCCGCAAAATATGACAGGCGCAATCGGTTCAGGTCGCTATAAAGACGTGATGTTGCCAGCGCGATATAAACCCTTCCGATCTCTACATCGGAAAAAATAATGTTTTTAAAAAAACCGACCACTTTCGTTTTGTCGGGTGTCATTCCTGAAGTGATCTTGATGCCATTGACCGCATCAATGGATTCTTCGTCTCCCAGGGGCGCAAATTTCTGATTCATTTTGTCTGCGTTTGTGTGCGCCAGCACGTTATTTTGGTGATCGGTTATGGCCGCAAATTTCAGATCTTTTATATTTTGTAGCTCTTTGATCGCCACATTGAGTGACAGTATGTCTTTTTCCAGGACGAAGGGGCCGCTCTTGGATTCAAGCTTTTGAGTCTCAGAAATACCTTGCTGTAAAAACGCATCGTTCGCACGTTCGAAACCGTAGTGATAGAACAAATAGCCTGTGAAATTGATAAGAAGCCAGATAGCCAGACTCATACCGAATAGCTTTGGGTTGCGTTCAATGAATTTTATTTCCGTTAAACGCTTCATTCCCCTCGCAACTTTTGTGAAAGTACTGGTAGAGATTTCTTTGACCTTCACAACTGTTGTTGCGGCGATTTCACTGACAAGCATTGAAAACCTCCTTCTCATTTTCAATTCGGTATCAGGCGGTGAGCTTGTTAATAATTTCAGTACAGCGTAAAATGATCTGACGTTTTATCCAGGAGAGATCTTCCGTTTTTCCTGCCTCCTGCATATTCGACCCTTTCGAGTCTGTATCAGATCTTGGATTCGATTCGAATTTCCAATCCCTTGACGACCAGAATTTGTCCAGACTGGATTGTTTGAACAATTTGCGGGAGAGTGGTTGTTGTGTTCCGCACAACGGGCAGTTAATAAGTGTGCCATTGGCAGCAACACCCGTCACGGCTTCGGATCGCTTTACATTTATGTACTCAGCCAAAAAGTCTTTGATAGTCTGGTAACGAAAAACGGCAACCAGTATCAACAATAGCAGGCCGCTTGCGACCGCTATATAGGCGAAGTATTTTCGGGTTTGAAACATACCCGGCGTTGACAATCCGATGAAGATTTCTCCAATCTTCGTGCCGCCATAGATAATGTCTGAAACAAAATTAAGATTTTTAGCATGGCTGGCAAAACCGCCCTCCCACGTTGACACTTTATCAACCAAACGTGCCGCATCGGTCATATCCGGCATCAGATGTCCGGTGCCGGTAAAGGCAACCACCTTATCGCGGTGATCAACGACCGAGGCATAGATAACCTCCGGTCTGCTGGCCGCATCGGTCAGTATTTTGGACATTGCTTGAGAATTATTTTCCAAAAGAGGCAGGCTGACAAGATTGGAGAATTCACGTGTTAGATTGACACCAGATTGTATTAAATTGCTTTTAAGGCGGTTTACCCGCAGTGTAAAAATTGAGTAAACTAGCAGCATGATCAGCCACCAGATAACCAGTCCAAGGATAAGATGCCGTGTGCTCAAACGATTACCGATTTGCTGGATTGAATTCATATGGCCCTCATCTCCCTTAGCGTATAGGGTGATTGTTTAGCTATATATGCCTTTTTGAAAATCCAGGAGGACATGTCTCGAAATGGCAGCACCAAATTTCGGCTTACTCAAATTATTATGGTCAAAAACCAAAGTCAAGCAAATTAACTGCTGGAAATTTATACAATTTGAATGTTTAGCGTCCTGCCAACGCTGCAACATTACAACATGAATAGTTAAATAGTTGAAGATGAATCGGTGTTGCGGGTATATCAACGACCCAAACCCGCATTTGAAGCGGCTCGGGTCTGGCATATACTTTTTCTGTTATTTCTTCCGAACTTCGAAATTTTAGGATATGATATTTAAATTGACAAGGAATCGAAAATCAGGTTTATGATAATGTGTTGTACACGCTATGTCGGGAAACGGGTAGGGCCTTTTTTTCATAATTCCGTATTGCCGGAAAACGAATCCGAAGATCTGTAGTTGAGAGATCGTGTACTTCTGGCTTAAATTCTAACCGAGGGCTGATATGTTTGCTTACCGATGCGTCGAATCTCGAACAAGTCCATACGCAATAATACACAAGAAGCTGTTGTCTTTATTCATTCTGGGAATCGGTTTAATTGTTTTTTCTGCCTGTGCCTCAACCCCATCCTCCACCGAGCCGCCCAAGAAACATTTGTTTCGCTCTGATGACTATGTTGTCTATTTAATGCGGGACAATGAAACGCCCGCTGAGCTGGCCAAAAAATTTTTAGGCGGCGAAAACAAATCCTGGATGATTAAGGAAGCCAATCCAGGCGTTAGATTCAGGCGTGGCAATGCGATTGTGATCCCGTTGAAAGATCGGAATAGAGGCGGCCTGAGCGCTGACGGTTTTCAAACCATACCGATACTCGTCTACCATCGGTTTGCCAATGATTGCACTTCACCGCTCTGTATGCCGGCAAAAACCTTTGAGGCCCAATTAAAATATCTTAAGAAAAATGGGTACCATGTGATTACCGCCGGCGAACTCAAAGCCTTTCTTGAATATCGCCAGGGGCTTCCCCAAAAATCGGTGCTGATCAC
>JAAUXY010016823.1_pt1 | contig 11238 bp, 14 predicted proteins | sample 7278121 | NCBI WGS metagenome assembly JAAUXY01 (sample SAMN14350117, study PRJNA611818) | marine sediment metagenome | isolation source: surface marine sediment (1.8m) | place: French Polynesia: Moorea | collected 2018-08
AAGCAGGCGTCTTCTGTCCGCTCCAGATTGACGAGCGACAGACCCAACTTGAGAAGGTTGTCAGGCGCCTTCGAACTGTCGGGGTAGGTCTGGTAACCTTCTGCAAATGTTCGCGCCGCCCGAATAAAATCGTCGCGCACATAGTATGTCTCGCCGAGCCAATATTGTGCGTTTCCGGCCAACGGCGACTCCGGGTTTTGTTCGACGAACGCCTCCAGAGCTACTTCAGCTTTCCCAAAATCGCGCTGCATCAGGAAACTGCGCGCATAGTTGTACTGTTCTTCGACCGAGCCTTCAGGCAATGCAACTTCGGCAACACCGCTGGTAGAGACCGGGCTAGCGAGCGCGAGTTCCTCGCCATCCGGTTCGACCCCGGCTGCCCGCAGCTGTGTCTCACTCAACTGACCCACAACGCCGCTCGTGGACGGCGGACCCGGTTGTCCCGCGCCGGCTGGCGCGGGTCCAGTTGCCGCCGCGGCCGCAAGTGGGCCGGCACTCGCCGCGTCGTCGGCCAGCGGGACACCGCCCTGCTCGAGAGAGCGCAGTCGGAAATCAACGTCTGCGACAAGCTTGTCTAATCGATGCGTCAACTGGCGGATATCGAACCCAATGCGCTCAATGCGCCCCGTCAAGGATCGAACCTCATTCTCGAACTCGGCGAGTCGCACCTGCAGCTGCGCCGCGCTTCGCTCACCAGGGCCGTCGTCCAAATCACTCGATGTCTGCGGCGGCGGGTCACCACGATAGACTGTTCGCTCAAGTGCGCGAATTTGCCGTTCGAGCCGGTTGATCGTGTCGACAAGCGGCGCAATCTCACTCGATTGCGCCGCCACAACGGTGCTGCCACCGACGACCAACGCCGCTACGGAAGCACTTCTCACCAAGCCTCGCCACGCAAGACTTCGGATCACCCAGCCGCGCGACGGGAAACCTCTCATATTACCAGGTTGGCCAGGATTTACGGCAAAACTAAGGCGAGCCTATCCGACCTACCGAACAACAGAGGCTAGTTAACCACCAGGACGGAACGTCGATTCTGCGACCAGGCACTCTCATTCGAGCCGAGCACAGCCGGGCGTTCTTTACCGAAGCTAATAATCTTGACCCGGCCTGTGTCGATACCAAGCGACTGCATGTACTCAAGCGCGCTATTGGCACGACGCTCGCCAAGCGCGAGGTTGTACTCCCGAGTTCCGCGCTCGTCAGCATGACCTTCGATTGTCACGGTGACCTGCGGATAGGTCTTGAGCCAGGCGGACCAGCGCTCGACCGTAGCTCTTGCCTCGGCCCTGAGATTATGTTTGTCGAAATCAAAGAACACGCGGTCGCCAATATTTGCGACCAAATCGGCTTGCGTGCCTGGTTCTGGACCGGTCGGTTGTGCCGCCACTTGTGGCGCAGGCGTCGCCGCCACCGCCGCTCCGGCCCCGCCGGAGTCGCTCGTCTCTTCTGAAGCCGTGGAACAAGCAGCCAATACAAACATGGCTGCCATGATGCATGGAAGGTTCAGTCGCATCGATGACTCCTTAAACCGCGATACTTTTGGCCAAACGTCGGAAATTTCCCGGTGCCCCCAGCTCGTCCTTCAAGAAAGCGGCTTACGGACCCCCCGCTTCTTGCGTCCGTGATGAACACGGGGCGCATATATATAGTGGCGGATTCGTTGATGCAAGGCGAGCGTAATCCAGCGCTTTTTTGGCCTTTTGCCCGGAAAATCGAGAGAATCGCGCGCTGCGACTCTAAAATGTCACTGCAAACTCGGCGGTGACCAAGCTGGATCCGATGCCTCGACCGGTGTGACAATTTCACGCTCATTGAAACCGGTCAGGTCGATCGAGAAGAGACGGGATGTCGCGCCCTGGCCAGCCGAGTCTGATTTGGTCTGCCGGAAGAACATCAACACCCGGCCGTTCGGCGCCCATGTCGGCCCTTCGACAAGAAAACCTTTTGTTAGAAGTCGTTCGCCAGTGCCATCCGGCCGGATGACTCCAATGTGAAATTCACCCCGGTATATCTTCGTGAACGCGATCAAGTCGCTTCGGGGCGACCAAACTGGCGTGCCGTACCTGCCATCGCCAAAGCTTATTCGCTCGACGTCACTGCCATCAGCGTCCATGACGTACAGCTGCTGGCCGCCGCTCCGGTCCGATTCGAACACGATCTTCCGACCGTCAGGCGAGTAGCTCGGCGCGGTGTCGATCGCCGTGTTGTTCGTCAAGCGTGTGACGCGCCGCGTTCGCAAGTCCATGACATAGATGTCGGTATTCCCCTGCTCAGCGAGACTCATCACGACACTGTTGCCGTCCGGTGAGAAGCGCGGTGCAAACGTCATCCCAGGGAAATCGCCGAGTACTTCCTGCTCGCCGGTGTCGATATTGAACAGATAAACTCGGGGCTGCTCGTTGTAGTAGGCGAGATAGGTAATCTCTTGGCTCGTCGGTGAGAAACGCGGCGTCAGCACGAGCGTGTCCCCGTTCGTCAAGAAGCGATGATTGGCCCCGTCCTGATCCATGATCGCCAGTCGCTTGACGCGATCGTTCTGCGGTCCGGTCTCAGAGATATACACCACGCGCGTGTCAAAATAGCCGCGCTCACCCGTCATGCGTTCGTAGATGGTGTCGGAGACAATGTGTGCGACTCGACGCCAATTGGATGGTGCGGTCGAAAGGCTTAAGCCGGTCATTGCCTGTTCGGCGAAGACGTCCCACAGGCGGAATTCAACTTTGAGCTCTCCATCGGCCCTCAATTCCGCCCCGCCGACGACAAGTGCTTGCGCGTTCAGAACCCGCCAGTTGTTGAAGTTCGGTCTGACCTCGACTCCAGCCGGATCCTCGAGAAAAGCGCGCTTATCCACGGTTCTGAACAGCCCGGACCGCTCCAGGTTGTTGGCTATGACTCCCGATATGTCACGGGCAAACTGCCCAGCGTCCGAACTAGCGGCAATGAAGTCCGGTATCGCGATCGGTACAGGCTCAACATTACCTCGCGTGATATCGACGCGCAGCTGCGCCGCCGCCTGTTGCTCGGCGGACAGAAATGCTCCTGCTGCCAGGATCATCGCCACAAGGCGCGAAAAGAGTCCCCAACGCATCATAGACCCAACAACTCCTTGGGATCGAAATAGATCTCAACTTCCTTCCAGCTCTCGTACTTGTCGATCGGCAGTTCGAGAGGATTGCACCTATCGTTCAGAGCGGCCCGACGTGCACTTTCAGCAGCCGCCCGGTAGAAACTGTCCCCGGCCATTCTCTGGGAATCGACTATGTGGGCCTCGCGGACCCGTCCGGTCGTATCAAGTCGAAGAAACACTCGAACCAAAAGATCCTCGGCAGAGACGGCACCAATCGGTGGGTTCCAGCACTTCTGGATCTGATCTCTAATCAATACGCGCAACGCATCGATTTCTGCAATCGTTGGCGCCTGTTCGTCAGCCTTTCGACCGCGTGCCGCGACGTCCTGCTTCGGTCGTTGTTGACGTTCCGGTGCTTCTTCAGCAGCGAGATCCTTTAGTATCGACGAGAAGTCCCGTCGCGATGGCGGTTGTGGTTTGACGACCGGCCGGGCGGCCGGGATCTGCGGCTGCGGTTCGGGAGACGGCTCGGGCTGGGGTTCCGGCTCTGGCTCGGGGACGGGTTCCAGCTCTTGCTCAGGCTCCGGTTCGGGTTCCAGGGCTGATTCGGGTAGGGCCGCGATCTCAGTCTCGACCGGTGGTGCTGGCGGCGATTCCGGCTGCGGCGGCGGTGTCGGCGCAGGCGTGGGCGGTGGTGGGGGCGGTTCTGGCTCCGGCTCCGGTTCCGGCTGCGGCTCGGAGGGCGTGGTGATCGCGCCGATCTCGACAAGTTCAACCGGAATCGCCTCCGGGATCGCGGGAGCATCTTCCGCAAACAAACCACCCAATCCGAAATGGGCGGCCAGCAGCACCAGAGCATGGGTGCTAGCGGAGATGATGCTGCTCTGCCGCATGGAGGACTATCTACCGCGAGCTGCCATCCGCAGTCGGCGCCTCAGCGATGAGGGCGACCCGCGTAAAGCCGGCCCGATTGACCAGCCCCATCACTTCCATTACGCGCCCGTAATTGATCGCCCGATCGCCTCGCACGAAAATGCGCAGGTCGGTATTTGTCTCCGCAACGGCGACGAGCCGCGGCACCAACGCTTCGAACTCCACTTCCGCGTCCTGCAGATAGATCCGGCCCTCCTTATCGACGCTCAGAATGAGCGGTTCGAGCTCTTGGTTGACCGGAGCCACGCTCGCTTTCGGCAAATCGACCGGCACGCCCAGTGTCAATAACGGCGCCGCCACCATCAGGATCACCACGAGCACAAGCATGATGTCCACGAACGGCGTGATATTGATCTCCGACATCACGGTATGGCGCGCGTGCCGTCGGTCCCGCATACGTTGCGCCTGCACTGCCATCGTTCAGTTCACCTCTTCGAGTTGCCGCGACAAGATCGCACTGAATTCGGCGGCAAAACCCTCGAGTCGTTGGCTGTAACGACTGATATCCGAGGTGAATTTGTTGTAGGCGGCAACGGCAGGGATCGCGACGATTAAGCCCAACGCGGTTGCGAACAGCGCCTCCGCCAAGCCAGGCGCGACGACGGCCAGGTTGGTGTTGTTGGCGCCGGCGATGGATTGGAAGCTGTTCATAATGCCCCAGACGGTACCGAATAGGCCGATGAAAGGAGCGGTGGCGCCAGCCGATGCCAGGAAGATCATGTAGCGTTCCAGCCGCTCGGTCTCGCGGGTCAGTGTGACTTCCATAACCCGCTCGATCCGTTCTTGGAGCCCGACACGGGCGCGGTCACTCTTCGCCAGGCCCCGCGCGGAGGAGCGGCGCCATTCCCCCATCGCCGCGGCGAAAACCGAGGACATCGGATCCTCGGGCCTTTCGCCGAGCCTGTCATACAGGTCGTCGAGCGAACCGCCGGCCCAGAAGTCGTCTTCGAACTGGGCGCTTTTGGCATTGACCCGCCGCATGCGAATCCATTTGTCGAGGATGATCGTCCAGGACCAAAAAGAACCGCCGAACAGCACCAACATAACTAGCTTGATGACAATGTCGGCCCGCACAAAAAGGCCCCACACCGAAAAATCCGTAACGGCAGCCGAGCCTGCAAACGAGACGGTATCGACGATATTGGGTTCCATCGTTTCTCAGTTACTCCTCGGTTATGGCAACGATTCGGCCGAGACCACTCCCGTTAGCGCGTCTCTCAGCGGAAACGGGCAATCGAGTGGGGCGCCCCTGCCGGCTAACGCAGGCGATCTGCAGATCCATGGTTGCCAAGGTCTCACCCTTACATATGAATTGTTGCCCCATGTCGAAACTGGCAGCACGCACGCCGGTCACAATAGTGTGCACCCGCAAAAGGTCGTCGAGCCGCGCCGGCCGCAGATAGTCGATTGCGCAACGCCGAACGGTCAACAAAACCCCGTGCTCGGCCAGCAACGAGGGATGATCTCCACCGCAGCGTCGCATCAATTCTGTACGCGCCCGCTCGGCGAACCGGAGGTAGGCTGCGTGGTAGACCATGCCGGCGGCGTCCGTATCTTCGTAGTAGACCCTGATTTCCATCGCCCCGCCGGTCGCTTCTGCGATTAACCGTCCATGTCATCGTTCTGCCACGAGCGACGACGGATCTTCCTGGAGCAGGTCCAGCTGATCGGGTCGCGGTGGCGCGACCAGTCCCAGATGGCGGTACGCCTCGGCCGCCAAGACGCGCCCACGCGGGGTTCGCTGGAGGAATCCTTGTTGCAGGAGGAAGGGCTCCACAACCTCCTCCAATGTGTTCCGCTCCTCCGACAACGCGGCAGATAGCGTCTCTATGCCGACGGGTCCACCGCCATAGTTTCGGGCGACACAAGCAAGGTAGCGCCGGTCCATTTCGTCCAGGCCGCGCGTATCGACGTCAAGTCGCCGCAGCGCCCGGTCCGCTACTTCGCTATCGACGACGGTCGCATCCTCGACGGCGGCGAAATCGCGCACGCGACGGAGCAAGCGCCCGGCAATACGCGGTGTTCCTCGAGACCGCCGCGCGATCTCGTCCGCGCCGTCCGCGCTGAGTTGCATCCCGAATATGTCGGCGCCGCGACAGATGATTTTGCGGAGGTCATCAGGTGGATAGAAATCCAGTCGTAGCGCGATGCCAAACCTGTCGCGCAACGGGGTTGTTAGCAGGCCCAATCGTGTTGTGGCACCAATCAGCGTGAAAGGCTGCAGGGCGATACGGACAGATCGCGCAGACGGTCCCTCACCGATAATGAGATCAAGTTCGAAATCCTCCATTGCCGGGTACAGGACTTCTTCCACGGCAGGGTTGAGTCGGTGGATCTCGTCGATGAACAAAACGTCATTCGCCTGAAGGTTGGTCAGAACAGCTGCCAAATCTCCAGCCTTTGAGATGACGGGGCCCGCCGTCGACCGAAACCCGGTACCAAGTTCATGCGCAACGATTTGCGCCAGTGTGGTCTTTCCAAGTCCGGGGGGGCCGTGGAACAAACAATGGTCTAATGGCTCGCGCCGGGTTCGTGACGCTGCGATGAAGATCTCGAGGTTCCGTCGAAGTCCGTCCTGACCAGTGAAATCCGTTAGCCGCTGGGGCCGCAATCCGAACTCGACCGCGTCGTCCTCGACAGCGTCGCCGCGCACAAGCCGCGCCCCGTCGCTCATCGACTCAGCTCTTTCAGTGCGGCCGGTATCAGCACATCAAGTTGTTTCTCGCCGTGGATCCGGCGTGTGACTTCGGCAACGGCGGCAAATGCTGCCGATCTTCCGTACCCGAGATTGACCAACGCCGATATGGCGTCGTCCGTGATCGGATCAATCCCGTGGTCTGCGGCTGCACTTTCCAGGGCGGCGCTCTTACCAAGCTGAAACTCGCCAGCTTTGTCCTTGAGTTCCGTAATAATTCGAGTGGCCAGCTTCGGCCCGACCCCCTCGGCCCGTGTCAGGGCGGCGCGGTCCTGCGAAGCCAGGGCATCAACAATGTCGTCTGGTGAAAGAACACTCAGAATGGCGAGGCCGACCCGGCTTCCAACGCCTTGCACGCCCGTCAGCAGTCGAAACCAGCGGCGCTCGTCAACGGTGGGAAAGCCATACAGGTGAATGTGGTCCTCGCGAACGTGTGTTTCGATAAAGAGTGCGACCGCTTCTCCACTCGACGGCAAGGCGCTAAGAGTCCGCGTCGTTGCGAACACTTGGTATCCGACGCCTCCCACATCGACGATCAAATAATCGGAGCCGACTTCGTCAACCAGACCCTTGAGGCGGCCGATCAAACGGCAGTCCTCTGTTCCGCGCGAGTCTGCGCGTGATGCACGTGACAGATGGCAACAGCAAGCGCATCGGCTGCGTCCTCAGTTTCGACATTGGCGCCAGGCAGGAGTATGCGGATCATCGCGCCGACTTGCGACTTGCCGGCGTGGCCATAGCCGACGACCGATTTCTTGACCAAGTTGGCTGCATATTCCGCCACCGGAACCCCGGCTAGTGCCGGGGCCAGAAGCGCGACCCCCCTAGCCTGCCCCAGTTTTAGCGTCGTGGCGCCATTCGCATTCACAAATGTCTCCTCGATCGCCGCGCTATCAGGACTGAACGCTGCGATGACTTCGCAAAGGCGGGCGTGCAGCTCCGCCAATCGGCTGGCCATTGCATTACGTGCCCTAGCTTGAACGACGCCGTCTGCCACGTGGCGCAGCCGATGGCCATCGGCTTCGATAACACCCCAGCCAGTTCGACGTAGTCCTGGGTCTATGCCGAGGACGCGCATAGAGACCTCAATCGTGACTTCAAACTGCCAGCCGCTCGATCACATCGTCTGCTATCTCATAATTCGCCGAAACGCTCTGCACGTCCTCACTCTCGTCGAGAGCACCTAAGAGCTTCAGCAGTGTCGGTGCCGAGGTCTCGTCCACCGCGATTGTCGTCTGTGGCCGCCAGGCCAGAGACGCTTCTGTCGGTGCGCCAAATCGCCTTTGAAGCTGTTCGGCCACCGCATGGAGCGCGTCCGGTCCGCAGATCACTTCGTGACCATCTTTCGTGCTGGCCACGTCGTCGGCACCGGCTTCCAACGCTGCCTCGAACATCTCATCCTGAGAAGCGGCGTCGGGCCCGTAGAGGATCTGTCCAACGCGATCGAACAGAAACCCGACACTGCCAGTCTCGCCGAGGCTGCCGCCGAACTTGCTGAAGGCCGCACGAACCTCGGCAGCCGTCCGGTTACGGTTATCGGTCAAGGCCTCGACGATCAGTGCCACGCCGCCCGGGCCGTAACCCTCATACCGAACGTCTTCGTAGTTCGTATCATCCCCATCGCCGGAAGCCTTTTTGATCGCGCGATCGATATTGTCTTTCGGCATGTTGGCAGCCCGTGCCGCCGCGATAGCACTGCGTAGCCGCGGGTTTTGGTCAGGATCCGGCATGCCCAGTTTCGCGGCGACTTGGATCTCTCGCGCTAGGCGGGCGAATACGCGGGCGCGCTTCTTATCCTGTGCACCCTTTCGGTGCATAATGTTCTTGAACTGGGAGTGGCCCGCCATGGCCTAAAGTATCCTAGATGGTGCGGAATGACGATCAGCCTATACCATATCAAGTAGCAGCTGACACGGTCTGGCAGCGCAACGAAACGAGCGGCGCGGCTATCAGAGCAATATGGCGAGATTGCGGCGTCTGATTGCTCTACTCAGCCGCGTTCTTGAGAGCGGCGGGTTCTGGCCAGGCGGGCGAAAGGCGTCCGCCCAGCCGCAGTGGCGCAATCGTCCGAGCGCGCCCCGACACATCGTCGGTTTCGACAAGCACGCCGCACAGCGTCGCCTCGCCATCGGCGGGCTCAAGTCGTTCTCCTGGAACCTGACGCCGGAAGCGGTTTATCGACCCTTGTTTTTTCATGCCGATAACCGAGTCATAGTCACCGCACATCCCGGCATCCGACTGGTATGCGGTTCCGCCGGGCAGGATCTGATCGTCGGCCGTTGGCACATGGGAGTGTGTGCCGACAACCAGACTGACTCGTCCGTCGAACGCATGGCCGATCGCCATCTTCTCGGAAGTCGCTTCCCCATGCACGTCGACAACAATGGTCCTCACGGTGCCCCCGAGGCTGTGGCCGCGCAGTGCTATCTCCAACGCTTCAAACGGATGGTCAAGCGGGTCCATGAACAGCCGCCCCATGACATTGATGACGAGGACCTTACCGCCGTTGGCGGCCTTGTAGACGCCCATACCACGACCCGGGGTGCCTTGCGGGAAGTTAATCGGCCGCAGCAACCGCGTGTCGCCGTCGATGTAGGCCATGATGTCACGCTGATCCCAGACGTGGTTGCCGGTAGTAATGACGTCGACGCCGGCATCGTATAGATCCGCGCAGATCGCCGCGGTGATGCCGAAACCGTGCGCGGCGTTCTCGCCGTTGGCAATCACGAAGTCCAAACCAAGCCGTCTCCGTAAGGCAGGGACCTGACTGGTCAGAGCGCGGCGCCCTGATTTGCCGACAATGTCACCGAGGAACAGTGTACGCATGGCTTATTGTCTCTTTGTGGCGTTATGCTCGGTCACGATCCAATCAAGCGGCTCGTCATCCGGCTCGACGGGTATCCTGTCAATCCGCTGCCCCGCGAAAGCGAGGCCGACGCACAGGACCTCGCCAGCCCTGCGAAGCGCGGCCAGTGTCCTATCATAATAGCCCGCACCGTAGCCCAAACGATTGCCCTCTCGGTCATAGGCCAGAAGTGGCACTAGCAACAGGTCCGGCCGGATTGCGGCGGCCTTCGCTAGCGGCGTCGACACGCCAAACGCACCCTCTTCGAGAGGGTCTCCAGGTGCCCACCGGCGAAACCCCAAGGGTTGCTCCTTGGCAAGAACTACCGGAAGAGCACCTGTCAGACCCATCGCCTGGAGGTGGCGCATCATTGGGCGAGCGTCAACTTCGCTCCGGATGGGCCAATAGCCGGCGAAGCTCTCAATCTTTTCAACGGTTCTCACTAGCGCCGGGGTTTCGAGAAAGCTTTGCACGATGGACCGCCCGGCGTGGGGCGCTTCTGCGGCCAGCGCGCGCCGGCGTCGCACCGCTTGCTGGCGCAGCACCGCCTTATGGTCACTCATTTCAATTCGGGGAGTAGTGGGCGGTGCCAGCGTATCCGTCGACGTGTACGCGTCCACCGAGGCCTGCTCCAAGCAGGTGGGCGCCGTAATATCGAGGCCAGAGCCCCGACAGGGACAGCTCCCTGGTGACGTGGTATAGCCCCCGGGACATGTTATCGCCTAACGCGACGGCCAGCAGCCGCCCTACGCGTATCTAGGTGCCGCTGACTCCCGCTGCAATATGATCGATGCGGCTGGCCAGAGCATCCAGACGGCCTGCCAGCACGTCCTCCGCCTCGGACTGGATGCGATCCAGCTCCTGCCGCGTCTCGACAAGCTCGGACCGCGTATCCGACAATTCATCGGCGATTAGCAAGCTGGCCATAACGAGAAGGCGGGTGTCACCGATCTGTCCAACGGCGCTGACCAGATCCTTTACCTTCTCAGACACGTAACCGGACAGATGCTTTAGGTGCTCTTCCTGTCCATCTTCGCAAGCGATCCGGTAGCTGCGCCCATTTATCGTAACAACGACCTGAGCCACGCTAGTCTCCTACCACTGTTTCAAGTCGACCAATAGCGGCATCGAGCCGGACGGCGACAGCGGACGTGGTCTCGTCGCGCGCCGCACGCTCTTGCCGTAACGCGGCAATCTGACGCTCCAGATCCGACGTCTTGGTTGCCGCATCCTGGCCTACGCGACCCAAAGCAGCCTCAAGCCTGTCGAGGGCGGTATCGACGCGCTGCTCGGCGTGTTCCAGTTTCGACAACTTGGCCTCCCGTCGCGACTCATACAAGGCGGGCGGATCGTACGATTCCGCTGGAGTTGCGGTCAACAGTAGCGCGTTCCGTCCATTGACCTGCGCCCAGGCAGCCAGGCATGGTTGCGGCCAATTTCAAACATAGAGTCAGAGTGTTCGCCGATGAGTTCTGCCGAAGACGGTCATCTTCGCGAAATGGCCAACGCCATTCGCGCATTGGCCATGGACGCGGTACAGCGCGCGCAGTCCGGCCATCCGGGCATGCCGATGGGAATGGCGGACATAGCGACCGTACTCTACAGCCGCCATCTGCGGTTCGACCCGACGGCACCCAATTGGCCGGATCGCGATCGCTTCGTGCTGTCCAATGGACATGGCTCGATGCTGCTGTA
>JAAUXY010020800.1_pt1 | contig 11238 bp, 9 predicted proteins | sample 7278121 | NCBI WGS metagenome assembly JAAUXY01 (sample SAMN14350117, study PRJNA611818) | marine sediment metagenome | isolation source: surface marine sediment (1.8m) | place: French Polynesia: Moorea | collected 2018-08
ACGTTGGTCAGGATGTCGACGCTATCGTCCGGCAGCGGGAGCGCCTCGGCCATACCCTGAATCAAGCGAACGCCGCCCCAGGGCGACAGATTGCGGCGCGCCTCGGCCAGATAGTTCGGGCTGAGGTCGATCCCGGTGATGTCCAGGCGCGCCGCAATCTGTCGCCGTGGGGCGGCGTTCGCTTGATTCAGGGTCTAGCCGAGGCGCTCCCGCTGCCGGACGATAGCGTCGACATCCTGACCAACGTCTATCTGTTCCATGAATTGCCGCGCAAAGTGCGCGCCGCCACCGTGCGCGAGTTCGCCCGTGTGCTGAAGCCGGGCGGCGCGCTGATCTTCGTGGACTCGATCCAGCTCGGCGACTTTCCGGCGTTCGATCCGATGCTCGAGCGCTTTCCGGTGAACTATCACGAGCCCTACTACCACGACTTCATCACGCAGGATCTGTCGGCCCTGTTCGAGGCCGCGCAGCTCACCGTGGAATGGGAAGAGCGCGCGTTCTTGTCCAAAGTGATTTTGTGTCGCAAGAGCCGCTGACGTCCGACCCGCTGCCCGAGACCCTGCCGGCCTGGCGCAAGCGCGCGCTGCGGCTCGCCGTTCCGATCATCGTCTCGAACATCTCGGTCCCCCTGCTCGGGATCGTGGACACCGCCGTCGTCGGCCACCTCGACGACCCGGCCTATATCGGCGCAGTCGGCCTCGGCGCCACCATCATCACCTTCCTGCTGTGGAGCTTCGGCTTTCTGCGCCAGGGCACCACCGGCTTCGCCGCCCAGGCCTTTGGCGCCGGCGACGGCGCCGGGCTGCGCGCCACGCTCGGCCGCGGGCTGCTGCTGGCCGGCGTGCTCGGCGTGCTGATCTGGCTGCTCCAGGTCCCGGTTCGCTATGCCGCGCTCGCCATCCTGGACGGATCCGAGTTGGTCGAGGGCCTGGCCGGCGTGTACTTCGACATCCGGGTCTGGGGCGCACCGGCGGTGCTGGCGACCTATGTTGGGCTCGGCGTTCTGGTCGGCACCCAGCGCACCGGAAAGGTGCTCGCCATCCAGCTCGTCATGAACCTGATCAACATCATCCTCGACCTGGTGTTCGTGCTCGGGTTCGGCTGGGGTGTGGCCGGCGTCGCCGCGGCCAGCCTGATCGCGGAAGTCTATGGCGGCGTGGCCTCGCTGGTGCTGGTGTTCGGTGCGCTGAAGGCGGTTCCGGGCCGGCTCGCGCCGGGATGGCTGTCGGACTGGCCCGCGCTGCGCCGCATGATGGCGGTCAACCGGGACATCTTTCTGCGCACGCTCTGCCTGAAGGTGGCGTTCCTCGGCTTCGCCCGCTTCAGCAGCCAGCTCGGCGACGTGACCCTGGCCGCCAACATGGTGTTGATGCAGTTCGAGACCCTGGCCGCTTATGGACTCGATGGATTCGCCCACGCCGCCGAGGCGTTGACCGGCGGCGCCTATGGAGCCGGCAAGCGGGGCGCCTGGCGCAACGCGGTCCGCGCGACCACCGAGGCCGCCGCGGTGACCGCGCTGGTGTTCGCCGGCCTGTTCACCGTGGGCGGCCCGGCCTTGATCGGCCTGATGACCGACATCGCCGCGGTGCGTGCCGAAGCGGTGCTCTATCTGCCTTGGGCGATCGCGGTGCCGGTCGTCGCGGTGTGGTGCTATCAGCTCGACGGCATCTTCCTGGGCGCGACCCGCGCGCGCGAAATGCGCGACGGCATGGTCCTCTCGCTGCTCGCTTTCCTCCTCTCGGTCGCCCTGTTCCTGGACCTCTGGGGGAACCATGGCCTGTGGCTGTCGATGCTGATTTTTCTGGCAACGCGAGGGGTGACGCTGGGCTGGTGGCTGCCGCGGATCGACCGAGCGCTGGCCGGCGCCGCGTCTGTGGAACAAAAAGCCGCAGAATTTCGTCAAATGTGATTCTCATCACTTTCCTGCACGCGCCGCCCGGGCATTGTTCGCCACAACGAAGGGCGACGCCGAATTCATCGCCGGGGTGCGGGAGAAGTTGCAAATGAGACGATTCGGCCTTGTTGCCGTGGAGTGTCTGTCGGACGCTCTGTGGGCTACGGCGGCACTGTTGGCCGTAGCCTCGGTCGCGCTGAGTTCACTCGGCGCTGCATGAGGGGGAAGGCAAGCCGCGTCGCCGCCGGATACCCGGCGGCGACGCGGAAGCTGAGTTGCATTTTCTTGTCCAAGATCGCGACCCTGTCCTTAGCCGGAATTGCGGGCTAGGGTCCCCGAGAATTCGCTTCGGCGAGGTCACGGGGAATCGCGATGAAGGTCAACGGAACCCATTACCGAACGATTTGGCTTCGTGACGATGGCTGGACGGTCGAGATCATCGACCAGACCAAGCTGCCGCACCGGTTCGAGACAGCCAAGCTCACCTCCTTGCACGACGCCGCCCACGCGATCTCGGCGATGCTGGTGCGCGGCGCACCGTTGATCGGAGCGACCGCCGCCTACGGCATGGCGCTCGCCCTGCGCGCCGATCCATCTGACGACGGTTTGGAGCACGCCTACACCACCTTGCTGGCGACCCGGCCGACGGCGGTCAACCTCCGCTGGGCGCTCGATGAGATCGCCGCCGCCGTGCGCAACCAGCCGCGCGCCGAGCGTGCTGGGCGCGCCTACCAACGCGCCGGCGAGATCGCCGATCAGGACGTGGCGCTGTGCGCGGCGATCGGCGATCACGGCAAGGCGCTGATCGAAACCGCGGGCCAGGCCAAGCCCGCCGGCGCGTCCGTCAACGTGCTGACCCATTGCAACGCGGGCTGGCTGGCGACGGTCGATTGGGGCACCGCGCTGGCCCCGATCTACAAGGCGCACGACGCCGGGCTGGCGGTGCATGTCTGGGTCGACGAGACCCGCCCGCGCAACCAAGGCGCCAGCCTGACCGCCTGGGAGCTCGGCATGCACGGCGTGCCGCACACGGTGATTGCGGACAATGTCGGCGGCCACCTGATGCAGCACGCCATGGTCGACCTGTGCATCGTCGGCACCGACCGCACCGCGGCCAGTGGGGACGTCGCCAACAAGATCGGCACCTATCTGAAGGCGCTGGCCGCCAAGGACAACGAGGTGCCGTTCTATGTGGCGTTGCCGTCGCCGACCATCGACTGGACGATCGATGACGGGTTGGCCGAGATCCCGATCGAGCAGCGCGATGCGCGCGAGCTGACCCACATTGCTGGCAAGACCGCGAACGGAGACGTGGTCGAGGTGCAGGTCACGCCCGACGGAAGCGCGGCGGCCAACCATGCCTTTGACGTGACGCCGGCCCGGCTGGTCAGCGGTCTGATCACCGAGCGCGGCGTTTGCGCGGCGTCCCGCGCCAGCCTCGAATCGCTGTTTCCGGAGCATGCCGAGAATGCCGCATAGCGGGATCTCCACGCACGGTTAGCGAAGCGTCATAGCAAGGGGGGCGAGCCGTCATGACCGAGCAGGATGCCGATCGATTGGTGACCCGCAATCGGTTTTCTCTGCCGCTCAACCTGTCGGCGTTGGCCTGGGATTGGGGATCGCGCGGCTTCTCCTGTGAACGGGAACGTCTGGAGCCGAAGCAAAGCGCGCCCGAGCGCGTGGCCAACGAGGACCGCCTGCTGTGCGTGCAGGACGGCCGGCTCGAGATCCTGATCGAGGGCCGGCGGCGCTTCGAGGCGGAGCCGGGCGACGAGGTCATGCTGCCCGACGGGACCAAGTATCGTCTGGAGAACGTGGATTCGCGCGAAGCCCGCTGGCTGCTCGGCCGATTTCGCAGCAGTGGTCTCGATCTGGGCGAACAGCCCTGAGGCGCGCATTGGGCCGAGTCTAGAGCATCATCCGCGAGGTCGGTTTCGGATCATCGGCCGCCGTCGGGATAAGTATCAGCAAGCACGTTGATCCCATTGTCGGCATGACCGTCGGCACCACTGCCTCCCCCCTTCACATTGGAGTAGCCGGCGCCATCGGCGCAGACCGAGAACTTGAGCTCGCAGGATTTCAGCCAGGCATCGCCTTCACAACGCGCTATCGATGCAGAACGGGCGCTCTCCACATCGCTCTCAATCGCCAAATCCCAGTTGTTAAGGGAGCGCGCGACGGCAAGACAGCTTGAGAATGTCCGTACAAGCTGGCATTCCTCTTCGTCATTACGGATCATGCAGTTCGCAAGCGCTTGTTTTTCGGCCGCTGCTTCATTCTGTTGGTTCCAAACGAAGTAAAGTTCATCGCTGTCCAGCAAGATCTCGTTGACTGCGACTGCGCCCCAACTTTGCGCCTTCGAGGGCTCCGGTTCGGCTTGGTTGCCGTTGGCATTTTGCAGAGCAGGGGCGGGCGCCGACGGCCCGGGCGCTCCGGGCGGCTCGCTTGTTGCGGATGGCGGCCCGGCAGCGCTCAGCAGCGGCGCATAGACATAGCCCGGTTTGCCGTCGGCCAGGGCCACCCGCAGCCAGTCTTGGCCGGCGACCTTGCCGGTCACCTCGACCTCCTGTCCGGGCGTCAGACCGCCGATGATTGGGTGACGCGTTCCGGGCCGGGCGCGCACATTCGAGCGTTTCAGGGCGTACCAGATCTCGTCCATTTCCTCGACCGCGACCGGCGCCGTCGTTTGCGCAGGTGTTGGCGCCTTCGAACTTGAACCAGGCACCAGAGAGAGCTCCGGCCCCGGGAGCGAGCCGTAGACGAAGGGCTCTTGCCGGCCATCTGTCGCCTCTATCACGCTGTCACGGACGCGGCGCAGCATGAGACCCACGTCAACACCCGGGTCCTCCAGATGTGTGAGCAGCGCCTTCGTGTAGGGACTGTTCCGGCCGCTTCCATCGGCAGCCGTGGTCCCGTCGCGCGCAGCGTAGGCGACCATGGTCCCCTGATCCGGCTCGACACGCGCCAGGCCCCGCTTGGTGGAGCGGGTGTTGCCGGCACTTCTCATCCGCCGGGCCGGCGGGTAATCGCGACATGCATCCAGAATCACCAGGCGCAAGCGGCGCGCCCCGCCGGAAGCGCGCAGCATTTTGCTCAGCGGAACGGTCTCGTAGTCGAGGTCCAGATCATCCTGCAGCGTGGCGTCGACCGGCAGGAGGTGGCTTTCGCCCGCCACTTCCATGCCGTGGCCGGCAAAGAACAGCACGGCCACATCGGCGTCCCGGGCCTGCGCGGCGAACGCCCGCACCTGGCCCTCCATTTCTGTTCTGCCAAGATTGTAGCCGGTGAGAACCTTGTCGAACCCGATGCGTTGCAGCGCGCTGGCGACATCGCGGGCGTCGTTGACCGGGTTGGAGAGCCGGGCCTCGTCACTGTATTCGCCATTCCCGATCACCAGCGCGACGCGCGTGTCGGCCACTGCCGGTCCGTGTGCAGTCAAAAGCAGAATGAGAGCAATAACAACGACTGCGCGAAGCATGGTCACCCCCAACCGCGCAACGGCTTATCTCAGTTGACCTCTATTGGCACAGAGCGGGCTACAGCATTCCCCGTCACGCGCTTGCTGCGCCGGACCTCTTGATCCGGCTGGTCTTACCGTCGATTGACGTGCCATGGCCCAGGACGTTGGTGCTGGCCCCATCTCGATCGACGGGCGACTGAATCAGTTCCAGGATAGACTACCAAAAATGGGCGCGAACATCGTGCGACCAATCGCACAATCGGCACGCTGGCCTGCACATTCCGAGCGCGTTCGCACCACATCAATGCGTCGGACGTGAAGGCGGTGTAGTCGGGGTTGCTTGAGGGCCTCTCGGCGAGATTGACTGTGTTGAGATTTTGCGATCCTCAGGTCCTACACTGAGGGCGCAACCCGACCACCCGGCGCAGTGCACGGGCGCTGATCGGACATGGCGTTCCGACTTCCATCGACAAACGTGCGGGCCACGTGGCCGGCAGAGCACCTTGCCTAGAGCATCATCCGCTGAGGTTTACGCATAGCCGGCATTGGATCCTACCGTATCTATGCCCACAGACTCGCTTATCACACCAAATGTGGGAATCCCCTACGGACCTTCCAATTCAATGTCTTCGGATGACGCTCTAGCCGGGCAGCTTCGCGTGCACCCGGTCTGACGGCAGAAAGATGTTCACCGTCGTGCCGACGCCGAGCTCGCTGGCCAGCGTCAACCGACCGCCATGGAGTTCGACCAGCGCCTTGGCCAGCGGCAAACCGATCCCGGTCCCGGTGAACTTGCGCGTCAGTCCGCCGTCGACCTGGCCAAACGGCCTGAGCGCGACTTCCAAGTCCTCCGGCGCGATTCCCTTTCCGGAGTCGACCACGGTCAGCACGAACTCGCCCTCATCGTTGATGTCGGCCGTCATGACGACCTTGCCGCCGGGGGGTGTGAACTTGATCGCATTGTCGAGCACGTTGGTCAGCAACTGGCGCAGCTTGCGGCCGTCGACGTAGAGCACCGGCAGCGCCTCGGTCGGCCCGACCAGGGACACGCGGGAGCGCGAGGCCGCCTCCTGCATCTGCCGCAGAGCCGAGGTGAAGATCGAGTCCGGGTCGGTCAGCTCCTCGTGCAGCTGCAACTGTCCGGCCTCCGCCTGGGCCACCTCCAGGATGTCGTTGATCACGGTCAGCAGATGCCGGCCGCTGGCCCGGATCTCCTGGATGTACTCCTGGTAGCGCTGATCGCCGAGCTCGCCGTGCACCTGGGCTTCCAGCAGCTCGGCAAAGCCAATGATCGCGTTCAGCGGCGTGCGCAGCTCATGGCTGACGCTGGACAGGAACTGGGATTTCGATTTGTCCGCCATCTCGGCCATCTGCTTGGCGGACATCAGGGCCTGCTCGCGCTTCTTGAGTTCGGTGATGTCGGTGCGGATGGCGACCGTGCGGCCGCGGTCGGTCTTGCGGTCGGTACAGCGCAGCCAGCGCCCGTCGGCGAGCTGGACCTCGAACGTATTGGCGGGCTTTTGCCAGCTCTTGATGCGCTGACGCATATAGGTTTCGGGATCGTCGACCAGAACGTCGCCGCCTCTGATCGCGATGCGAACCCACTCTTTCATCTGCATGCCGGCGACCAGGCGACCGGCCACCTTCGGGAAGAATGCGCGGAACTTGTCGTTGCACAGGATCAGGCGATCCTGCTCATCGAACAACGCGAACCCCTCGTCGATGCTGTCGATCGCTTCTTCCAGGTTGGACTGAGTGTCCGCCACCCGGCGCTCCGCTTCAGCTTCGGAGGTTACATCGCTGGCGGTTCCTCGATAGCCCTGGAACTCGCCGGTCTCGTCGTCGAATACCGGAAGACCGGAGAACTGAAACAGATGCAGCCGCCCGTCGCGGGTCGGCACCGCGTAGAACAGGTTGCGGAACGGCGTGTGCCGCTGGATTTCCTCGGGCAGATCGACCGGCTCGCCGGTGGACGTGGAGAACCGGCCGAGTTCCAACAGGCTCTTGCCGGTCACCTCGTAGGGCAGCAGCCCCATCACCTCGGTCGTGCGCCGCGAAACGAACACAAAGCGCAGGTCTCGGTCGGTCTCCCACACCCAGTCGGACACCAGCCGGGTGATGTCGTAGAGCCGGGTCTGCAGCACGCCGATCTGCTGGCGCGCGCGCAGCAGTTCGGTGACGTCCTGGAACTGGCCCGCAACCGCAATCAGCTCGCCGTCGGTGGAGCGAAACGGCACGAACTTCGATTTGATATCGCGGTCTTCATCGCCGATCCGCACGCGGTCGCGGCGCTCCACCGGGGCACCGGTCCGGGTGATTTCGTCGAGCGCCCCGCGCATGATCGCCCCGATCCGGCGCACGCCGAGTGCGGGGGCAAGCGCGCCGTAGGCCGCGTTCTTGTAAAGGATGTCCCCGTGCGGCGTGAACACGCACACCGGTTCGACCAGCCGCAGGGCTTCGCGCTCCATATCGTCGACCTGGTCGCAAACCACGCCGCCCGACGGCGGCAGGGCCTGGGCAACCGGAAACAGATCAACGACGCCCCGGCGCATGTTGTGCGGGGTCAAGGTTGATGCATTTGCGGTTCGGTCCTTGCTGACTTTCTTACGCGACCTCATTCGAGCCAGGGGCCTTGTTCAGCTCATAGATTGCTTTCAGGTAGTTCGGATTGCGCCGCCACGAGCGGACCACTTTTTCCGCGGCCTCGAGGTCCATTTCGTCGAACAGCGCCAGCACCTTTTCGCTGCACTCATCGTCTTGCGAGCGACGCAGCGGCCGGGCGGCGCGGGTCAGCTCGAACACTTCCGCGAACTGCTGGCGGGTCAGCTTGCAGGCCTTGCACAGGATCGCCAGCGCCTCGCCGCCCGGCTCGTAGGCGATCCGCCGGAGCAGCGGCAGACGCAAGTCGGTGAGCTGCGCCATCATCTTCTCGAACAACATGATCTCGCCGCCGCGCAAGACGTTGATCATGGTCGTCACATCGCCGGACTGTTCGGTGGCCAGCGTGCCGGCCAGGTCGGATCCGGCGTCCTCCATCAACATGTCGCCACGATCGTCGATGACCTTTTCGACGGTCTGCTCGATGTGGTCGTCGAGCTCGACCGGATCGATTTCGAAATGCTGGATGATGTGCTTGCGCAGGGCGGCCGAAACCCACCAGTACATGCGTTTGGCGAGATCCTGGGTCAGGTCGGGCCGGCGCAGCAGCGGGTTTTGGTAGCTGTCCACGCGCTCCGACTCCGAAACCAGATAGCACATTGTTTTTTCGGAGATTTTTGCGTTGTGATTGTTGATCAACGCGGTGATGACGCTCTGGTCCTGGGTTTCGACGAGCGCGTCGGTGACCTGCTCGCTGACCCGGTGGCGCATGGCGATCGTGAGTTGATGCTGGATGGTGCGATGGCGGATCACCTCGATCAGCTCTTCGTCCTGAAGCACCGCGCTCTGCAGCAGGATCGGATGGGCGACTTCGATCTCGTCATTTGCCAGGGTGACGACCAGATCCTTCGGTGCGGCCTTGTGCTTTGCCAGATGCTCCGCCAGGCACCGGCGCACCGAAGTTTCCACCTCGTGGATCAGCTGGCGCAGGATATCGCCCATCAGAGCGCGCTCGCGGTCGCTGAGCCGGTCTGACGTGGCGCTGAACATATCGCTCATCACCTGGGCCAGCTCCTGCCGCCCGCTGGCCGATTTGTCCCGGGCCAGGCTGAACAGTCGCTCCAGGTTGCGATCGTCGGTCTTGTATGTCCAAGCGCTCATGCCGCAATCCGAATAAGCGCGCAGCCGACGGCTACGCCCGGTCGGGCTGCTCCAGCGATCGGAAGGGCGAACGGACGGCGGGCACGAAAACGGTGGCCATGAACCACTGTCAACCGGCGCGGGACCAAGATCGGCCGCGACCAGCTTCGGTTCGCCGGTGCATCCTCCTCAGCGGGATCAACCCTTTTCCTTGAGGATCAGCATGCTCGTTCGTACTTTAAAGTCGGTTAAGGTGGCCTTGCGGAACGAAGCGGAATGATCATTGCGCCAGCGGCGTCACCGATTCCGGTGCTCGGCGGTCTCGGGGAACGGAGTTTTGGGGCGGCTTTGCTGATCCAGCAAACCGCGACAGAGCCCGGATTTGTGCCGATTTTCCGGCCGGACGGCGCCCCCGGCACGCCTGAGATTTCCGGTCCCGCCCCGTCCGGCTTGCCCGCGCGGGGTGGCCTCATCGACATCCTGGTCTAGCCCACATTTCTCACCACGGACCGGGCCGTCACCGTCTTGCCGCCGTCCGCGACGCGGTCCAGAGTAACCATCATGTCCCGCCCGCCGCCTGACCCGAACCCGACGTCACGCCGCCGCGTAGCGGTGGCCGGCGGGCCTGCCGACCAGCAAGCGGGACCTCGGGTCCGTTCCGTGCCGGCGGGCGACACGCGCGAGCGCCTGACCTGCCCAGATTGCGGATTTATCGCCTATGAGAACCCTAAGGTTGTGGTCGGGGCGGTGGTCTACGATCAGGGCCGGATCCTGATGTGCCGCCGGGCGATCGAGCCGCGCAAGGGGTATTGGACCATTCCGGCCGGATTTCTGGAGCTCAACGAGACCACGGCCGAGGGCGCGGTGCGCGAAGCCTGGGAAGAGGCCTGCGCGCGGATCACCATCGATGCGCTGCTCGCGGTGTACAACATCCCGCGGATCAGCCAGGTGCAGCTGATCTACCGCGCGACCTTGTCCGAGCCGTCATTCGCCGCCGGTGAAGAGAGTTTGGAGGTGGCGCTGTTCGAACCCGGTCGGATCCCGACCGACCAGCTGGCCTTTCCGTCCGTGCATTGGGCCCTGGCCCATGCGGCCGAAGTCTCCGGGCTCGCTGACTTCACGCCGCGCGGCAACCCGGCCGGCGAATGGGGTGATTATCGCTCCTGAGCGGCCCTAATCATGGCGCTGCGCCGGGCTCGGCGGCTTGCCGGTCCAACCAGGCGAGCAGCGCATCGGCGAACACGCCGACGCTTTTGTAGGTCCGCATCGGGTCCGGCAGCGCGCGGACCGCCGCGGCCAGGCGCCCGGCCGGTTCGCCGCGCCCGCTCAGCTCGGACAGCGGGCGATGGTGCACCCGCACGGTAAACAGGACCGCTCCGCTGTGCGGCAGCTTGCGCAGCGTCTGGCGCTCGACCCGCAGCCACAGCTTGTCCCCGGCGTTGTCCTTGGTGATGCCATGATCCCGCCTGGTACGGCCGTGACCGTTCGGCTGGAACAGGGCGCCGTCATCGAGCAGCGACCAATTCAACCGCCACACGCCGTGCCCGGGCTGCAGCTTGTCGAAGAATCGGTCGACCGGATCGGCCAGCCGCTCGCCGTAATATGGCACCGGATCATGGATCGCCCGCAGCGGTCGGCCGATCTTGTCAGCCAGGCGCCAGCGGGTCGGAAAGCACAGGCTGCCGGCGATCAGCCGGAACGGCTGATCGGCCCGCTGTCGCTGCAACAGAAGCAGGTCCTCCTGGACCCAGCGCCCGGCCAGGTCCAGAGGATGCAGGCCGCTTGCCGCGAGATCCCAGCTCTGGTCTTCGATTCGATCTCGAAACGTCTCCCCGTCCCGCGCGTATACAGCGGGAAAATGCGTCGGCAGATAGTCCGCGAGCAGCTCGGCCAGCTCCTGCGCGGCCACCTCGGAGCCCTCCTCGCTCTGGAACACCGCCGCATGGTTCTCCCGCAGCAGACGGCGCTTCTCGGCCATTTGCGCGGGCCGGTCCGGGCCGATCTCGAACCAGTCATGGTGGCCGAGCGAGCGCAGCGCCATGGCCATGCGGAAGGGGCCGCCATCGAAAGGAAGGTACTCGGGAGGCGGATCGAAGGCTTGGGCGTGTCGCTCCGGTGCGGCCATGCCTAGTCGTCGGCGTCGCCG
>JAAUXY010155151.1_pt1 | contig 11223 bp, 8 predicted proteins | sample 7278121 | NCBI WGS metagenome assembly JAAUXY01 (sample SAMN14350117, study PRJNA611818) | marine sediment metagenome | isolation source: surface marine sediment (1.8m) | place: French Polynesia: Moorea | collected 2018-08
AGTTATCTCTTCCGTCGAGTAGGCATTGGTCCTCGAGTCCTCGGTGTTGAGCAGCCAATGGACTCGTCCGCCCGCCATGATCGGCACGCAAAGCTCAGATTTGCTGTCCGGATAAGCTGCAACGAAGATGTTCTTGAAGTCTTCGTCCCGACTGACATCTCCAATGTTCACGAGCTTTGCGGTCCGGAAGACATGGCCGAGCACGCCTTCGTCGAGACGCAGAACGAGATCCCGGTCCCAGATGAATCGTTCTTGAAGCGCCTTTTCCTGCAAAAGTCTGATCTGTCCATGTTGCTCGTCGGGCTCGAAGATGGAGACGTTGGGCCAGCCGTAGTGTCCGGCGATCTCCTCGACCAGAATTTCGGCGATCCGATCCGTGCCGCAGGGCGTGCCCGATAGCTTTCTGACCAGTTCGAGGATGAACTGCAGGTTCTCGGTCTCTTGGTAGTGGAGCGCCATGCGAAGCGCCGCTTGCAGCGGCAGAGCGCCGAGGTCCTCCTCTTCGGATGCGCTGAAAGGTCCCTTTTCCGGACGCCGGCCGAAGCTCACCGTAGCGACGATGCGATCGCCACGGACCGCATGGTAACTCAACCAAGAGAGAAACCGCTCCGCCAAGAGTCCTTGAACGTCGGGGTCGTCGCGAAGGCTTTCACAGCCGGGCTGCTTCAACCAGTCTTCCAGATTGTCGATGCGCAGCGTGCGCTTCTGCTCCAGCAGTCTTTGGATGAAGGGGGTCATCTCCCGCCAGCGCACGGTGGAGGGCCATTCTCCCCGTTCCGGTGACCACATGAGGGGGCTTCGAAAGTGTCTTCGGTCCTTGCTGTAGATGGTGACCGAGAAAAGGTCGAAGGAAGCGATCCGCTGCGTCTCCCGCGCCACGGCTTTGAGGATCTCCTCGGCGCTGCGCAGTTCCTCGATATGTCCGTGGATCGCCTGGGAGACCTCATGAGTGAGCAGGTCTCGCACAATCGCGAAAGCGCCAACGACATGACCGTCTGGACCGAACTCCGGCATGGCCGAGCAGAGGATCGGAAGCCTGCTGCCGTCCTGGCGAATGAGCTCGACCTGGTACTCGTCCGCAACTTCCCCAACGAAGCGGCTTTGCAGATGCTCGCGGACGATCTTCAGGTTCGCGTCATCGAAGAGGACATCGATCGAAACGCCTTCGAGCCGCGACCTCCCTGTCAGCTCGCATATCTTGCGATTGCCGTAAGTGATCTCGCCTGCCTGGTTGACCCTCACGATGGGCCAGGGGAGCTTATCGAGCTGCCCGCGCTCCAACCTGATTTCCGAAGCGGTGGACTCCTGTGGGCCCATGGTGCGCCTCCCGCCTGGTGGCTTCGCCGTCTCCCGTGAGCCGCACAAAACAGCGCGAACCACCCTGAGTCTTCTGACAAAGGTGCTAGCCTGAACGTGAGCTCCCTGACCGATCGACTGTCCATCTGGGATAGGCAGATAGAGGGGCATTTCGCAGACCGCGTCCATGATCTGCATCAATCAGAAGTGCTATACGTGGCACAGTTTTTATCGCAAGAAGCACCCTGGTATTGGGGCTATTGGGCGGGCCGGCGGTGCGCTGCGGCGCCGGAGCGCGGCGCATGCTGGTCAGGCTGGAGTTTGGTGCGGGTGCAGCTTCGCTCAAGGCAACGACATGCAGCGGTGCCGGGATCGGGCAAAGCCAAATGGTGAGGCGTAAACCGAGCTTACCCAGAGCAAGATGGCGTTAGATCGAATCGATCTAACTCGTGAATCTGGTTCTACTCCAATAGCTCAGAGACAGATTCACGGGTCGCACCGTTTCGGTGTGACCCGATCGGGCTCCAGTCGCGCACGGCGGTCTCCGTGGGGCGGTCGCGGCGCTCAGGACCCCGCCTTCTGGGGCAATTTGCCGAGCAGCGACAAGCGCCCGGCGACGGCGAAGCCGAGGAAGATCCAGACGAGCTCGCGGAAGCGGCGGATCAAGGCCACCGCCACGCCGAGGGTCGGCACGCCGGTGATCGCCTGGCAGACGATGATGAAAGCGCCCTCCTGGACCCCGACGCCGGCCGGAATCAGAAAAAACACCGTGCGCACCAGCAGCACCACGCCCTCGATCACCCAGGCCTCGGCCAGGGTGACCGGGCTGTCGAGCAGCCACATGATCAGATAGATCTCGACCGCGCCGAGCAGCCAATTGAGGAACTCGAGCGACACGGCCGCCGCGCATTTGCGGCCCCGCTCCAGGTAGAACTGGATGATGCGGCCTTCGACGTGGTGGATGTGGCGGACGGCGCGCAGCGCCTTGGCGCCGAGCCAGGTCCGGCTCGACCAGCCCCCGAGCCGCGACAGGAAGCGGTACCTCTGCGCGACGAAGAACATCACCACGCAGAAGGCGAGCAGCGCCAGCCCCCCGACGGCCGCCGTCTTGTAAGCCGCCGGCAGCTCCGGGACCTGGAACATCAAGCCGACGGCGACGACCAGGAAGATGAGCTGCGAGCCGATCAGGATCGTCTGCATCAGGACGAAAGTGGCGGCGATCTCATGGTAGCGGATGCCGTAGCGGCCGTTGAGCAAGGCGGCCTTGACCGGCTCGCCGCCGAACGGCGCCCCGGGGGTGACGCTGTTGAGGGCGTCACCGGCAACATGGACCCGCCAAAGCCGCAGGAACCAGCCGAGCTTGACCGGCAGCGAGCGGAAGGTCAGCAGCCAGGCAAAGACGTCGGCCGAGACCGCACAAAGGTAGAGGGCGAAGATCGCCGCGATGCCCCACCAACTGACCCGCCGCACGTAGCTCCAGACTTCGGCGAGATCCGTCTGATAGAGGATCCCGGCGAAGAGCAGGGCGCCGGCCACCAGGAACAGGATGCTGAGAAGCCGCACGGCGGCGGTCCTTTCACACGTGGAACGTCCGGGCGTTCCGGGTCAGCCCCGCGATCCAGAACACGTGGGATCCGACAGCGGCTGCCGGCAGCAGGATCCACAAGAGGTCGAAAACGCCGAGCACGACGAGGACGATCCAGAGGTCGGCGCGCAACAGCTCGCGAAAGGCGTAGATCGCCTTGTCGCGCCAGCCGAGCGAATCCTCGAAGTGGGTCGGGCGCACCGACTGCGACAGATCCGACGCGGCCAGCGACTGCTCGGAGGGCTGCTCCTTCACCAGCAATGCCACGACCAGGTTCAGGAAGGCGCCCAGGGCCGTGGCCACGCCGAACCAGAACCAGATCGGGCTGCCGAGCACGGCCGAGGCCTTCCAACCGAGGCCGAGGAACAGGCCGCCGTGCACCAGGGCGCCGCCGACCTCGCTCAAAAGGTCGCCCAGGTTCGACTCGATGCGCTTGAGCCGGGCCACCTCGCCATCGCAGTGATCGCAGAGATAGGTGAAGGCGATGGCCGCCGCCCCCGCGAGCCGCATGGCCACGCCGTCCTGCAGGAAGCACCAGACGCCCAACAGCCCCACGACGGTGCCCAAGACCGTGATCTGATTGGCCGTGATCGGCGTGCGCGCGAGCCACGGGGAGATCCGGCAGGACACATGCCGTATCAGCGGCAGGACGTGCCGCGGCCGCAGGTCGACGGTCGACGGCCCGCGCCGCGGTGCGGCCGAGTCAACAGAGATCGCCATGGATTCGTCCCGTCCAACCATGTCTTGGGAGCCCCCGGGTGCCGGCGAGGCAGAGCAAACTGCCAGAGCCGGGCGGCGCGGACAACCTCGGCGTGGTTCGCTCCGGCCCAGTCTATCCGACTCGCCGCGCGATCGCCGATTTCTTGTTGACGCCGACTGTGGGCCGCGTTTCAACAACCGGGCTAAACGGCGGAAACGACGAATCCGCCGGATTGAGGGTTTTGGGGACCCCGGCTCGCCTGGGAAGCCTGATGGATGCCATCGAGGTCATAGCGCTGCTTTGTCTGATCCCGGTGATCGGCGGCTCGGTCTACGCGATCCTGAGCGCCGGCGCGGTGCTGTGGTTCTTCCGACGCGATGGTAAGAACACGCGACAAGGTTCTGATTATCAACCCCCCGTCACGATCCTGAAACCGGTCTGCGGCCTGGAGCGGGACCTCAAGGCACGGCTGCGTTCGGCCTGCTTGCAGGACTATCCCGACTATCAGGTCGTCTATTCGGTGCAGAGCCCGAACGACCCGGCCTTGCCGATCCTGCAGGAGATCGGCCGCGAGTTCGGCCCTTCCAGGGCCACGGTGGTGGTCGACGACATCCAGGTCGGTCCGAACGGCAAGGTCAACAACCTGCTGGGCGCTCTCGCCGAGGCGCGCCACGACGTCCTGGTGATCAGCGACAGCGACGTCATGCTGCGGCCCGATTACCTTTCGGCCATCGTTGCGCCGCTCGCCGATCCCGAGACCGGCGCCGTCTGCACGCCCTTCAAGGCGACCGGCGCGCGGCACTGGTTCGAAAAGCTGGAGATTCTGTCGGTCAACGCGGATTTCATGCCGAGCGTGATCTTCGCCGACGTGACCCGCGCCTCGAAGTTCTGTCTCGGGCCCTCGATCGCGCTGCGGCGCGCTACCCTGGAGGAGATGGGCGGGCTCGAGGCTTTGGCCGAGTACCTCGCCGAAGACTACGAGCTCGGCCGCCGGGTCTGGTCCTCGGGCCAGCGGATGGCCTTCGTGCCGCACGTCGTGGAGACCGAACTCGACATCGAGAGCTGGTCGAAGTGGTGGACGCACCAGCTCTATTGGGATCAGAACACGCGCGTCGCCCGGCCCTACGGCTTCTTCGCGACGGTGCTGACCAGATCGGTGCCCTTCGCCCTGCTCTACGCCATCGCCACGGGTGGCGGCGCGCTCGGCCTCGGCGTCCTGGCCGCCTCTGTCGCGCTGCGCCTGGCGAGCGCCGGCGTGATCCTGCATTCCGGCTTCCGGGACCGCGAGGGCCTGCGCAGCCTGTGGCTGCTGCCCCTGCGCGATCTGGTCGGCCTGGTCTCCTGGGCTATGGCCTTCTTCCGTCAGACGGTCGTCTGGCGCGGCGTGCGCTTCCGCCTGACCAGCGGCGGGCGGATGGTCGCCATCGGGGCCGAACCGAAAACCGACGTTCAAGCCGCGGAGTAAGCCCTTGCAGCAGATCAAGCCGTTCTACTTCGACATGACCGACGACGAGGTCGAGGAGCTGGTCGAGGGCGTGCGCAGCATCGTGCGCTCGGGCTCCCTGATCCTGGGCGACTACACCGCCGCGTTCGAGCGCGACTTCGCGGACTTCGTCGGCGCGCGCCACGCGATCGCGACCAACAGCGGCACCTCCGCCCTGGAGATCCTGCTGCGGATGAAGGGCGTCGCGGGCAAGACCGTCCTGGTGCCGACCAACACCAACTTCGCTACGGCCGCGGCCGTGATCCGCGCGGGTGGCGGCGTGCCGCAGTTCCTCGACATGGACGAAACCAGCTTCGCGCCGTCACTGGCGATGGTCGAGGCCGCCCTGGCGCGGCCGCCGCTCGCCGAGGGCGCCGAGATCGCGGGTCTGGTCTGGGTCCACATCGGCGGCGTGATCTCGCCCGAGTTCCCAGCCGTGGTCGAACTCTGCCGGGCGCGCGGCCTGTTCGTCATCGAGGACGCGGCCCACGCCCACGGCAGTGCGATCGGCGGCGTCAAATCGGGCCTTCTAGCCGACGGCGCGGCCTTCTCGTTCTTCCCGACCAAGGTCATGACCACCTTCGAGGGCGGCATGATCACCACCGAAAGCGACGAGGAGGACGCCCTGGCGCGCTCGTTCCGCAACCAGGGCAAGCGCGGCATGACTTTCGGCGGCTTGCACCACGACCTCGGCAACAGCTTCCGGATCACCGAAGTCGGCGCGGTGGAGGGGCTGATCCAGCTGCGCAAGCTGCCGCAAATGATCGGCCGGCGCCAACTGGTCTACGACATCGTCACCCGCGAGCTGGACCGGGCCGGCATCCGCTACGTCTCCACGGCGCACATGGACGCCGCCAGCCAGTACAAGCTGATCGTGCTGCTGCCCGAAGGCCTCGAAGCGGCGGCGGTCAAGGGGGCGCTGGCCGACGAGGGCGTGATCCTGGGCGGCGCGGTCTACGAGATCCCCTGCCACCTGCAGCCGGTGTTCGACGGCATTTGCGGCGGCGAGACCTACCCCGTGGCCGAGCGTTGGTGCCCGCGCCACATCTGCCCGCCGATCACCAGCGGCATGAGCGAGGACGACGCGCGGCGGGCCGCCGCGGCGCTGGTGAAGACTCTGGCACCGGCGGGTTCCACTTCGGTCGAAGCGGCTGCCTCCGCCGGGGACTGACCCCCACACCTACGCCTTCAGTGATTGTCGTTCTCGGACAAGTGCCGCCCTTCGCGGCGCGGCTTTGCCGTGCGCCTCAGGACAGGCTGCGGCGCGCTGATCCGAGAATCCATTTCAGCCATCGGACCCGGTCGCACCATGGATTCTCGGGTCTCCGCTACGCTGTGCCAGAGAATGACGTCTTAGCACTCAGAAATGCCTCACGGCATCTCGAGAAAGCGCCGCAGGTGCTCGGGCTCGCCGATGCTGCCGCAGGCGGCCTGGTCGTCGAAATCCTGCAGCTCCATGACGGGATCGACGCCGAAATGCCGGCAGACGTTGACGGCCAGGCTGAAAGCCAGCGACAGCTTGCCGGGAATCGCCAACACGCCGTTCTCGGCCTCGACGATCTGGTACTGGTAGTTGCGTGCCTGCGGGCCGTCCGACATCTCGGTCTTGTAGCCGAAGTAGAGCGAGCTGCCGGCCTCGTCGATCGGTCGGCCGAAGACGGTCTCGGCTTTCCCGCGCATCGCGTCCTCGATCGCGGACTCGTCGGCCCGCTGATCCTCGCCGTAGAAGGCGGCGTTGCCGATCAGCGAGTAGTCGCCTTGCTGCGAGCGGTGATGGATGTGGTTGAAGGTCTTGTCGACGTTCATGGTCATCCAGGCGAAATTGACGTCCGCCACGCAGGGCTTGACCACCAGCAGGGGGCTCTTCCAGACCTGCGTCTTGATGCCGGTCAGGCGCCCGGCGTCCTTGCCCGCGGCGACGATGACGTGCATCGCCCGGTGACTGCCCGCCTGGTCGGACACGCTGCCCCGCTCGATCTTCTCCACGCGCGCGCCGGTCTTGAGCTCGCCGCCGTGGCTGAGGAACGATTTCAGGAGATCGCTCATCAGGATCTGGGTGCTGATCGTGCGGTCGCGGCTCTTGAGCACCCGGTCGACCACGCCCGGCGCGAAGTCGAAACGCCGCTTCGAGAGGCTGCGCGTGAGGTTGAAGTTGGCAGACAGGGTCCGGACCTGCGGGCTCAGCTCGCGGGTGAAGTCGACCGTCTCGAACCAGGACAGGCGGGTCTGCGCGCGCAGGATCGCAAGCCGCCACAGCGGCTTCTGCCAGAGCTTGATCGAGGGATCCCGGGGGCTCGCGTAGAAGTAATAGTTGGTCGAGTTGCGGAACCAGCCGGCGTTGCTGCGCGTCAGCAGATAGCGGCCGGCGCTCAGGTTCATGTTGGGGAAGCAAGAGTAGTAGTTCAGCAGGTCGTCGAGGTTGCCGACCAGGTGCCGGAAATGACGCCCCGAGGGCATGGCGGCGTAGAGCGCGCCGGTGTGGAACCAGCCCTGTTGCCGGGCCGAGGACTCGCCGCAGACGGCGTCCCCGGCCTCCAGCAGCAGGACCGATCGCCCCGAGCGCTGCAGCAGCTCGGCGACGGCGAGCCCGCCGATTCCGGCGCCAACGACGATGAAGTCATGCATACGAACGAGTTGTCCCGCCCCACCGGGGATCGCTTCACGGGTCTGGCCCGGAGGCCCCGACTCTTGGCGCTTCGCGCGGCCGCAGACAAGCGCAAAATTCCGCGCTTCGGGACCGCCGCGGCGCGCCGATCGCGCGCCGGAACAAAGGGCTGGTCTCGCGCGGGCGCATGGCTTAAGACCAGGATCTTGACCAGGCGCCGGTGCGCAAGCTCGGCGCGCAAGCGGTGGGTTTGGGCTGGGGAATCTCCATGGCGAAGGCTGAAGGCGCGCTCGGGACGGCGCCGGAAGGGCTCGGCGGCGGCGCCGGCAAGCTGCGCCGCGTCCGGCACGACGAGCCGCCGGGCAAGCGGCCTTCGGCGCTGGCCAGCAAGCTCGACATCCTCAAGCTGGTGTTCCAGTCCGGCGGGCCGGGCTTCTGCCAGTTCGCCCTGACCAACGCCTGCAACGCCAACTGCGGCTTCTGCAACTTCGCCCGCGACCGGCTGCCCAAGGAGCAGTGGCTCTACGCCGACCGCCAGGGCGCGCTGGAGGCGCTCGAGATCCTCTACCGCGAGGGCATCCGCTACGTCGTCTTCACCGGCGGCGAGCCGACCCTGCACCCGAACCTGGTCGAGTTCGTGCGCCACGGCACCGAGCTCGGCATGAAGATGATGCTGGTCTCCAACGCCGGCCTCCTGAAGCCCGAGAAGATCTACGAGCTGCACGCGGCCGGCCTGTCCAGCTTCATCATCTCGATCGACGCGGCGACGGAGGAAGTTCACGAGGACAACCGCGGCCTGCCCGGCGTCTGCGACCGGATCCGCGAAGCCAACCGGATCTTCAAGGAGATCGGGCTCGAATCGACGGCCTCGGTGACCATGAGCCGGCTGGTCGACTACGACGCCCTGCCCGACTTCGTGCGCTCGCTCGGCTTCCGCCAGGTCGTCTTCTCCTACCCGCTGACCTACCTGCCAGGCTTCTTCCTCGGCTACCGGGATTCGGAGTTGGTCGACTACAGCGCCGAGGAGCTGCACGCCGCCTACGAGAAGGTCAAGTCGCTCAAGAAGAAGATCCACGTGGTCAACCCGACGCTGTCCCTGAACGAGATGCAGCGCTTCGTGCGCGAGGAGGAGCAGCGCTACGAGTGCCTGGCCGGCTACCGCTTCTTCTTCCTCGACTGGCAGCTCAAGCTCTGGCGCTGCCACCACTGGGAAGAGCCGATGTGCTCGATCTTCGAGTTCGATTCGACGAAGCTCGTGCGCGACGGCTGCACCCGTTGCATGATCAACTGCTACCGCGACTCGAGCCTGCTGCAGCAGATCGGCGTCTCGATGCACGACGCCTATCAGTCGGTCAAGAAGGGCGACCTGGTGGGCAGCGCCAAGGCGCTGGGCCGCAAGGGCAACCTCGACTCGCTGCGGGCGGTGGTCGAAGAGCTGCCCTGGATCATGCGCTTCTGAGGTGCGGGTCACCCTCTACCGGGGAACTGAATCGTGCGGCGGCCACGGACCAGAGGCTCAGTCGAGCATGTGTAGTGTGGCGTAGCCCGCGTCACGCACGGACCTTTCGCTAGCGCGAGCCGCGCACGCGCGGCCGATCAAGAGCCGTAACGTCTCACGACGGCTCGGCTCTGGTCGGCTGGGCACTGATCGGCACTGAAAAATGGCGATGTCATTCCTTCGATAGCCTCGCCCCATTCATCAAACTATCGGACGTGGCCTGTCTTTCCTCAAGGCAGAGAACCTCGGTTCTGTGAAATCCGTCACAGAGCCTTCGGTCGAAAGAATGCAGACTCTGCAGCGCATGATGGGTAGACCGAGATACTCCTTCTGACTGATAACCGGAGATCATAGGCCACAAACATAGAGGATCCGACTAATGGTGGCTGACCAGGTTCAAATTCAACGCGACCATTCCAGTATTCGCTGGGAGATTCTCAAAATTCGTCTTTCTGGTATTCGCCTGAGCGCGCTCAATTTCTATTTGTTCATCATGATCATTATGATCGTGAGCGTCGCAGTATGGTTTTATACCAACGAACAGGCAGACAAACAGATCCTGAAGATTCTAGACGATTACAAAGGGATCATCACGATCTCCCAGTTGTTCATAATCATGGGAACTCTATTCCACAATGTTGACCAAGGCGGGAAATTAAATGAACAAATAGATCATATGAAGAAGGAGCTAAATCTCGAAATCGTGATGGGAATGAAATCTTCTGTTCAAAGAATCAATGAAACAATCATGAGTGATCAGTCTTTGTTGAATCAAACTGGCATTCCCAAAGAATCTCTTTTGGGATTGATGATTCTCAACGACATAGAGAGAGCCTTCTTGCTCCATCGAGACAATTTCTTAGATGAGGAATATTTCAAGAGTATGGAGAAGCTGCTCAAGAATTACATGATGAAAGAGTTTGTTCGTGATGCTTGGGAAGCACCAGGGGCGACAGATGGTTTTCATCCAGAATTTAGGGACTACGTCAATTCAGTAAAGGCCGGCGGCAACGCAACGGCATAGATCGAGGTCGCCACGTCGGATCTGACGCGTCAGCGGTTTGGGAACCGGATGTCTGCTAATGCTTGATAGTATAGAAGACGGATGGTCGCATCTTTCTCCTCGACGCAGCGCAGATCCGAGCCAGGTCCCCAAGCGACGGTTGACTCGTGCCAGTCGACGTTTTGAGCGGGCGGTCTTGGGCGTGAGTATGGAGCGCGAGCCCTATTACAACGCGCACTTCGCAGACTTCCTGAGCTGGGCATGCGTGAATTCACCCGAGTGTGCAGTTCTCGTCGGAGACTGGGTAGAAGCTTTCAATCGGGCCGCCTTCAAGTCGGAGAACCTACAGACCGCGATTCGACATTCATTGCGCCAAGGCACGAAGTTCATCCGAACTCTCCGAAGTTCAGCTTGTGACGGTCGCTATACGTCCAGATTGTCGCTGACGGTGCTACGCTGGACACATCTTCAGGAATTACCCGAGTACGATAATTTACTAGCTGCCGTATCAGCCGAGTACGAAGGCAAGGGTAGTTTCCGGGATGACGTTCGACACCTGGTTTGGGAGATGCGGGGCGAGAAGCTATTGGAGCTGTCGGAGTATTCCAGACAGAGGGCTCTGAAGATTCTTGATCAATACGTGTTACACGAGGTGGCAGGCTTCATCGTCTTGGCGGAAGTCATGGGCTATCCAGTCCTTGTGTACCCTGACCAGGATATGGAGCTGCTGCACCAAGTCTACCAAGGGAAATTCGCTGGTATCAGCCATACGATGCCGACCATTGGGTTACGCGAGTTCAGTGAAATCCGTTTCACCTAGAGGACACCACCAATTCACTTACCGACCACCATGGAAACCTGCATTGAAATCGATAACACGCAATCTCCAAGTCAGATCTTGATCTCCCAAACTCGATCGATCCATCGTTAGAAGCGTTGTCATTCGACTACCCTAGCTGATTCACCCTAACTCTACACCCAGTCGAAATTATCCACGTTGCGCTCGGCCCGGGTGATGTTCCGCTGCGAGAAGTTCAGCACCCAGGAGGCGAT